>Ga0075030_100003769_pt1 | contig 13742 bp, 13 predicted proteins | sample LitLauG_LLR_2012_FD_71393 | JGI IMG/M metagenome (GOLD analysis project Ga0075030, IMG submission 71393) | Freshwater sediment microbial communities from Pennsylvania, USA - Little Laurel Run_MetaG_LLR_2012 | ecosystem: Environmental > Aquatic > Freshwater > Creek > Sediment | place: USA... | reverse complement strand
ACAGAAGTCGCAGAGGCGGAAGCCGCCGGTCCCGGCGACCTTGTTGCCATCCGCGATGACTCGCTCGCCAGCGGGGCAGTCGTCGTAAATGTGGTGAACCGGATCCTCGGGATCGGAGTCGGTGTGAAATGCGGGAACAAGTGACATCTGGTGCTCCTCAAATCCTGAACCACGCAGCAGCCTGGTTCCAGCAAGCGACGGTCGCTGTGCTGATGTCAGCGTGCACCGGAGGTGTGACATCTAGAAGCGCCGCTCGACCCGATGCCCGCATGTGACTGTGTAGCGAACACATGTTCGGGTTCGAAGGTATGATTCTCTAGACATGAAGACATCGACTGCTTCGGACGACACCTACGCGCCCTTCGCTGCCTCTTGGATCGAGAATGTTCTCCGGTTTACCAACGACTTCTCGAATCTGTACGGAAATGTCCCCGAGGCTGATTCGACTGCTGAGCAAGAAATTGGCCACAACGCGGAGACCGGCCCCGGAGGGCCGTGGCCAGCCTTAGATTGCTCGCGCCCCTACGAAATTGCCGGCGGCCTGATGACCCTCGCCATGGCTCACCTACTCGCAAGTCTGCAGTCGATGATCGGGCCAGAGATGGCCCTATTCGGCTTCCAGTCGGTGACTCGGAGCATCGTGGAGACTGGAGCACGAGCATCGTGGGTGCTTGAGCCGGAGATCGGTATTCGCGAACGAGTGGTGCGGAGCACCCTGCTCGAACTGGAGAGTGTGCGCGAAGCAAAGTTGGTCGAGGCGGCAGCTGGAGGAGATGGCTCTAACTTCAATCGGCAAGTCGCCGATCTGAAGATACGCCTCGCCCTCCTGGGTATCGACGAGAAGCTGGACAAGAACGGGAGGCTCATCGGTGTCGACGGACGGACGCTGGGTTCAAGACTGGATTCAGTCAGAAAGTTCCTACCCGGGCTCGGCGTGCCCCGCGGCGAGATGTGGTATCGATCGATGTCAGGTGTCAGCCACTCCGTCCTCTATGGCGTGACCGAGTACCTGAAGGCTGGACCAGCAGATGTCACTGGAAAGGCGAAGCCAGTGCCAGAATTGCCTATACATGCAGTTGCCAATGCAGCCTTCCTATCGCTGGATGCCTATCTCACCGTCGTGCAGCGACATGCGGAACTGTGGGGGCGGGAGGCGCCCAAAGTGGCGAGCAAGAGGTTGGAAATGAAGGGTGAACTCTTGTCTGCGATAAATCGCCCCGAGCTGCGGATCCACAGGAGCTGACCGATTCCGATTACGAGAGCACGGTGTGACTCGGTCGTCTGATGACGCCGTACAGGCATTGGAGCAGAGCGAACGTTGGACGAGACACCCAAGGAGCTGCTGGCGGTCGGGCAAGATGCCCTGGCTGCTGCGCTCAGTGCCATCCCTGTGTTCGGCGGGGTCCTCGCCGGTGCTAGTCAGGCCCTCGAGAATCACAAGATCCGTCGAGAGTTCGTCTACTGGCGAAGCGTCATCGAAAAGCTGCAATCGGATGTGACCGACCAAGCCGAGCAGATCCGAGTCCTTCAGGAGGCCTTCAACGATGAACGCCGAACAGCGATCATCTCTCAGGGACTCGACATCGCCGTCACGCGATACGACGATGAGCAGCTGACACTAGTTGGCGAGCTCGTGGCGGCGGCGATTCTGCCGACTACCAGCGATGATGGGCTCTCCCGGGCACAGATGTTGCTTGATTTGCTGGGACAGCTCGAAACCGCCCATTTGGACGTGCTCCGCCGCATGGTCGCAGCACGTCAAGATCCGACCACGACGGTTGGACACGACGGTGTCCTGCCGACTGCCCTCGAGAAGTTGATGCCCGAACTAGCCGACATCATGGACCCACTGACCGCACGACTGAATTCGCTTGGACTGATCGAAAATATCGCGACGGGCAGCATGGGAGGAGCCGGAGCGCAAGTCGAGTGGTGGCCTACAACGTTCGGCTGGAAGCTTCTCGATTACCTTCGCGATTCATCCGATCCCATGAGTTCTACGACCGGGGTTTAAGGGGCTTGGTTCAGTCGAACCAAGTTAACGCTAAAGACGTTGCGAGCCCGCCGCCACTCCAGACCGTTGCCTCGGACTTCTCGTGATGCGGTGATGATGCCGTGACCTTGAAGCTCCTTGGTCGCCCTCGTCCAACTGTCAGCTGAGAGTCCGTAGCGAGCGCGCTGCGTCGCGCTCAGGGATTGAGCAGGGTCCCGTTTTTTGCCTCCCACGAGGTCCAGAAGCACGATTAGGAGAGCCGTACCAATGCCCGAGAGAGCAGTGATCCATTGCTCCTCCCAATAGCCAACCGGCAAGGTGATGTAGGGCATGGTTGGTCGTCTGTACGGAGTGCCGTCACCCGTTGGGTTAAGCATCTTCAGAGTCGGCGGTCTTCCTGACCTGCGCTGTACCCCCAAGAACCCCTCCCGATGAAGCCATGCTAGAGCATCGGTTATGCGTCGGGCACCGTTGGTCTCGGGATCCGGCAAACCGATCATCTCCGCCCACGTTCGACCGGCGATTTCTCTAGTGATTTCGAATGGCGCGCTGGTCGCCAACAGCGTGACCGTCAGATACAGCTTGAGCCTCACCTCCCCTCCGTGACCGCCCCGGATGAATCGAACGAGGGGAGGAATGCCGTCGGTTGAGCGCACAAAGGGAACTGGCAATTGGATGCCCTTTTGGCGCTTCGACACTTTGACGAGGCGCTCCAGGTGCTGCTTGGAGAGGGAGTTGGGACCAATCGTGGACGGAGCCGCCATTTCTGCCTGCCTTTGTAGCGGACGAACCTGCTCTGCATGTCGTGCTAGATGTGCGTAGGTGTGCAAGGGGTGCTAGATGACCAGATGAGCGTTGACGCTTCTAGCCACCGGCCTGCGGTTTCATCGGATCGCCCCTACCGCCGCAAGCTCATCTTATTTCCGCGACTAGTCCGCTGTCTTTCCGTTAGTAACTAATGGTATCCCCGGTACTAAAAGCATCTACTCACTGTACTAACGGTATGTACTCACTGCATTAGCGCTTAAAGTAGCCGTTTGACCTGGTAGTTAGTAGTTGGAAGACTGTGTATACGTGGCGACCACGCAGCCAGCGTGACACCGTGACGTAGGGCTCCGTCGGAGGGCAAGGATCACCAAGCCACGGTGAAACCAGCCCTCCGACGGCCTCACCCTCTACGGTACCCGGGGGACGATCCACCGGCGTGTGCAACTGGCCTCGTCAAACAGCGAGCTGTTGTGGTTTGGCCAACAGGGCGACGTTGCTCGCAGTGTCGGCGGCGCCATCGTGATCGCATGCTCTCAGGGGAGTCGGTCGGCGAGACCAGTGGTGGAGCGCAACTTGACCTTCGTAGACGTCGAGGAAGGAAAGAGGTCACGACCGTGGAGATGACCGAGCAGGAAGAACATGAGATACGACAGTACGTCGACTCGCAGACTTCCGATCCTGATAACGAGATCCAACTGGTACAGAGAGTGGGGAGACGGCGAATCGCCGGCTATACCCATGATCTATACGACGTCTGGATGTCGAAGGGCGACAGATGGTGGGTCATCACCGGCATGACCAACCTTTACGCCCAGGAAGATTTTCACGACCTCGATCAGGTGTTCACCTTCCACCTTGGCCTTTGTGTCCTGCTCCGCGAGAGATTCCGAATCGAGGCTGACGACGAGTCGGCAGGGCACATCGGCCGGGCGTGGCGACGATACGCAAAGGCGGTTGACGCCATGAGCGAGGCAGAGGAGGCTGAGGATTTTCAGTCGGTCGGAATACGATGCCGCGAGGCGTTGCTCGCACTCGTCCGCGATCACGCGGATGCGGAATGGCTATCAGGAACTGAAGCAGCTCCAAAGGTGGCTGACTTTGGGGGTTGGGTAGAACTGCACGCTCAGGCCTTGGCGAGCGGGAGGATGCGGTCCTACCTCCGGGACCTGGGAGGCAGAACCTGGGACATCGCAGTCTGGCTCCAGCACTACGCAGATGCGACGGAACTCGACGCTGAAATTGCCCTCGAGGCAACGGCGCACTTTCTTCGTGTATTTGCGCTGGTTATCCGCAGGTACCAACAGGGGACCTTGCGGCGCTGTCCGTCTTGTGAATCGTACCGACTCGCCCAAGACGGTGACGTCGAGGAGCGTGACGGACTTCGCGGTTACGCGACTCACGACGTATGCCTGGCCTGCAATTGGACCTCTGATCAAACATTCGAGCCCTACTCTGCTGAATGGCTTAGGCGAGCCGCGGAATACCTCGAAACTGACCCGGTGGATCTCAGCTCGATCGGCACCAATGATGCTCTCGAGCAGTCAAACGAACCTTAATCGACCTGCGTCCGCGTCTCCGACCCGGAACGCTGACGCGCCTACGCAGATCTGGGGTTTCTTATGCTCTTCGACGCGTGTGCCCGGACAGACGCTACTCCTGCGCGCCACGATGAAGAACGCTTTGCCTTCTTGAACCGATCAGCGTCTCGGTACTTCGGCCAGGTACGCGAATTGATGGAGGATTGGTTTAGCCACGTCCCAGCGGAGGCCCAAGCGGACCTCCGCGGCGCATTGAGGTCAGACAATAGACAGTCAGAGTCAGCCTTCTGGGAGCTGTACCTTCATGAGGCCTACTTAAGGTCGGGATACTCGATCAAGATTCATCCCGAGCTGCCGGGACTGAGGACGCATCCGGACTTCCGGATGGTGCGCGACGATCAAGCCTTCTATCTTGAGGCTGTCAGTGTTGGTCAGCTGCCAGCCGAGATCGCCGAGGATCGTCGCCTTGACGCCGTCCACCAGATTCTTGCGAGTCTCCGGGTAGAGAACTTCGCCCTGGAAGTCTCTACATATCAAGTTGGCCCACGGCCTCTCTCCACACGCGACCTCCGGGATGTCCTACGGAAGTGGCTTTCGGGGCTCGATCCGGAGCAGGTTGCTTTGGAGGCAGAGACGGCCATAGCGGTCGGCTTTGATCGGCTGCCAGAGATGTCGTGGAACGATGATGGCTGGAGTCTCATCTTCCATGCATTGCCGCTGAGTGAAGAAGCACGGGGTAAAGAGCGTTCCGCCCTCGGCGTGATGGGCCCCGGCGAGGCGACGGTCGTCGACAACGTCTCAGGAATCAGAAGAGTTCTCGACTCGAAGCACGGCAAATATGGCATCCTTGACGCCCCTCTGGTCATCGCCGTTTTGTCCAACACCGAATACCCGACTCGAGACTATGAAATCGAGCAGGCGCTATTCGGGATTTCTGCTCGACGTCCGGCCGAGATCGCTGAGTGTCCCGACAGCATGTTTCAAGAAGGGTTCTGGCTCGCGAAGCGAGGGTGGCGATACAGCGACATCCCGCAAGTCGTGACCGCCGCTGAACTTAAGCCATGGACGGTCACGAAGACTCGACTGAGGCTGTGGCAGACCCTTGAGCCGGGAGTTCCCCTAAACCCCCAGCCTGAGTGGTTAGCAAGCATGATGATCGGAGCTGAGGCTCTCCCGGCTCCCGCCAGTGACCTTCCGCAGCACTTCGGATTGGAGTCGGACTGGCCCGGCATGGTCGAGCCGGACTTCGACATCGGCTGACAAGGTTGCTCGATGGAGTGGCCGCCGGCACGACGCTGGATCTGATCTTCTTCCAGTTCTCGACAGCTGATCGAGGAGTATCCGCGTGCGATCGCTGATTGTACTGTCAAGAACATGAGTGACTCGCATTCTGACGCCGAACTTCCCGTGCCCTGCAACTGCGCTGATGGGTGTGGTCAATCTCGTCCAGGGCCATTTGGCGAGAGATCAAGAGCTCTTGCTGGCGCCGAACGTCAATCCCAGTGTTTCGGACTTGCTCTTACGTATGTCAGGGCATCGGAGGAGTCCGAACTAATCCACGGTCGCGCGTTGTGTATGGCCCAACCGCCGGCTGTGGGCTTTGTTATGAGCGACCACGCATGGGTAGTTGAGTCGGACGGTTGGACGTGGGAGCCCGTTTCCGATCGGTGGTACCACGATTCTGCTGCGTATGCAGACGCGTCCGACGCCAAGCCGATCAAGCGCTATTCGGCAGGCAACGCTGCGGATATGTACGCAGAGCACAAGAACTTTGGACCCTGGGAAGGTCAGACATAGGGCCGCTGCCTTTCCTGCCGTCACTCATGAAGCGAGTCGTGAGTCAGAGCGGAGGCAATCGAATGTGCTGTCTCATCCTGCTGGTACTTTCCTGGTTGTGATGCCGTCGGTTGATCCAATCTGTCCCGAGCACGGCTGGATGGCGCATGTATTCGTCCACGAGGCCGCACATGCTGTAGCGGCCATTGATCTCGGCATTCACTTCGCCAACGTGTCCATCCTGCCTCCAGGCTCGTGGGAGCGCCGACCTGACGGACGAACGATGCCGGGGGGCGTCACGATGCGAGAGGAGGATCCTGCCGAGTGGGTTCTGACGCAACCAGCTGGGGACCTTGAGTTTGTAATAGCGGGCGGTGTTGCCGAAGAACGGGCGCTCGGCCATTGTCTTCCTGCGAGCTACGACGGTGACCTCAGGATTTGGCGGGTTGGCATGGGCGCGACTGGCCAACTAAGTCGCTCTGCCATTGATGACCTAGTTGGCGAGTCGTTCACGTCAGTTGTGCGTAGGACGAAGGTATGGGTGGTAGAGAATTGGATTCGGATCAAGTCTGTCGTAGCGGCACTTGCCGGCGTCGATAACTTGAGTCAGATCACGTTCCTCGAGTTCAGCGACGATTGGGTGCTAACCGAATCGGAGGTAAGGGATCTCATCGGATAGTGCATGCACCCGATGATTTGGCTTAGGTAGCGCCGATATCGATCACTTCGTCCGAAATGAGTGCCGCAATTTCCTGAGCGAGTTCGGAACAAATCACGAATCGGTCCAGACAGACTCCGTCCAGACAGACTCCGTCCAGACAGACTCCGTGTTTCTTCATTGTCCCGCGACGGTGCCTCGACCCAGATCATCGGGCCATTACCTCAATAGGCCCAGCTCAATTCCGAATTGAGCTGGGCCTATCCCATGCTGCAGCGAGAGGCGGACAAATCGGATGGGGCTTATAACCCGCTTATCCAGCCCTCGGCCGTCTCGTTGCGAGAATTCGTAGCTCAGCGCCTCTCGATTTGGTCGAGAACCGGAGGGCACTGTGGCAACGGCTTAGTAGATTGCACCACATGAGCCGCCGGATGCTCGAGTTTCCGCCCGATAGGCCCATGGGAGCGAGCGTGGGGGCCTTGGGCGATCTACCCCCAGCTGATGGAAGCGCAGCGCATGCCCGAGCCGTGGAGCAAATCAGGGCTGACCTCGCCGCCCGGGCCGCACGACTGGACGAACACGTCGGGGCCCTCCTGCAGCTGGTGCGACATCACGACCCATTGCAGTTGATCCCGTCCATCTCAGTACTCACAAACAGTGTGATGTGGACCGAGGGCACCCGAATCGACGATGGTGACCAAACCTTCAGCTGGGACGCGAAGATCGAGTACTTGGCGGGTCTCGCCCTCGCCGGTCCGCGGGGAGACGTCGATGTCGGCAAAGACGTCACCCTCGGATCCATCGAGTTGATCGCCACCATCTTTGACGCAACCCAGGCGGGTCTCTTCTTGAGGTCGGTCGATGACGGCGTTACCGACGACCCAATCCTCGATCGGACCAGCTATTTGATGCAGGTCGAACATCTAATCGACCGGATGCGCGGCTACGCCGTTCACCTTGAGGAGATCGGCGACGCGGTATTTGAGCCGCATCGAAATCTATACCTCGACGTACTTGGGTTCTGTCCGAGCGATGTCATGCGTTTGGTCCGCCGCCACAACCGCTGGGTGAGCAAGGAAGTCGATCGAATGGGTTCGCTCATGGGGTCGGTTGGCTCAATGAGCGACGAAGACCAGATCGATTTGGTTCAACATTTCAAGCGCGCACTTGATGCTGCTTGCCTCTGGACCTCCGACCTCCTTGCCGAGTCGACTGGACTGCCCCGCGATCAGGTCCAGGCGATGCTCACGTCGATGTCGACCGAGTTCGGTAGCCAGCCTGAGTTCAGGGTGCCCGGTGACGAGAACATCTTGCGGAAGCGGCCGTTCATCCGCAGTTCCGACGCGTTCCTGGTCCCGATGCCATGGGCGCCTGTCCACTGCATCCACGATTGGTTGCTGGACTACCTCAGCGAGAAACCGAACCCTGTGCTCCGAGATGCCTACCTCAAGGGTAGGAGCGATGCGGCTGAGCGCCTGGTCTATTCGTCCCTAGCCAATATCTTCGGCGACTCTGCGGTTCACCGCAATGTGCATTACGACGGAGCGGACGGGCACGGGGAGGTCGACTGCCTGATCGGTGGCGGCACGCCGGTCGTTGTCGAGGTCAAGTCTCAGTCTGTTACCGAACCCGGCCGACGGGGTAATAGAGCTCGACTCAAGCGAGTCTCAAAGGAGATTCTCGAGCGGTCGTCAGATCAAACGGGCAGGGCTTCCAACTACATCATCGCCGGAGGCAGACAGTTCGCTTCGAAGCAAGGAGCCGAGGCCCATCAACTCTTGGACGATGCCGTCATTGCCCCCATCCAGATCGTGGTGTCCTTCGAGGGAATCGATCCGCTCGCCATATCGATGGCCGCGCTGATCAAGTCCGAAGTGCCCCGAAATGTATGGGTCACTGACCTCGCTGATTTTCTAGTCGTCAGAGACTTCCTCGGAGATCCAGGTTCTTTTCTCCATTACGCCAAGGCGCGGAGTGATCCCGCCGGCCCGATTTCCTACATGGAGTCAGACGCCGTCACCGGCTACCTCGAAGATCGGCTGACGTCGCAATCCGAGTCGTTGTTGTCACCTGATGGACTCGAGGGACAGCTGCTTCGTTACAACAGCGGGCTGATCAACGATTACTACACCAAGACGGAGCTCGGGTACCCCGCTGAACGGTTGAGGCTTGGCATCCCTGGTGAGATCTGTCAGGCGCTAAGGGCCACCGGGGTTAGGGAAAACTCGATTCTGTGGTGGCGGGTTGCCTCCGCGATCCTCGGGATGACTCCAGCGGATTGGGCGAGGTGGAGGCACTTTCATCGCCGGAATCGAGCGGACCGATCCTTCACTCCACCCGCTCAAAACGTCGCGATCGTGCTTTCGTCGGTGGCGGTTGAGGCCGAGATCGTCCCGGGTGTCCCTCCCACGCTTGTCGTCCCCCTATCAGCCTGAAGTGGACCAAGACCAGAATTGTCCATCCTCTTGTCCCTGTGATCTAGCTCATGTAGATCCCTGGACACTCTTATCCACTCTCTGATTGAGCTGACCTAATACCGACTGAAGGAGATCTTCGAGGCAGCGATCTCATACTGATTCGGTCGCGGCCAATCCGGTGGTCGTTCGACATCGAGTACTGCACTGGAGCAATCGGACGCAGGTGATTGAGCTGTCGGGCAATGTCCGCGGCTAGGGTCGGCCTCCTGTGCTGACGGCGGTCATGGACGAATCCTCGAGGGAGGACGGCAGCGGCAAAACTCTTTACTACGTGGTGGGCTCAGTGGTCCTCATCGAAGAGCCGAATGCGGCCCGCAACGCCATCACCGCGGTGATCGGGGGTCGAGGATCGCCCTTTCACTGGCATAAGGAGGGGCCTGTCATCCGTGATGCGATGCACGAGGCCCTAGTCGCCGTAGGTGCCTGCGCCCACGTTTGCGTCCATCACCCCACCGCTAGGAGGTCACAGGAGCAGGCCAGGGCTGTCGGGATCGGCACCCTTGTTCCCGTATTGCTTGCCGAGGGGATAGACGACCTCATCATTGAGTCAAGAGGGCCAATTGAAGACTCACGGGACAGGGGAACGATTCTGGGTCTTCTACAAGAGGCAGAGGGGACAGGAGCGTTTCAGTACCGGTGGGAGACGAAGGCAGAGCCCCTACTTTGGGTTGCTGATGCTGTTTGTGGTGCGGTGGGCGAAGCTGTCACGAAGACCAACGAGGAGCACTTGCGTCGGATGGTCGGCTCTGGGGTCATTAAGTCGCTTCTTATGCGCCCCTAGAAATGCGTAAGTCCCGGCTCCCGTCCTAGGCGGTCTCTTTCGAGACCCTCGGACTGGCCCTCCGGGACTTGCGACTCCCAACCTGGATTAGCTCCAGGAGGTACGGAACAAGCATACGCGCTTTTTCCACCCAAGTACACCCTCCAGTACCCAATAACCGCTGGTCACGGGGTTGGGAGGCCCTTCTGAACGCCTCTTACGGGTCGCTAAATGGAGTCGCTATCCAATCCTGAGATCGGTGCCATTTGGCATCCCGTAGGTGGCTATCCTCAAGCGTGCTCAAGCTCACTTACCGCGTCAAGAGGCCACGGCAGACCGTCAGCCTCGTGGTCAGTCTCAGATGCGAGTGCGTACTCATCCTCAGTGCAGACCCACAAGACTGGGAAGTCACGACCGCGTTGCGGACGCCCTAGTGCCCGCATACGGACACGCTCCCCACTTGCGGTGGTCACCTCTACAACGGTCCCTTGTTCTATCGCCATGGTTGAATTTTGAGCCGTGCCACAGGAATATGCAAGAATTATCTACACACTCCTTGACTGTGGCATGAAGTCATGGCACGATTGTGGCACGACGATTCACGTTATGGCTTACGTGCCGTAAGGAGTTTGACGATGGATACTGAATCTGCCACAGACGAGCTGAGACCCCCCTACCTCCCCTTCGCAACTTTTTTGGGATTCCTCACGGAACTGGCCTCAAAGCCCCTACCGCCCCAGATCGACCGTTCAATGATGAGCAGCAAGTCGGGCACGGACCAGGCAAACCTCTTCTCAGCGCTCAAGTTTTTCAACCTCATCGACAGCGAACAGGTGGTACAGGACGGCCTCAAAGCCCTGGTGGCCACCGATGACGAGGGGCGCAAACGCGCACTGGGGTCGATGTTCCGCCAGCGCTATCCAGGCCAGTTCAAGGTTTCAGAGCAGAACGGGACCGAGAAGGCCCTTCTGGATTCCTTTGAACACGACTTCGGATATTCGGGTGACACCCGACGAAAGGCGATGACCTTCTTCCTCCACGGTGCCCGCTGGGCCGACACTGAGCTAAGTGCTCATTTCCCAGCTACCCGCCTAGGTTCCGGGCGCTCCCCAGGGACCCGTCCCAAGCGTGCAGTGAAAAAGAAGGCCCCAGGACTGGTTGCACCTGAACGATCAGCTGCTGGCAGTCCGGCCCGTGACGGTGAACGGGTCCATGTCTCCTTTGGTGACCTTGGCCAAGTTGACGTGATGGTTCGGGTCCGCTGGCTGGAACTGCCGGACGAGACATTCACAGACCTGCGGAGAATCATCAAGGAGTTGAAGGCCCTCGACACAGGGCCCATCGAATCACCCGAAATCGACCTCGAGGAAGACGAGGGCACAGATTGAGCAGCTGAATTGCCCCCGGACCCTTTAGCGGGCTGGACTCTTTGCGGATGACCTTGCCGCGGTCCGGGGGCGCTCCAACCGGAGCACTACTTATCGTGCCTTGTTGCAAATTCTAGCGGCCGGGTTGGGATTACCACCCCCTACCCTTGGAGGACGTTGGCGGAACCTACCCGGCTGGGATGAAAGGCCAGGCTACCCGGATGGTCCTCGACCTGGTCGCGAAGGACTCGCTGCCGTCATTGGAATGGACTGGAATGGACGGTGGGAGCGGCGCCGGGCTCCCCCGGGGCGGGTTGGAAGATGCTCGCTCGCTCGAGGCGGGACTACTTCGCTCTTTTGAGTGCCTCAAGCGCGGCATTGAACTCCGCAGTGGCGTTCGGGTCGATCGTAATAATCAAAGAGAGGGTGATCGACTCGGTTGGGGTCTGCCCGGCGCGAAGTTCGGCCACGACGCGAGCGGTGGCCGCGCTGAACGCGGCGGAAAAGTCCTGGAACTGGTGCAGCGGCAGACCCACGTATTTGGACAGCGCGAGGTATGCCGGTTGCCATGCTGGGTCGACTTCGGAATTGCGAACCTTGATTCCCCAGGCGGCCAGCTGCCCGAACGCGGTCACCAGTTGGTTGGCCACGTCACGGATAGCGGCCTCGTCGCCGGGACTGCCTGGGGGGCCGAAGGCACGCTCGAGTGACTCAGCGCTCAGCGCCCCAGTGGCTGCCGCGACTACGTCACTGATCTGGCTCGCCATGAGGCGCACATTGGCCGCAGGATCTGCGATGTGCTCACCCGTTGGAGCAACGATCTGGGACTGGTACTCGCCGTAGAGCCCTTGATAGAGGCTCAACCCGCGTGACAGTTCGGAAGCCAGGTAAAGGTACTCCCAGCCACCTTCGTGGTCGGGCGGAGGCACGACATCAGCTGTCGTCCCTACCGGGAGCCGAGGCGGTGGTAGCGGCGGTGGCGCAAGTGGAGGGGGAGGCGCTGCGGCCTGAGGGGTTGGCGCCACCCCGCTTGGTGCTGCTGGCAGCGCACCGCCGGGACGCTCGGCATCGATCTGGGCCAACTGCGTCTTCATCTGGGCGACCATTTCGGACACTGTGCCCTTGAAGTGGGCCAGGGCCAATTCGAGGCGGAAGTTGAAGTTGCCCGAGAGGGCGGGACCGTAGTGGATGGTTGTTGGTTTCTGGCGGTTGGAAACCGAGAACGTGGTCTCGCCTGCTCCGTCGTCGCGTGAAGCCCCGATGAGCTTGGCGAATATGCACTCTCGGGTCTGCTTGGCTCCGGCGAACACGACGCGCTGGTTGGTGATGTAGGTAGTGCCCCGATCAACAGCGGTGGCCACCGGAGCGCCCTGGACATAGTGGCCGCGTGTGGCCCCAACCCGGTAGCGCACCGAGCGGCCGTGCACCGAGCCGATCGGGATGGACACCCCGGCCGACTTGCCCTGGTAGGTGCCCTTACCCATTCGGTCCTCGATGAGGGCGGTTCCGGTCACCGAGTAGAAGAGCGCTTCGCCGGATTTGAGCATGATGTCATTGGTCGACGAACCGGCAAAGCCCTTGGCAATGTCGAGGAGGTGGGCGTAGCCATCGCGTTCTTGGGTCCAGCTCGCCAGGGCGTCCGCCTGGGCCCTGGCCGCCTTTTCTGCCTTGCGCTTCTCGAACACCGACACCTCCCTCGACCTGGGTTCCACGAACGCTACCCCTGACTTGTGTCACAGGACCGGGCCGGCCCTATTGCCGGCCGCTGTGGAGCCGTGGACCTAGAAGCCCCGTTCAGAGAGGCACTGCCCCGCCCGGCTCCTGGTGGTGGTCGTCGAAGTGTTACCTCTCATCGTCCCGCAGCAGACGGAGCAGGTGCGACTCCTGCTCGCCGGGTTGGGTTGGCAGCACGCGCACTTGTCCATCCTTTGTCCATCCATTGGTTCGAACTCAATGGATGCAAGCGGATTCGGCGGACTGATGCAGCCTCTTGAGCTGGACAAATGGCAACAGAGAGTACGGAGTGGACGTACGGAGCCACTCTCGCAAGGTGGGGACACGGCTTCGAACCAGTTTGGGACTGCGAGTAAGACCAGGTCAGAGGCCATAACGAGCTCAAGGCGGGAGGCCGGGTCGCGATCTTCAATGGGTGTCGTTGGGTGCCTTATGTCCAGTTCCCTCATTGATCGTTGGCTCGAATGCCCCCTCAACCGACGGGGTCACGCCGATCACCATCGCCGGCGGATGGCCCCGGACCACCAGAATCACGATGCCAGCCAGGACCAAAATGAGGCCGACGACTGCCAGGCTCGTGCCGAGCACTCCCTGCCCGAGCCGCTCGGCAAAGAGGCAGATACCAAGGATCACGCTGCCGATCAGATTGGCCGCATTGGCCGCCGCAAGTG
>Ga0075030_100003768_pt1 | contig 13742 bp, 13 predicted proteins | sample LitLauG_LLR_2012_FD_71393 | JGI IMG/M metagenome (GOLD analysis project Ga0075030, IMG submission 71393) | Freshwater sediment microbial communities from Pennsylvania, USA - Little Laurel Run_MetaG_LLR_2012 | ecosystem: Environmental > Aquatic > Freshwater > Creek > Sediment | place: USA... | reverse complement strand
CTCTACCGCAAGATAAAAGCGCGCGAGGAAAGAGAGCGCGAGGCTGAGGCCAACCGCGCCAAACACGGCCGGCCGAAGGTCGAGCGGCTGCGCAGTGAGGCCGCGGAGGCACGCCGGCGCGAGCTGCTGGATGCGCTGAAGCGCGACCGCGAAACGGATTAGCCCAACCCTGCGCGTTCCTTGCGAGGGGAGGCGAGTGGACCATGGCCGACACGGGCGGAGAAGATCGACGCGAGCAGCCGACCGGCGCCGAGGCAGGCGGACGGCCGACGAACGCCGAGCCTCCGGTTCCTCCTCTCCCCCTGCGGCCCAACAGCCCGCGCGCCCTTCGTGAAGCGGAGGAGGACCGCGTTCGGCAGCGCCAGAATATCATCGCGGCCATCATCGTCGTCGGGTTGCTTGCCGCCTGTTATTGGCTGATCAATGCCATGGCCGACGCTCAGAAAATGGAAATGTGCCTCTTCGCCCACCATAGCAATTGCGGTCCGCTCGACCCGGCTCCGCCACCGCAGTGACCATGCGCCCGATAAAACGCTCCCTGACCATCGCTGGTCACCGCACGAGCATTTCCCTGGAACCGGAGTTCTGGGACGGCTTGCGCGAGGTCGCGGCGGCGGAAGGGCTGACAGTGGCGGCTCTGGTGGCCCGCGTGGATGCAGAGCGCGCGGCGGCGGGAAACAGTGATGAGGGTGGATTGTCGGGAAGTTTGCGGTTAAGAGTTTTGCGGTATTATCAGTCAATGCGGCGCTTGCCGAAAATCTGAAATACTCTTGTCATGAGACGCTTTCTGCTCGGTGTGCCCTGGCACACAATCACACTACTGCTGGCGATTTTATTCGAACTCGCGTTTGTTGCGGCGAACATAATCGGCATATTTTGGCCGACCGCAAAATATGTTCGTTGGCTGCTACTGAACCAGATCGCAAGGACCAGACTCCGCCTTGGATTGTTGCAGCGGGCGCAAAGCCTGTCAGCAGAACTTCTTGGAACAGCCGGTGGATACAAGGACGATTGGAATTATGGCAACGCAATTCACCAGGCAAATATATTGCTCGGACGAATATCGCTGCGAAGAGGTAACACCGATGCCGCGAAGCGTTATTTGCTTAGCGCCGGTCGCACTTGCGGTTCACCTCAACTCAATTCGTTTGGGCCGAATATGACTTTGGCAAATGAAATGTTGGCGACAGGACAAACAAGCACAGTCTTGGAATACTTGGAACTCTGTTCAGTCTTTTGGAAGTCTGATTTTGGTAAACTGGATAAGTGGACTACCGATATAATTGGTGGGCAACGGCCACGGTTCGGTCCAAATATGCACTATTGAAACGATCCGATGGGCCTATCGACCCTAAGCCTATCCCTCTTCCCCATGAAAATGATCGTAGATCGCCTCGGCCATCGCCTCGTTGATGCCTTCGACCTTGAGCAAATCGGTAACGCCAGCCCGTGACACGGCCTTCGCCGAGCCGAAATGCTTCAACAACGCCCGCTTGCGCGCTGGGCCGATGCCGGCCACCTCGTCAAGCGGGTTGACGCCCATCTCCTTCTTGCGCTTGGCCCGGTGGGTGCCGATGGCGAAACGATGCGCCTCGTCGCGCAGGCGTTGGACGAAGTAAAGCACCGGATCGCGCGGCTCCAGCATGAAGCTTGGACGGCCCGCGATGTGGAAATGCTCGCGGCCGGCGTCGCGATCCGGCCCCTTGGCGACGCCCACCAGCGGGACATCGGTGATGCCCAGGTCCTTCATCACGTCCTGCGCCGCCGCAAGCTGACCACGGCCACCATCGATCAGCACAAGGTCGGGCCAGTCGGGAAACTCGTCAGACGCCGCTTCATCCGTTGGCTCCTCGATCTCCGGCGGCAAATCCTGGCGCGCCCCCACGCTCTCACCCCTTTCCCCAACCATCTCCCCATCGGGGAGTGGGGGCAACGCGTCGGATTTGACCTCGGCTTCAGCCCCAAGCTCGAGCGAATCCCCTCTCCCCTCGGGGGAGAGCGTTAGGGCGAGGGGGCTCCGGATACGATCCGTAGCCTGCACGTCCGCATCCATGATCGCCCGGCCCTGCTCTTTGAGCAGCCGCGAAAGCCGCCGGCGCAGCACTTCGCGCATCATCGCGAAATCGTCGCCTGCCGCCAACCCCTCGGCCTTCATGTTGAATTTGCGGTACTGCCCTTTCACGAAACCCTGCGGGCCCGCGACGATCATCGCGCCGACCGCATTGGCGCCCTGAATGTGGCTGTTGTCGTAGACCTCGATCCTGCGCGGCGGCTCGGCGAGGCCAAACGCCTTGCCCACGCCGTCCAGCAACCGCGCCTGCGATCCGCTTTCCGCCAATCGGCGCCCCAACGCCTCGCGAGCGTTGGCCAGCGCGTGATCGATCAAGTCGCTCTTTGCTCCGCGTTGCGGCGCGCGCAATTCCACCTTTCTTTCGGCCTTCAACGAGAGCGCCTCTTCCAACAACTCCCGACCCGGAATGTCCTGCGAAATCAAAACCAGCCTTGGCACCGGCTTGTCATCGTAGAATTGCGAGATGAATGCCTCCAGTACTTCTTCCACCGGCAGTGAGCGGTCGGCGCGAGGGAAATAGGCGCGGTTGCCCCAGTTCTGACCGGTACGGAAGAAGAATACTTGGATGCAGGTGACCCCACCTTCTTGATAGGCTGCGAAAACATCCGCCTCCTCGACACCCTCGGGGTTGATCCCCTGGTGCTGCTGCACGTGCGAGATCGCTTGAAGCCGGTTGCGATATTGGGCCGCCAGCTCGTAGTCCTGCCGCTCGGCGGCGGCCATCATCAGCGCTTGCAGGTCGCGGCGAACCGCGCCGCTCTCGCCCTTGAGAAACCGCACGGCTTCGTCCGCGAGTTTGCCGTAGTCGCCCAAAGAAATCTCCCCGGTACATGGTGCCGAACAGCGTTTGATCTGAAAGAGCAGACAGGGCCGGGTCCGCGCCTCGTAGTACGAATCCGAGCAGGTCCGCAGAAGGAACGCCCGTTGCAATGTATTGATCGTATTGACCACGGACCCCGCCGAGGCGAAGGGGCCGAAATAGTCGCCCTTGCGTTTGCGTGCACCTCGGTGCTTGACGATCTGCGGCGCGACGCCATCGCGGGTAATCAGAATATAGGGAAAGGATTTGTCGTCGCGCAGCAACACGTTGAAGCGCGGGCGGAAGCGCTTGATGAGGTTGGCTTCGAGCAGCAGCGCCTCGGACTCCGTGCGCGTGGTCACGAATTCCATGTTGGCGGTGGCAGCTATCATCCGAGCTATGCGCTGCGTGTGACCGCCCATCCTGGCATAGCTGCTCACGCGCTTCTTCAGCGAGCGAGCCTTCCCCACGTAGATCACTTCGCCGCTGGCATCGATCATCCGGTAAACGCCAGGCGAGCCCGGCAGTGTCTTGAGGATACGCGCGATCACCTCGGGACCCTTGGCGGGGGCGGACGAATCGGGCGAAGGGCCGACGAGGGAGTCGGGCTTGTCTGAAGCGTCTCCAATTTCGATCATGCGCGATTATAGCGCCGAAACGATTGCTTGCCAGTCATCGGAGCCGGCTCGACGCGGCAGGGCAATCCTGCCATGATGGCGGTTGCGGTTCGGTTCTAACGAGGTCACTGCGATGGCAGCGATGACAACGGCGGAGTTGCGTGGTTATCAGCAAATCTGCGGGAGCAATGGCGCCATCCTGGTGATCGCCTGCGATCAGCGGGGCGGCATTCGCACGCTGCTGGCGAGTGACAAGGCCGAACAAGCCAAGATCACTGACCGGGTGCTCGGCGATACCAAATCCGACGTCGTACAGTATCTCGCCGCTCATGCACCTTGCGTACTGCTCGATGCGGTTTGCGCGGTACCGCGGGTGGTCGACGAGGGCACGCTGCCGCGCGATGTGGCATTGCTGATCGGCCTCGATGCGTCCGGCTATGACCTTGATGCGCATGGTCACTATCTGTCCCGCTTGTCGCCCGGCGTCACCGCGCGACGGGTGCGGCAATTGGGCGGAACCGGGGCCAAGCTGATGGTCTATCTGCGCTCGGATCATATCGGCGCGATGGATCACAATCTCGATATCATCCGCCGCTGTGTCGCCGATTTCGCGGCCGAGGATCTGTTGCTGGTCGTGGAGTTCCTCACCTATCGCCTGCCAAACGAAAGCCCCGAGGACTATCAGGCGAAGTTCCCATCTCTCATCGAGGGCGGCTCTAAGCTTTGCCTCGAATTCGGGTCCAAGGTCCTAAAGATACCCTACCCGGGAACGCCCGATGCTTGCGCGGCGGTGACCAAACTGGCCGGGCCGATTCCCTGGTCGGTGCTCTCGGCGGGCGTAGATCACGCGACCTTCGTTGGGCAGGTCGAAATCGCGATGGCAAATGGCGCATCGGGGGTCATCGCGGGCCGCTCGCTTTGGAAGGATTGCGTGTCGCTCGATCGGGGTCGCCAGCGCGATTTGCTGCAGACGAAGGCGCTGCCGCGCTTGCGTGAATTGCAGGCCATTCTTGCCCGCTACCCCAAGCCACTTGGGCGCCGGGCCTAAGACATGCCGAAACGAGAGGAAGCGATCGGGATAGATGTTGGCGGAACCAACATCAAGGGCGCGCGCGTATCCCATCGCGGCGAAATCCTTGATCATGCGGCCCAGCCAACGGCAAAATCATCCGCCGCCGTGCTCGCCCAGATTGATGCATTGATCGAGAGGCTGGACGGCACGCCCCGTGTCGGTGCGATTGGCATCGGCGTACCCTCGCGGGTCGATTTCAAGTCGGCGACCATATTCCCGGGAGGTTATGTCGATCTTTCCGGTTCGCCGCTTGCCGGCCGGCTGAAAAGCCTCGCCAGCCGGTCGGTTGTCACCGACAACGACGGAACGATGGCACTTGTTGCCGAAGCGCGACTTGGCGCGGCCAGAGATCACACGGATATTGTCATGCTGACGATCGGAACCGGGATCGGCGGCGCTGTGATGCTGGACCGCAAAATCCTGCATGGCAAGGCGACGGCGGGCCAGCTTGGGCACGTCACCGTTGCCTTCGACGGCCCGAAGTGCGTCTGCGGCCGCAATGGCTGCCTGGAAACCTTCAGTTCCGGCACCGCGCTCGCCCAGCATATGGCAGAGGCACGCTTGCCGGAAGTCACGCGGGTGGAGGATTTGATAGTTCGAAGCGACCTCACCGCGCGAACTGTGATCGATAACTGGATTCGCCCGCTACGCGCGGGGATTGACAGCCTGGTAGCGAGCTTCGATCCACAAATCGTCGTCCTAGGTGGCGGACTTGGTGGTGCGGCATCGATGGCGCTCAACTCCTACCCGCCAGGCTCCGAATGGTTCACCAGCTTGGTCCGCCCCGCCGCGCTCGGAAGCGAGGCCGGTGTCATTGGTGCAGCACTTGCCGCGTTGGAGCACCTGGCATGAAGGCAGTGGTGCTCGTCAACGGAGTGCCAGCCTCGGGCAAGAGCACTGTTGCGCGGGCCATTTCCAGCGCTGGCGACTGGCCGCTGTTAGCGCTGGACACGATCAAGGAAGCATTCTTTGACCATCTTGGAGTGGGCGACCGGCTTTACAATCGGACGCTGGGTAAGGCCAGCTATCAGGCGATGTTTGACCTTGTCCGGGACTTTCCCAAGCGCACTATCGTGGTTACCGACGCGTGGTTCGGCTTCCAGCCCACCGAGGTGTTGAGGGCGCATCTTGCTCGCGCGGGCGTTCAGAGGGTCGTCGAGGTGTGGTGCCACGCGCCTCCCGAGATTGTCGGTGAACGGTATCGCGCACGCTTGGAAAGCCGTTCGACTGGGCATCTTGGTGCAGACTATATTCCTGAGCTAATGGAGCTCACCCGACGTGCGCAGCCGGTCGGCAATTGGCCGCAGTTAAGCGTGGATACCACCGTACCGCTTGAGACAGAGATGCTGGTCGGCAAGATAAAGGCCGCAATCGCGGGTTGATCGTGCAACTGGCCTATGCCCTGCAAGCCTCGCGATATTTACCTACGACGGCGCCGACCTTGGCTGCGATGATTTGGCTCGAGAGCGAAGATCCGGCCGACAAGTCACTTGGCGGAATGCCCGTGAACTGCGAGACCAACCCGGGCGACACGCTCACCGCATCGATGTTGGCGTAGAGTTGGCCGAGCGCCTTGGCGATGCGCTGATTCAACCAATAATATCGGACCCGGTCGCTGAGGCCGAACAACAGCGCTATCTGCTGGTCTGGGCCATCCGAAATGTAGCCGCGCCAATGCCGCGGGTCGTCCGCCATCTCCTTCAATATGATCTCGACGATCCGGGACGGTGAAGCCGCCGCAAGCCGCTCTTCGATCGCCGCCATGGCAATAACCGCCTCGCGGAACGCAAATGTCAGCTCTGGACCCACCTTGAGGATGCCGAAGTGGCTCTCGACCAACTGCCCCAGGGCCAAGGATGATTGATAGTCCGTGGAATGAGCCTCAAATACCGCGCCAACCAGTCTTGAATTGGCCGCAGACAACGCAGCAGCAGCATTCGCATCGAACCGCCAAATCTGCGAATTGCTGAAATCGACACCCGGCTGCGCAACGATCCCGATCACTCGATCGCCAGCCGATGGACCGAACGCTTGCCGGTGCTGTTCGAAGGTCGCCAGCACGGCATCGGGGCTCGTCACCACAAGGCCGCCGGTGCCCGCGACTTCCCCACCTGGAATTGGCACTTCGGTGCCGACGACGTAAACCGGCTTCGAGGCGCCGCTCGATGCCTCGGCAACGGCGCAGAGGTCGGCGGCGCGAGCGGCCATCTCCGCCTCGCTGAGTGCGCCATCATCCGCACAGCGCATGCTCGCATCGAGATGAATTTTGCGGAAGCCCGCTTCGACATAGGCACGCACCATCAATCGCGCGTCGGCCATTGCTTCGGCGGCGGGCCTGAAGCGCCAGGGATTCGGCCCGAGGTGATCACCGCCAAGCAGGATTTGCTCTGATCGAATCCCGCAAGTTTGCGCAAGACCAAAGACGAAATCGCGAAAGGCCGCCGGCGTCATTCCGGTATAGCCACCACGGTGGTTGACTTGATTGCAGGTCGCCTCGATGAGCACCACGTCATTCGTACCGCGATGAGCCTCGAGAATTGCCCGCAACACATCGGCGTGAGCCGTACACCAGGATGGTATGCCGGCACGCTCACCGGACCGGTTGCGCCTAACGATGTCCCGCAGCCGATCAAGTGCGCTCACGAGCGCACCGCCAAAAAGGTCTCAATCTCGGCAAGCGTGCTGTTGCCTTCCATCGGGCCGATTTTTCCGACCGATAGGGCGCCGGCGGCATTGGCCCGCTGAAGCGCGGCCTGGAAACTGTAGGTGCCACTAGCCATCAGCGTCACGAAGGTTGCGCAAAAACAATCGCCTGCGCCGGTTGGGTCGACGACCTCGACCTTATGGCCGGCGAGGTCCACCGGGTCACCCAGTCGGGTTAGCCCTGCCGTTCCCCTTTCGCCGCGCTTCAGAACCACCGCCTCCACACCCGACGCAAGGAGGGATTGCCCGAAGGTTGCCATGCTCTCACCTGGAAAAAGGACGACGGCGTCCTCCTCGCTCGGCAGGAAATAGCGGCAAATGCCCATGAGCGTTCGCACCACATCGAGATAGCTGGCGTTACCCATCAATTCCTTGCGAATATTCGGATCGAATGAGATCGCCACGCCTTGCGAATGCAAGGTCCGGCACGTATGCAGAATTTTGGTCGCCATGTCTGGGTCGGCAAGCGCCGATCCCGAAACGTGCATCACATCGAGACCGAAGTCGGCGAGCTTGGCGAGGGTGGTGGTATCGGCACTAAAATGCGACGCGGCGGAGAGCGCGATGTTGTAAACAAAGTCCCTGCTGCCATCGTCGTTGTAGCTGACAAATGCGGTTCCGGTGGGAATTCCTCGCGCCACCGAGATAAGATCCGGGGCGACACCTACGCCGCTTAGCCGATCGAGCAACACTTGTCCGAATGCATCGTTCCCAACCGCTCCGATGAAGATTGCGTTGCCGCCGATCCTTGCCGCCTGATCAATGAAAATGCCGGGCGCTCCGCTTGGAAACGGCCCTGTATAGCTCGCGGGAACGCGGTGATGGCCGTTACGACGCGTACAAACGAACTCGACGAGAAGTTCGCCCATGCACGCGATTCGAACTGGCAAGGCCATCAATGGCTACTTTCCCACCATCAGCCGAACGATCTCATCGCCGCTGGTTTCCGCGGGTTTGCGCTCGCCGGCATTCTCACCGCGGCGGAAGACGACAATCCGGTCGGCCACTTCGAAAATATCACGCAGATTGTGCGAGATGAAGATGATCCCCTTGCCGGCGGCTTTGAGCGATTGAATGAGCGAAATCACCTTGCGCTGCTCCGGCACGCCGAGCGCGGCGGTCGGTTCGTCCATGATGACGAGACGCGCGTTCCAAAAGATGGCGCGACCGATGGCGACGGCTTGGCGCTGACCGCCCGAGAATGCGGCGACCGGCGCATCGAGCCTGGTCACGTGGAAATCCAGCTGCTCCATGGTCGATTTCGCCGCTTGCGCCATCTTGGCGCGGTCGATCACCGGCAGAATGCCGAGCCAGCGCGTCATCGGCTCGCGGCCGAGAAAAATGTTGGCGCCGATCGACAGATTGTCGGCCAGCGCAAGATCCTGGTAGATCGTCTCGATACCGTTGTCGCGCGCCTCTTGCGGCGAGGTGAATGAGACCTTGCGGCCATCGAGGAGGATTTCGCCTTCATCGAGCTGGAATACGCCGGAAATCGCCTTGATGATGGTCGACTTGCCCGCCCCGTTGTCGCCAGCGAGGGCCACGACTTCGCCCGGGTAGACGTTGAGGGACACCTTGTCGAGCGCTTGCACCGCGCCGAACTTCTTGGACGCGTCGCTGACCGCGAGGATGGGAGAAAGGTCACTCAGCTTGCCGCCCTCCCAGATACCGGCGCTGGGTCTGATCGACCAGCACCGAAACGATGATGACGCCACCGACGGCGATGAACTGCCAGAACGGCTCTACGTCGACCAGCACCAGGCCATACTGAATTACGGCGATGACGAAGGCGCCGGCGACGGTGCCCCAGATCGTGCCCGATCCGCCGAACAGGCTGGCCCCGCCGATGACGACCGCCGCGATCGAATCGAGCAGCAGCGCCTCCCCTGCCTGAGGTGCGCCGGCCGAGAACCGACCCGTGTACATCGCGCCTGCAACGCCACCCATGATTGCCGAGAGCACGTAGATCTTCAGTGTGAGCATCTTGATGTTGATGCCGGCGCGATTGGCCGCCGCCTTGCTGGCGCCCATGGCATAGGTGTGCTGGCCAAAGCGCGTCTGCGACAGCATGTAGTGGAGTATGAGGCAGGCGGCGGCGGTGATGATCACCAGAATGGGGATGTAGCCAAACGCGCGGCCGTTGCCGATTTGACTGTACCAATCGTTATCGACCGCGATCGTCATACCGCCTGCGAGCAGATAGGCGGCCCCGCGCGACACGCCATACATGCCGAGTGTGCCGATGAAGGGCGGCACGCTGAGATAGGCGATCAGCCAGCCGTTGACGAGGCCAGGAATGATGGTGATGGCGACGCCGACAAGTATGCCGAACAACATGGCGACCGGCTGGCTCATGCCAAAGTTTGTGGCGCCAATATTGGTGAGATGCGCTGCCACCACCGAGGCAAGCCCCATCACAAAGGCCAGCGACAGATCGATGCCTGCCGAGATGATGACGAAGGTTTGGCCGAGGCCCAGCAACAGGGGCATTGCCGCGAAGACTGCGATCGCCTGTAAATTATAGAGACTGAACAGAAAGGACGTGCCGTAGCCTATGCGCGTCCACGTCTCGAAGAATATCACCAAGACAATCAGAAACAACCACGCACGCAGCTCCGCGACGCGCATGAGCAGCGACGGCCGCGAGGTCGGCGAGGCAAGGGCGGCGGTTGTCATAGGGGGTTCGCCTTGGCTCTAACAACGGCCGCCACGCGCCAGCACGCGCAGCGGCCTCCGAACAAAATAAGGCAAGCTTACTTGCTCGAATAGATGTACTTGGCGACGTTCGGATCGTCGATGTTGGCCTTGGTCATCACCGTGAAGCCCGTGCCGATGGCGGTGGGCACCGGATTGTTGGTGACCTTGGCGTAAGCGGCCACCAAGCCGAAATAGCCGATCTCGGCCGGGTGCTGCGCAATCGTCATCTCGAAGGTGCCGTCCTTCAGGTCCTTGACGATCGATTCCGGCGCGTCGAAGCCGGCGATCTTGACCTTGCCGGCCACGCCCGCCTGCTTTGCGCCATTGCCCGCGCCCGACGCCGAGAACAGATTGGCACCGAATACGCCCACTAGATCGGGTGCGCGGCCGAGAACGGCTTGGAACTGCGCTGCCGCCTTGTTGGCATCGTCGCCGTTGAACTGCGTCTCGAGCACCTGGATATCCGGAAAAGCCTTCATGCCTTCCTTAAAGCCCTGCTCGCGCTGATCGGTGGTCGAAACGTTGGGAAGGGTGTTCGAAACGTAGACCTTGCCCTTGCCGCCGACGGCCTTGGCGAGCGCCGCAGCCGCCATCTTGCCGCCGAGGATGTTGTCGGAGGCGACGTAGGAGATCGGGAAATCGGCATCGCCCGAACCGGTCTGGAACACGCCGTTCCCGATGAAGGTGTCGACGCAGACGATCTGTATACCTGCATCGAAAGCCTTCTTCAGCGGACCGACCAGCTGCTGCTTGTCGTTCGGCGCGATCAGGATCGCCGCCGGCTTCTTGGCGATGACTGCCTCGACGATCGGGATCTGCAGCGTGGCGTCCCACTTCGCACCGCCCTGATAGAGCAGGTTCACACCCAAGGCCTTGGCCGCGGCCTCGGCACCCTTGTGCATTGTCACGTAGAAGCCGTCAGCCGTCAGGCCGGGAATGAGGGCAATGGTGACAGCATCAGCCGCCGAAGCCTTGTTGGCGAGCAGACCCGTACCCGCGGCGGCGGCCGTAGCTGCCGCAACCTTCAGAAATGAACGTCGTTCCATGGCATGTTCCTCCCATCGAGCTTGTGCGTGTGTTTGAAATTCGTGGGGCTCGCGCTCACGCGCCCCTTTTCATAGATTGCAGCGGCCATTGTTTTGGTCAACTGCTATTCTTGGCGTGTCACGGCGCTTGGCTGAGGGACCAGGTGACGCTTTGCAACTCGTGGGGGCGTCTCGTAGGGTTAACGGGAAACTCCAATTTGAGCCGAGAGAATTTGTGGTCCGGCGCCGCTTTGCTTGACCGTACGGGAGGACGATATGGCGAAATGGCGAGTTGCCGGCGTTAGCTTCGATCACATGCATATGGGGGATCTGCTCCGGCAAGTCGCCGAGCACAGCAATGCCGAGATCGTCGGAATCTTCGACGCATCTCGCCAGAAGATGGCAGCAGCCATTGCCAATTTTGGCATTCCACCCGAGCGGGTGTTCACCGATCTCGAAGTTTGCCTTTCGCGGACCAAACCCGATCTTGCAATCGTCTGTGCGGCGACCGCCGAGCATGCGGACTACGTCGAGCGGGTCGCCAAGCATGAAGTCCATGTCATGGTTGAGAAACCATTCGCGGCGTCGGTCGCCGAGGCCGATCGAATGATTGCCGCCATGCAAACGGCCAGCCGCCAGTTAGCGATCAACTGGCCCTTGGCGTGGTACCCCAGTCACAACACCACCAAGCGTTTGATCGATGCTGGCGCCATTGGCGATCTCGTCGAGGTCCACTTCTATGACGGCAATCGGGGGCCGCTGTTCCATCTTGCCGACAAGGTCGAGGTTTCGGCTGAAGAAGTCGAGGCGCAGAAACCAACAAGCTGGTGGTACAAAAAGGCCTCCGGTGGTGGCAGCTTGCTCGACTATCTCGGCTATGGCGTCACACTCGGTACTTGGTTCATGAACGGCGACAAGCCGGTCGAAGTCACCAGCGTCGTCGACGATACGCCTGGGATCGAGGTCGATCAGCACTCGGTCACAGTGTGCCGCTATCGTCGCGGATTATCCAAGTTTGAAACTCGCTGGGGAACGTTCTCCGATCCCTGGACGCAGCAGCCGCAGCCCAAATGCGGCTTCGTGGTGGTTGGTACCAGGGGCACGATCTCAAGCTATGATTACGACCCGTTCGTGACCATGCAGACCAAGGATCAACCGGCCTTGCAGCAGGTTCCGGTCGATAAAATTCCACCTGGCCGGCGGGGCCCGATAGAATACATCCTCGACTGCCTTGACAAAGGTCGCGCAATCGCCGGACCGCTTGATCCGGCCCTCAGTCGGATAGGTCAGCAGATCGTTGACAGCGCTGCGTTGTCGGCCGCAAACAAGCGCACGGTACCCCTCGTGTCATGAGCGAACCCGAACCAGGCGACTATGCGCTGCAAGCGAAGGCTGCAAAAGTCGTCCTTGCGCCAGAGCTCAACTATCATCCGCCACGCCCCCGCAGCTACGCACCCAGAATTGCCATGGTGGGAGCCGGCGGGATTTCGGCCGCGCATCTCGATGCGTATCGGAAGGCTGGCTACGACATCGCCATAATCTGTAATCGGACACTAGCGAAGGCCGAAGCCCGACGTGATGCGTATTTCCCCGCAGCAGAAGTCAGCGACGACATTGACGCTGTCTTGAACCGGTCCGATATTGGCGTGGTCGATATCACAACGCATCCGGCTGAGCGGCTTGCAATGATCGAGACCGCCGTTCGAGCCGGCAAGCACGTGCTCTCGCAGAAGCCCTTCGTGCTCGATCTCGACGCCGGCCTTCGCTTGGCCGACCTGGCGTCGGCGAATCACGTGAAATTGGCGGTCAACCAGAATGGACGGTGGGCGCCTCATTTCGCGTACATGCGTGAGGCCGTGCGCCGCGGGCTGATCGGCGAAGTGATTTCCTGCCACACCAGCGTGCACTGGAACCATGGCTGGATCAAAGGCACTCCATTTGAGTCGATGGACGATCTCGTGCTCTACGATTTTGCGATCCATTGGTTCGATTTCCTCGTTAGTATCGTCGGCGACCGAGCGCGTTCCGTTTTCGCCGGCCGCGCCAGGGCAAAAGGTCAGGACGTTGCTCCGCCGCTGTTGGCGGAGGCCCTCGTTGGGCTCGACGGCGGACAAGCTTCGCTGGTCTTCGATGGGGCGGCTCGCTTCCTTCCGTTGGACCGGACTTACATCTCCGGTACCCTGGGGTCCCTCGCGGCGAGTGGCCCCAATCTTGGGGATCAAGCCGTCGAGATTGCGACGGCCGCCGGCGTCGGAAAGCCGAAATTGGAAGGCACCTGGTTCAACGACGGCTTCGAGGGAGCGATGGGCGAGCTTCTGTGCGCCATCGAGGACGACCGAGAGCCGCTGCACAATGCACGCGACAATCTCGCCAGCCTTGCGCTGGCGTTCGCCGCCATCGCTTCGGCACACCTGGGTGTACCAATTGTACCCGGCGCCGTGCGGAGCCTGGCGGCCGCGGTAGCAGCATAATGTGCGGCGATTGACAACCGCAAAATCTCAGCCACAGTGCGATTGAACGGATCGATGCTTGAGAATCGTCAGGCGTCAGGTTCGACCTATAAAGCGGTGGGTGAGGAAACGATGCGTACCATCAAGGGGCCTGGGCTCTTTCTTGCGCAGTTTGCCCGCGACACGGCTCCGCACAATTCGCTGTCGTCCATTGCCCGCTGGGCAGCGGGGTACGGCTACAAGGCAATCCAGATCCCGACTTGGGATCGCCGATTCTTCGATCTCGACACCGCTGCCACGAGCACCAC
>Ga0075030_100003767_pt1 | contig 13743 bp, 12 predicted proteins | sample LitLauG_LLR_2012_FD_71393 | JGI IMG/M metagenome (GOLD analysis project Ga0075030, IMG submission 71393) | Freshwater sediment microbial communities from Pennsylvania, USA - Little Laurel Run_MetaG_LLR_2012 | ecosystem: Environmental > Aquatic > Freshwater > Creek > Sediment | place: USA... | reverse complement strand
GGGTCAGGCAGGTCTCGTGAGCGCGGCGCATGCGGGAGACGCCCCGCAGGCCGCGGATTCCTCGGTGCGTGTCATCGACGTGTCGCGCGCGGCGCGGGCTGTGCGATGGCTCCGCCGAGCAGCTCGACTCCAGGTCGTGATCGCCATCGGCTTTACCGTACTCTCCGTCGACTTCGTACTCTCGACATTTGACCCGAATATCTACCCATACCGGATCCCCGAGATGCGCTGGTATGCTGCTGCCTGTGTCGTGGTGGCGGCCGTCAGCGCAGCCACGAGCTTCGGGTTACTCCTCCTCAGCCGGTTCGCAGCCATTGCCTCACTCGTGCTGTTCGCGATTCCGACGGTCCTGGTCGGCACCGGCCTGGTGGTGATGTCCGTTTCCGACTCAAAGTTCGATGACGTTGCCAAGGGGTTGTGCATTTTTCTCATACCCGGTTTGTGCCTCGTCGTGGCATCGATCCGGGCGCTGGTCTATTCCCACAATGCCAGGAGACTCGGGACACCCGGTGGCCTCCCCCGCAACCCATTCCAACGTCGCTTGTTTCAGTCGCGGCGCAACCTCTGGGCTACAGTTTTCTCGCTCGGCCTCACGGCGATCGCGCCAGTTGTCGCCACATTTGCTTACGCTGGTGTCTTCCTCGCTGTACCTCAGCTCCTTCCCACAAGCGTCCGGTACGACGGTTATGAGGCGTCCTTGACCTCTTACGCCCACCTCCTCGACCACCCAGTAACGTTCGTCGGCGCCTGCTTAGTAGCGCTTGGGGCGGGCGCCTTCTTCTTCTTTCGCGCATGCCGGTATGCGCGGGCGAGCGCCGCCGAGCTACGTGCCCGTGATCGCCGCCCTCCGATCGTGTTCCTTCGTTCCTTCAAGGACGACCAAATCGCGTTTCGCTCCTGGCTCAGGGCAGCGAAAGTGACGTTGGATGAGGATGTGACCGAAGCCCTGGCCATTTACGGGCCCGTGGTCGCGATCGGCCGGCCGGGAGAGACGCTGCCACCGCTCGGCTCCGCCCGCCACTACGTACCGGACTCCGAATGGCGCGAGCGCGCCACAGGCCTCATCACGGACGCACAGGCAATCGTAGCCGTGCTCGGTGCGACCGCGGGCATCCGCTGGGAGCTCGACACGATCATTCAGTTGCATGCTGTCCGCAAGTTGCTGCTCGTTATCCCGCCGGTCCCGAGCGAAGATCTCCGCGACCGCTGGAATGTGGTGCCCGCGCTGCTCCACGAGTTCGCGACCGTGCCGGAGTCGGTGCTCCTCGGCAAGTTACTCATTGTCGGCCTGGACGTCGAGGGCCAACCGTTCGTTATTACCAGCAACACGCGAACCGAGGGAGATTACTACGAAGCGATGGGCAGCGCAGAACGCATTCGACAGGGTACTGCCTCCGCAGGCGATCTTTCCTCTCAGAGATCCAAATCCATGTGAAATGCGAGACTCACTCTTCCCACCCAACTCCCTACGGAAGTCGTCCCCCACTCGTCGACCAGCCTTCGTATGCCGAACTAAGTGGAATCCAGGGCGTCAAGCCAGCACCGCTCCCCCCCGGGAACCGATGCCGTGTCCCCCGGGTTCTGGCACAACTCTCCAAAAGTCAATGTCTTACCGCCCACTGTCCGGTTGGGCAGTGACTTCGGTACCTTAGTCCCCAACCGGATCATCGCCTTATAATCCAACCAGAATCGAAAGCCAGATTCGAAGGTAGATTTTCGCGGTAAAGATCAGGAGATTTCTGCGTTCTCCAGACAGTACGAGCACGCCTGACCGCGTGTGCAGTTCCGGGAGAGGGCGCAAATGAGCCACGTGGATCCGCTCATCGCATCGGCGATTTTTGTCCTCGGGCTGGCCTTTGGCAGCTTTCTGAACGTGTGCATCTATCGCCTGCCGCTGCAAATCTCGGTTGTGACGCCGCGTTCGGCCTGCCCGCGATGCAAGCATCCGATCGCCCTCTATGACAATGTTCCGGTCCTGAGCTGGCTGATTCTTGGCGGCCGCTGCCGTCATTGCAAGGCACCGATCTCGCCTCGCTACCTGACCATCGAATTACTTACCGGCGCGCTGTTTCTGGCTTGCTACTGGTTCTTCGGACCAACTCTGTCCACTCTGAAATACTGCACCTTCGCGTTTCTTCTGCTGGGCCTCATCTTCACCGACGCCGAGACCAAGCTGCTGCCCGACAAGATGACTCTCCCCGGACTCGCGTTGGGCCTTTTGTTCAGCCTGTTCGTTCCCGTGAATGATCTCGCGTCTCAGTTTCTTCCGGGAATGGTGAATCTGCCCTTCAGTGGCGATTTATCAATGCGGATTGTCTCGCTGATCGACTCCCTGCTCGGCGCCGCTTTAGGCGCGTCCTTCATCTACGGCGCGGGCGCCATCTACCTGCGCTGGCGCGGCATGGAAGGCATGGGCTTCGGCGACGTCAAGCTGATGGCCATGGTGGGCGCATTCCTTGGCATGAAGCTGACCGTCTTCACCATCTTCACCGCATCGCTGGCCGGATCGCTATTCGGCTTGACCACTGTCTTTGTTGTCTGGCTGAAGCGTACCCATCGCTTCATGAAGCGGCTGGCCAATGCACAGGCCGCCCGCCGCCGTGGATGGCAGTCGGCGCAGATGGTCTACCGCTACTACCAGATGCCGTTTGGCGTGTTCCTTGGCAGTATGGCCTTGTTCGCTTTCTTCTTCGGCAATCAATTTCTGCGCTGGTATGGGAGGCTCTGGTGAAAATCATGGCCAACCCGGTGTTGTTGCGCGCCGCCGTGGTCCTGTTTTGCGCCGGCTTCGCTTTCCTGCTGGGCCTGATTTTCATCCGCCTGCTGCGCAAGAGCATTGACAACGAAGCCGACATTTCGTCGGCGGCGCCTGCGTTGGAGGCGTTCCCCACGCACGTCTACAACACGGTAATCCAGCAACTCAAGCAGCAGAAACATGAGTTACAGGTGCAGTCGAAGGCCGAGCAGAATCGAGCCCGTGCCGTGGAAACCCTCAGCCAGGCAGTGCTCTCCAACCTTTCCTCGGGCGTGCTCGTGTTCGGGATGAACGGACTGGTGAAAACCAGCAATCCCGCCGCCAGAGAAATCCTGGGCTTCGCTTCTGCCACCGGCATGAGTGCGGAGGACATTTTCCGCGGCGCCCTGGTCAGCAATGCGGCAACAGCGGGCGTCTTTCCCGACGAAACCATCACCGAAATCCGACTGGCGGACGAACTGGACGTGGTCCTTCACGAAGGCGGCGACCGGCGCGAAGTAGAAGCCGAGTATGAGACCCCGGCGGGCGACAAGCGTTTCATCTCGGTCACGGTTTCTCCCGTGCCCGCCGCGGATGGCAATTTGCTCGGCGTCGCCTGCCTGATCAACGATCTCAGCGAGTTGGAACACATCCGTCGCCAGCAGGCGCAGCGCGGCGAGATCTCGGCCGAAATGGCGCTGCGGCTGCGGACTTCGCTGACCACGATTTCCAGATACGCGCAGGAACTCGCCGAGGCTGGCGATCCAGCCCAGGCCCGGCAGTTGGCCGCCGACATCGCACACGAGGCCGCGGATCTGGATGGCAGCGTCGGAGGATTCCTGACCGAAAAGCGTTCCGTGCGGGGCGTAGCCGCCGGCGCAGGTTCGGTCGACTGACGCGGTCCACGCTCGAGTTTGACAAAGGATTTCGACAGGGGATCTTGACAGGAGATTTTGAACAAGAAATGACAGGCTGGTCCGGCGCCGATGGCCGCTCCAGAGAAACCGATAAGGGAAAAAGGTGGGAATTATGAAGCGTATCGCATGCAGTGGAATCGGGCTCGCGCTGTCGGTCGGCCTGCTTGGCCTTTCGGCATTCGCGCAGAATCAGTCTCAACCGGGCACATCTTCGGAATCGTCGCTCGGAGACTATGCCCGGCAGGTCCGCAAAGCGCCCGCGTCCAAGCAGAGAGTCTTCGACAACGACAATCTGCCCAAGGACACGAAGCTCTCGATCATAGGCCCGGCGCCCGCCGCCGAGGGAGCGCCCGCCGAGAATTCGAGTGAGGCCAAGCCCGCCGAGTCGACCAATGCGGCACCAGCAGCGGGCGAGACCAAAGCCGCGCCTGCCGCCGAACCCAAGGCAAGCGACTCTAAGACCGGCGACGCCAAGGCCCCAGCCGACGCCAAAGCTGCGACAGATGATGAGGCCGGGAAGGAAGCCGCCAAGCAGGCTGCCATCAAACGGTGGGAGGATAAGCTCACGGCGCAGAAGGAACAAATCGATCTGCTCACCCGCGAGCTCAACGTGCTGCAGCGCGAATATCAAATTCGCGCCGCTGCCATGTACGGCGACGTCGGCAACCGCATGCGCAACTCCGGCGACTGGGACAAGCAGGACGCCGAATACAAGCAGCAAATCGCCGACAAGCAGAAAGCTCTCGACGACGCCAAGCAGAAACTCGATGACTTGCAGGAAGATGCCCGCAAGGACGGAGTCCCCGCCTCCGCCCGCGAGTAGTAAGGAAAGTTCACGACCCACAACGAGCGCCGGAGGGCATTCCCTCGGCGCTCACTTTATTTCAGACCATGTCACCCCATTTGGCGACAGTCGCCTCGGCTGTCCCACGTGAGTGCAGCCCCATAAGCGCTAACTCAAGAATTCGTTCCGTGTTGCCCGCGACTCGCTTGCATTTGAAGATAGAACGGGCGAGACGACATCTCTGTGCGGAGAGTCGCTGCTCTCACGTTCTAGGGCGGGCGGGTCGTCGGCCCGGGGCGAAACGCCGAGAATGGGAGGAGACTCATCGGGCGGACCATATGAATACAACTCCCCAGGCAAGAAGCGCGGAGATACATGATCCGCCTGCAGCTCTGAGGAAAGGCGTCCAGTTCGTTCTTCCGATTCGGAAGGCCAGGAACGCGATCCAGACACTGATCGCAAAAACAACCGCGAGAGAGATGTCCACCGGAAGCAAGTAGGCCTTTCGGTCAAGCCCAAAGTCGAAAGCGAACGTGAGCCACGTAATTGGCGAAAGCATCAAGGACCAAACGAAGAGTCCAGCAGCTAAACGTGCTCCTGTGGCCGTCGACTCGGGGCTACGCGGTGATCGAAGCCGAGCGTAGGGCACTAGAGGTAGCAAAACACAAAAGATGGAGGTCCATAGCGACTCTGGACCCATATGTGAGTCTGGGTTTCGTTCCTGCCATTGTTTGTTTGAAAGGAAGGTAAACAGCAACAATACGCAAGCGGCCACCATGACCAGGCGCAACGCGATGCGAATTGCACGGAGCGGAACCAGCGGGCTCCGGTCCTGGTTCAATGACGTCGAGTTCGTATTCTGCACATAGCTTGCGCAAATTCCGCGAGGTGATGCACAAATTCAGGGGCATCATAGCAAAGACGTTGACGAACGAGGCGGGCTGGGTCGCTCTAACCTAACCCAAAGCAACTCCTTCGAGTCTTGATCACCGCGAATTGAACGAAAGCGAGGGACTGCTGCTCCCCAGATCCAGCATGATCGGCCAAACGGAAGGGATCGCCGAGAAATTGGCCGAGAGGTTAACTGCCAGCCCATCCTCCATCGCGAAGCCTAATTTTTGTTGGGATTTGATTGGTGGAGCTAGTCGGGCTCGAACCGACGACCTCATCGTTGCGAACGATGCGCTCTCCCAGCTGAGCTATAGCCCCAGGCACAGATTGAATGGCTGGACCACGTTATTTTAGCAGCGTTACTGAATCCGCACCAAACGGTCGAATGTTGCCGCTCGTGCCCGATCGAGACGGCGCGTTAGAAATAGGCTTGACGAAGTTCGCTTTCTTACGTCTAACTAGGACACAGCGTCCGGGGTAACCGCTGTAATCGAGGGGTCCGATGTTTTCGCAACTCAATCCCGCGACTGCGCGCCGCCAGAGCATGATCCGCGCGGGCTCGCTTGCCCTCCATGCCGGGTTGCTGGCATGGCTACTGCACACGCCTGCGCCTATGTTGCTCAACCCGACATCTGTCGCATTGGGGCGAAATGGAAATTCGATCACGCGGCTCTACTGGCGCAGTAACCTTCCCGACGACAGCGCCCATAGTTCAGCCGACGACGCGACCGAGCACTACCGTCACCGGCGCCTTGGCCATGAAAAGCTGACTTGGAAGGCACCCACGCAACTGGCCAAATTGTCGCCCCCGGTTCAGCTGACCCGCGCGGACGCGGAAGATACTTCCAATACTCAGACGCTCTCGGCCGTCGGTCACGGCACTCAAGCCGGACTGCCCTATGGAACGTTGAATCGTGGACCAATCTTCGGCGACGAGGTACGACCTGCCTTGCCGATCGCGACTTCTGATCCGGTCGTCTATCCGTGGCAGCTACCGGTGTCGGCTGGGAATGAGGTAATAGAAATCACGATTGATGAACGCGGAGAAATAACCCGTAGAACTGTGCTGCAGAGCCTCGGCCCCGAAATCGACACTCGATGCCTCACGGCCCTTGAGAACTGGCGCTTTCAACCGGCCACGCGCAACGGGGCGCCAATCCCTTCCAAACAGGACGCCATTTTCCCGTTCAAAGCGAGAGGTTAAGTCTGCTGCTGAACTCCCGCAATGAATAGGAGGCTCAATCAGCATTCTCGCGATTTATATTTTTCGCAGCACCCGCTGCCCGCATCACCAGCAATCGCTACGGCGAATTTTTCAAGCAGGGCCGGAACATCCGCGAAGCCAATGGGTTCAAAACAGCGAGAGCAAGACGCTCTCACGACACTTCGTCATTTCGGCGGCCCTTTTTTGTGATCTTTCTTCCTTCCCTGGAGCCTCGTCCTCGTTGCCTTGCCGCTATAATTGAGATGTGACCATAGAGGCAGTTCGGCGGCTAGCATCCGCGGACTTTCCCACGCGATGGGGTAAGTTCCGCATTTATGGCTTTCGCAGGGAGTTTGATGCCGACGGCAGCAGCCGGCTGGAAGAGGCAGTCGCCCTGGTGATGGGCGACGTAAAATCGGAGGCACCGCTCGTGCGTATTCACTCGCAGTGCCTGACCGGAGATGTTTTTCACTCCCTGCGCTGCGATTGCCGCCAGCAACTCGAGCTGTCTCTATCGATGATCGCTGATGAGGGCGCCGGCATTCTTATCTACGAGCAGCAGGAAGGACGCGGCATCGGCCTGATGGCGAAGCTGCAGGCATACGAACTGCAAGATTCCGGCCTGGACACAGTCGAGGCGAACGAGCGCCTCGGCTTCAAGGCCGACCAGCGCGACTTCACGCTGCCCGGCGAGATTCTTAAGGCACTCGGTGTAACGCGCGTGCGGCTGCTCTCAAATAATCCTGACAAGGTTGCGGCCCTCGAGCACGCCGGGGTTAGCGTGGTGGAGCGTGTGCCTTGCGAAGTCACGCCTAGCCCGCATGCGGAAGAGTATCTCCGGACCAAGAAAGAAAAACTGGGACATCTTTTCACATCCGGCTAGCCTGGCCTGCGGCGGCGTCCAAAGGCATTTGGCATTCATCCCCGCGGCATGCTCTAATTCGCTGACTTTGACTCTTGCGAATGGCCGCTCCTGACGCCGCAAATCGCCTGTACTTCCCTGTTGCCCTGCTCGCACTGAGCCTTGCATTGGTGGGCGCCGCCTCAATGGTTTATTACCATCTGGGTCTCTTTATGCCGCGTGTGCTGGAGGTACGCGCGGCGAAAGGCCTGGGGAACGGCTATGCCTTCGGCGACGATTTCTATCCCATCTGGCTGACTGCGCGGCAGTGGCAGGTGTCGCGTCTCGATCCCTACAGCCCGGAGATCACACGCAACATTCAGACTGGTCTGTTTGGACGGCCGCTTGATGCACGGAATCCCAGCGATCCCCCGATCGACTATCGTGAGTTCGCTTATCCGGCGTTTGCCGACCTTCTGTTCTGGCCCACAGCAGCGGTGGACTTCTCCAAACTTCGCCTTGTACTCGCAGGATTGCTACCCACACTCACGGCAGCCAGTGTTTGGCTGTGGATCCTCGCACTGGAATGGCGCGTCTCTCCCCTGGGGCTGGCTGCCATCGTTGCACTCACGCTTTGCAACTATCAGGTGCTGGAAGCGCTCTTCGCCGAGCAGCCCGGATTGATTGTGGGTTTCTTCTTGGCGAGTTCTGCGCTGGCTCTCAGGCAGAACCGTCTGCTGCTGGCTGGAGTTGTGATGGGCCTGACCCTGGTAAAACCACAAATGACGCTGCCAGCGATTTCTTATTTGCTGCTTTGGAGTCTGGCCGACAAACAGCGTTGGCGTTTCTGGGCTGGGTTCCTTGCATCGACGCTGCCCCTCGTAGGCGCTTCCTTGTTGATTTGGCCGCACTGGATGGGACAATGGGTAAGAGTCATCCTTGGATACCACCGTTATGCGGCGCCCTCACTCGTGCGCTTGCTGCTCGGTGACGCTCTCGGGATTTACCTCGGCCCGTTGGGAATCGTGGTTCTGCTCGGCCTGGGCGCGGCGCTAGCATGGCGCAATCGACGGGCGCACCCCGACTCCACGCCCTTCTGGCTGACTTTGAGCCTGCTTCTGACAATTACCTCCGTTACACTCCTTCCCGGGCAGGCCATCTACGACCACGTGATTCTTCTTCCCGGAATCTTTCTGCTGGTACAGCATCGGCGCGAAATTCGTGCTGCCGGGCCCTTTCCTCGTACTCTGCTGACACTGGGTGCTATCGTTCTCTTCTTTCCTTGGGTGGCGGCATTTGCGCTGATCGTGGTGCGCCTCTGGCTCGCACCCGCTCACTTCGAATCGACAGCACTTTTCGTGATGCCCATTCGCACGACCGCATCATTACCGTTCGCCGCGCTGGCGCTGCTCGCTGCCGCAACCGTCAATCGGGCTGGAAATCGAGAGCCTTCCTGAGCGAGTCCTTTTGCTTAGCAGGCAGGTACAGCAAGGCTGCCCGCGCCAAGGCTAAATAGACTTCACGCGCGGCCGGGACTTTGCGCAAGACCCTCAGATGCCGCTTCACCGTGTCGACATCGCCGCGGACTATGGGACCACTGAACCCGCCCGCAGCGCCAAAGGCAGCATAGTTCGCTAGCGTCTGCAAAAGGATGGGAATGATTCGTCGCCTGGCTGCGTTTGGTTTGACCCCGGCGACCGCGGCCACTTGCTCTGTCGTGGCAAGAAGTGCGGTGAACAACGGTGAAGCGAAAGTGCCCCAGGCGTGATATGCAGCTTTGTCCGTTTTGCGAATCGGATAAGCGCGCCCGCCTAGGTCGTTCACGATACAACGTGCGACTTTCACCGCAGCGCGATCCCCCTCGATGGCGAACGGCGCACCCCTAAGCGAAGGGCGCGAACTGCGCACAAATGTCATCAGCGGATGTACAGAAGCAACCGAGGCGCCCCGCTGCCGCAACGCGCCTAATTCGTCGCTGGTCAATGCTCCACTGGAATGCAACCCGACCTTCTTTTTCCAGTCGATTTTTTCCACCAGTGCTAGCGCCGCGTGGGCGACTTCGGCGTCCGGCACGCAAAACCAGACTACCGCTGCCTGCGCCTCCGCCGGCGTGACAGAGGCTCGGGCGCCCGTTTCTTTGGCCAGTTCTTGCGCCTTCCTCAACGATGCCCCACCAGAACGCGCAATCACTCCCTCGATTTTGTATCCTGCCTGCGTCAGTGACCCGGCCAGCGCATTCGCCAGATTCCCTGCCCCGACGATCGTAATGCCCGGCCTTGGCCTCATGCCGGGCAGCATAGCAGGCTCTCTTTGGCTTCGGCCAGTTTGGTGAATCTGATTCCTGCACGTCGCCCGGCGCTTACACAGCTAGGCGGCCGCTTTCGCCTGCCTATTTATGCCGGGCGCAGGGCCCGCTGAGCCCTTAACTACTGAGCTCGTTGAGTCGAATCACAGCTTGATCGGCATCACTTGATCGGTAAGCATAAAGCGCAATGTAGCTGAACCCGTCCGGCGCTGTTTGCTGTTTGAGTGACGCAATGATTGTCTCTAGCATCGCGTCAGCACTCTCTTGTGGAGTCATGTGCCTGGATGCAGTTCCTCCGCCGAGTATTGGAAACGCAATTCTCTGAGCCCCTATGGCCTCTGCACAAAGCAGACAACGCCGCACAATTAGCCGAATAATTTCCGGGCTGGGATAGCGGCTTTCGTCAAGATCTATCACCGCAGTATGCAGAACGGCACGCCATTCCGACTTACCTCCGCTTGTGACAGCTAACTGCCCCTGACGGAACTTGTGTCGCCGGAAACTGGATAGCTCCTGATCCAGTTCCGTACCCCCCTTCGTCAATATAGCTTTCGCCACGCCTCCACGCGCCGTGAAGTGATTGTCGTCGGAGCTAACCACCACGTCGGCCTTCGAATCCACAATGTTGTCGCTCACGATCTGAAGCATCGTCCGTCCAATCTGACGCTCAGCCAGCAACTTACTCTCTGGAATTATCGAGGCCAATTCTTGTTGCGTTTTCTGAAAACTTTCCTCGTATTCCTGACTGGCGGAGGGAGAAACCGGCCTTAATGGCGGCGGACCCTTCGGCGCCATGATCACGAACTTGACCGCAATGAACAATCCCACTCCTAGCACAGCAAAAGCGACTCGGCTCCAAACATGAAGCGTGTCAGCCGGTTTGAGAGGATTCGTTCCAATCAGGGCGACCCCAAGGGCAAGCGTGGCTAAGACCAGCAGCACCCCTACTGCTTCTTTAAATTCAAACTTCAGCATAGCCAACTCCAGTATCCAGCAGGAACGTCCGCTGCACCAGCGGAGTATCAGCAACGCCCAGGCGCCAATACTACTACTGTTTGTTTATATTGGTGAAATGATGAAAGCCTTCCGTCGGAACAAAGCTCGTGTGTTGTCTTCCCAAGAAGTGTATCGGTGCCCGGACTTCTGGGTCACTCGCGATGACGTGTATGAGCCGACCGGTGTCCACAGGAGCCGCGACGTTGTTCGTCACTCGGGCTCGGTTGTTGTACTTGCGGTGGACGATTCCGGCGCTGCGCCGCGCGTCCTTCTGGAGCGCCAGTACCGCCACGCTGCCGGCGATTACCTGTGGGAACTGCCCGCCGGACGCATCGATCCCGGTGAACCAGAGTTGAAGGCGGCTCAGCGCGAACTGATCGAGGAAACCGGCTACCGGGCTACCACCTGGAAGCGAATCCTTAAGTTCTACGCCAGTCCCGGATTCGTGGCGGAGGCCATGTCCGTGTTTCTGGCCACTGGCCTTCGCGCCGGCGAAGCTGAACCGGAAGAGGACGAAGTCATCTACAAGCGCCTGGTTCCGCTGCCGGCAGCGGTGAAGATGGTGCTCCGCGGCACCATTCGCGATGGCAAGACCATCTCATCTGTGCTGTGGCTCGATCACATGATGCGAATAAAGGCAGCAAAGGGAGTCCGCCAGGCCCGAGGTTAAGAACCGTACGAATGGATCGGTTCCGTAAGGTAGAGCAGGTGGTCAACGCCGACCGCTAAATTTGACTTTACTTTGACGCCTCTGCGGGATACATCTGCTTGACAGCCCACCCCTTCAGTTACAAAATGCATCCTAAGACCGCGGTGCACGTCCTTGGGCCCCCCATAAAGGACGTGCCGAAAGAGGGGGGTTTTGTGGAACGACTGAAAGGAACCGTCAAGTGGTTCAATAACGCCAAGGGTTACGGGTTCATCGGGCGCGCGGATGGTCCCGACGTTTTTGTTCACTACAGTGCCATCACGTCCGAAGGGTACAAGAGCCTGCAGGAAGGCGACCCGGTGGAGTTCGAAATCACCGAGGGTCAAAAAGGACCGCAGGCGGCAAACGTGACCAAGGCTTCGTAGGCTGTCTGCATGGCCGTCGCTTTAGGGCCTAGTCTGTACCTGGCAGCGAGCGGAGGGAGGGTTCTCTCTGATGAGCCGAGACACAACAATCAATGTATTAGTCGGACTTTTTCTGGTCCTGGTCTTTGCCATTGCAGTTCTGCTAGCAATTCTCGCGGTAGGCTTCACCTTCCAATACCTCGATCTGGCCTTCCGGCGGTTCGTGCCCGGGCTGGCTCGCCCATGGGACGTCGAGTTTTACGGCATTCTCTGTTTGTGGTCAGCTATCTCGGGCGTTGGGCATTTGCGAAACCGGCGTTGGCGCAAAGGGTTCCTGTCGTTCGCGACGATCGCAGCGATTGTGTCGATATTTTTGGCGGACGCTCACTCACCGCTGCGAAGTGACGCATTCTTCGTGTGGCCCTGGTTCCTGGTCATTCTCAACTCAACTACGCTCTCCTGACCCGGTTGGAATTCATACTGTGTGGGTTCGTCGTCGTCGCGAGCATTGCTCTGAACACGGGCCTAATGGGGTCGGGGACTGTTGCCCGAGTTGCCGCTGATTGCATTTTCGTGGGAACAATCACCTTGTTGGTTCTTTCCCTGCGCCAGTCACAGCGAAAGGCGGAAGGCCCGGAGGCCCCGGCCCTTACGCGCGCCTAGACTCCCCCGCCTCTGGTTCTCCCGTTCGAGTTTGATTACTCTTACCTTGCACATGGACAACAAGGCCATCGCCAACATTCTCTACGAAACGGCGGACCTGCTCGAAATCGATGGGCAGGATTCCTTTCGCATCCGCTCCTACCGCAACGCAGCGCAGGCGATTGAAAATCACTCGCAGCAGATCAAGGACCTCATCGCTGAGCCAAAGCAGGTTCTGTCCATCCCCGGCATTGGCAAAGGCATGCTGAACAACCTGAAGGAACTCCTCGAAAGCGGAAAGCTCGCCGTTCAGACCGAACTGCTGGAGAAATACCACCCGTCCATGTTGCAGTTGTTACGGATTCAAGGCCTGGGCCCGAAGACCATCGCCCTCATTTGGAGCGCGTACAAGGTTAGCGATGTTGACGGGGTTGAGAAGCTCGCGCGGGAAGGCAAGATCCGCGAGTTGCCCCGCATGGGCGAAAAGCACGAAGCGAAACTGCTAAAGGCCATCCAAGACTACCGCCGGATCGGTGGCCGCTACCTGATTGACGCCGCCGAAGAGGAGGCTGGCAAGCTGACCGAATACCTCAGCAACTTTCCCGGCATCGAGAAGATCACACCGGCTGGATCGCTGCGCCGCGGGCGCGACAGCGTTGGCGATCTGGACATCCTTGTCACCGGCAAAGCCTGTTGCTCCGAAGAAGGACGGCAGAAGGCCATCTCCTACGTCGCCCAATATCCCCCGCTGATGGATGTCATCGCCAGCGGCGACAACAAGATCAGCTTCCACGTGCGCAGCGGCATGCAGGTCGACGTGCGCCTGTTGCCTCCCGACTCGTTCGGCGCCGCCATGCAGTACTTCACCGGGTCGAAGGCGCACAACGTGTCGCTCCGCCAGCGCGCGCTCAAGATGGGCTACACCCTCAACGAGTACAGCCTGGCCACGCTCGAAGGTGAGAAGCCGGTTGCCGGAAAAACGGAAGAAGAAATTTACGCCAAGCTGAAGCTCGACTACATTCCGCCTGAGATGCGCGAGAACCTCGGCGAAATCGATCTGGCGGAAAAGCACACGCTGCCCGCGCTGATCACGCAAGCCGACCTCAAGGGCGACGTCCACATGCACACCGTCGAAACCGACGGCAAGAACACTATCGAAGAAATGGCCGAGGCAGCCAAAGCGCACGGCTATCAATACATGGCGATCACCGACCACTCGAAGAATCTCGCCTTCGCCAACGGCCTCGACGATAAGCGCGCGGTGGAACACATCCAGCGCATTCGCGAGGCCGGAAAGCGCATCGACGGCATCACGATCTTCGCCGGGATTGAAGTCGATATCCTGGCCGACGGCGATCTCGACCTTTCCGACGATG
>Ga0075030_100003766_pt1 | contig 13745 bp, 14 predicted proteins | sample LitLauG_LLR_2012_FD_71393 | JGI IMG/M metagenome (GOLD analysis project Ga0075030, IMG submission 71393) | Freshwater sediment microbial communities from Pennsylvania, USA - Little Laurel Run_MetaG_LLR_2012 | ecosystem: Environmental > Aquatic > Freshwater > Creek > Sediment | place: USA... | reverse complement strand
CGCATAGTGGCGCACGGCCCTTTGAGCCGTCGTTGTGACCAAGTCACCGAAGCTCGGCATGGCTAGTCCCAGGATCAGGCCGGCGTTGCGCCATTTGTGGAGACCCAGGAACAGCAGTTGGGCGCTCAGAGCGGGGTCGCTGTTGTACGCCGCGAAGGATGCGTCGAGGAATCTAGTCACCTGATGACCGGGCGGAGCATCCATGCCAGGTAAGGGCTCGAACAATTGCTTCGGCACAGCCAGCTTCGCTCCGATCGCGACGGCCTGGTTCCAGTCGTCGACCGAGAAGCCTGGAATAAACGTGTCGGTGGAGCCTTGCGCGTCCCAGGTTTTCAGCTTCACGAAGCTGAACATGCCCCAGTCTAGCGCCCCGTCGACGGCCGCGAAGAAATTCGGGCGGTCGACGGATCCCTCGGTTATGACAATCACGCCCTCGGGCCGGTGGGGCTGCATCGCCGCGCGGAGCCTGCGCGCAAGAGCGCCTTCGCCGGTGGCGAACAAGGCCTTCGCCGATGCTTTTGCCGCCGCAGGATCGCCCGATGGCGCGGGGTGGCCGTGGTCGCCCGAATAACACGGCAGATCATCTGGATCGCCGTATGAGTCGAGATAAAGACCGTCTGCGCCCAAACTGGCTAAGGTGCGCGCAACACCTTCGAGATGGGCTGCCCAGCCCTCCGCGTTCGGGCACATCACGGACATGTTCGGATAGATTGACGGCAACAGCGTGCCGCGGCGGTCTTTGACGATCGACCACTTTTGGGCGTTTGCGCGCCCGGCGCTGTCCTGGTGCGAAGCAATCTCGCTGTCGTTAGATATGTTCAAAGCTTCGATGTAGAAGATCACTCGCCCACCGTTATTGTGGACACCTTGCAGTCCCAGGCGCAACGCATCGGCGCCGCCCATGATATCGCTCACAATGTAGTCACCTTTGACGCTCCAGTTCGCAGTGTGCCGAACGTACCAATCCATCAAGTAGATGATGTTGGTCCCGAAAGCCTTGGCCTCGCCCAACAAGGACGGCAGCTCTGTAAAGGAATTGTGGAGCTGAAATTGCAGCATCGTCTCGTGTCTAAAGTTGAGTAGACCCGAGCCGGCGGTGAGCGTGTTTGGCGCGTAGAGGCCAGGGGCTAGTCGGGCCCATTGCGGCGTATCGACAAACACCTGACCCGCGGTCTGACCGCTGAAACCCGGCGCCGGCAGATAAAGCGGCATGGGAACGGGCGGTCGATCGGTCCCGGGGTTTTGATCGCCCCAGGCGCGGGGAATTGCAATGAGAGCAGTCGCCACGCCAGCGCTAGCCGTGCTCCGCACGAACGCCCGTCGATCCATGACGTCCTCCGTTGGTTGGTTCAACCAAACCCGCCCGATCGTTTTGGCAAACCTCTTCAAGATAGCTTCCAACGGGCAATCTCCAGGCGCGCGAAAGCCATGGGCGTACTCACATTAGGTCCGGCTGGACGCCCGACAAGTCCCGCCCTTCGAGCCTTGCGGAAGGGCCCATGGGTTGTTTTGCATCCAAAACCGCCGAAACGGCGGTTTGCGGCGACACCGAGCCGTAGCGGCAAGAACATGAGCAATGTCGCAAATTGGGCGGGCCCGCCGTTAGACCAAGATGGCAACGCCTCGCGAGGTGGCCGGGAGCGGCCGCGCTGGCTGTTGGGCGCATAAGTAATCGCGTTTCGGAAATTCCAAAAAGTGATGCTAAGCTCGCTTTGTTGATTTTGGAGTGCGCTGTGTCGCGACGACCCATGTGGACGTGCGAGCGCTGTGGGCGCCAGTTTGCGAACCGCAAACAATCTCACGCTTGCGGCCGACACGATCTCCAAAGGCACTTTGAGGGCAAAGGCGCTGAAATTCGCGCGTTGTTCGACGCGTTTGCAGAGATGTTGTCCGCGATCGGACCGGTAACGGTTTTACCTGAGAAGAGCCGGATCGCGTTTCAAGTTCGAATGTCTTTCGCCCAGGTCACACCCAAGTTGCGTTGGCTGGATGGGCACTTTGTTCTAGCGCGACGCGTGGAGCATCCGCTGTTTCGAAAGGTTGAAACGATCTCAGCGCGAAACCACGTACATCACTTTCGCCTATCCAGCGCGGAAGATCTTACACTTGAGTTTAAGGCGTTCGCCGCCGAGGCTTACGCGGTTGGTCGCCAAGAACACTTGCGCAATCGCGGGCAAGCGGAGACGGCCTCGTAGTGTTCAAGCGCGGAGTGACCAGTTGCGGCGAACTCTCGCCGACGGATGCGTGGGAGCGCGAACGGCCAATTGTGTGACCGAACCCGCACGCCGACACCAAAGTTTTCGGCCCCGAATGATTGGGCGAGCAAGTCGGGCTATTCGCAATCGACCATCGGCGCGAGAGGTGATCGAGCTGCTTGGCGCACCGTTGTGTTCGCAGCGCTCGCCACGGCGGTTTCGCTCGCGACCTTGCGCATTGGTCGCCGCGAGAGCTTGGGCCAGCAGCGCAGCTAGGTGCTTGCCTATACATACATATCAGTGTATATGCGTACCAATGGAACTAGACGTCTTCCAAATCCTCGCAGACCCCACGCGCCGGCGCATCATTGACGCGCTGCGCGTGGGCGAGCGGCAGGTAGGGGACGTGGTGGCGCAGGCGGGCGTCGAGCAATCTGGCGTGTCGCGGCATTTGCGCATTTTGTCGGAGGCGGGCTTCGTTACCATGCGTCCTGACGGGCAGCGGCGGCTTTATGCGCTTCGGCCCGATCGCTTCCGCGAACTGGATGATTGGCTCGACCATTACCGAGCCCTGTGGGAGGCGCGGCTCGATCGCTTCGGCGCTACGCTTCAAAAGAAGCGAAAGGCGCGGGGCGCTAAGTCAAGGAGGAAGCTGAAATGAACGCCACCACGACACGCGGCGACGCCAAGTTTGTGTTCGACCGCACCTATCGCGCCACCCAGAAAGAAGTCTGGGAGCTGTGGACCACCAAAGAGGGCTTCGCATCCTGGTGGGGTCCGCAGGGTTTTCGCGCCGACGTGCACGAGATCGAGGCGCGCGTCGGCGGCGTGCTACGCTACGACATGGTGGCCGATACCCCCGAAATGGTGGAAGCCATGGCGCGCATGGGTCAACCGCCGCTTCACGCGGTGCATGCGCGCTTCACCGCGCTCAAGCCGCGTACGCATCTGGTGCTCACCAGCGTCATCGATTTCCTGCACGGCGTCGCCCCTTACGAAAACGATATCGTGGTGGACCTCGCCCAAGACGGCGACCGCGTGCGCATGGTTGTAACGGTAACCGGCATGCACACGCCGGAGATGTCGAGGATGCAGCGGCAAGGCATGGAAAGCCAGCTCACAAAGCTCGACGCGCGCTATGCGTGAGTTCGCCGAAACTGCTGTTAGGGGGAAGGAAAGGGTTGATTTCGAGGGACTCAGCCGGTCCTGAAATATTGCGCTCGGGCAGGCGCCAGCCCAAATCCGCCATCGTTCCCACGCGTTGGTCGTGACACACCAGAAGGTGTAAGCAGCTCATTGCTCTGACCCCATCGAGCACGCTGGGGGTGTCATTTCGGGGATTACGCATGCTTTTACCGAACTGGCTTGTCACCTCATTGCCAGTGTGGCTGCTAATATTCATCGGTCTCGACGCGCTCGCCGGACTGTATTTTGCAATCAGATATCGAGAGGTAAGAAAATTTTTCGCCGGCGCGTTTTTTGTCAGCTCAGGCGTACTTTGGTATCTTTGGGTGACGAACACCTCCGTTCCAATTGTGATGCCCTACGCCGGCACCGTCTCTGTCGAAACTCCCGCGATCAGCGGCCAACGAGCAATCGTCCATTTCGTTCTATTCTTAGTCTGCCTCTATTTTGGTTTCTTCAGCAGACCAGGACGGCCGCAATGAGATAGCGTCCCCGCGGATGGGCGAACGCCGGTCGGGAAAAAAACGGTACAGTGCTGCAAATCGGATACCCCCTTCTCGGCGGTGGCGATGTTCGGAGCGACGAATTTTTTGAGTGGCAAAACCGAGCACGCGACGCGCTGAGGAGTGGCGAGCGGGTGCTGCCTCCGCGTGTTTAATGATGCCTAAGCGGAACGGCCATCTTCGGCAAAAGCTTCCGCATTGAAGCACTAGCAGCAAGGGACCGCTCATGAGCGACCCTGCCGCTCACCAGACTAGGGCGGCCTGAGCCCGATTGGCCCAAATGCGACATTGGCCCATCCAAGACCGGTGCGAAGTCGGCTAGTCACGGATCGCGCAACCTTCCCCGTGACGATGTTTGCGCTACTCGCCTGGCCACAAGATCACACGCAAGACCTGACTTAGGCGGATGCGGCCGAGAACGTAACGCATCGAGCAAGTTCCCCGGCGATGGATCGTGCGTGCTTCGAGATGCCGCTTTCGGTCGGCGTGTCATCTCGATGGGCGCTTCCGTGCAGAGCGCCGAACAGTTTGCGCCGGGATAGGGCGCGACTGCGTTCCAACTCGCAGAGCTTGCGGCTCCGCGGTCCGCTTCGTTATCCGTGGGCGCCGGCTGTGCTGCAGCCGTTACTTGATCCTGCGCCGTCCATGGCGATTGGTCGCCCCGGCCGGATAGTGAACGAGCGCACGACGAACCTACGCTCTCCAAGCGGATCGCCATCCAGCAAGAAGACCATCCCGGTGAGGCCCAGGTGGCCTGGCCTGCATCCCGGCGACACGAACGACGGATACCCGCCATCGATGATCTTCGCCCCGTTTGGCGCTGTACGATAAGGGCGGGTCGAATTTTCGATCAGCTGAGGCCGCGTCCAGTCCTGGGCGGCGAGACTTGTGGCCGTCGAATAGTAGAGTGAAAGGTTTATAGGCTCGCAATTGTTGGCGGTCGGGCACCGATAGGTGGTGCAGACGAACGTCATCATGTAGCGGCGCAAGGCGTCGTTGTAGGAGATCTGCGCGCCGCCTTCTCCGTAGATGGCGCCACACGGTGGGACCACGCCCTCTTCGAGACCGCCTCGACCCTCCTGCGTCCATCCACCCGCGTACCACTTCATGAAGTGCAGGCGTTGTCGGAGCGCTCCGGGGCGCGTGTCTAGTCTGGCGCGCGCGATGTGAATGCGAGCGTCAGCCCTGACGCCCGGGCTGCCGGTGAACTGGTAGGGCGTGTAGATGTAGACGCCGCCTGAGCCCACGCGGTCCATGTCGTCGATGAAGGCGCTTGGCAAGCTGTCGCCGTAGAAGCTGTCGAGACCCTGCGCCGGCGGTGAACCAGGCAGCGTCACCCCCGCATAGCGGTCGTCGCCGTACGCCAGCCAGTCCCGCTCGAGTCCAGGGCCGGAGACGGGCGCAGGCCAAGTCCTTCCTCCATCGGACGAGCGCGCAACGCCGATCGAGACCCACCCGGCCGCCATGCCAGCAGGAGCCGCCGGGCAGTGGATCTCTGCTTCGTAAATCATGATTAGGTTGCCAGGCGGCAGCGTCGGGTCCTGCAGGACCGATCCTGGGGCAGCGTATTGCTCGTCAAAGTGGGTCACGCCCGGGTAACTGCAGTTGCCGCTGCCCGGGTGCGGTGACCAGAACACAGCGCCGCCGTGGTGTGCGTCTCCGAATCCCGGAGCGAATCTGAAGTTGTGGAAGTCGGAGGTCTGCAGGACGAAGGCGTCGCCGTGTCTGGCGCCGCCAACCTCGTTGGCCATGGCGACCCAGAAATCGTACGTGGCGGGCGGCCCGCGCGTGGGAAGATCGAGCCGAGGGTCTCTGGCGCCGACGATGGTCGTGTGCTCGTCCGGCAGGTAGTGAATCGAGGCTGGGTAGGTTAGCGGCTCATCGGAGGACAGCGAAAACGTGATGTCCGGCGCGGCGCGCGATGGCTGCGCCCAAGCGAGAGACAGCGCCAGCACGACAATAGCGACAACGTGGCGTAAAAGGCGTTCCGTCGCGTCTGGTTCCGCTGCTTGCCGCATGCTTGCCTCCACCGCTGGTGTCCGCGTTTAAGCCTTTCGCCTCGGCCCCACAAGGCAATCTCTCGCGCCGCGTCGAGCCCACTTGGCAATTCTTCTATGAAGCAGCCGAAGCAAAATTTTTATGGTCGATAGTCCGCTAGCGGCGAGATCGTGCCGCATGAGTGGGCAAATCGACCGATGAGGCGAGCTGCTATTGAGATCGGCAGGCTTCACGGAATATATTGGGTCCAGCGAGGGGAGCGATGGCGTTGTTCAAGGGCACGACGTTTCTTGAGCGCGATCTCGAGGGATGGTGCTTGCAGACCTGGGCCTGGTAGATGCGCAATCTCGGCGGGATTGAGCGTTTGAAAGCCACGCCGCTCGTGCGCGCCAATTCTACTTTCTTTCCCCAGACCCAAGCCGAGGGCCATGCGCGAGCCGAGTATGGTTTCGAGCTGATCGAACGCCACATGGGCATGGCCGATTGGCGATGTGAGCTGCAAGCTTATGAGCGGCTTGAACCCAACGTTCGCGTGGCTGAACACGCTTTCGTACGTTCGCCATTGGCGTCGATCAAAGAACTGATCTGATTCTACTGCGACCAATCTCTTGTTCTTGGTGTGGGTCGCGGCGCTCGTCGTGGTGATGGTCGCGACATACGACGCAGATGCGTGAACCAATCTAATAAGGTCCGGCGGTTTCGGCGATCTCGAGCCCCATCGCGTCTCCGCGTGTGAGCGGCGGCTCTTTAGCGGGTGAGACACTGGGCAAAATCGGCTTACTTGGACATTTGCCATTCGTCCGGCATAAACAGTGAGCAACGCGGCTCGGAGAAGGCCATGAGTCATGCGCCCAGTGGAACCGAACTTGTGCGGCCCTTCATGCCCACGCGAGATTTCGAACTCTCCAAGCGCTTCTACGAGGCGCTTGGTTTTGAGAAGGTGCTCGATGGCGAAGTTGCCATCTTCAATGCTGGCTCGGGCGGTTTCATTCTACAGCGCCACTACAACAAGGACTGGGCCGAGAACTGCGCGATACAGCTTATGGTCGACGACCTCGATGCCTGGTGGGCGCATATGGAAGAGCTAGATCTACCGAACAGCTTCAACGTCCAGCCACCACGTGCACCTGCGATGCAGCCGTGGGGCCTTCGCGTGGCGTTCGTCTTCGATCCAAGCGGCGTACTGTGGCACATCGGCCAACGACGCGCCGGCGCGGAGCAAGATTAAGTCGATACAATGGGCGCGTCCGACGGGGCTTGGGTAGGCCGCTCTCGGCGAGTTCAAGCCGCCCCAACCCGTCGACGATGGATGGCGGGTTTCGAGCGGCGCGGCCAGTGGTAAGAATTGCCGGCTGACGAGCGCTGGCCCTTCGCAGACATTGAGTTGTCAGAGCGTATTCGTGAGAGAAGCCATCGGGGTGTGTCGATGTCTGCAATCCTTGAAGCGGTGCATCCCGTGCTCATGGTGAAGGATGTTGCCGCGAGTGTGGGCTTCTTTGAACAGTTGGGCTTTAAGCTCGCCTTTCGTGATGCCGACCCACCTCTTTACGCCGGAATCCGCCGGGATCGAGTTGAACTGCACCTTCAATGGAATGACCCCAACGAGTGGATCAATCCGGGAGGCCGTCCAACGTATCGCTTCCTTGTTCCCGACGTCGACGCCTTGTTCCTTGAGTTTGACGGAATGACCCTCGACAGGACAGACATCAAAGACACCGATTGGGGCACACGCGAATTCCATGTCCGCGACCCTGACGGCAACGGACTGCAATTCTATCGCGATCTATGACTTCATGACCGCTCCCGGTGATGGGAGGTCGATAGATTGGGGAGGCGCGAGTGGCCGTATTTGAGCGACTAGGCCCGATGGATCAGGAACTTTCCACAGCCTAATCCGGACTGATCTAAGGATGTAGTTTGCACGCCAATGGCTGAAGTCGGCGATCTCGTGTCGCCTAGGCGGGCAGGGCTTCGACGGCCGCTGTCGAGATCCCATCTCTCAGGCGGCCCTTTGGCCGCTGAGGACTGGACATATTCGCGTCTTCAAATTGCTATGCCGGCAAAGTCGCACGGCCGAGGAAAGAGTGATGTGTCGGCGCCCAGGAGCGCCAACACGCCCGTAATTTCTCTTATCGACTCTAACGTCCGCGGTTTTCGCCATCGCGGCGATCCCAGCGCATATCGTGGCGATCGTTGCGCAGTTGACGATGATCAGATCTTAGGTCCCGGCGGTCGTTCCGCAAGTCGTGTCGATCGGAGCGGAAATCCTGGCGATCTTGGCGATAGTCGCCTCGCCCGTCGTTGTTTTGCGAATAGCCATATTCCGCCGCAGACGCGCTGGTGGCGAACGCCAACGGCGCAGCCAGCGTCAATGCGGCGAGGGTGACAAAGAGAAAGCGCTTCATATCAAGCTCCAAAGCTCTAAGACCAGTATTGGCCTTTTTCCGATTGGTGCATGATGATGATCTCGGACTGAACTGGCCGTGAATTGGGTAAAATCAAACGTTGTGTCGCTTTGTGTCGACGACCGGCGCGATTGGCGGCCTTAACGCGTGGCCTAGATTACCTCAGGGCACATCAGGCAGAATGGAAAGCGCTCACCAACGCGCTCGTGGCGAGGATCGAGACACATCAGCCCTAGCTACCGGCAGCTTTCGGCGAGGATTGTCCTCCCGCGCTGAGCAGGGCGACAGGACAGATCGTGAGCACCTCGGTCGCTCAAAAGCGTGGCGCCTGACACGCTGACGTCAATGAGCGGCTTCAGGTCGCGACATGAAATCACCGACCTGCGCCGCGTGCGCCGGATTGCGCAGCGTGTCGTGGCCTTGCTCGAACCGAATTGGAATGCCGGCGCAATGCAATGGTTCTGGCCCGTCGCAAACCTGGAAATGCAGGTGTGGTTCGGTCGAATTTCCGGATGATCCCACTTGGCCAAGCTGCTGGCCGCGCGTGATGTGATCACCGGTGAGAACGCGCACGCTGCCGGGCTTGAGGTGCGCGTAAAACGAATACTCGCCATTGCCGTGGTCGATGACGACGCAATTGCCGCCGATGCCTGCAAGTCCCTGCGCCACACGCGTCATCTGATCTTGCCGCAGGCGCGTGTAATAAGCCTCCACGGTTTCGTTGGGCTGCTGCATGGCGTGCGTATCTTCGCTTTGGTTCGCGATGACGGAAACAACGACGCCGTCGGCGGCGGCGAAAACCGGTTTGCCATAAGCGTAGTAGTCGGTGAAGCGCGTGCCGGCGTGGCGATAGGTGCGGCCTCGCGCATCGACCTGGACCAGATCGAAAGCGAATTCCTCCATCGGCGACCAACGGTGGGGCGAATTGAATCCAGGACCAGAGCCCGCGTACCAGCTGCCTTGCAGCGGAAACTGATACTCGGTTTGCGACATCATGCTGCGAATGGGAATCGAGCCCTGAGCGGCGTTGTCATTGACGACGATGCGTACGCTGTCGCGCTGGCCGCGATAGGCGAAGATCTGCGAGCCGAATAGCAACGCTTCGCCGGGAGCGAGCGTGGTGCTTCTGCCGAGATGCATATTGCTCGGCAGCAGCCGGTCCCCGCCGAACTGAAACGAAAGCATGCGCCACATGTCGCCCGTTAGAACTGCGCCATTGCCTGCAGCGCGTTCAAGTTCAGGCGCGCCAAGCCGACGCTCATCGATCACGCGTTCACCCTGCAGCAATTGCACCGCAATCGAAGTCAGGGTGACAGGCGCTGCGCCATCGTTGAGGATGGCGACGTTCTGCACCATGAGGCTGTGCGCGTCATGGTCTTCGCTGAGCGCATAGGAATAGACGCGGCCGACCGGATAGAAGCGCACCTGCAGCGCCGAAGCCGCATCGGCCCAGCCGATGCCGAGGCAAGCGAGCATCGCCGCCAAGAACCCTTTCATCATCGACTTTCCCTCGCCATGCGCCTGCTTGGTCGGGTCTAGTTGCCACGACGCCGGCAAAGTTGGAAGAAATGATGCGTGCGGCTAGGGTTGGGTTCCTGAGCGCAGCGAACGTCTTCGCTTTGACTGGAATCGGCGAGAGAGCGCCGGTGCGCGGCGATTGTTATGAGCGTCACAGAACCGGCAACCGCGGCTGTGGCGGAAAATGGTGGTCTGCCCGGCCCGGCCCAGAGCAGACCTTATTCTAGGTCGCGGGGCGAGTGTGCTAGGCCCTATGCTCGAGGAGAGCCCGCTATGGAAGAGCCTCGTCCAAGGGACTTCGCAAGCCTGCTTCAAGCGATAAAGCGGGACTATGAAAGCGTCCCCGAACACATGCGGAGCGCTGAAAATATCCGCGAACACTGTCGCGCATTTTTTGAAGGCAAGATATTTGTCAGCCACACCGCTGCGGATACCGAATTCTGCAAGCGGAACATCATTCCGCTGTTGGAGCCGTTCGGCGTTTTTGGTCACTTCTTCTTGAGTATGGCAACCGGCGACCCGCGCATCGTGCGCTCGTACCGGTTCATGGTTGAATATAGCTTGTTCTACTGCAAGACCGTCTTGATCATCCTGTCCAACAAGTCTGTTGGATCGGAATGGTGCCAACTGGAGGCAAAGTGGGCCGTTGAGCAGAAGCACCCCATCATAATTTGTCGTGTCGATAGTTCAAAGGCGAGTGTGCTGGATGCTCGTCTACGACGTGCTGCGATTGCGCCGAATGTTCCGCAATTAGACTTCTTTAGGGACGAAGCAAAGTCGCGCAACAGGCTTCACAAACTCCTGCAGAGCGCCAACTACGCCCCACCCATTTCCTAGGGTCGGGTTTCTGCTGTGGGTGACCATCGTCGTATTCCGGCAAACATAAACCGGGGCGGGGCTTGCTCGTCTTCGGTCTTCACCCCGACAAACCGCAGGCTCGGACGCGACGCCGCCTCGCAAATGGCTTCAGCGTCGGCGGTGTCGGTCTTCTGGCGTTCACGAATGGCTTCACGTAGTGCGCTGCAATCATCTGGGTGGTGTGACCGAGCTTGGCGATCTCACGCGCCCAATGATGGGAGCTGGCGCACGCTTCCATCGCCACAACGCAGGGCGGATGTTCTGGCCTGCGGCGAGCGCCCTTCTGATCCGCTCCGTCTTCGACGGCCCGAGCTGGGCGGCCCGGGGCGCGTTGGGCGCTGGTAGACGAGACGACCCCTGAGCGCGTCTCCCAGCGAGACGGTCGTCGGCGGTTCGCTCAAACCAGACGCGCTGTTTCCACAGGGCCGGGGTCGCAAGTCTGTCAAGCGTCGACGAGGCGGCGTCCCCAGGTCCGGGAATAATGGTCGGGCCGTCTCTGAGGGCTCGCCGCCTTGGCCGAATCGCCGAAACTAACGCCAGGGGGAAGAGGCCAATGAGCAGGCTACCACTGGCGCAAGGACGAGGTGCAGGCAACCGACTGAAGCCGGAAGCGCCGCACGGCGCGCCACATCACGACGCGGACGCGCGCCATCCAACCGAAGCCCGTCACGAACATGAAGACGAAAAGGACGACTTTCGCTCTCGAGCCGCGGGTTCGCGGCTGCGTGTTCAACATGGCGGACATCGTTTTGCGCCCAAGCACTTTCCCTTCCAACCCTTGCCCAAGCCGCGCGGGAAGGCGCCTTACCGGTTCGACCTGAGCCAGCTTCTGCATGAAGACGGCGTGCACCACATCGTGCGCTCGAAACGGATGGTATTGCACGTCGTGGGCGACACCGGCGACGAACGCGGCAAGGAAATGGACTTCGTCGCCGAGATGATGACCGAGGATTACGACGCCAGCCCCCACAGCGGCGTGCCCGCGTTCCTCTACCATTTGGGTGACGTCGTCTATTTTGCGGGCGATACTGACGCCTATGGCGAATGCTTTTACGAGACATACGGCGATTATCCCGCGCCGATCGTCGCCATCGCCGGCAACCACGATTGTCAACCTGACGACCCGCAAGACGGCCCGATAGATTCGAAAAAGAAGCCGCTCGACGGCTGGGTGCAGAACTTCATGTCGGACGATCCGACCCGGCTCGGCTCGCTCAAAACGACGTCATCGCGGACACAAATGGATCTCCCGAATGTCTATTGGACGTTCACGACCCCGTTGGCGACGATCATCGGCCTCTTCTCCAATGTGAGCGAAGCGGAAGCTGAAATCCACAAGGACCAGATCGAGTGGTTTCAAGGAGAGCTTGCGGCCGCCGCCAAGGCCGATCCCAAGAAAGCATTGATCGTCGCCATTCATCACCCGCCATTCTCCGGCGATGTCGAGCATTCGGGCAGCACCGAAGCTGAAAAGGTGCTGTTCAAAAGCTTCGAGACGACGGGCGTGTGGCCGCATTTGATCTTGTCGGGCCATGTACACAACTACCAGCGGTTCAGCGTTCGTGAGAAGATCGGCCGCTCCAATTTTGACATCTCTTGCGTAGTGATCGGCAATTGCGGCTATTCGCGCTTGGGTAAGCTTCACAAGATCGGCGGCGCTTATCCGCGCACGCCCCTGCGTCTGTCGAACTCGCTCACCCTTCAAAAATATGACCAGGATAACTATGGCTTCCTGCGTCTCGAAGTCACGCCGGACGCAATCTTCGGCGCGTACAGCTCCGCACCTTTCGCCGAGGCTCGCAGGCCAGCGATGAAGGTCCAGGATCGTTGGAAGATCCCTCTGCGTCGCGTCACCACCCAGAGCTCGGCTTAATTGGAAGCCTCATTTCGCCCGAGCAGCTTTCCTATCTTGCGCAGCGCGTGGGGTGTCCAAAAGGACAAATGACGACTATCGGCGACAGCGTGCCGAATTGACGGGAGGCGCGAGCGGCTGGACTCGCGCGCACAAGCCATTCAGCTCGATTAAGCCGTCGCTGGAGCGAGCAGAGACATCATCTTCTTAGGATCTCGTTCGATCGCGAGAAGGAGGGCCCGCGCGGGAGCATCCGGAACTGAGCGGCGCTGCTCCCAGTCTCGCAGTGTCGTGAGCGGAAGGTGAAATGCCTCCGCGAATTCGCGCTGAGTCAGTCCCGTGCGTTCCCGCAGGGCTTTCACGCGTGACACGCGAGGCATTTTCGACAATTGCTCCTTCGTAAGGGGCTGGGCGTCGAGATCGGCGAGTGCAGCTTTACGCACTTGTGCATCGGACATTGCCCGGACTCGCGTCCAGTCAGTGGCGCCCTTGCGATTACCAGGTTTCGCGGTCGCCGGCATGGTAGCGGTCTTTTTCATGTTTCGTAGCCTTCCGGGCCGAAATAATGCGGCATGTATTCTCGTCTCGATAGGGCGCGACGACAAAGAGCACCCCAACGCGCAACATGCCGATGACGATGTCGCGATCCTCTTCATAGCCGAATCGATCATCTGCTTCTTCGATACGATTGGGATCTTCCAGCGCGCCGATTGCATCCTGAAAGTCGATGCCATGTAGCGGCCGATTAGACGCGGCTTTGACCTTGGCCCATTCGTAACGCACCCGACGCAGTACCGGTTATCGGTACTTCCGTCAAGCCAGCTATGGCCAGGGGAGAGGCAACTTTCGGCGATCTTGTGCCTGGCCTAATCGGCAGCTCGCTAATCTCGGCAACTTGCATGGTTGTAAGGCGAGCGCGGGACACGCGTAAGGATTAGGTGGTGAAGATGGTGTTGGGCCGGTGATCGGCTAGCTTGCACCGACTTGTTTGAAGGAGCACCCACATGCGCACCGCCGTTTTTGTGCTGAGCGCCGCCGTCGCCTTATTCTGCGCAGCGCCAGCGCTCGCAGGAATTCACGTATTGCATCAAACCGGTGGCCAACCGTCAGCAAGTCATACGCCTCAGCCAGTACCCGACGCGGGGCGTCACGGACCAACTCCGGTCGGGCGCTGTGTAAATGATCCGGTGCTGCTGCATCGATGCACGCAGGCGTATAACCGCTGCAACTC
>Ga0075030_100003765_pt1 | contig 13745 bp, 13 predicted proteins | sample LitLauG_LLR_2012_FD_71393 | JGI IMG/M metagenome (GOLD analysis project Ga0075030, IMG submission 71393) | Freshwater sediment microbial communities from Pennsylvania, USA - Little Laurel Run_MetaG_LLR_2012 | ecosystem: Environmental > Aquatic > Freshwater > Creek > Sediment | place: USA... | reverse complement strand
GAACTGGGAGCGAAGGCTGCCCGTGAGCGGCTGGGAGGGCAGGAAACCGATAAAACAGATGCCGCCTTTGGGAAGGTTCTTGGGGATCAACGTCGGGCCGTCCTTGGTGTCGATTTTCTTCCAGCCATCGGGGAGGTTGAAGAGGAAGTGATCGACTTGCGTGTCCGGCTTCCACGCATCCTGGGCCGGAAGGACAGCGCTGGAAAGCGAAAGGAGAACCACGGTGAGAGCCAGGCGAGCGTCGATTCTGAGCAACATGAGTCCTCCTCCCGGCTCGTGGCTGAAAATCGCGAGCAGATCATATCGCAGAATTGCGTCTAGGTCAGGGAGATGATTTCGCCCCGGCAGGTTCCCGGTGCGGGCGCCGGGGCTGGGGGCGCCCTGAGGGCGCGATCATTTCTGGCGTCTTAGAGACACGAGTAGCCCGTTCATTAAGCCCGAAGCGAGTGGCAACCGCTGAATCTGTGCTCTTCCAAAACGTTGCCAATGTGACGAGCTTAAGCGTGCATGCGATCGATGGCTCTCTGGCCGTACGCGTTGGTGAAACGAACCCGGACCACCCAGAAAATCAGCAGGACCAACGGCAGGGTGGCGGGGATAAAGAGGAAGTTCGTGCGCAGGAAAACGGGAAAGACCTGTTGCTGTCCCAGGAAGAAGGATCCGGTGGCAATAAAGAGTCCAAAGCACATGCGCCACAGGTGGCGCACCAGGCGCTGGGTCCCGGAGATGCCTCCGCGCGCGAGCATGCGAATGTCGCCGGCAGCCGCCAGCAACGGGATCAACCCCATGAAAAAATACATCCCGAGCGGAACTCCGGCTTGTGGTGCAGCCAGACCATTCGCCACTCGGATGCCAAGGGTCAGCAGAGTGGCTCCGATAGCCAGTGCCATCGCGAGGGCGCCCCAATCGAAAAGGCTGGTCTCTCCGTCTCTCCGCCGGCCGGCTAACCACGCTGTCGAGACCAGATAAATGGTTAGAACGCCACCGAAGACATTATTCACTTGATGTTTCGTCAGCGCCAGGTACGAACCGCAGGCGCCCATGATCAGCATGGACACGACAAAAATGTTTCCCGCCCGGCGATGCCGCTGGGAACCCTTGCGAAACGACATGGCGGCGGTGCCGGAGAGTAAGCCAACAATCCCGGCACAGACGTGAAGGGCCAGTATGGGCAAGCGCATGTGGAACTCCTAATCCTTGGAGCAAACATTCCGGCAGTCAGGCTGCGACCTTTGGTTTTGCAGGGGCGAGCGTGACCAGTGCTAGACCGGCGACGGCAAATGCGGTGGTCCCGATCAGCAGGTGTGTGCGTTCGCCCGCATCATAAAAAGACTGAACCGTCATGACTCCGGCGTGAGCCAGGCTTGACCATCCCGCGAAGGCGATGAGGCTGCGATGCGCGGTGGGGTTTCGCACCGCGAGCAGCAGAAAAACGCCAAGCGTGACGTAAAGGCTCAGCATCATCTGCAGGGTTTCCTCCAGCTTCATGAGCACCAATGGATATGCGGTAGCGAGAAACAGCAGGCCCACCAGCACCAGCACGGCCTTTAGCGCGCGTTCTCGAATCATAATGTTCTCGTTTCTCAACCAGCCTTCTTCGCACGGTGGCAATTTGCATACCAGGGAAAGCTCCCCGGAAGCTCGCTCAAACGCGGGCACTAACGGCCCGCGATCAGCCGGTCTCTGCGATCGGCAGCGGCTTGGCACCTTTGATCAGAAGCCAGAACATGAATGTAATTTCCCCGAAGAAGGCGGGCTGAGAGTAGCTGTAGACCTTGTCTTGATATTGCGGAAACAGCACGCCCGTAAGGCTCAGGATTACCCACGCGACACCCGCGGCTGCGATCCACACGCCGATGAAGCGCGGCAGGAATCGCGACCTGTACACCAGCAGCGCGAGGGGAAAGAGCCACAGGCCCCAGAATATTTCGGCAACGACAAATCCGTAATGATGCAGATCGAGGAACAGCATTGCGATCGCTTCCCGCTGAGGTTTTTCAAAAACGGACAGGAAATCAGCGCCCCGCACAAGGATGAGGGCAGCGATGCTGTTCAGTTCGTTCAGAAACGCGATCGGGATCGAGACCACAATCAATAGCACCATCAGAGAGGCGTGCCGCCGGCTGACCCCCTTTAGCAGGTCGTACAAGGCCAAGGCGACGAAGATGAAACCGGCCTGGCCGATGAGTTCGCCCGCAATGCCGAGCCGGAAGAGAGTTTCGGAGGCGGCGATGTTGCTGGCTGTCGCCGTGGCGTTTCCGTCCACGATCAGCTTGTTGGGCACATAGCCCATGGCGAAGAAGCCGACGATCGACGTGAGTACATACAGTAAGCCTGCGAATCTGCCCGGGTTCTTTGTGGAACTCATGGGTCCTCGCTTGTAAGACGTTAGCCCTCAGGGATCCCTTGCATAAGCGCTGAAATCAGGCGTGTGCGCGAGCCATCCCTCTCTGGTTGTAGGCATGAGTGAATCGAACGCGGATAAGCCAGAAAATCATCAGGAGGATTGGCAGGAAACTCAGGAAAACAAGTACGCCTGCCCTGCGTAACAAAGCGGGGAAGACCTGCTGTCGTGCCAGGAATATGGACGCAGCGGCGATGAACAGCGCAAAGCACATGCGCCAGAGATGCCGCGCGATCCGTTGTGTGCCAGGAACCCCTCGGCGGACGAGCATGCGGACGTCCCCCGTGGCCGCAAGCACAGCCACGGAACCGAGGAAAAAGTACGGCCCTGGGGGATAGTCATACTTCAACCCGGTCGGACTCATCGCCGCTCCTAGTCCAAAGGTCACCTCGACAACTGCGACCGCCAAGACAATCAGCAGCGCGCCCCAATCAACCATGCCGGGTTTGCCGTCCCTGCGCCGGGCGGTCATCCAGGCCGTCGCCACCAGGTAGAACGTTAGCGTGCCGCCCAGGACATTGCCCGGTTGGGATTTCATCACCGCCAGATACACCCCGGTGGCGGACAGGCTCAGCATGGACACGACAAAAACGTTTCCAACACGGCCATGGCTGCCGGAGCCCTTGGGCAGAAACACTGCGACAAATCCAGACAGCATTCCCAACGTGCCGGACACAATGTGAAAAAGCAGTATGGGCGAGTACGACATTGTTCGCTCCTTTGTGTGTTGCCCAGGCTCCCGCCCGCGGAAGCCTGCGTCGAGCAGGCCTCAGTGGCTGAAACCGATTCTGAAATTCGCCGGCAACGGCACGAGTGCGCTCATACCCTTCCGGGTCGTCCTTCGCTGGTGCGCCACTTACCCCATTCCCCAGCGGCCTGCCGCCCTCGGGCCGAGGTTCACACCGATCGGCCTGAACGAGTCAGGCCGCAACGGGCTGGGCTCGGACTTCGGTTACGCCGGGCGGCTTTAATCCCTTAAAAAGAAGCCACAAACTCAGGGCTATATCAAAAATCCCCATCGGCGAATCAAACCACCACAGGTTCACTATCTTGTCGAAATGGGGGAAGATGTAGAAAACGAGAGTACAGGCCACACAGAATGCGGACGAGATGACGCCAAAGATAGCCAGGGCTCGAGGGATATAGCGGGACTTGAACCACAGATAGCCGCAGACCGTGGATGCCAAGGCACCAAATAGCAAACCGACATAGTAGTAGTCAAAGCGCGAGTCGAAATAGAAGCTTGCCAAAGCCTGCAGTCGATCCACTTCAAAGGGTCGCAACGAATCGGCCTTGCTGAGCATCCGCAGAGCGTCAAAGAGATTGAGTGTCATAACCAGCCACATCAAGACCCAGACAAGTCTCCAGAATGCCGCCAGCAGGGCAAGGCCCCGACTGACCGGCCGGAGAAGCACGTAGAGCGCGGCGAGAAGCACGACCACGCCTGCGCAGTAGAAGATGTCGCCGGCGACGCCGACACGAAAGAGTTGTTCGTGGGCCAGAATATTGCGCGCGGTTTCGGCATGGTTATCGACAAGCATGCGGTCGTGGATCCCAAAATTGACGTAGACCACGGTCGCGAACGTGATCAGGTACGAGAGCCCGGCTACTGTTGCGGCTTTGCGTTGGGACTCGTCGATTGTGCTGGTTGTCATTGCATTCCTCCGGCATTCCATATCTACGTAGAAAGCGGATTTCATGCCCGCATCCCGGCAGCGCCCGCCTGCTCTTTCCATCGTGAAGCGTTCACGCCCATCACGAGGAGCCACAGGATCAGCGACAGCTCGCCGAGGGCGCCGGCGGGTTTTACAACATTGGCGAACAGATCGTGTGCCAATGGCGGGGACAGAAAGATCTGGTAAGACAAGCCGGCGATCGCCATAAACACACCGAGAATTCGCGGCAGGAATTTCGACCTGAAAATGAGGTAGCCGATCAGCAGGCAATACCATCCGAAAAACACCATGTAGAGGTTGGCGGTCTCAGCCCGCAATTTGAGTGACAGGAGTGCCAGAGCCTGCAACTGTTCCACGTTAAACGCGCTCAGGTAGTGGTCTCCTCCCAACAGCACCAGCGGCGCGAGATGAAAGAGGCTGCTAAGAGCCTGAATGATGCATCCCGCGAAACTGAACAACGCTGCCAGCAGAGACAGGCTTCTGCTCACTGGCTTTAGCAGGTCGTAGAGGAGCAGGGTCACGGTGATATAGCACAGGGCCGAGACGAGATCGGCTGCGAAACCCAATCGATACAGCGACTGGTGGGCCAGGATATTGTGCGCCGTAGCCTCGGCGTCGCCCTCGACCACCAGCTTGCCGCGAATGGAACCATCGGCGTATGAATAAGCCATCCCGCAGATCAAATAGAAGAGTCCGGCAAACCTGGCCCTAAGACGGGGAGACACTTGTGCAGCTCGTTCCGTTATCAGTGCTGTGCTCATAAGTCTTTCTTTCCTTCGCGAGATCAACCATGGAGCATCGCGATCAGATCGGTTCCCGATAGCGGCGCAGCCGCACCGCTGCCGCCAGGCATACGGCGGCGAAACCCAGCCCCAGCCACAGACTCGGGTTGCTCAGGAGTCTCCCTGGAGCCAGTTGTTCCAGCGGAATGAAATGCGCATCGATGGGGACGCCATTCTTGTCCTTGAGGTCGAAAGCTGCCGCAGAGAAACCAAACAATCGGTCGTGCAGGATCGCGCCCAAATACGCAGTGTGGAACGCAATGTTCTCAACGGCGGCAAGCGCCAGCGGCGGCAGGACCGCCCATAGAAATGTCGCGCGCCGCGCCCAGCCCGAGACCAGCAGCAGCCAGCAATAGATCGGCGCATGCCAAAACGCAAGCACGGTCAGACTGTACAGCAGCACCAAATCCATCTGGAAGAACGGCAGCCGCGCCCACAGCGTTTCGGCACCCCCACCATTCGCTGCCAGGACCGCAAGACTCAGCAGCCGCATAATCTGTTGCAGGGTAATGGTGACCACGAAGACCAGCAGGGGCAGAACGACGAGCGGAATGCTTGCCTTCGACAGCACAGTCGAAAGATCGGAAACCGGTAGCGACTTCCAGAACAGGATGGTGCGATCGCGACGTTCGCCGTGCAGCGCGTCAAGGGAATAGAAAATCCCGACGATGAACGCGATTAACATGAGCAGCATCGCAGCGTGGGTATACGGCATAGCCAGGTCGATGCGCTGATCTGCGGGATTGAGCGACGGTAGTTCGCGCATGGTGTGGGGCATCCAAAATTCACGCATGTTGTTGGGCAGCCAGATCAGGCTGATCGTGAAGCCGACCAGGTAAATGGCGGCGACGGCCAGTGGTGCGACATAGAGCGAACGGTTCTCCCACAACTCGCGGCGCACCGACCAGTAGAAGGGACGAGTCGCTGATAAGAGCGCGGGCGCGACGACGGGCGAATTGTTGAGCGTCGGGTCAGTGGTCTGAGAATTGCGCGAAGGCTCGGGCATGGCGTTCGACGGAGTGTTCATCGTATTCACCTGGCCGCTCCTTGCGCCTGGCCGGACTGAGTGCCGGGCTTATCTGCCAACACGGCAACAAACAAGTCGGCGATGCTGGGTGTGCGCACCTCGCCAACCGCTGCGAGTTGCTGACGGTCGGCACCGTCGAAGAGCAGGATGGTGCGGCCGAGCACCTGGCGCTCGTGCATCGGCCGGAGCGCCCGGGCTGCGGCAAGCTGCTCGGGGTGCACCATTACTTCCGCATAGTGCGACTCGAACGAATCCATGCTGCAGTTGAGTACAATCCGGCCGCGGTGGATGAACATGAGATCGGTGAGGACGTGCTGGATGTCCTCCACCTGGTGAGTGGTCACGATGATGGTGCGGCTGCGGTCGTAATAGTCGTTCAGCAGCGAATCATAAAATTGTTTGCGGTACAGGATATCCAGCCCGAGCGTTGGCTCGTCCAGCACCAGCAATCTGGCGTCGATGGCCATGACCAGGGCCAGGTGCAACTGGGTGACCATGCCCTTGGACAATTCCCGGACCTTGCTGCCGCGCCGGATGTCGGTCTTCGCCAGAAAGGCTTCCGCCTTGGCCCGGTCGAATCGCGGATGCACGCCGGCCAGGTAGTCGAGTGCCTGGGCAACCCTGATCCAGCGTGGCAGTACGGCAACGTCGGCGATGAACGACACGTCCCGCATAAGTTGATCGCGCTCGATCCACGGGTTGCGCCCCAGCACCTTCAGTTCTCCCTGATACTCAATGAGGCCGAGAATCGCGTTGAGCGCTGTGCTCTTGCCGGCGCCGTTGGGGCCGATGATTCCAAGGATGCGGCCCTCTTCCACCCGCAAATCGACGCCGTCCAGCGCGAGGGTGGTACCGAAGGCTTTGCGGAGACCGCGCGCTTCTATGCAGGCCATGGCTTCAGGGTTCCTCCTCTTCGGTTTTCGGCGGCGCAACATCCTTTCCGGACGCGCGGTCTTCGGTCCCGGCGCCATTCAACAAGTCTTCCGCTTTCAGTCCGAGTCGGTGAATGGTAGCGTGGATGCGGGGCCATTCTTCGGACAGGAATTTGTGGCGTTCGCCTTGCCTCAGCAGATCGCGCGCTCCAGAGTTGATGAACATGCCTCGGCCTCGCCTGGTTTCGACCAGCCCCTCGTCGACCAGTTGCTGGTAGCCTTTCAGGACCGTCAGCGGATTGACCCGGTACTCGGCGGCAACGGTGCGCACCGAGGGCAGCGGATCGCCCTCCTTGAGCACGCCGTCGAGGATCATGGCGACGACGCGATCGCGGAGCTGGCGGTAAATCGGCTGACTGTCGTTCCATTCGCGATCCATCCGGTTATCCAGATATTTCCTGTTCCTACAGAGCCCCACTGGGCCAGATTATTGCGTGGGAACTTCAGGCGTCCCCACGGGACGCGTGATCATTTATCACTTTTCCCGGCGCTGAAGCGCGGGCTATTCTCGCCCGCCCCTCCGGGGAGAGGTGCGAGCGATCGGGTCGACCGCCTGCACCTTCCCCGGATTCCTTACCATACAGGGCGGCGGAAGCAGCGTCATTTTGCCCGCTGCAGGTCCATGTGGGCCTGGAGATGTTTGTCGCCAGGAAGCATGAAGGTCCAGTCTTCCGTGTGATGGTTCGCGTCAATGATGATGAACACGGCGTGGTGCATGTGTCCGTATTCCGTGCTGCCGGCCACGTCGGCGAACTCGAACTCCACGGTTTTGCCGTCGGGCGAGGCCTTAGCGATCATCCGCGGGCGGTTGCCAGCGTCGCAGTAATGGGTGAGGGTCAGGCGATCGTTATCCATGTAGAGCATTGTGATGGGATCGTCTTTGCTGGGGTCGTCCGGCGTTCCCGGTTCCTTCATCTCATGCACGAGCGCGTTTCCCTTGGAAGTCACCCGCATCGAGACCCACACGGGCTTGTTGTCCCAGTCGGCTTGCGGAGGGTTGACGCTCACCGGTCCCTTCCACGTACCTGCCAGGGTTTTGAGCTGATCAAATGACTTTTGCGCGTCGGATTGAGCTAAAGCAGCAGTGGCGAGCAGCGCCAGGGCCAACAGCAGCGTGCAACGGAGGGATCTCATGTGTAGTTCTCCTTGAGCTTTTTTCAGGTGATCGAATCAGGTGCGCGCGTTCACCCTCGTGTCGTTCACAGTGATATACTTAACTATAACACTATATAACTTGTCAAGTGTTTTTTCCAGTTTCTCGAAGAGTTGGCCTTCTGCTGTTTTCCTTCATTGGAGCTGCACTTCGTATTCGAACCTGCCGATATTGAAAGGTTCCTGGCTGGCAGGCGCACCACCAAGGGCTTCGTCCCTGAGTGCGGCTGCAGGGTGGGGGTGACCTTCGTAATTGGGTCATGCCTTACCGCATTGCTGGCCCAGAAAGCCGCTCCTAGAATCGGTGCAGGGTTTGGTGCGCGTTATTCCCCATGGCTGATCTGACGAAACGACTCGACCGGGCGGAACTTGCCAAGCGCGTGGAGCGCGCAGAGAAGTTGCTGCAGAAGGGCAAGACTGCCGAGGCACTGGAAGAGTACCTGCTGGTCCTGCGGGACGATCCTGAAAATGATGTGGTGCGGCAGCTGGCGGCGGATTTGTCGCTTTCGCTGAACCGCAATCTGGACGCGGTCCGCCTGTTAGGGGACTTGTTCGAACGCCAGGTCGCGTCGGGGGATGCGACCCGCGCGAGCCTGACTTACAAGAAGCTGGCGCGGCACGGCAGTCCGACATGGCAGCAGAAATATCGGTTCGGGCAGTTGCTGGAGGGGTCCAACAAAAAGCTGGCAGTGGGAACGTACGAAACCGCCCTGGCGGACCTGGCGAAGCTGGGGAAAAGGCAAGAAACGGCCGAGATTCTGGATCGGGTGGTGGCGCTGGAACCGACGCACGCGAACTTCCTGCGTGTGGGCGAACTGGCCTCGGAGATGGGGAATCACAAGGGCGCGGCGACGGCCTTTCAGCGGGTGGCGCAGTTGGCGGCGGCCGAGGGCGCCGATCCGGCACAATGGTACGAACGCGCTTATCAGGAAGACTCTTCGGATCAGGGCGTGGCCCTTGCCTACGGCAAGACTCTGCTCACGCAAGGACAGGTGGGCGCGGCGATTTTTATTCTGGAGCCGCAACTCACCTCCGGGCAGGTGACGACGGAATTGCGGGAAACGTATGCGGGCGCGCTGCTGGCGGCGGGACGATACGCAGAAGCCGAGCCGCTGGTGTGGCAACTGTTCGAGCTGAATCCGGCGCGAGTGCAGCAGGTGATTGCGCTCATCGGGAACCTGCTCGACAACGAGCAGGAGGATGCGGCGGTCGCGCTGGCCAGGAAACTGGAGCAATTTCAGCGGCGGCGCGGGGAGCGGCGCCAATTTATCGCCATCATGGAAGAGATCACGGGGGCGCACCGGGCGTCGCCGCAGATGCTGGAGTTCCTCAGCGAACTGTATAACGCTTCGAACCGGGAGAACGACTACTGCCAGACACTGCTCAAGCTGTTTGATCTGTATTGCAGCACAGCGGAATTTGCCAAAGCGGCGGAGTGCCTGGATCGGGCGGCGGAAGTCGATCCGTATGAGCCGGGGCATTTGAAGCGGCTGGACATGCTGAAGGGCAAAGTCGACGACGGCCGGTTCCGGGGAATTTCGTCGCGCTTCAACACCGTCAGCAAACCGGTGGATGAACCGGTACACGTCGAGGGGCCGACGCTGGGGGCTTCGACACTGCAGGATCTCATGCTGCAGGCGGAAATCCTGGTGCAGTATGGCATGCGCAACAAGGCAGTGGAGCGGTTACAGCGGATTCAGGAGCTGTTTCCCCGCGAAGAAGAGCGCAACGAAGATCTGCAACGGCTGTATCTTTCGGCGGGGGTGACTCCGCGATATGCGGGGTCGGCGCCGCTGCCTCCCGCAACCGCCGCGGCGGCCGCGGTACCGGCAGCGCCGGCAGCGCCTGCCCAGGCCGATCCTGCGGCCGACGTACGAAGCTTTACCCGCGTGGCGGCGATTACCCGCAAACTCTACCACCAGAGCACGGCTCCGGCAGTGCTGAATAACGCGGTGAAAGAAATCGGGGCGCACTGGGAAACCGCGCGCTGCGTGGCGGTGATGGGCAAGCCGGGCCTGCCGGCCACGACGCTGGACGAGTCCTGTGCGGAGGGATACACGAAGGCGAGCGCAACCACGATTTCCGAACTTGTGAGCTGCCTGCACGACGCGGTGGAAGCATCGGAACCGCTAGCCATCAATGACGTTTCGAAGGCGGGAGTTCTGCAACCGGCAAAGCATGCGGTCGCCGAGCTGGGGGCTAATTCGATCCTGGCAGTCCCGCTGGTGGACGGGGAGGAGACCGTCGGCCTTCTGGTGCTGATGCACAAGAAGGCGTACGTGTGGCAGCAGTCCGACCTGGTTGTACTCAAGACTCTGGCCGATCAGATGGTGATCGCATTGAACAACGCCGGGTTGCGCCGGCTGGTCAAGAATCTCTCGGTGACGGAAGAAAAATCGGGCCTGCTGAAGCGGGCGTCCTATATCGACCTTCTGCTCGCGGAGAGCAAGCGCGCGCTCCAGAATTCGACGGCCCTGTCGCTCCTGCTGATGCAATTCGGCAAGAGCAGCCTCATGATCAAGGAATACGGCGAAGCCGAGGTGCAGCAAGTGATGGAGCGCGTGGGGCAAATGTTCGCGGCCAATATCCGATCGAACGATCTGGCGTTCCGCTACGACACCACGACCATCGCGATCCTGCTGGGCGAGACGGCGGAGAAGGAAGCGATGCTGGCCTTGGAAAAATTGCGTAAGATCATCGCCAACGTGCGTTTCCCGGCAAAGGACGCCGAGTCGCAGGGGGTCCCGGCGCTTTTCTCGGCGGGCTTGGCCGAAGCCGTGATTTGCAGCGAGTACGATCCGATCGACGTTGTGACCGAAGTGATCAATCGCGCCGAACATGCCCTGGCGCTGGCGATGGGGCAGGGGCCGGGTAAGATGGTAGCGCTGGGGCCGAGCCTGGCCGCGGGCGCTGTGGCGTAAGGCCGTTTTCTACTTTCAGTTCCGCTGGGCTCCTCTCTGGGCGGGCTGATTTCGCGGGGCAATCCTGGGTCACAAGATCCCTACCTTTTTGTCCTTGACCGTGCCGCTGGCTATATGTTACATGTTGTAACGCTACAATGACTAACATAAAGCAGCCGCGTCTAACGAACCTAGGAGACGTCGAGCAGGCGGTGATGGATTACATATGGACGGACGGGCCGTGCAGCGCCGAAGCGTGCCGGGAGGCGCTGGCCGGGTCTCGTCCGATGAAAGACTCAACCGTGCGCACGGTGCTGCGGCGGCTGGAAGAGAAGGGATATCTCACGCACGAAATCGACGGCCGCACTTTCATTTACCGTGCGGCGGACGCCCGGGAGAATGTTGCGGTGCGGGCAGTGAAGGGCATCATCGACCGGTTTTGCGGCGGATCGGCGGAGCAACTGGTGCTGGGAATGGTGGACAACGCGGTGCTCGATCGCCAGCAACTGGAAAGGCTGGCACGCAAAATCGCGGAAAGCGAAGGCGTGAAAGAACGGGCCATGGGAAAGAAGTCACTGAAGAAATAAGGAAGACGAACTATGACGCTGGCAACTGTCGTAGGAGGGTACGCCGATCTTTTTGGGCAGGTTGCGAATTCCGCGCTGCGCACGCTTGTTCTGGGGGCGGGCGCCGGTCTGGGGCTGGCTGTTCTGCGGGTGAAGTCAGCTTCGGTGCGGCTGCTGGCCTGGACCGCGGTGATGTATGCCGCTTTGGCGATGCCGCTGCTGGCATGGATTCTGCCGTCGCTGCCGGCGCCCGTACCGGATCTGTCGTGGGAACACGCGGCGAAGCACGCGGTGGTTGCACAACCGGCATGGGGGCGGGAAGGCGCGGTCCCGGAAATAGCGGCGGTGCGTGAGGCCCCGGGCGTCCGGACTGTTGAACAGCGCACGTGGAAACTTGCGAGTTCGGCGGCACCGATCGTCCTCCCGACTCGCTCCGGCGCCGTGCGAACTTCCCGATCGGCTTTCCTTCAGTGGAGCGCGGTTTTTACTGCCACGTATGTGGCGGTCGCCCTGGGGTTGCTGTTCCGGCTGGCGGTTGGGATGCTGGCGGCGGGACGGCTGGAGCGGTCCGCGAAGAGAATCCTCGATCGTTCGGTGCGATCGAGAGTAGCTGCGTACGCCTCTGCCTTCGGCGTTTCGTGGGTGCCGCAGGTGGCCGAATCGGACTTGATTTCCGTGCCGGTCACGCTGGGCGCATTTCGGCCGGCGATCGTGCTGCCCGCAGGCTGGCGCAGTTGGGATGACGCAAAGCTGGACGCGGTGGTTGCGCACGAGGTATCGCATGTGGCGCGGCGCGATGGCTTCACCCAGCGTCTGGCGCTACTGCACCGGGCGATTTTCTGGTTCAGTCCGCTGGCATGGTGGCTGAACCGGACTCTTGCCGACCTCGCGGAGCAGGCCAGCGACGAAGCGGTTCTGTCGAGTGGCGCAGATTGTGCTGACTACGCCCGCACGCTGTTGGGATTTTTCGGGGCGTTGCATTCCGGTCCAGGGCGCGTGCGGTGGCAGGGAGTTTCAATGGCCACGGCGGGTCAGGCGGAACAAAGGGTGGAACGAATTCTAGCTTGGAGAGGAGCCGTCACCATGGGTATCAGGAAAACGGTTGTTGTCGCGGTGATTGCGGTGGCAGTCCCAATCGTTTACGTCGCGGCCGCGGTACGGCCCGCAAACCACGCTGCGCTGGAGCAGAGGCAGGCACCGCCGCCACCAGCTGCCCCCGTCGCGGGTGTCGTGGCTCCGGCGGCTCCGGTAGCGCTGGTGACGCCTCCGGCGCCCGCGGGCGGTGTTTCAGGCGCGCCAGCAGTAGCGTTTGCGCCGGTCGCACCGGCGGCTCCGGTGGTTGCGCCGGCGGCCATGGCGCCGCCGGCGCCGCCGGCCTGGCGGAGCGGCCAATCGGCGGGCGCCGGATCATCCTACAGTTCCGGCTCTACGTTCAATTACGACTACGATGACGAATCGCGATTCGTGATTGTCTCGGGCAAGACCGATTCCGTCACCATGTCCGGTTCTTCGGAAGACGCGCGCCACGCCCAGAGACTCAAGAAGAAGATTGCGGGGGACTTCATCTGGTTTGAACGCGACGAGAAATCTTACATCATTCGCGATCAGGCGACGATTGATCGCGCCCGGAAACTCTGGGCTCCGCAAGAGGAACTTGGAAAGAAGCAGGAAGCGCTCGGCAAGCAGCAGGAAGCGCTGGGAAAGCAGCAGGAAGAACTCGGAGCGCGCATGGAGCAGGTGCGGGTGAAGGTTCCTGACATGACGGCGGAGCTCGACAAGTTGAAGGCCGAACTGAAGCAACTGAGTTCTGGCGCGACGATGGATCAGGTCGGCCGGATTCAGTCGGAAATCGGCGAGTTGCAGAGCAAGATCGGCGAGATCCAATCGCATGCCGGCGAGGCGCAATCGAAGCTGGGAGAAGAGATGGGAGCGCTGGGAGAAAAACAGGGAAAGCTCGGCGAACAGCAAGGCGAACTCGGCCGTCAGCAGGGTGAACTGGCAGAGCAGGCTGCACGCGAGATGCGGGAGCTTCTTGATGAAGCGATTCAGAAGGGTACTGCACAGCCTGAGCCGCAAGCGGGGGACGGCGGGACGATTTGAGTTCCAAGCGAATGATCTTTGCCACTAGCCGAAGCGTGCACAGGTCCCTTCGACAAGCTCAGGGTAGGCTCTTCGGCTTGCGAAAGGTGCGGGCCTCAGAATGACGAATTTGTTTTGTCTCGGAGGAGGCCAGCAGCAGGGCTGCGGAAAGCAGGGCGAATCCTGACGAGACATAGAACGGCAGGCGGGGTCCGTAGTGCTTCCAC
>Ga0075030_100003760_pt1 | contig 13752 bp, 12 predicted proteins | sample LitLauG_LLR_2012_FD_71393 | JGI IMG/M metagenome (GOLD analysis project Ga0075030, IMG submission 71393) | Freshwater sediment microbial communities from Pennsylvania, USA - Little Laurel Run_MetaG_LLR_2012 | ecosystem: Environmental > Aquatic > Freshwater > Creek > Sediment | place: USA... | reverse complement strand
ATTGCGCTGTGCCGCGCTTTCAATTTACCCGCGCGCTATGTGACGGGGCACCTGCCGGACATCGGCTACCTTGATCCCGGCACGCCGATGGATTTTCACGCTTCAACGACAAGGAACTGGCCGTCGTCGAAAACTTGCGGCAGGCCTCAAAAGGGTCACGGGCAGCGGCAGGAACGCTTTTTGATCATCCGCCAGCAACTGCGCCTTGGGGCGCTTTGAGCGCCTCAAGTTCTTAACCGCTTTGAGAGGTTCACGCTATCTCGAGCCTCCGGCTTGCCGGAGGTTGCTGACTTAGATATTTTGCTTCGCAGTAAGGTTGCTTCTGCCTGCCCACCTCTCGTTTTCATTTCTCAATGGTAAGTAACCATGCTGTGGGACAGGCACGTACAGGATGCGACTCTCGGTCCCATCGTTCTGCTGACCACACCGCCGCTTCCGTCAGCGTCCGCGTGGCTGGGACCCCTCGTCGCGTGGAACATTCGGTGCATCGTTTGGTTGGCCCGGAGACCCTGGCGACGAAGCGTCGCCGGAATGTTCTACGGCCGGGCCTCGCAACTGCTCGAACCGAAGTCCCGGCATACCACGACACGATCTCGGCGTAGGCGCGAAATCACTCCACCCACGTGGGGCAGCGCTTTGGCGGCCGACCAAACCCTCACGCGAGCAGGCGTTTGGGCATCACCGCGCCAACGATAGCCCGCATCGAAACGAAGTTCAGCGGAAATTCGAGCACGACGTGCAGCAGGCTTAACACGGCAATGGCCGAGAAGCCCAGTCGGTAATCCACTTTATATAAGGCGAGGGACACCACCCAGAGCACCGCAGAAAACGCGAATTTCTTTTTCTCAACCTGGTGCCATTTGATCACGGAGGTTTTCGAAAACCAGTTCAGATAGTGATAGGTATAGGCAAACGCGATGAACGACTGCACCTTGAAAAACGCCGGGGAAGCCAGGTCCGCCCGGTTGTCGTTCATCGCGCCGAACCAATGGTTGATCACGTAATTCACCTGGTGGAACGCGCTGGCCAGGGTGAGTTCCACCACCGAACTGCTCAGGCTGTGCGGTCCTGAGCCCGTCGGGTAAAAGGCGATGACGAGCACCGCCAGGAGCATCGACGCGAGGTTGAGATAACCCCAGCCACTCCGTGTTTTGAGCGCGCCGTACCACATGAAAAAAAAGGTGAACAAAAAGACGTGGCCAAGAGTGGGCAGCAAAAGCCCGAACAAAAGACCGGCGACGGGCACGGTGTAAAAAACCAAGGAACTCAACACGCAGAATACGATGATGGGCGCCCGCAAGATCCAGCGATCCGTGAACAGCCAAGCCGCCGCCGTCACAAACGCAATCAGCATCAGCGACCAACTCCATTTCACGGCCAGCGCAATGGGGTGGCCTGGAGTACCATAGACCGCATTGAATATCGGCTTGGTGCGTTCCCAAGTCCCCGTCTGCGGGAAAAGAGTCCCCGCGGTCAGCAGCAGCACCAACACCACCATGGTCCAGACGAAGATCCCGCTGTCCTTCGTCCGCAGGAAGTATTTCTGTTTATCCAGCCAGTTGATTTCCGTGAGATAATGCATAGGACCGATCACGATGTAGGAGAAAAGGAAAAGCTCAAACGGCCACGCCAGCGCCAGGCCGAGCGTGAGCCAGATCAGGAGGAAATTGACAATATCAACGGCGGGTTTCACGGGTGAACGCGCCGGCGCGGTGGCGTTTCGGCCAGCCGAACGGGCCCGGCCTGCTTGGCCAGATTTACTTACAGTGTCCGCCATTGCACCAGAAACATAAACGCGCGGCTGGCAATCGCCAGCCAAATCGTGGTTTGCGACAGCCTTGGGATTATTGCCGGTTTCCGCGCTGGCCCTGGGATTTTTTATGAAGGCAACAACCGAACGTTGCTTGTATCGAAACCTGGAGCGGGAGGTCTCTCCGTGAGCGAAAATAGAATAACTTGCGCCAATGACCTGAGCGGTTAGGATTGCCCCATGAAATTTCTGTTTGCGGTACTGGCTTATCTGGCCATCGCGTTCGTGTTGAGTTGGGGCATTTTGCAGGCGGTCAGCGGCCACTTTGCATTGTTGGTCGTGGGTTTCCTGGCGTATGTCGTGGCGTTAAGCAAACTCGGCTGCCTGCCGCCGGGCGAATCTCACTGAACTTGCGCGCGGTCGTTCAGCGCGTCGCCGAGGGCCGGGTGACCATCGCCGGTGTCGTCAAAGGCACAATCCAAAATGGCTTGCTGGTTTTGCTCGCGGTGGAGGAGACGGACGGAGCGGAAGACATCGAATGGTTGAGCGGGAAACTCGTCCGCCTGCGGATTTTTGACGATGAATCCGGCGTGATGAACCGCTCGGTGCAGGACATTGGAGGCGGAATTTTGGTCATCAGCCAGTTCACTCTCTTTGCCAGCACCAAAAAAGGGAATCGGCCCTCCTACAGCCGATCTGCCACACCCGAACTAGCCGTGCCGCTCTACGAACAGTTTTTGGCGCGGCTGACTACGGATTTCGGGCGCGCGCCAGAAATGGGCGTTTTCGGTAAAAATATGCAGGTAAGTCTGGTGAATGACGGTCCGGTAACGATCATTATTGACTCAAAATTACGGGAATAGCAGCGAGGTTTCAGTAAATCCTCGTCTGAAAATATGCTGAAACATTGAAATAATCCTTGCATCTGGGGGCCAGACGTGGTGGAGTCTCCAGCGCGAGGTTTGCCCCGGTGACTCTCGTTGCGATTGAATCGGCCCAGTTGACTACTTGATTGCGCTCAGGATTTACGCCCGGCTAATGACCGGCGAGTCCCTGCGTCGCGGAGTATTAATAATTTGTATTTGAGCGTGACGAAGCGTATGCTACGAGGCTCGAATTTTGGTGGGTGCAGACTTCGATCGCCTGTGTCAGGCAAGCCCTGACTGAACCAGCACTCCGTGACGTTGGCCGTGCCGTCAAAAAGTTTGTGAACTAAACCGGCTGAATTGCGTCTGAATAATATGTTGAATCGAAAACCGAACAAATCGTCAAAATCGTCGAAGCCGCGCCCGGAACCAGCAGTGCCCGCCAAAACTCCGCCGCCCCGTCGGCGCTTCATCATTTCTTCGAAATCCGCCACAGAACGCTCCGCGACCGCGGCCTCACCTGCGCGCAACGGCCAGCCCAAAAACGCGGCGACAGCCAAGCCGGCGGGTCACGCCGAACAAAATGCTTCCTTCACGCTGACCTCTGCGGTGGATTTGACGGAAGTGATCAAGACGCTGCTGCATCTTTCCCAGGAAAACGGCTACGTCACCTACGACGACATCAACGACGTGCTGCCGGACAACCTCAGCCCGGACGACTTGGATGAGCTTTACACCAAGCTACGCACGCTGGAAGTGGAGATCGTGGATCAGGCCGAAGTCGAGCGAGCCAAGCCCGCCGCCGCCCAACCGGAGGAAGAGGACGATTCGCGCCTGGAAATCCTGGACGACCCGGTGCGGATGTACATGAACCAGATGGGCAAGGTGCCGCTCCTCACCCGCGAACAGGAAGTGGAAATCTGCAAACGCATCGAGGAGGCGGAAGTGGACATGAAACGGATCGTGTACAGCCTGGGTTTTACCGCCAAGGAGCACATCGCCATCTCCGAAAAGCTGCTTTCTGAACCGCCCAAGGAACGCTTTGACCGCGTGGTCGTGGACAAGCAGGTGCCCAACCGTGAAAAACATCTCCGCAATCTGCGCGCCCTGATCAAGAAGGTGCGTGCCGCCGACGCGACGGTGGACGGAAAATTTCTGAGCTGGCAGAAAGCCCAGCAAAAAAGCCGGCGCGAGAAACTCCAAAAAGAATTTCAGAAACTCGACAAGCGGCTGCAACTTTGGTTTCCGAAGTTCTTCTACAAGCAGCGCGTCATCGAGGAGATGATCGTCGTGGCCGGCAACGTGCATGAAAAATTTCAGGCCAGCCTGCGGCGCATCCAGGAATTGGAATCGCTCCACAAAACGCCCGCCCGCGTTTCTGAAATCGAAGCCGAGCGCGCCAAAATCGGCACCTTGGAATTGTTCGTCCGCATGGGTCGCGAGGATTATTTCAAGTTGTTCGCTGAATTGAAACGCGCCGCCGACCGTGCACAGCAAGCCAAGACGCACATGGCCGAGGCCAACCTGCGCCTTGTCGTTTCCGTCGCCAAAAAATACACCAACCGCGGCCAGTCATTCCTCGATTTGATCCAGGAGGGCAACATCGGCCTGATGAAAGGCGTCGAGAAGTTCGAATACCGCCGCGGCTACAAGTTTTCCACGTACGCCATCTGGTGGATCCGCCAGGCGATCACCCGCTCCATCGCTGACCAGGCGCGCACGATCCGCATTCCGGTCCACATGATTGAAATCATGAACAAGCTCTGGCGCGCGCAAAAGCAGCTCACCCAGGAGCTCGGCCGCGAGCCAACCCCGGAGGAACTGGCCGACGAAATGCACATGCCGGTCAGCCGCATCAACTCACTCCTGAAAATGGCGCAGCAGCCCATTTCGCTGCACGCGCCGGTTGGCGACGACGGCGATGTGAGCGTTGGCGATTTCATTGAGGACAAGTCGGCGGAAAATCCGTCCGACGTGACCAGTTACAGTTTGCTGAAGGAAAAGCTCGGCGACGTGCTCACCACGCTTACCGAACGCGAACGGAAAATTCTCGAAATGCGGTTTGGCCTGCTGGACGGCTACGAACGCACGCTGGAAGAAATCGGCAAGATGTACAACGTCACCCGTGAGCGCATCCGCCAGATCGAAGCCAAAGCGCTGCGAAAACTTCGGCATCCGACCCGCGTCCGCCATTTGCAGGGGTTCCTCGAAGCCGAGGAAGAAGCGGCGGCCTGAGCCAAAGTGCCCGGAATTCTCCAACGGCGAATCGAGTCGGCTCGATTCGCCTTTTTTCTTGGCATGATTTCGGGGCAGTTGGAAATCACTGCCAGTTTTATTTGAGAGCATGCGGTTTTGGCCCTGCCCCGCCGCGTTTTTGGCGGCTTCCCGTTGACATCACCCCTGCCCTTGCGACACTCTGGCGGCATGGCAAAACCAGCTTTGGGCCGTGGCTTGGGCGCGCTTTTGGCCGGCGCCCCCGCCGCGCCAAATCCATCCACGCCCCCGGCCGCGTCACCCGTCGTGGCGCTCGCCGTGGACGACCGCGAACGCGTTCAGCGCGTCCCGCTCGCCCAGGTGCGCCCCTGCCCGCTCCAGCCGCGCAAAGATTTTTCACCGGAAACCCTCCGCGAACTCGCGGATTCCATCAGGGAACAGGGCATCGTCCAGCCGCTGATCGTCCGCGAGCGCGGTGAACATCTGGAGCTCATCGCCGGCGAACGCCGCTGGCGGGCCGCGCAACTGCTCGGCCTGCCCGAAGTCCCGGTCATTGTCCGCGAAGCGGATGACCGCGCGGTGCTGGAACTGGCGCTGATTGAAAACCTGCAACGCGAAAACCTCAATGCCATCGAGGAAGCGCAGGGGTACGCCCAGCTCATCGGCCAGTTTCAACTGACCCAGGAGGAAGTTGCGATCAAAGTCGGCAAGAGCCGCGCCGTGGTCGCCAACGCACTACGCCTGCTCAAACTGACGCCACCACTCCAAACTTATCTCCGTGAAGGCCGGCTGTCCGTCGGTCACGCCAAGGTCATCCTCGGCCTGACCGACGAGCACCAACAGCAACTGGCCGCCGAACGCATTCTCAAGGACGCACTGAACGTGCGCCAGACCGAGGTTTTGGTGGCACAATGGCAGATGCGCGGCGCCACGACCACGCACCCCGCCACGATCACGCCGCTGACGCGCGACGCCCATGTCCGCCATCTCGAAGACAAACTGCGCGAACGCCTGGGCACCAAGGTCCAGTTGCGCTACAAACAAGGCAAGGGCGCCCTGGAGATTTCCTTCTTCAGCGACGACGAACTCGAACGCATTTTGCAAATGGTCGGCGTCAGCGCCGATTGAACCGGTTTAGCGCCCCTAAAACGACTCCCCATAAAAAATGAACACACCCGAACTTCGTGCCCGTGTTGCCCAACGCCTGCTGGATTCCGTCGGACCCGCCAAACGTCTCACCGCGTTCGTGGGCCTGGACGGATTCGTGGACGAAATTTTTCACGTCGTGGACAAGCGCGAAAGTCCCGAGCAATACCAGCGCCTGACCACCATCGCGAAATTCTCCGAGCGCCTGGCCGCCGCCGCCGGCACCAGCACGAACGTCGAACTCGTCCGCCAGTTGACCAAGCTGGGCGGCAACGGCCCGATCATGGCCAACGCGCTGGCGAGCTTCGGTTTCCAGGTGACGTATCTCGGCCTGCTGGGTTATCCGAGTTTGCATCCGATCTTCACGGAATTTGGCAAGCACGCCGAAGTCCATTCCATCGCCGAGCCGGGGTACACCGACGCGCTCGAATTCGAGGACGGCAAAATCATGATGGGCAAGCACCAATCCCTGCGCGAGATGAACTGGCCGAATATCAAGGCACGGTTCGGCGCGGAGGAATTCACCGCGCGGCTCCAACGCGCCCAGCTCGTCGGGTTCGTCAACTGGACGATGCTCACCCTGATGAGCGACATTTGGGCGGCGATTCTCAAGGAGGTCTGCCCGCACCTCACCGGCCCACGCCGCAAGTTGTTCATTGACCTGGCCGATCCGGAAAAACGCACGGCGACGGATATCGCCAAGGGATTAACGCTGGTCACCGAATTCCAAAAATACTTCGACGTGATCCTGGGATTGAACGAGAGCGAATCCATCCAGATCGGCGCAAACCTCGGGCTGCCCGCCAAACGGCGCACGCCGGAAGATTTGACGGTGTTGACCCAGGAAATCCGCGCACGCCTCAAGCTGGAATCGGTGGTGGTGCATCCGACGGCATACGCGGTGGCGTGCGGACCGGACGGCACCCATCTGGTCACCGGACCGTTCACGCCCAAACCGAAAATCACCACCGGCGCCGGCGACCATTTCAACGCCGGCTTCTGCCTCGGCAAAATGCTCGGCTTCGGCACGGCCGAGTGCCTGCTGACCGGCGTCAGCACCAGCGGCCATTACGTCCGCACTGCGCACAGCCCGGCCCTGACCGACCTGGCCGAGCTTATGCGAAATTGGCCGGCATAATGTGGAGTCACCCGCAATGATTCTGGAAGTTCTCAAATACGGTCATCCGGCGCTGCGCAAAAAAGGCGCGCGGATCGAAGCCATCACGCTGGAAGTTCGCCAGTTGGTCGCCGACATGTTTGAAACCATGTATGCCGCCAAAGGCGTCGGTCTGGCCGCCCAACAGGTCGGCGCGGCGCTGCAACTCACGGTCATTGATGTGCGCGGTGTGACCGACCGGCCGTCCACGCTGGAATTGAACGGCCAGCCCGCCGATGTGAATGAGTTCATGCCGCTGGCGCTGATCAATCCCGTGGTGAAACCGGCGGGAGACTTGGTGGCCGGACCGGAGGGTTGCCTGAGTTTTCCGGAAATCTACGCCGACATCGCCCGGCCGGAAGCCGTGGACGTGACGGCGCTGAACGAACACGGCAAAGTGCTCGCCTTCCGCTGCGGAGGACTGCTGGCCCGCGCGGTGCAGCACGAGACTGATCATTTGAACGGGATTCTGTTCATTGACCGGATGGACAAGAAGACCAAGGAAGAACTGAGGCCGGAACTGGACGTGTTGCAGGCGGAAACCAAGGCGGCTTTGAAAAAACTGCCGCGGCCGACTCAGTAAACCAGCACCCGGACCGCCGCCTGATTCGCCGATTTTGCCGCAAAAGAACACAAAGAAATCTCTGTGTTCCTTGCGTTCTCTTTCGGCAAAAAATCAGTAAATCAAAACCAAAACAGCAGCCTGCTTCGCCCGTTCCACCACCTCCTCAAACTTGATTTCCGTCCCGTTTGGCTCCTTGAGCTTGGCCGAGACCACGAGTACCAGCGCCAGAAAGGTAGGGACGCTTTCCACAGCGTCCCAGACTTTTTGAAACGAAATCATGGGACGCGGTGGAACGCGTCCCTACCCGCTGATCTGGAAATACCGCGCGTCATCCCCCGCGCCGGAGAGCGACGCGACCTCGCCCTTGGCCAGCTTGGGCGCGAACCCCTGCAAACCGATGTTGGGAAAACCCACCGTCGCCACCGTGGAGCTTTTGAAAATTGTTGGGTTCGCGTTCTACAAAGATTTCGCACCTGCGGCGCTGGGTGTGTCCGCCATTAAATCCGCGAAAATAGCCCAGTGATTTATCCCTGGGTAATCAGGCAACCAAACCAATCGAGTCCCGCCAGGGACGAAAGGTCCTTGCGGATGGCCACCACATATTCTGCCGTCCCTGACGGGACTCTTTTTTGTGATAACGTTCAACCCAGCCATGAATGGCTGGGCTATTTTCGGTTGTCGCCAAAACGCGGAGCCGCCAAGGACTTTGCCGACGGCCTGACGGGGTGCGTCACTCCGCGCGCACCGTTTTTGGCGCGGGTGTGTTTGGCGCGCAAAGGAGTGGCCCGCCGAGGAATTCCTTTGGGATTTTTTTCGCGCCGTGGCGTTTAAGAATTCGCCCCGCGCGCTCCCGTTCAACCTGAACTCAAGAGAATGCGACGAGGGCGTCGCAGGCACCCAACGGCGACGAGGCGTCGCCGCCGCGCACCGCCGGCGGGTTAGGAATTCGGGGTCAATACACTTTGCGCAGATTCGACGGCAGGATGTTCAGTTCGGTGCGGTATTTCGCCACGGTGCGGCGGGCGATGACGATGCCTTTGTCCTTCAGCATCTTCACCACTTCCTGGTCGGAGAGCGGTTTGGCGGTGTCTTCCTGGGCGAAAATCTCGGCGATCATGTCCTTGACGCTGGTGTTGGACATGCCGTCGCCGCTGGCGGTCTGGATGCCGGCGGTGAAGAAATACTTCATCTCGAAAATGCCCTTGGGCGTCTCCATGTACTTGCCGGAAACAGCCCGGCTGACGGTGGTTTCATGCACGCCGACGACTTCGGCCACCTGGACCATCGTCAGCGGCTTGAGATGCGCCACGCCTTTTTCCATGAACTCGCGCTGCCGGTTCACGATCTCGCGGGCGATGTTCAAAATGGTCTGCTGCCGCTGGTGCAGGCTTTTGATGAGGAATTTCCCCGCGCGGATTTTTTCGCGGATGTAATTGCGCACTTCGCCGGCGCTATCGCCCTGGGCCATCAGATCCTTGTAGGTGTTGCTGATGCGCAGGTGCGGAATGTGCTCGTTGTTGGTGGTGACGGTGAAGTCGCCGTTGACGCGCTGCACGAACACTTCCGGCAGGACGTATTGCTGATTGTCGGCGACGAAGGCGCGGCCAGGGCGCGGCTCCAGGCGCGCGATGTTCTCCAGCGCGTCCTGCACCTCGTCCACTTCGACACCGGTGCCGCGGGCGATCTCCGGAATGCGCCGTTTGCCCAGCGCCTCCATGAAATCCCGCACGATGCGGTATTCGAGCGAATCCTGCTGTTTGGCGCGCTCCATCTGGATCAGCAGACACTCGCGCAAATCCCGCGCTCCTGCGCCGGGCGGATCAAATGTCTGGATCACCTTGAGAATTTCGAGAATTTTTTCGACCGACTGGCCGCTGGTGACCGCAAGCTCCTCGGGGGCCGCCTTGAGATAGCCGTGGTCATCAATGTTGCCGATGATCATTTCGGCGAGCGGCAACTCCGATTCAGGCAGGTCCGAGTCGCGGATCTGTTCCAGCAAGGTTTCCTGGAGCGAAGTGGGCGCGACAATGGAATCGAACATGAACTGCCGGCGTTCCTCGTCCTCGGCCGTGGCGCGGATGGGGGAATTGGCCTGGGAAAAATGATCGCGCCATTCCTGGTCCAGTTGCGCGAGCCGCTCAAACTCCGCCTGAAAATCGTCCACCGGCTCGTTGGAATTTTTCTCGGTGGCGGGATCGAAATTGACGTCTTCCGGCGGCTCGGCCAGGTCCGGAGCCGGCTCAGGAGCTTCGTCCTCGCGCTCCTTAGGATCCTTCATCTCCATTTCCGTGGTGGCGTCCTCCTCCAGAACCGGATTTTGCTGGAGTTCCTGTTCCACCAACGCCTTGAGTTCGAGAGTCGGCGCCTGGAGCAGCGCGAGCGATTGCTGGAGTTGGGGCGCCAGCACCAGCGACTGCGTCAGGCGATGCGATAATTGTAAGCCTTGAGCCATTTGCGTTAGTCAACATAAGCAAGGCGGCGTGAAGCACAAGCAAAACTTGGCACGACTTTCGCTTCTGCGCCCTGCATGTCCCTGTAATCGGTGAAAAAAGAGCGCACTTGAACGTTCATTTTGGAAATTTTTGCCGAACCGGATGCGTGAAAACTGAAAAGCGTTGCCCGCGTGAATCCAGCCGTTTAAGGTGCGGCGTGGCTGTGCAACTCACCATTCTCGGCAGCGGTTCCGCCGGCAATTGCGCCTACGTCGAGACGGCGGAAACCCGGTTGCTGATTGACGCCGGCTTCAGCCTGCGCCAAATTCGCCAGCGCCTGGCCGGCATCGGCCGCGCTCCCGAGAACCTCACCGGCATCCTGATCACCCACGAGCACAGCGACCACATCGCGGGCCTGGCGCAATTGACCGGGAAACTGCGCATTCCGGTCTATTGCAACCGGCTGACGCACGAGGAAATTCAGTTTCAGCAGGACTTCAAATTCGACTGCCGCCAATTCGCCACCGGCGCGAGTTTTGAGATCGGTGACATCGTGGTTGAAACCTTTTCCATTCCGCACGATGCCCAGGACCCGGTTGGGTTTTTGCTCCGTGCCAACGGCGCGAACGTCGGTTTTCTCACCGACCTAGGCCACGCGACGAAGCTGGTGCTGGAGCGCGTCCGCCCGGCGCACGCGCTCGTGCTGGAATCCAATCACGACGTGAAAATGTTGCAGGATTGTCCGCGCCGGCCGTGGAGTCTCAAGCAGCGGATTCTCGGTCGGCACGGCCATCTCTCAAATGAAGCCGCCGCCGATGCCGCCCAGGAAATCATGACCGCCGAATTGAAGCATCTCTATCTCGGCCACCTCAGCCGCGAGTGCAACCAGCCCGCCCTCGCCAACCGCGTGATGGCCGAGCGTCTGCAAAAAATCGGAGCAACCCATGTCCGGCTTGAAGTGACGTCGCAGGATGTGCCGTGTGCGACGCTAAGCCTTTAACCGTATTGTGTTTGTGGTTCTTTCCAAATGCCTCAATTCAGGGAACTGGCAGAATCCGGATGAAACAACAAAAACTTGGCTTCAGCTGACTGCGGTTGTAAAAACGGAACAAGATTGGGCAGATTTTTTCCTTTGTCCTCAAGTTGCCCCATATGTCCCCGAGGAAATAGCCAAGCTTCTTGAAGTTGCGCGTGGCACCATGATTTACAGTTGGTATTATTATCACCTATTAACAATGGGAGTAGAACAATGTTGGCGAATATTGGAGGCTGGAACGCGCCTTCGCTGCCAACAAAGTGGCATCCTTAATGTAACGACAACAAAAAAGGCTAGAAAGGAGGAGAAAAGATTCGTTGATAGAATTGAGAGCTTAAGACAGACAGGAGTGATTCCAGAAAAGGACAAAGAGCGCTGGGATGCAATTCGCAACTTAAGAAACTCATCCTCACACCCAAACCGGCAAAACATTTTTGATCCAGGGCAAGCACAAGGGATTTTAACAATAACCACCGACCTGTTAAATGACCTGTTCTGCTAAGAACAACTTCAATGCTTCGCGTTCAGAAAATCACCTCGCTCGACCTGCCCGAACTGGCGCCGTACCGCACGATGCGCCGGCCGCTGGAGCACGCAACCCAGGGCATCTTCGTGGCCGAGGGAGAAAAAGTCGTGCGACGGCTGCTCCAAAGCGATTTCGAAGTCGTCTCCCTCGTACTTCCTGAACGCCACCTGGAGAACCTCCGCCCGCTGCTTGCCGCCCGGCGGGAGCCCGACCTCCCGGTGTTCGTTGTCACGGAGATTAAGATTCTCGAAGATCTCGTCGGCTTCGCGCTGTACCAGGGCGTGCTGGCCGTCGGCAAAATTCCGCCGCCCGCGTCGCTGGACGAAATTCTTTCGCGCACGACTTCGCCCCGGCTGCTCGCGGCCGTGGACGGACTGACGAGCGCGGAGAATCTCGGCGCGCTGGTGCGCAATTGCGCGGCGTTCCGCACGCAGGCGCTGATCGTCGGCGAAACCTCCAGCAGCCCGTTTTTACGACGGGCGGTGCGCAATTCCATGGGCGCAATCCTCCAACTGCCGGTGATCGAACTCGCCAGACCCGGTCCTCGCCGGCAGTTCACGGACAAACCGCACGTTCACCAACGGACGCTCGCGGACTGTTTGCAGGCGCTGCGCGCCGGTGGCATTCGCTGCATCGCCGCGCATCCGCACACCGACCGCCGCACGTTGTCGCAGGCCGATTTCACGGGCGATTGCTGCCTTGTCTTTGGCAGCGAAGGGCACGGGATTTCCCCGGCGGTGCTGGCCGCGTGCGACGAGGCGGTGGCGATTCCGATGCCGCCGGAGGTGGATTCGCTCAACGTCGGCGCGGCGGCGGCGGTGTTTCTTTACGAGGCGAACCGCCAGCGCTCTGGCCGTTGAACCGGGGCATCGCAGTCCGGTAATTTGACCGCTGCCGGGAAAGCCGCCAAAGGACGCGCCGGTTTTTTGAAAAAGCCCTTAATCAATCAGGTAAAAGTCCATCGCTGTTTCCAAAGCATGAAACAGCCAATCAAAGCACTGACAATCCATACAATTTCCGGCCATTCCTGCCATATAAATAAATTTTTCAAAACAGCCCCAAACAATCCCAGCACTTATGAGCACGGCTATTCCGGGCCGTGCAAGACCGCCCGCGAAGCCTTGGAAAAATTCCACCGCCTGCGCAATCCAGTGGTTCACCGCAATGCGTTCCGTGTAAAGGGTGCTTGCGCGCTTGGCGTCCCGAACCTACTCGAAGTATTTGAAGTATTGCTCCGCGTAGTCTGCAAATTTCGGTGTGCGCTTCAACACCGGCAGCGCACCTTTGCGCCGCTGCGTCAGCAGTTCCTGGAACTTGGACACCGCCTGGGCGTCCGTTTTCACATTTTCCAGGGGGCACCCGCCTGACCCGCTTCAAGCACGTGTTGGCATCCTCCACGGTCATCTGCGCGTAGTAACGCCCGTTGCGCTGCCAAAGCCCGCGAATTGGGCGCTTGCGCTGGTCGCACACTTTCTTGTAGGCTGCCCCCCGATGTTGACGTTTTGTGGAACTGCCGTTGCCCGTGCTGAGGCCCATGCTTTCAGTCGCTGCTGTTTGCATGGCCTAACACTGGCACAAAAAGTAGCACAAATTCAACTTCAGACGTTCGTAAAAGTAGTAAGTCATTGTTAGCCAGAGTGCCCGCGTGGCGGAATTGGCAGACGCGCTAGATTCAGGTTCTAGTGAGTAACATCGTACAGGTTCAAGTCCTGTCGCGGGCACCATTTTAGAATTGCTCAAAAAAGCAGGTGTTTCCTTAGAAACACAAGTATTTTCAGGGGTTTTCAAGCGCTCATTTATTCGGCCAGCTTCGGTCAACTTCACCCCCTTTTTGGGGCACTAAAAGGCACTGAAAGGCACTCTCCCGATTTCAAACCGTAAACCAAGACTGCTTGAGCGAAAAAGCCGGGTGTTTAACTCCTGAGTATCCCGCACGAAATGATACCAATTCCCATTAACAACCGGTAGAATGAGTCAGGGCGTAGCGTTTGCTTGGGTGCGCAGCCAGTGATGAATCAACGATAAGACGCGGGCGGGCGTTTCCCAGAACGGGCGCAGGGC
>Ga0075030_100003759_pt1 | contig 13752 bp, 13 predicted proteins | sample LitLauG_LLR_2012_FD_71393 | JGI IMG/M metagenome (GOLD analysis project Ga0075030, IMG submission 71393) | Freshwater sediment microbial communities from Pennsylvania, USA - Little Laurel Run_MetaG_LLR_2012 | ecosystem: Environmental > Aquatic > Freshwater > Creek > Sediment | place: USA... | reverse complement strand
AACGTGCCGCATGCCCGGTCCTCTTTCTGAGTCTCGACAACCAGAAAGTACCGGAAAATCTCCCGGATCGCCGGGCATGCGCCTGCGGCCAATCGACTCATTCCCCGGACAGCCGTGCCGTTTGCGGGGGGAAGGGACACACACCCGAATTCATACGAGGCCCCCATGTCCGCGCCCGCAATCGAACTGATCAACGTCGGCCGACGGTTCCTGACGCCGGACGGCAAGTCCATGACGGCCCTGCGCGATTTCACGATGAGCGTCGATCGTGGCGAATTCGCCTGTGTCGTGGGGCCGACGGGGTGCGGCAAATCGACGACGCTTAATCTGGTGACGGGGCTCGCCAAGCCCTCCAGCGGCGAAGTCCGCCTGATGGGCGGACCGGTGAACGGAATCGATCCCCGCGTCGGTTTCGTCTTTCAGGCCGATGCGCTGTTCCCCTGGCGCAGCGTTCTCGACAACGTCGTTGCGGGTCCGCTGTTTCGCGGCAAGCCGAAGAAGGAAAGCTACGACAAGGCGCGGTCGTGGGTCGCGCGAGTCGGACTAGGCCGGTTCGAGAATCATTATCCGCATCAGCTCTCGGGCGGCATGCGCAAGCGCGTCGCCCTGGCGCAGACGTTCATCAACGAGCCTGAGATTCTGCTGATGGACGAACCGTTCTCCGCGCTCGACGTGCAGACCCGCGTGCTGATGCAGGACGAATTGCTCAAGCTGTGGTCGGAAGCCAAGGCGTCGGTGGTGTTCGTCACGCACGATCTCGAAGAGGCGATCGCGCTCGCCGACAAGGTCTATGTGCTAACCGCCGGCCCCGCCACGGTGAAGGCGGTCTATCACATCGACATCTCGCGGCCGCGAGTCAGTTCTGAGATCCGCTACGAGCCGCACTTCATCGAAATTTCGCGCACGATCTGGAACGACCTCAAGGAAGAGGTGCTCATCAGCCACAACCGCGCTAAGGCCGCCTGAGGAGACATCCATGACACTCGCCACACAGACCAGCATGCCGCCCGCCTATCGCGCCGGCACCAGCGACGCGGAAATCGAAGCGGCCGCCGCGCTCGCGATCCAGCGGCGCAAGACTCAGGTGCTGGTCTGGCGCATTGCGATTCTTGTCGTCATCCTCGGCTGCTGGGAGCTGTTCTCCCGCTCGGGACCGCTGCTCGACGGGCTCTTGGGAGCGCCGGCGAGCGGGCCGCGCAAGAGCCTCATCGACCCGTTCTTCTTTTCGAGCCCGAGCCTGATCGTCGCCCGCATCTATGAGTGGATCACCGAGGGCACTGAGCTCGGCTCGCTGTGGTACCAGATCTGGATCACCTTCGAGGAGGCGGTGCTCGGCTTTCTTGCAGGCTCGATCGCGGGCATTCTCGCGGGCATCGCGCTGGGCCGCAACAAGTTCGCGGCCGACGTGTTCTCGATTTACATCAAGATCGCCAACGCCATTCCGCGCGTGGTGCTGGCCCCGATTTTCATCATTGCGTTCGGCTTCGGCATCATGTCGAAGATCGCGGTGGCGTTCGTGATGGTGTTCTTCGTCGTCTTCGCCAATGCGTTCCAGGGCGTGCGCGAAGCCGACCGGGCGATGATCGCCAACGCGCAGATTCTGGGCGCGTCGCCGTGGGCTGTGACTCGCTCGGTCATCATCCCCTCGGCGATGAGCTGGATCTTCGCCTCGCTGCACGTCAGCTTCGGCTTCGCCATCGTCGGAGCCGTGGTCGGCGAGCTACTCGGCTCGCGCGCCGGCATCGGCCAGCTCATCGCGGTGGCGCAGGGGTCGTTCGACCCGGCGGGCGTGTTCGCCGGCATGATCGTGCTGCTGATCGTCGCCATCGCCGCGGACTACGGCATGACGGCGATCGAAAACAAGCTGGTCAAATGGCGCCCTGCGCCCTTCAGCGAGTCCTAAAGGCCGCTCATTGCGCGCTCGCCGGTTCGGTCTGCTCGTGTTTGCCAGCCGCTTTGCTTTTCTTCGCTGCGGCGGCAGACGTCGCCGGCGCACGTGGCGCGCACCAGCCGGGCAGATAGTTGGCGTCCGCCGAAACGGCGAGCTCGCGCGCCATGACGAGCGAAGCGTCGAAATCGCGCTCGATGGCTTTGGGCTTAATCCGCGGGCGGAGGAAATCCGCCCAAAGGAATTCGGCGAAGGGCGTCGTATCCTTGGCGAAGCCTCCGATGTTGCGCAATTCTCCGGCGAGCGAGCGGTAGGGATCGTCCTTCATGCCCTTGACGGTCTTCGGGAGATCCGTGTGATCGCGGCGGCGCCCTTTGCCATCGTAGGGATGCGTCCATCCGCGAAATTCCATCACGTGCCAGAACAGGTCGGGGTCGACGCCGCTCATGTCGGCGACGACCGTGACGAAGACGCTCGGCACGCCCTGGTCGTGCAGCGCCCGGGCGAGGTGATGATGATCGATGAGATGCGGCACGCGGCCCGGCCCCATGATGACCGGCACCATGTGCGAGGCCAGAAAGGCGGCGAGCTTCTTGGGATCGTGCTTGCTCCAGTTTTTGCGCCTTATCTCGACCTCGCGCATTCCGAGTGTGATTTGGGTTGGCCGCAAGCTCAGAATTGGGGTGGCCTGAAGCACCGGTTCGGGGACGTGATCGGGCACATGCTTCTCCAATAGGCCTACGAAAAATGCGATCCCAAACTGTCTTACTCCCCGTCCTCGGTCAACCATCGACCTGTTTTCCGCTCCGATGCCCGGGAACATTTGACCACTTTGCTCAAATCATGTTCTGTCGCGGCCTTCCCAATACGCTCGCGCGGCGGGCAGATTTGTTCGACAAAGAAGGATTCATGCGGCCCGAGCGTTACAATTTTCGCGAAGCGGAGCAGAAGTGGCAGAAGGTCTGGTCCGAGCGGGCGACGTTTGAGACGCGTGACGATGATCCGCGCGCAAAATATTATGTGCTGGAAATGTTTCCGTATCCTTCCGGGCGGATCCACATGGGGCACGTACGCAACTACGCGATGGGCGATGTCGTCGCGCGCTACAAGCGTGCGCGAGGCTTTAATGTTCTGCACCCAATGGGTTGGGACGCTTTCGGCTTGCCGGCAGAAAATGCGGCGCGTCAGCAGCGTTCGCATCCGGCCAAATGGACCTATTCGAATATCGACACGATGCGCGCCCAACTAAAATCAATGGGGCTGTCGCTCGATTGGTCCCGTGAGTTCGCAACGTGCGATCCAGGCTACTACCGCCATCAACAGAAGCTCTTTCTTGATTTCCTCGCGGCCGGCCTCGTAGCGCGCAAGAAATCCAAGGTCAATTGGGATCCGGAAGATCAAACTGTGCTCGCCAATGAGCAAGTCGTCGAAGGGCGCGGGTGGCGGTCGGGAGCGCTCGTCGAGCAGCGGGAGCTGACGCAATGGTTCTTCAAAATCAGCGAATACTCTCAAGACCTGCTGGACGCTCTCAACAGCCTTGATCGCTGGCCGGAGAAAGTGCGCCTGATGCAGCGCAACTGGATTGGCAAGTCCGAAGGCATGTTGGTGCGCTTTGCGATTGACGCGAATACGCCGACGCCTAAAGATCTGCCTCCTGAGGTCGAAGTCTATACTACGCGGCCGGACACGCTGTTCGGCGCCAGATTTATGGCCATCGCGCCTGATCATCCGCTTGCCGACGCGGCCGCGAAGCGCGATTCCGCGTTGCAGACCTTTATAGAGGAATGCCGGCGCATCGGCACGTCAGCTGCGGCCATAGAGACGGCGGAGAAGAAGGGTTACGATACCGGACTGCTGGTTGTGCATCCGTTCGACGCTGACTGGCGGCTTCCGGTCTATGTCGCCAATTTCGTCTTGATGGATTATGGCACGGGCGCGATATTCGGTTGCCCCGCGCATGACCAGCGCGACCTCGACTTCGTCAATGTCTATGGCTTGGGCGCTACCCCAGTTGTTTGTCCACCGGGCGTCGATCCCGCGAGCTTTGTCATCGACAAGGTCGCATTCGACGGTGATGGCGTGATGATCAACTCGCGCTTTCTCAATGGCCTGACCGTCGAGGCCGCGAAGCAGGAAGTGGCGCGGCGGCTCGAGTCGCAGTCGCTTGGCAATACGCCACAGGGCAAGCGTCAGGTTAATTTTAAATTGCGCGACTGGGGTATTTCGCGCCAGCGCTACTGGGGCTGCCCGATACCGGTGATCCATTGCGACTCCTGCGGGATCGTTCCGGTCCCCGGCGCCGATCTGCCGGTCCGGCTTCCGGACGATGTTACGTTCGACGCGCCGGGCAATCCGCTTGATCGCCACCCCACCTGGAAGCATGTCACCTGTCCCCGATGTGGCGCCGCTGCCCAGCGCGAGACCGACACGATGGACACGTTTGTGGATTCATCCTGGTACTTTGCGCGCTTTACCGATCCGAAAAACAAGCTGGAGCCAACGACGCCGGAATTGGCCGACCATTGGCTGCCGGTCGACCAATATATTGGCGGCGTCGAGCACGCGATTCTGCATCTGCTCTATTCACGTTTCTTTACGCGCGCGATGCACCGCACCGGCCATCTCAACATGGATGAGCCATTTGCGGGCATGTTCACGCAGGGTATGGTCGTTCATGAGACCTATCGCGACGCGGAGGGTCAGTGGGTCGCTCCAACGGAATTACGCTTGGAGACGAATGCCAATGGTCGTCGCGCGCTAAGGATTGACAGCGGCGCCGAAGTCGAGATCGGCCCGATCGAGAAGATGTCGAAGTCGAAGCGCAACACTGTCGATCCAGACGATATAATCGCAACTTTTGGCGCCGACACCGCGCGCTGGTTCATGCTGTCCGATTCGCCGCCCGAGCGCGACGTGATCTGGACCGAGGCGGGCGTGCAGGGCGCCTTCAAGCAGACGCAGCGGCTGTGGCGCCTGACGACCGAGATCGAGCGCGTCGTCGGCGCCGCGCGTCCCGCCAGGCCGGCCAGCTTCTCCGAGCGCGCCGCAAGAATCCGCCAGAGCGCGCATGCCGCGCTGGTGAAGGTCGAAGAAGATGTCGAGCGGTTGCGCTTCAACGTGTGCATCGCGACCGTCTATGAACTCGCCAATCTTCTCGCCGGCGAGGTCGGCGCCATCGAGCAAAGCGAAGTCCCCGACGATCTTCGCTTCGCTTTCGCCGAAGCGGGCGACATTCTTTGCCATCTGTTTGCGCCGATGATGCCGCACCTCGCGGAGGAATGCTGGGCGGCGCTAGGGCATACGAGCCTCATTGCCGAAAGCCCATGGCCGGCCGCCGACCGAGGTTTGATCGTCTCCACGCACGTGACCTATGTCGTGCAAGTCAACGGACGAAAGCGCGCTGAGCTGACGATCGAACGTGACGCCGACGCCAAGGCTGTCGAAACCGCGGCCTTGGCGCTCGATCCTGTTCGACGGGCGTTGGACAATAGGCCGCCGAAGAGGGTGGTTGTCGTGCCGCAGAGGATCGTCAATGTCGTCATTTGATCTAGCTCGACGTGTTTTGCCGATCCTGATCGCGACGAACATTCCGCTGCTTTCGGGGGGGTGCTTTCAACCATTGTACGGCGAGGCCGCTCATCCCGGCCTTGTCGAGCGCATGCGCGCAGTCGCGGTCGAGCCGATCCCGGATCGCTTTGGTCATTATCTGACGAGCGATCTGATAACCGACCTTAACGGAAGCGGACCTACGCCCGACCCAAAGTACCGGCTTAAGGTTACGCTGTCACAATCGACGCAAACGCCGACGATCGAGTCGCAAACCAACGCGGCGGACTCGGCTACCATTTCCGCCTTCGCCGCCTACGCCTTGACGCCGGCCGCCGGGGGCGCGGCGATTGCGTCCGGCGTCGCTACTTCGGCTGCTGTTTATGACCGCACGACACAGCGCTTCGCCAATCTGCGCGCGCAGCGCGATATCGAACTGCGCCTTTCTCGCGCGCTCGCCGCTGAAATCGAACTTCGCCTCGCGGCGGCGCTGGCGGACAAACATTAGTGCACCGCGTTGAGCGATGGCGCGCGCCGATGCGGCAGGCCCTATGACACAGAGCAAGCGCGTTACACTAATCACCGGCGCCTCTGGCGGCATCGGAGCGGAGCTTGCCAAGGTCTGCGCCGCCGATGGCAAAGCTTTGGCGCTTGTCGCGCGTGACGGCGACAAAATGTCTAGCCTGGCGCGAGCGATTGGCAAGCAGGGCGGCTCGACGCCCATTGTGATCCCGCTCGATTTGGCTTCCCCGAGCGCTGCCGACGAACTTGTTGTGGCGCTTGCTCGCCTCGGCGCCACGCCTGAGATACTTATCAATAACGCCGGCTACGGTTTGCTCGGTGCGGCGCGCGAACTCGACGTCGCCGAGCAGCTTGGCATCATCGATCTCAACATTCGCGCGCTGAGCGCACTCACGCTGCGTTTTCTGCCAGATTTGGTGGCAAATCGCGGACGCATCCTCAATGTCGCCTCTGTCGCCGCCTTTCTGCCAGGACCGGGCATGGCGATTTACTACGCCAGCAAAGCGTATGTGTTGTCCTTCAGTCAGGCGCTGAGTGAGGAATTGAAGAGGGCCGGCGTCAGCGTCACCGCGCTTTGCCCAGGGCCTGTGCATACCGGCTTTGGCGCTCGCGCCGGGACGAGGAAGGACATGGCCGGCGGCTCCCTTGTCGTTGATGTTACCGAGGTCGCGGAGTACGGCTATCGCGCAATGATGGCGGGCAAGCGGGTGGCAATTCCCGGGAGGCTAAACCGGATTATTGCAACGGTGGTTCCTATGATCCCGGCCGCGCTGAAGCTGCCGATTCTGGCAGGCATCCAGATGCGCCGACAAGCGCGATAGCGCCCTCCGCATAGGCCCTAAGGAGCGAGGTATGCCGCGGCTGTTCACCGGCCTTGAGATCCCGGCAGGTATCGGCGCAGAGCTTGCTGAAATGCGCGGCGGAATATCCGGAGCGCGCTGGATCGAGCCTGAGAACTATCACATCACGCTGCGCTTTATCGGCGATGTTCAACTGCCCGCGGCGCGCAGTATCGTCTGCGCTCTCGACGAAATACGCCGATCTCGCCTCACCATCGAGTTCGAAGGCCTGAGTTGGTTTGGCGCCGACAAGCCCCGGGCCATCATCGCGAGAATCCGCACCACCCCGCCGCTCGTTGAACTCCAGGCCGAGCAGGAATGGCGATTGCGCCGCATAGGGCTTGAGCCGAAGACGCGCAGGTTCACTCCCCACGTAACGTTGGCGCGACTGCGCGGGGCGTCGCCGCTAGCGGTGGCGGACTATCTCGGTCATCGCGCCTTTCTTGGCCAGCGTCGGTTTGAGGCTTGGCGGTTTGTGCTCTATTCCGCACGCGACTCGACAGGCGGCGGCCCTTATCTCATCGAAGCCGCCTACACGCTGGATTAGACGTATGACTTTGCCCTATCTCGTCATCGATGCGCCCCGACGCCGGGTAGCGCTCGACCCGCGCAGTCCGGCGTTCTTTAGCGATCCCTATCCCGCCTATCGCGAGATTCGTTCGACGACGCCTGTGTTCTTCTGGGAGAACTATGGGTTCTGGTGTTTTGCAAGGCATGCCGATGTCGTTTCGCTCTTGCGCGACAAGCGGTTCGGAAGGCAGATTCTCCATGTTGCAACGCGAGAAGAACTCGGCTGGAGCGAGCCGCCAGAACACCTTGAAGCTTTCAACTCCGTGGAGCGCCATTCGCTCTTGGAACTCGAGCCGCCCGAACATACCCGGCTGCGCACGTTGATCAATCGCGCCTTCGTGTCGCATCAGGTCGAACGGCTGGCGCCGCGCATAGCTAGCCTAGCGCACGAGTTGATAGACAACTTTGTAAGGGCCGGCGCAAATGATCTGCTGGAGCATTTCGCCGCTCCGATCCCGGTCATCGTCATTGCCGAATTGCTTGGCGTGCCCGCGCGCATGGCGCCGCAGTTGTTGGACTGGTCGCATTGTATGGTGGCGATGTATCAATTCGGTGCAACTCGCGAAGCCGAGGATCGCGCCGCGACGGCAGCGCGCGAGTTCGCCGACTTCCTCCGCGGCTATGTGCGACAGCGGCGCGCGACCCCGAGCGACGATCTTATCAGCCAGCTCATCTCCGCCGAAGCCGACAGCGGTCGATTGAGTGAAGATGAATTCATCGCCACCTGCATTCTTGTTCTGAATGCCGGCCACGAGGCAACGGTGCATGGCATCGCAAATAGCGCTAAGGCGCTGCTAGAGCATCGCGTCGATACGCGAGAAATATTCGTCACCCCGCAATCGCGGGCGATGGCCGTTGATGAACTCCTGCGTTACGACGCGCCGCTACACCTGTTCACACGTTACGCCTTGGGCGATGTCGACTATGCTGGCGTCGCGCTAAAGCAAGGCGACAAGATCGGCTTGATGCTAGGCGCCGCGAATCACGACATCGAGCGTTTCGCCGATCCTGACGGGCTCGCCTTCGACCGCTCGCCAAACCCGCATGTCAGCTTTGGCGGGGGCATTCATTTCTGCGTCGGCGCTTCGCTCGCGCGGCTGGAAATGGAAGTCGCGCTGCCAATTCTGTTCGAGCGCCTGCCGGGTCTGCGCCTTGCCGAGCCGCTACGATATCGCAACGCATACCATTTTCGAGGACTGGAGCGGCTGCTGGTCGGTTGGTGAGTGCGCGCTGAGGGGGTGGATTGGCACGCTCTGCGGCTACCAGTCGCGAGTGCGGTTTACCGTACTGTGCTACTTTGCTTGCTCGATGGTTAGCCAGCAATTAATTTAATCGTTAGGAACGCGCCGCGCTGGTGTCGATCTCTGGGAGAGCATGATGGCCTTTGTCAGTGAAACAGAAAAATTTTCGCAGGTTTCGCCAATACTGCCGGAACTGCCCAGAGCCGCCAATCTAAAGAGCGTGGAGGCGACTCCGACCAATTCCGCTGACGACGAACGCAATCCAATTTTTGACGCGCTCGTGTCGCGCGAAGGTGAGATCGCCGGCCTGGTCGCCTATTCGATCTACAAGCAGAACAAACGCGCCTGGCTGCAGGATTTCATCAAGATCAGCGGTCGCCCGCCTACGGACGCCGAGTCTCGGGCCTATATCATCGGTGAAAGCACCGAGCGGCGCCTTGCCACATACCGGCACCTCGCCGCCGCAACGCTGACCGGGCAAGGGCCCGACGCGCCGGGAGGCCATTTGAAGTCGATCGCCCCAGTCCGCTCCACCCTGTTCTATGTCGTTGGCGTCGCAGTGATTTTGGGAACACTGGGCGTTCTATGGTATGCGCTGCACGCCGGTGTGAATTTGGCGGTTGTCAAATAGAAGACGTCGAGAGCCAACCCGCCCGTTTCACGACTTCACGGACCCAAGCTCCCTGCGGGGACGCCGCGACGACATTCCTGCTAGGACGCGATGAGATGGCGCCTGCGCCCTTGGAGCGCGGGGATGGCTTCGCATCCCGCTCTCCAACCATGATTTCCGATAAATTCAATATTCATATCAAAGACATACGAAATTATTATTGCTGAAAAATAGAAACAATATTACGGTTATGTTTCTGACAATCAAGTTATGGACCGGCTGATGCATGCCCCAACAATCCCGATCCGCCGCGCCGATCGGCAACAGCCAGGAACGCGTTTTTCCCAGCAGTGTCCTCGCGAACGGCAGCACTATCATGGCGCCTGCGCGCAAGGGGCGACCCAGTCCCCCATGGGGCAAGGCGGCGGAAAATTGCAGCGTAACTCTTTGAAAACGGCTGATCGCGCCGGAAAAGGCGCCCCATCGGACCCATTGCGCGGAGCCGGGTCGAGAGCGGGAATGTGTTGCGTCGGAACTTATCCCCACGGACGCCGGATGCGGAGTTCAACCGCCGGCGCAGAAGGCCCGGACCCGCTAGCGCGGGGATGATAAGAGATGGTCATCCCGCGCTAGTACCGCCAGCGTTGCGCCTTGGAGACCAGAAAATCGCGGAATGCCTGGATGCGCGCGACGTTCTTCATTTCCTCCGCGTAGACCAGGTAGCAGTCCATTTCGGGCATGTCGGCCTGTGGTAAAAGGCGCACCAACCCGGAGTTTGGCTGGATGCAATAATCCGGCAGTACAGCGATGCCGACCCCGCTTTCCACCGCTCGCGTGATCGCGCCCAGATTGTTCACCGCAATGTGCGGCACCCGCGGATTGCGAGGCTCGCGTCCCAGCGTAAGAAGCGAATTCAATTCGTAAAGAAAGTGGGTCGCGGTTGGCGCGCCATACGCCAGCAGGCGGTGGCCATCGAGGTCGCCGACGTTGCGCGGCTGACCGCTCTTCTTGAGATATTCTGTTGAGGCGTAGGCATGAAAGTGCACGGTGAACAGTCGGCGTCGAATGAGATCAGGCTGTGAAGGTTCACGGAAGCGCAACCCGACGTCCGCTTGCCGCATGCCAAGATCGAGATCCTCATCGCTCAGCAACAACTGCAACTTGATCTCAGGATAGAGCTCGAGAAATTCGCCCACGCGCGGCGCAAGCCACATGGCGCCAAGCCCTAGTGTCGTGGTGACGCGCAGTTCGCCATGCGGCTTTTCCCGGCTATCGACGAGGCGGCTGCGAACGGCGTCGAGTTTCAGCACGACGTCCCGAACAGTAGAGAGCAGCAATTCTCCCTGCTCCGTAAGGATGAGGCCCCGCGCGTGGCGATGAAACAACGGCGTGCCGAGATCCTGCTCAAGCGCGCTGACCTGACGACTGATCGCCGACTGGCTAAGCCCAAGCGTCTCGCCGGCGTGAGTGAACGACCCAGCGTCGGCTGCGGCCTGAAAGATGCGCAGCTTGTCCCAGTCCATCGTTTCCCCCGGCCGGACTTGTTTTGACGCGGACCAGCGCTAGCATCGTACCAGACTCGCAGTGAATTACTCGGCGGCCTGACTTACTGGCGTCGCCAGCGTCGCCAGCCAGCGTTCTGCCTCCAGCGCCGCCATGCAACCAAGGCCGGCGGCGGTGACCGCCTGTCTGAAAATGTCATCCGCGACGTCGCCAGCGGCGAATACGCCTTCGACGCTTGTCGCTGTCGAACCAGGGGCCGTCCGCACGTAGCCATTCGGCTTGAGCGCAACCTGGCCCTGCACAAGCTCGGTCGCCGGCGCATGGCCGATCGCGACGAAAAAACCATCAGCGGCGACGTCCTGAGTGACGCCGGTTTCGACATCACGCAGACGCGCGCCCGTCACGGTACGCGGCTCGCCGCCACCGAGCACCGCTTCGATCGTATGGTTCCAGATAACATTGACGTTGGCGCGCTGAAACAACCGTTCCTGAAGGATCTTCTCCGCCCGAAAAGCATCGCGCCGATGGATCACGGTTACCCGCGAAGCAATGTTGCTGAGATATAGGGCTTCCTCGACCGCCGAATTGCCGCCGCCGACGACAAGCACCCGTTTGCCGCGAAAGAAGAATCCGTCGCAGGTCGCGCATGCCGAGACGCCAAATCCCTTGAAAGCGTCCTCGCTTGGCAAGTTGAGCCATTTGGCCTTGGCGCCCGTCGCCAGTATCAGCGAATCGGCGGTAACAATCCTTCCGCTGTCGCAAATGATCGCGAAGGGACGGCGGCCCAGATCGAGCTTGACAACATACTCCCCCTCAACACGCGCACCCACGTGTTCGGCCTGCGCACGCATCTGATCCATTAGCCACGGGCCTTGAATCGCATTGGCAAAGCCAGGATAATTCTCGACGTCGGTCGTGATCATTAACTGGCCTCCGGGCTCGAAGCCGGAGAGCATGAGCGGCCTCAGCATCGCGCGCGCAGCGTAAATGGCGGCGGTATATCCTGCCGGCCCGGAGCCGATAATAGCAACCCGCTCATGGGCTGGGGTGGGCGACGCGTTCATGAGGCCTCGTTGGAAGTGTCCGAGTTGCGGGGACCGCTGAAAGTGACCTTTATATGGGCGCCACCGGTGCTTGGGCAACCTCGCAGGCTCGGCTTGCAAAACCTTGCAGCATGATGCAGGCACAAGGCGCCCAAGGAGAATTGCCATGCTGATTTTGCGCTCGTCGCAGGCCTCGCCCTTTGGCCGCAAAGTAAAAATTGCCGCCACCGTACTCGAAGTGTCCCAACGCATCGAAATTGTCGTCGCCGACACCAACGACCCCAGCGATCCGCTGCGGAAGCAGAATCCGCTCGGTAAAATTCCGGCGCTCATCCTTGAGAGCGGCGAGACACTCTACGACAGCGCGGTCATTGTGGAATATCTCGACTGGCTGGCGGGTGGCGGAAAGATCATTCCTCCTAGCGGACTGCATCGCTTCGGCGTGCTCACACGTCAGGCGCTCGGGGATGGGATCGCTGAAGCGGCGCTATTGCAGGTTTATGAAGGCCGGATTCGTGAGCCGGAACATCGTTCGCAAAAGTGGCTGGATCTTCAGGCTGGAAAAGTGGCGCGGGGACTGGCGGCGGCGCTGGCGGATCTCGACCGGTTCACTCCCGTGGATATCGGAGGAATCGCGCTGGCCTGCGCGCTTGGCTATCTCGATCTGCGATTTGCCGGCGCATGGCGCGCGGGTCGCCCCAAACTCGTCGCCTGGCTTGACCATTTCGAGCAGGTCACGCCGTCGTTCGAAAAAACACGAATGAGTTCGTGAAAGTAGGCGAGCTAACGAACCCGGCGGTCGCCCGCCGGGTTCTCTGTCAATCAGTTCCGTCGAGGCAGTCAGAACTTATAGTTGAGGCCGAGCCGAATTTGCGAAACGTTCAGGCCGGCCTTAACCGCGTAAGGGGTGCCGCCGAAGTCCGTTCTGCTCTGCAACTGCGAGTAAACATAGTCGGCGCGCGCGGTTACGTTGTTGGTGAACGCATATTCGATGCCGCCGCCCAAGCCCCAACCATTGCGCCAACCCGACTGTGATAGCGCAATTCCGGTAAGGGGGTCGAAGAGTTTGTTATGAATATCTCCGGCAGACCACCCTCCTTCAACAAAAAGCAAAGCACGATCAATTGCATAGCCGCCGCGTACGAAAGCGGTGTTGAAAGCGTCGACGCGCGACTTGGTCGAGATGCCGCTCGCTAACGTCCGACTATTTGTCATATCGGCCCAGTCAAGATTGTCTTCGACGCCGACGACGATCTGACCGATCTGATAGTTGTAACCAACGGTGCCGCCCAACAGCCCACCAGACGGTTTGGCAAACACGTTACCGCCTGAGCCGCGAAAGTCGCTCCAGCCATATCCACCATTCACGCCAACGTAGAAACCGGTCCAGCTAAAGAGCGGCGGAACATACACCGGAGCCGGAACAGGAGCGGCCTTGCGCGAAGGTAGATCGGCAGCGATTGCCGTCGTTGCGACGCTTGCCATCAGAATTGCTGCGAGAGTGCTTCTCATTCTAATCTCCTCATTGCAAACACTGACGGGAGGCAAATAAACCCGGCCCGCCCGAATGAGGAAGACATAACCGACCCCTGGGCGAAAGTCTGTGACTTACGCAACACAAAGCAATTGGCCATTGTGGCGGGAATCTGTCAACATTCGGTGAGTAATTTGACCGTAAATTGGAAGAATGTACTTCAGATGTGTGCCGCAACGATTGCAGAATAGGCGTGGAATGTAAAAATAAAGCTTGCTAAAGCGCTCAAAATAGGTTGGTCAATAGAATATTAATTCTGAATGATTTCTCGGATATTTGGGTGCCCCACGAAAAAGCAGCAGCCATTGCATAACGAAAAGGCTCATTTTGCGGTAAAAACTGATGGGGTGGACGGCCCCTGCAACGGCATCGACGTGCCAAGATGAGGTCGTTGGTCAAACCTTATCGAGAGGAGCCGTCCATGGAGAAAGTTAGCATAGTCGGGTTGGATTTGGC
>Ga0075030_100003754_pt1 | contig 13754 bp, 11 predicted proteins | sample LitLauG_LLR_2012_FD_71393 | JGI IMG/M metagenome (GOLD analysis project Ga0075030, IMG submission 71393) | Freshwater sediment microbial communities from Pennsylvania, USA - Little Laurel Run_MetaG_LLR_2012 | ecosystem: Environmental > Aquatic > Freshwater > Creek > Sediment | place: USA... | reverse complement strand
ATAAGTTCGAGCAGTAGCCGGAACGTCTTGGGCCGCTTCGCGTAGCCGTGGGTTCCGCCGTCGAGATTGAGAGCCTCCTTCAGGATCGCTTTCACTTCGTCATCGGTGTACGGTTCCTTCTGCTCGTACACGGCCCGCACAGTCGTCACCTTCAGGACGAGCGCCTCCTTGATCCATCCTCTGCGGAACGCTACCCGGAGGAAGCACCGGATCTTGGAGTCCGTTGTGGCCCTGGTAGTGGAGGCCATGTCCTTGGGAAGGCCCGCCGTCTTGAAGGTCTCCAGGTGGTCCACGGTCATCTGCCGGATGTAGAGCACGCCTTGCGCTTCGAGAAACCGGCGTAGCCTCTCCAGGGCCAACTTGTGTTGGCTGAGCGTGCGCTCATCCAGATCCTGTTCGCGGGCGACGAGGTACTTCTGGATGCACTCCGCGACCGGCACGCCGTTTACGTCATTCTCCTTCACCTGGGTCAGCAGAGACTGCCGTAAGGCTTCAGCCTGCTTCGGGTCAGCGAAACCGGTGCTCTGCCGGGGAACAACATCCCCGGAGGGAGTCATGCCGTATATCCAGAACGGGCACTGGCACTCGAACCAGAAGCGCCGAGAGGTCTTCGGCACCTTGCTCTTGTGGACGGCACAGTCCACGTCGAGGTGGCGTTTATAAAGGACCAGGGACTGAATGGCTTGTGACATTCTGTACCCAAGTATAGCAAGAAAAAGGGGTTCTACGTACGAGTACTCGTACGTTTTAAAAAACTGGTCTGTATCTGATTGATTTTAAAGGTGTGGCTCCCCGGCATGGATTCGAACCACGATTCACGGCTCCAAAGGCCGCTGTCCTACCATTAGACGACCGGGGAATGCGGGAAGAACTGCTCTCCCAGTGTAACGGTTCGCGTTGCCCAGCCGCAATCGCCGGACGAGCGCGTCGGGCGCCGGGCGAGCGCGCCGGAGCGCCACCAGTCCGCTGAAACGCTTTTGCCCTAAGACTCACTTTAATCGTGAGGACGAAAAACATGCCCCAGTTATGGCGGTTCTATATGTATAGGCGAAGCCGCAACGGCGCATCGCCTGAGCAGTTGCAGCGGGAGTTGGGCCTTCCGGCCGATGAGATTGTTACTTGCCTGGAGGCGGCCCGCCTGTGTTTCGAAAAGCAATGCGTCTTTGCCCCCCTGCTTGCTGCCGACGCAGTCGCCACCCAACCCAGCCGCTGATGGCCTTTGTCCCACAGCCAAGCGCCAGGGGCTGCCGGGGAGTAGGCCCTCAGCGAAGCCGCACCTTCCGAATCCGGCTGTAGAAACCGAGAATCACCAGAAACAGAAATCCCAGACCCCAAACCTCGAAACCTCCGTCGATCACAGAAACCGTTAGCACGAGGTTCCGAGCCGCCAGGGAAAAGATCCCGAAAATCAGCCCGATTCCCAGCCATCCGAGTAGCAGGATCAGCAGAGGTGCACGCCGCCACAGCACGCGAAACTGAGGGCGCGCCTGTTTCAGAAGCCCTATCCAGCCTCGCTGCGGCACTGTCCTTGGGCCGGCTTCCAAACGTATGTCCGCCGGCATGTTTGGGACCGGAGTATTGGTAATGGCGGGCAGCCCACGGGCCGCACCATCGATCAGCACCTGCGCCAACTCCGCTGTCCGGACATAATTGGCATGTCCGCCCGCATCGAGCAGCCGGCGGGCGGTGGTCAGAAGCGTCTCTGGGCTCGCATCCCACTCCGGAAGTTTCTGCGCGCCCAGCGCCTCCAACACCTGCGTGGCCCGCGTCAGACGGCCTTCCGCATCCAGCTTCACGACCGCCGTCAGCCGGTTCAGAAATTGATCTACCTGCGCGCGCATCGGTTCGAGGCCGGGCTGCGACCGCAACGTTTCGATCTGCACGGGGTTCACTCGGACGGCGTCGGTTAACGCGGTTAGGACTCGCGCGGTGTCGCCCTCGGCGGCAGCCGATACGGCCGAGTGCACGAAGTCCGCCGCCTGTACCGAAGTTGCGGGTAGAGGCTCGAGAATCCGGATCAGGCTGGCAATATCCGACGCGGAAAGTTCGGGAAACGCGGCGACATCGATGGCGCCGGCTGCCGGCGTCGCCCCGCTGCGTGCCGGAGCCCCGGAAGCCGCCACGGATGCGACTTGGCCCGTTCCTCGCGCGAGGTCCGTTCCTGCAGGGCCCGCGCCCGCCGGCCGTACGTCCATGTTTCGATTGGAGCACGCCGGAACGGGCACGGCAATCGGCCGGCCCCGGCGGAGGAGCTCAGGGCCGGCCTGCGCACTCTGCGAAGAACCAGCTCAGATAGCCACGTACATCGTGTTGCCTTGCCGGTTCACCAGCAGGAGCGTCTCGTCTTTCGAGTTGCGTAGGGCGCGCTCGAAATCCGAAGTGTTCTTCACGGGTTGGCGGTTGACTTCTTGAATCACGTCGCCACGCTTCAAACCCGAATGGGCCGCGGGGCTTCCGGAGTCAATGTCGCTCACCACCACGCCCGCCGTGCCCGCGGGAATGCCTAGTTCGCGCGCCGTCTGGGCGGTCACGTTTTCCACCGAGACGCCTTCCATGGCGCTCGCCGGGTTCTCGCCGCCCTTCTCGGCACGAGCCTGTTCCGTCGGCAGTTCCGCCAGCTTGACGTTGAACTCGCGGGTGGCTCCCTCGCGCAGCACCTTCACGGCGACGGTGGTGCCCGGCGGCATGAGTGACACATTGATCCGCAATTGTGCGCCATCCGACACCGGCTTCCCGTTGATCTCCAGAATGATGTCGCCCTTCTGCAGGCCGGCGCGTTGCGCCGGGCTGTTGGGGCTCACGTCGCCAACCAGCGCGCCGCGAACCTCCGGCTCGTGGAACGCCTTAGCGATCGCCGGCGTCACGTCCTGCGCCATGACCCCGAGGTACGCCCGCGTGACGTGGCCGCTCTTCAGGATCTGGCTCATCACGTTGTGCGCCACCGCTACCGGAACCGCGAACCCAATTCCCTGGTTGCCTTCCGATCCGTGGCTCAGGATGGCCGTGTTGATCCCCACCAGTTCGCCCCGTTCGTTCACCAGCGCTCCCCCGGAATTGCCGGGATTAATGGAAGCGTCGGTCTGGATAAAATTCTCGTAGTCTTCGATTCCGAGATTCCCGCGGCCGGTCGCGCTCACGATTCCCATCGTGACGGTCTTGCCCAAGCCAAACGGATTGCCCACCGCCAGCACGTAGTCGCCCACCTGCAGCCGGTCCGAATCGCCAATCACGATGGGCCGCAGATTCTGTGCATCGATTTTCAATACGGCGATGTCGGTTTTCGGGTCGCGGCCCACCACGCGCGCCTTGAATTCCTGCCGGTCCGTTAGCGTCACGCGAACTTCCGTCGCGCCATCCACCACATGATTATTGGTCAGGATGTAGCCTTCCGGGCTAACGATCACACCCGACCCAAGCCCTTCCGCGCGCCGTTCGCGCGGCGAATTGAATTGCCTTCCCTGCTCGCCGAAGAACCGCCGGAGGAAGGGATCCATTTCACCGTCTTCCGAAAGTCCAGTTTTCACTACCTTGGTCGAGGAAACACTGACTACCGCGGGCAACACCCGCTTCACTACCGGGGCGAAGCTGTTACGGCTCGCCGGCTCATCCGGGTTCGCAAACTTCAGCGACGCCGGCGGATTGACCACCCCCGCCTGCTCCGCTGCCACGACCGCTATGCCGCCCAAGCCCAACGCGGTAACCAGAACCACCACTGCCGGGCGTCCCCAAAATCCTTGCGCCTTCATGTATCCTTTGTCCTCCAAATGCTGCTTTGCTGCCCTCGCGGCAGCTACAGTAATTCAGACGGACGAAAGCATATTTCGTTTGCGTAACGCGCTGGCAGTCGCATACGTCACCACGCTTTGGTATAACTGGAGCGCTCAAGGGGGTGAGTCATGTTGCGACTTCGTGCCCTGCTGTTGCTGGTTTTTGCCGTGATGGGCGGCCTGGCGTTCTTTGTTTCCCGATCGGAAGCCAATCCCGAAACTCTTCGGATTATCGTGCCCGGTGTCTGGTTCCGCGAAGGCGACCTGCAGCAGGGCCATTCCAACAACGTCATCATCGAGATGAAAGATTACCTCCTGGTGGTGGATGCCAATTACCCCAGCGGCGCTCGCGCCGCCATGGCTGACGTTAAGCGCCTCTCCTCCAAGCCGGTGAAATACGTTTTTGACACCCATCATCACGGCGATCATCTTTATGGCAACGTCCTGTGGACGCAGGCCGGCGCTACCACACTCGCTTTCAAAGGCGTGGCGGAGGAACTGCAGCGCCTCGAGCCCGCGCGCTGGCAGCAAGCTTCCCGGCAGCGCCAGGATGTGGCCGACCTGCATCGCGATGCGCCCGAACCGCCCAAGCAGGATATCAACGAAGATCTCTTCGTTCTGAACGACGGTTCGCGCAAGGTGGAATTCCGTCACTTCGGCTGGGCGCACACGCGGGGCGATGGTTTCGTGTATCTGCCCAAAGAGCAGGTCCTCTGCACCGGCGATGCCGTGGTGAACGGCCCGTACAACAACCTAGACGACGCTTACATCGAGAACTGGCCCACCGTGCTCCGCGCGGCCGCGAAGCTCAAGATCAAGTACGTGTTGCCGGGGCACGGCCTGCCGGGCGGGCGCGATCTGCTGACCGGCCAGGACCAGTTCATGAGCGAGCTTTACAAAACTGTGAGGAATGGCGCCGGGCAGGGTAAGAAAGTCGAAGAGTTGCAATCATCGATTAGTCTGCCCATGGCTGTGACGCCGTGGATTGGCGAGGCGCTTCTGAAGCAGCAGGTCAAAGCGGCCTACGACGAGATCACGCAGCACAAACCGCGCGGCGACCTGTAGCTCGTTACCGGGCCGCCACCGTCAGGGAGCGGTCTTCCGCGGCCACACGCCATAACTCAAGCGCAGAGCGGCCACCCACGCGATCGCGGCCGCATAACCGGCCAGCACGTCGCTCGGATAATGCACTCCCAGGTAAACCCGGGAAAGACCGGTCAACCCCGCCAGCAGCGCGGCCGCTCCCCAAATGGCGGCTTGTTTCCAGCGCGATCGGATGCGCGTCGTCAGAATCGCCGCCAGTACCCCGAAGAAACAACCCGCCCAAATCGCGTGTCCGCTGGGAAAACTGTAGCTCAAGGGCGCCGGATATCCGAAGAAGGCTTCCGGCCGTGGGCGGTGAAAAAGCAGTTTGAGGAATACATCCAACGCTTCAGCCCCGATGGCCGTGACCACCACCAGCATCGCCGCGCGCTTCCGGCCCGTCGCCAACAGCCGCCAGATCAGCGTCAGGCCCGCCACGATCAGGAACCAAGGCTCGCCCAATTGCGTGAACCCGCGCATGGCATAAGTAAGCTGCGGAGAGGCCCACGAGTGAACGCCGTCGCGCACCAACTGGTCGAAACGCAGATCCTCTCCGCGCTGCACCTTGCGGGCCAGCCACGCGAACAGCGCCAGCGCCACCGCCGTTCCCAGGAATTCCGCGCACAGTAACCGGCTCCCCTTCGCTTCCACGCTATTGTTTCGGCAGCAGTGGCTCGAGCACATGCGCCACATTTCCGGCCACCAGCCGCGTGCCTTCCGTGTTTGGATGTAATCCATCGCCCTGCATCAACCCTCCGTGACCGGCCACGCCCTCGAGCAGAAACGGAATTAGCGTCAGTTTGTAGCGGCTCGCCAGATCGGCGTACATGGCAGTGAACTTGCGAATGTAATCGACCCCGTAGTTGGGCGGCAGCGTGATGCCGGCCAGCACTACGCGCGCGCCCGCTTTCTGGAGCGCCTCCACCATCTGCGCCAGGTTGCTTTCGCTGTTGGCGACGGGTTGCCCGCGCAAGCCGTCGTTGGCGCCGAACTCCAGCACCACGATTCGCGGCTTTTCCGAGAGCACTAGCGGCAGCCGGTCCAGACCGTCCTGCGTGGTATCGCCGCTGACTCCCAGATTGACCACCCGGTAGCGGTAGCCGCGCCGGTCCAGTTCCTGCTGCAGAACATCGGGGTAACTCTTACCTGGATCAACTCCGAATCCGGCCGTCAGGCTGTCGCCAAAGCACACGATCGCGGGCCGGTTATCGGTGGTGCGTGGCGGCAACGCTTCCGCCCCGGGTCGCGCGGCATCGCCCGCCTGAGGTTGTGGGCCGCCCGCGGGTTGTTTGCACGCGCCCAATAGCGCCACCAGGGGAATCCACCAAATGTTTCTCATCTGAATGCCATAATAAGACTTGATCCAGGTCCGAGGCCTTACCAAGTCCATTCACACGGGAACCCACCGTGTGGATATCCTCAAAGGAATCGATCTCGAGATCCCACGCGGACAGTTCGCCGCCATTATGGGGCCTTCCGGCAGCGGCAAGAGTACTTTGCTGGGCCTGCTCGCCGGACTCGATTCGCCCACCAGCGGCCGGATTCTGCTCGATGGCGAAGAGATCACCTCTCTTGCCGAAGACCAGATGGCGCTGCTGCGGGGCCGCAAGATCGGGTTCGTCTTTCAGTCCTATCATCTCATTACCACGTTGACTGCCGAGGAGAACGTGCTGTTGCCCATGGAACTGGCTGGCAGTAATCACGGCGGTCGCCGGCGGGCCCGCGATCTGCTGCAGCGAGTCGGCTTGGGCGACCGCCGCGACCATTATCCCGTCCAGCTATCCGGCGGCGAACAGCAGCGCGTGGCGCTGGCGCGCGCTTTTGCCCTGCACCCGCCCATTCTGCTGGCCGATGAGCCGACCGGCAATCTCGATAGTGCCACCGGACAGGTGGTCCTCGACCTGCTGCTGGCATTGAACCGCGAGCAGGGCGCCACCATGGTGCTGGTGACGCATGAAGAATCGGTGGCCGGCTGCGCCGATCGCCGCATCGTGCTGCACGACGGCCTGGTGGTCAGCCCATGAGCCGTCAGCCCATGAATCGCGAGCCAACCCCCGCTTCCCTGCCCTGGGCCATTGCCCTCCGCATTGCGTGGCGCGAAATGCGCGCCGCCCGCACCAAGTTTCTCTTCGTCATCGTGGCGGTCGCCGTGGGCGTCGGCTCCCTCACCGGCGTCCGCGGCTTCAGCCGCTCCTTCCGCCGTATGCTGCTCAGCCAGGCCCGCACGCTGATGGCCGGTGATCTCTCCGCCAGGGTCTTCGCGCTGCCTACCGCCGAACAGCAGGCCGTCCTCGACACTCTCGCCCATCGCGGCGTGCGGCGTACCTGGATCACGGAAACCGTCACCATGGCGTCCTCGGCGCAGACCCCGGATCCGTTGCTGATTTCCGTCAAAGCGGTGGACCCGCGCGCCTACCCCTTCTACGGCGAAGTGAAGTTAAATCCGCCGCGCGCCCTCGTTGCGGCGCTGGACGCCCATTCCGTGGTCGCCTCCGACGATCTTCTCCTCCGCCTCAACGCCCAGACCGGCGACACGCTCCGCATCGGCGGCCAGGATTTTCGCATCGCCGGAGTCGTCACCTCCGAGCCGGACCGCATGACCGGCACGCTCAACGTCGGACCCCGTGTCATGATCACTCGGGAAGGCCTCGACCGCACCGGCCTCATTACCATTGGCAGCCGCGCTTCCGAGCGCTTTCTCTTCCGCCTGCCGGCCGCAGGCGCTCCGGATGTGGCCGAGGTGCGCCGCCTCCTGAAACAGGCCTTTCCTGAGGCCACGCTCGCCGATTACCGCGAGACCCATCCCATTATTACCCGCGGCCTCGACCGCTCCACCACGTTCCTCAGCCTGATCGGGTTGATCGCGCTGGTGATCGGCGCCATGGGCGTGGCCAGCGCCATGCACGGCCACCTCCAACAGCGCCTCGATTCCATCGCCGTAATGAAATGCGTGGGCGGCCGCTCGCCACAGATCATCCGCATTTACACCGCGCAGACGCTCCTGCTCGGCCTGGGCGGCGGCCTGCTCGGCGTGATCTTCGGCACCGCGGTTTCGGCCGCGTTCCCCAGTCTGATCGCCAGCTACTTCACGATGGAAGTGTCGCCTTCCCTCGACGTTTGGCCCGCCTTCCAGGGCATCGCCATCGCCTGCCTGGTCACGCTGTTATTTACTCTGCCGCCGCTGCTCGGCATTCGGACCATCCGTCCGGCGCAGATCTTCCGGCGCGACATGGAACCGGAAATCGCCGCCCGCCGCCGCCGATGGCTGTCCAAAGAGATCCGCCCCAGTCTGCTGGCGAGCGCTGCCATCCTGCTGGGCACCGGCGCTGTGGCCGCCACTCTGACCGACGGCGGCTGGAGCCTGGCGCTGCGCACCGGGTTGTACTTCACCGTGGCCCTGGCCGTCGGGATTGGCGCGCTGGCGCTGACTGCTTGGCTCCTGCTGCGCGGTCTGCGTCTCTTCTTACGCCACGCGCCCGCCCACCTGCCCGGCGCATTGCGTCACGGCATCGCCAACCTGTTCCGGCCTGGCAACCAGGCGTCGGCCGCCGTAGTAGCGCTCGGTGTCGGTGTGATGTTTACCCTCACCGTCTTTCTCATTCAAAGCGCGCTCCTCTCGCAGATCCGCAGCAGCGCTCCGCCCGGCACACCCAACGTCTTCCTGATGGATATCCCCGGCCCGCAACGGCAGGCGGTGGCCGGCCTGGTCCGGCAACAGCCCGGCGTGGAAAGCGCGCCCGATGTCACCGGCGCCGTGGCAGCCCGCATTACTGCCATCAATGGCACGCCCATCGATCAACTCCCGCTCCACGATTGGGGCCGCCGCTTCTTGCGCACCCGCTCGGTCACCGGCCTGGACGAAAAGCCTCAGGAGATGGAGATCCTCAGCGGCGCCTGGTGGAAGCCCGAGCAGCGCGATCCGCTGGTCTGCGTCACCGATGAGAGCGCCCATATTCTGAATCTCAAACCCGGTTCCGTGATCGAGTGGAACATCTGGAACCACACCATCCGTACGCGCGTTGCGTGTGTGGAGCGCACCGAATCCCTTCGCATGGCCGGGCGCTTCGAATTCCTCTTCAATGAAGGGCAGTTGGAGAGTCTGCCTGCCGTCTACTACGGCAGCGCGCGCGTGCGCCCCAATGCCGTGGCGCCGCTCCAGCGCATTCTCTACCAGCGCTTCCCCACGGTAACCGTAATCAACATGGCCGACGTGATGCAGATCGTGGAAGACGTGGTGGACCGCATCTCCGTAATCGTGCGCTTCATTTCCGCCTTCACCATTCTGGCGGGCGCCGTGATGGTTGCCTCGAGCGTGGCCGGAACCCGCTTCCGCCGCATGCGCGAAGTAGTGATTCTCAAAACGCTCGGCGCCACCCGCCGCCGCATTGCCGGCATCTTCTCGGTGGAGTTTCTCATGCTCGGCGCTGCCGCGGGCGTCATGGGCAGCCTCCTCGCCTCGGGATTCACCGCCCTCATTCTGAAGTTTTTAATGGAAATCGAATTTCACTTCGATCCGGTATCGAGCGGCGCCTCGATTGTGCTGGCCGCCCTCATCGCCACGGCGGCCGGATGGGCCTCCAGCTTTCCCATCCTCGGCCGCAAGCCCCTGGAAATTCTCCGCGACGAGTAATCGGCGGCGAGCCATTGGCTCCCCGGCAACGTCGTATATTGGGGACATGGTGCGACTCTCCGCAGCCTTGATCGTTGCGTCTTGCGCCGCCGCCCAGCCGGCGCGCTTCACGATCGACCAGGTGCTCGGTTCGGCCTTTCCTACTCACCTGACTACGGCCCCCGTTGGCGGGAAGGTCGCCTGGGTCTCGAATGCTCGGGGCGTCATCAACATTCTGCTGGCGGAGCCACCCCTATATGTGGCTCGCAAGATCACGAGCTACACGCAGGACGATGGTCAGGACATCGACGAGATTCGCTGGACGCCGGACGCTCGCGCCATCCTCTACGTGCGCGGAGGCGGGCCGAACCAATCGGGGGAATCGCCCAATCCCACGAGCGATCCCCGCGGCGCGGAGCAGGCCATTTGGATCGTCACGCTGGATGGTTCGGCCGTTCGCAAACTCGGAAATGGCAACTCGATCGCCGTCTCGCCCCGCGGCGATCGCGTGGCTTACACGCACCGCGGGCAGCTCTGGTGGGCGTCTTTAGACGGCGCTCATCCGCCGGTGCAACCGTTCCAGGCGCGCGGCCAATCGCAAAAGCCGGCCTGGTCGCCCGACGGAGCGCATCTCGCCTTCGTCAGCAATCGCGGGGATCACAGCATCGTCGGTGTTTTCGATGCCGATCCAGGCTCGCTCCGCTATCTCGATCCCAGCACGGATAATGACAGCGAACCCGAATGGTCTCCGGACAGCCGCCGCGTGGCCTTCCTTCGCGAGCCCAGTCACGGCAACGCACATGTCTACGGGCCGCGTCGCTCCGATGAACCCTGGTCGATCCGTGTCGCAGACGCTGCCACCGGCGAGGGTCGTGAGGTCTGGAAGGCCCAGGATGGCACCGGTAGCGCCTTCCGGGAAATTGTTGCCAACCATCAGCTCTTTTGGGCGGCGGGCGACCGCCTCCTCTTTCCGTGGGAAGCGGACGGCTGGACTCACCTCTACAGCGTCGCGGCCGGTGGCGGCAAACCTACCCTGCTCACCCCCGGCGATTTCGAAGTCGAGTTCGTGTCGCTGGCCGCCGGCGGGCGTGACGTAGTCTTTAACTCCAATCAGGGCGATATCGACCGTCGCCATCTTTGGAAAGTTCCGGCCGCTGGCGGGAAGCCCGCGCCCCTCACTTCCGGTGAAGGAGTGGAATGGGCGCCCTCCTCAACCGGCGACGGGCTCGCCGTGGCCTTCGTGCGCTCCGATGCGCAGCACCCCGCTCATCCCTCCATCCTGCTCGGTAAAGAGATCCGGGACATGGACGCGAATGCGATCCCTCCCGGATTTCCCCTCCAGCAAATGGTCACGCCGCAGCCGGCGGCCTTTGCGAGCACAGACGGCCTTACGATCCACGGGCAACTCTTCCTGCCCGCCAACCCGTCCACCACACGCGCCCCTGCCATTGTCTTCTTCCATGGTGGCTCACGCCGCCAGATGCTGCTCGGCTGGAACTACCGCTCCTACTATCACAACGCCTACGCCTTCAATCAGTATCTGGCTGGTAAAGGCTACGTTGTCCTGTCGGTGAACTATCGCAGCGGCATCGGTTACGGCCTGAATTTCCGGGAAGCCCCGAACTCCGGCCCCGCCGGCGCCAGTGAGTATAACGATGTCCAGGCTGCCGGCAGGTTCCTCCGTGCGCGTGCCGATGTGGACCCCGCGCGCATCGGCGTCTGGGGCGGCTCTTACGGCGGATATCTCACCGCGATGGCACTGGCCCGCGACTCCGATATGTTCCGTGCCGGAGTCGATCTCCACGGCGTGCACGACTGGGCCGTGGAATACGATATCCCCGCCACCGACCCCGCCAACAAATTAGCCTTCGATTCCTCGCCCATGGCCTTCCTCAACGGATGGCGTTCCCCAGTCCTGCTGATCCAGGGCGATGACGATCGCAACGTCAAGTTCCATCAAACCGTGATTCTGGCCGATGCCTTACGAAGGCGGAAAGTAACGGTGGAAGAGCTGATCTTTCCCGATGAGGTCCACGAGTTCCTGCTCTACCGCCACTGGCGCGAAGCCTACGAAGCCGCCGGCCGGTTCTTCGAGAAATACCTGTTGCGGTAATTTCAATGCGGCTTTCTACCGCTGCCGCCGTTCCGGCCCCTTAGTGCATCGATCAGACCTTGCAGTTTGGTCTCAGTTACCCGCTGAGCGGCTCTGAGTTCCCTGATCTCCTTGCGGCCCTCTTTCTGATCCGCCGTGAGTTCCTTGATTTGCTCCTGGTTCTCCGCAATCAGCTTCATCCCGGCCTGGATCAGCTTGCGAATCGCAGCCATCTGACGCTCCGCCTTGGCTTCAGCGGCCTCCCACCGGGCTTGCGCTTCGGCCTGCTGCTGGCGCAGGGCCGCCATCTGGACTTCGGCATTCGCCTGGTGCTGCAAGATGAACTCGATGGTCTTTTCGACGTCCATGCAATGACACCTATTATAGCCGCCCCTCTCCCTTTGCATTTCCGCCATTTTCCTGCTAACTTCATAGACCGTCTGGCCCAATGACAAAGAAAATCTCTCTTACCATCAACGGCAAATCACGCACCGATGAAATCGAGCCGCGGCTGCTTCTAATCCACTACCTCCGCGAGGTGGTGGGGCTTACCGGCCCTCACATCGGCTGCGAAACCTCCACCTGCGGCGCTTGCACAGTCATGCTCGACGACAAGGCGATCAAGTCCTGCACCATGTTCGCCGTCCAGGCAGCGGACCGGCATGTCCTCACCATCGAAGGGTTGGCGGTCAACGGCCACCTCGATCCTCTCCAGGAGGCCTTCTGGAACGAGCACGCATTGCAGTGCGGATTCTGTACGCCCGGCATGATCCTGACAGCCAGGCAATTGCTGGCAGATAATCCGAGTCCCACGGAAGAAGAGATCCGCAAGGGCTTGGAGGGCAACGTTTGCCGATGCACCGGCTACCAACACATTGTCAACGCCGTGAAAGCGGCCGCGGCGAAGGCGGGAGCGTAGCATGGCGACGACTACCGTTAAACCCGAAACCCTGGTTGGCAAGCGGATACGCCGCCGCGAAGACCCACGGCTCCTCACCGGAACCGCCACGTATGTAGATGACATCAAGATGCCCGGCATGCACCACGCGTGCATCGTGCGGAGCCCGCATGCCGCGGCCCGCATCAAGAGCCTTAATATCAAGCCGGCGCTGGATCGGCCTGGCGTCGTCTCAGTCTTCACCGGAGAGGATGTGAAGGATCTCGGCTCGGTCCCCTGCGTCGCCCAGCTACCGGGACTGCGCATGCCGCATCATCACGTGTTGGCGCAGGACCGCGTGTACTTCGTCGGCCATCCGGTCGCGGTCGTGGTCGCCACCGATCGTTACATCGCCGCCGACGCCGCCGATGCCGTCGAAGTCGACTACGAAGTGCTGCCGGCGGTGGCCGATCCGGAAATGGCCCTGGCCCCCGGAGCGCCCGCCATCCACCCCCAGTGGCCCGACAACACCGCATTCACCTTTCACCAGGAAGGTGGGGATACCGCGAAGGCTTTTCGCGAGGCCGACGTAATCGTCAAGCAGCGCATTACGAGCCAGCGGCTGATCCCCTGCGCCATGGAGACTCGCGGCGTGGTCGCCGACTGGCGCGCCGCGGAAAAATCCCTGACACTCTATTCCTCCAGCCAGGCTCCGCACCTGCTGCGAAGCCTGCTCGCTTCGATCTTCGGTATCCCGGAAAACCGGCTGCGCGTGATCGCCCCCGAGGTGGGCGGCGGTTTCGGTTCCAAAATCGATGTCTATGCCGAAGACATGCTGATGACCTTTGTGAGCCAGCGCATTAACAAGCCCGTAAAGTGGGTGGAATCGCGCCGTGAGAATTTCCTTTGCACGATTCATGGCCGCGGACACGTGGACTACTACGAGCTGGCCGCCCGGCGCGACGGCACCATGTTGGGGCTGAAGCTCAAGATCATCCAGGATCTGGGCGCGTATCTCCAGCTTCTCACGCCCGCCATTCCGACACTTTCCGTCCTGATGATGCCCGGACTGTACAAGTTCAAAAATATCTCCGCCGAGGTGGTAGGTGCGTTCACGAACTGCGTTCCCACCGACGCTTATCGAGGCGCGGGGCGTCCGGAAGCCACACACGGCATCGAGCGCATGGTCGACATCCTCGCTGCTGAGCTCAAGATGGATCCCGCCGAACTTCGTCTGAAGAATTTCCCTGCCCCCGACGAATTCCCGTTCGCCACAGCCACCGGTCTGTCCTATGACAGCGGGAACTATGCGTTGCCGCTCAAGAC
>Ga0075030_100003752_pt1 | contig 13758 bp, 15 predicted proteins | sample LitLauG_LLR_2012_FD_71393 | JGI IMG/M metagenome (GOLD analysis project Ga0075030, IMG submission 71393) | Freshwater sediment microbial communities from Pennsylvania, USA - Little Laurel Run_MetaG_LLR_2012 | ecosystem: Environmental > Aquatic > Freshwater > Creek > Sediment | place: USA... | reverse complement strand
CACCGGGCTGTTCGTCGACGCCCTCGACGGCGCGCCGGGCGTGTACTCGGCGCGCTACGCCGGGGAGGACGCCACCTATGGCGACAACGTGGCCAAGCTGCTCATCGAGCTCGCTGCGACGGACGCGGGGCGCGCCGCGCGGTTCCAGACGGCCGTGGTGCTCGCGGACCCGACCGGGGTCCTCGCCACGGTGCTGGGTACCGTCGAGGGGACCATCGCGCTGTCGCCGCGCGGCGAGGGCGGCTTCGGCTACGACCCCGTGTTCGTCCCCGACGACGCCGGCGGGCGCACGCTCGCCGAGCTGAGCGACGCCGAGAAGCACGCGATCAGCCACCGCGGCCGGGCGCTGCGCGCCATGGCGGATCGGCTCGGCTCGCAGCGCTGAGCTCAGGTCGCGACGCGCGCGACGACCACCAGGTGGCAGGTGAACGCCGCGACGGTGCACGCGTGGAACAGCTCGTGGTAGCCGAAGGTCCTCGGGGCGAGGACGGGGCGCCGCAGCGCGTAGAAGACGGCACCGGCGGTGTACAGCAGACCGCCGGCGGCGACGAGCAGGATGTTCAGCGCGCCGGCGAGGTGCCAGAACTCGGGCAGCCAGAACACCGCCGCCCACCCGAGCCCGATGTACATCGCTGTGTACAGCCACCTCGGCGCGGACAGCCACGCGACGCGGAACACCACGATCGCGATCGCGGTCGTCCAGACCACCCACAGCAGCACGGTGGCCTGCGCGGCGGGCAGCACGGCCACCGCGAGCGGCGTGTAGGTGCCCGCGATGATCAGCGCGATGTTGGAGTGGTCCATGCGGCGGAGCGTCGAGGCCGTCTTTTGCGACCAGGTGCCGCGGTGGTACACCGCAGAGGTGCCGAACAGCAGGCAAGCCGAGAGCGTGAAGACGGCGCACGCGACGCGGTCCGCGTGCGTCGTCCCGTTGGCCGTGACCCACAGGCCCGAGACGAGCGCGAAGGGAAAGGCACCGAGGTGGAGCCATCCACGAAGTCGCGGCTTCACGGGTGCCGCGGTGGCGGTCATGCAAGGAAGACTACGGAGTCCCGACCAACTTGACCACCGCGGCACCCGCGCGCGGCGCTCCCTAGGCTCTGGGCCGTGGTAGCAGAACCGCTCGCCATGTTCCCCCTGGCCGCCGTGGTCTTCCCCCACACCGAGCTCCCGCTGCACGTCTTCGAGCTGCGCTACCAGGAGCTGACCCGCGACGCGCTGCTCGGCTCCAAGGAGTTCGGCATCTGCCTCATCTCGCGCGGCTCGGAGGTGGGCGGGGGCGATGAGCGCGTCTCGATAGGAACGCGGGTCAGGATCGAGCTCGCCGCGCCGCTGGACGGGGACCGCTGGCTCCTCGTGACCAAGGGGATCGAGCGGATCGAGATCCTCGAGTGGCTGCCCGAGGCCCCGTACCCCCGGGCGCTCGTCGAGTCGCTGCCCGCCGACGACGCCGAGATCGGCCACGAGGCGGTGCTGCGGGCGCTCGGGGCGGTCAAGTCGCTCCGTCGACTGCAGAGTGAGTTCTCCGACGGGTGGACGAGCACGTGCGTCGACCTCGGCCTCGACGAGGACCCCGCCGCCGCGTCGTGGATGCTGTGCGCGATGAGCCCGCTGTCACTGTGCGACCTGCAGTCGCTGCTCGAGACGCCCGACCATCCCTCGCGGCTCGCGGCGCTCGCGGAGCTCTGCGACGCGCGCCGCGCCGACCTCGAGGCGATGCTGCGCCTCGAGGGCACGCCGTGAGCGGCGACGCCGTCGACCTCCTCGAGCTCGATGACGTGCTCGTCGCACGTCTGCGCGGCGCGATGTCGCCACCGGTCGACGTCGCCGAGGGGTTCCCCCGCCACGAGGACACGATCGGCATGGACGGACACGAGCGCGGCGCGCTGTCGTTCGTCGTGAGAGTCGATGGTCTCGTCGTCGGCACCTGCGGCACCCACGAGTCGCCGCGCGACGGCGCTGACATCGAGGTGGGGTGGGGCCTGGTCGAGTCCGCGCGCGGCAGGGGCGTCGGCACCGCCGCGGTCGGCGCACTGCTCGCGGAGATCTCACGGCGCTTCCCGCGGTCGGTGCTGCTCGCGACGACGCAGTGGGACGATCCCGACGGGTGCGCCGCTCCGGTGAGCGCGGCGTCCGAGGCGATCCTGCGCCGTGCGGGGTTCGCGGCGGGTCCGGTGCCCGCCACGCTGCCCGGCGAGCGAGCGTGGCGCCGGGAGCCGCAACCTCAGCGCGAGCCGAGGTAGGCCGACACCGCCTCCTCGATCGCCTTGGGCGTCCCGAGCTCGAGCTGGTGCGCGGGATCGAGGACCACGAGGTCCACGGGACCCCGGCGCCTCGCGCGCAGCGCGTCGATCGTCGAGGTGTCGGCGCGCCCGGCGACGACGAGGGCGGCGAGGTCGCCTCGCAGCGACAGCACGAGGTCGACCACCTTGCCCGAGAGCGTCTGGTCGTCAAAGGAGCCCTCGCCGGTCACGACGAGATCCGCGTCGCCGAGGGCAGCGATGAGCCCGCGGCGCTCCGCGACGAAGGAAGCGCCACCCACGATCGTCGCCCCGAACGCCCGCAGGCCGCCGGCCAGGCCCCCGGCCGCGCCGGCGCCGGGAACGTCGCGGACGTCCACGCCGAACCGGCCGGCGTAGTCCTCGGCGAGCCTCGCCAGCCGCGCGGCGAGAAGGTCGACCTGGTCGGGGGTCGCGCCCTTCTGCGGCGCGTAGACAAGCGCCGCGTCAGCGAACGCGACGGCGACGTCGCAGGCCGCGACCAACGGGACGCTCGCGGCACCCACGGCACGCTCGAGGGCCCTCAGGCACCCGAGCCCTCCGTCGGTGCTCGCCGTCCCCCCGCAGCCGACGACCACCCGGCGCGCGCCCGCGGCGATGGCGTCCGCGACCAGTTCGCCGACTCCCCAGGTTGACGCCGCGAGCGGGTCGTCGCCGCTCGGCGCGGGCACCAGGGCGCGCCCCGCCGCCTGGGCCGCCTCGACGATCGCGGTCCCGTCGTCGAGCATCGACCACGTCGCCTCGACGCGCGTGCCGAGTGGCCCGGTGACCGCGGCGGTGTGCAGGGTCCCGCCGAGCGCCTCGACGAACCCCTCGCCGCCGTCGCTCATCGGCACGGCCACGCACTCGAGCCCCCGAGAGGTCGCGGCCGCGCAGATCGAACGGGCGGCCTCGGTCGCCGTGGCGGTCCCGCGGAACTTGTCGGGAGCAGCGACGAGCCGGGTCACTCAGGTGACGTCGAGGAGGTCCACGACGAACAGGAGTGTCTCGTCGGGGCCGATGACACCGCCGGCACCCCGCGACCCGTAGCCGAGGTGCGACGGGATCACGAGGCGGCGCCGTCCGCCCACGCGCATCCCGGCGACGCCGTTGTCCCAGCCGGCGATGACCTGCCCCTCCCCGACGGTGAACGCGAAGCTCTCCTCTCGGTCCCAGGAGGCGTCGAACTGCTCACCGGTGGAGTGCGCCACGCCCACGTAGTGCACCGTCGCGGTCGTCCCGCGCGCGGCCTCCGCGCCGGTGCCGACGATCAGATCCTCGATGACCAGCTCGGTGGGCGGCTCGCCCATGTGCGGCTCGACGAATGGCTTGGTGGTGGCGTCCTCGGTCATCCCGTCATGCTACGGGGCCCGACTGCGACGCTCGTGGAAGCGCCCAGCGACTCCTCGACGAGGAGGCATCCCGGATCCTCGGCGAGCGCGTCGCCGGTGGCCGCATAGGCGCGGGCGCGCGAGCCGCCGCAGAGGTCCGCGTACGTGCAGGAGCCGCACGCGCCGGCGAAAGACGCGCTGCGGATCGAGCGGAGCACCGGATCGTCGCGGTAGATGTCGACGAGGGCACGCTGCTTGACGTTGCCGAGCCGCATGGGGAGGAAGCCCGAGGGGTAGACGTCGCCGGCGTTCGAGACGAAGATCACGCCCTTGCCGTCACGTGTGGCGGCGCTGGGCGCGCGCATGGGCGAGTGGGGGGCTCCGAGCTCATCGATGAGCTCGTCGCGAAGGGACAGGTAGTGCTCGCCCACGTCGAAGGCGACCTCGGTCGCGACGTCCCCGGCCTCGCGCCGCTCGAGCGCCACCCGGCGAAAGAAGGGCGCCTCGACGGTTCGCACCGTCATCCCGTAGCGCGAGGCGTCGACGAGGAAGTGGCACACGTCCTCGTTCTGCGCCGGCGACGTGGCCGCGACGTCGGTGCCCCTCCCTGTGCTGATGAGGAAGAAGACCTCCCAGATGTCCACGCCATTGCGATACAGCACCGCTGCGACCCGCGCGAGCTCGTCGATGTTGTCGCCCGTGACCGTGGTGTTCACCTGGACCGTGAAGCCACACTCCTTGAGCAGGGCGATCTTGTGGATCGTCTCGTCGAAGTGCCCCGGCACGCCGCGGAGCGTGTCGTGGGAGCGGGGGCTCGCGCCGTCGAGGCTGACCGACGCCGTCCGCGCACCGAGACGGTGCATCTCGGACATCGTCGCGGCCGTGAGGCGCGGTGTCACCGAGGGGGCAAGCGCAACCGGCAGCCTGGCCGCACGTGCATAGGAGACGAGCTCGACGAGGTCCGGTCGTGCGAGGCAGTCGCCGCCGGTCAGGATCAGGATCGGCCGTGGCGCGCCGATGGCCGCCAGCGAGTCGATGAGCTCGTAGCCCTCGTGCGTCGTCAGGTCGTCGGGTCCGGGCATCGGCTGGGCGTCGGCCCGGCAGTGCGCGCACGCCAGTGCGCATGCCTTCGTTGTCTCCCACAGCACGAGCAGGGGCCGGTCGTCGAAGGTCCGCGTCCTCGGAGGGTGCTGGCGGACGACGTTCATGGAGCCACTGTCGTCAGCGCCGCGGGAACCCGCTAGGGCCGGAAGGCCCATCGGATCAGTCGAGGCGTCCGAGGAAGTCCAGCAGGCCGGCGAAGAACGTCGCTTGGTCGTCGTACTGGCACAGGTGGCTCCCCCGCGGGCAGTGCAGGTACTCCCCGCGCGGCATCCTGCTCGCCATCATCGCGAGGAAGTCGGGATCCATCGTGTCGTAGCGGGCACCCACCACGAGCGTGGGAACCTCGATGCGCTCGAGGTCCGCGGTGCGATCCCAGTCGAGGATCTTGCCGCTGGCGCCGAGCTCGCTGGGGCCCTGCATGGGCACGTACACCGCCGCGTTGAGATGCTCGAATCCCCGCAGCACCGGATCGGGCCACTGGTCGAACGGCGCGCGCAGCAGGTGGTTGACGTAGTGGTGCTCGATGAGCAGCTGCATGTAGCGGGGATCCTCGGTGGCGCCGGCCTCCTCGAAGCCCTTGATCTCCGCGAGCACTGCCGGGTCGATCTCGGACATGAGCACCTCTGCGGCGTAGGTGTTGTACGCGGGGACGCTCGACATCATGTTGCAGATCACCAGCGCCTTGAGCGCGTCGGGGTGCGCGAGTGCGTACTCGATGGCGAGCAGGCCCCCCCAGGACTGCCCCAGCAGCACGAAGTTCGATGCGTCCAGCCCGAGCGCCCGGCGAACCTGGTCGACCTCGTCGACGAAGTGCCCGATCTCGAGCAGCGACGGGTCGTGCGGGTCGTCGCTGAAAAAGGACCCAAGCTGGTCGTAGTAGTGGTACTCGATACCCGCGGCGGGCAGGAAGCTGTCGAAGCACTCGAAGAACTCGTGCGTGCCACCGGGTCCACCGTGCAAGGTGAGGACCTTGGTCGTCGGGTTGTTCCCGACGCGCTTTGTCCATGCGCGGAACGTGCCCACGTCGGTGTCGACGGGAACCAAGGTGACGCCGCCCGAGACGACGTCGTCGCGCCCGGTGTTGTCGAAGTAGATCGCGGGGTCCATCGCCATCCTTCCCTCCGCTCGCGTGCGGGCGAGAGGAGTCGAACCTCCACCCCCGAAGGGACCGGGACCTAAACCCGGCGCGTCTGCCTGTTCCGCCACGCCCGCTCGCCGCACGCGCCGCGCACGGCAGCGCGAGCCTACGCCCCAAGTGGCGTCGGTTGGTGCCTCCGCGGGTAGCCTCGTGCCATGACGATCAGCACCTACGGCGACCTCAAGACGCTCGGAGCCGACGGCGGCTTCGACCTGACCCAGCGCCTCCTGCGCGAGCGGATCGTGTTCCTCGGATCCGTCGTCGACCAGGGGACGGCCAACGCCATCTGCTCCCAGCTTCTCCTGCTCGAGTCCGAGGATCCCGAGAAGGACATCAGCCTGTACATCAACTCCCCGGGGGGCTCGGTGACCGACGGCCTCGCGATCTACGACACCATGCAGTACGTCGACTGCGACGTCCGGACGATCTGCCTGGGCATGGCGGCCTCGATGGGCCAGTTCCTGCTGTGCGCGGGAGCGCCCGGGAAGCGCTTCGCACTCCCGCACTCGCGGATCCTGATGCACCAGCCACACACCGGGACGATGCAGGGCCAGGCCTCTGACATCGCCATCCAGGCCGAGCAGATCGTCTACATGAAGCGGATGCTCGCCGAGCGCATCGCACACCACACCGGCCAGCCGATCGAGCGCGTGGAGGCGGACTCGGACCGCGACCGCTGGTTCACCGCCGAGGAGGCGAAGGACTACGGCTTCATCGACGCGGTCATCGAGCGGCACACCGCCCAGGCCGTCATCTCCTAGGTGCTCGAGGCGTCAGCGGAGCCGCGTCCGGCGCGGCTCCCCCCCGAGCAGCGCCAGGTGCGGGTCGTCTCGGCCCGCTCGAGCGTCCGGCACCGACTCGTCGAGTTGTGGCGAACGCGCGAGCTGCTCGTCCACCTGACGCGCTCGGACATAAAGGTCAAGTACAAGAACTCCGCGCTGGGCCTGCTGTGGTCGATGGTCGCACCGCTGATGCAGCTGGCCATCTTCTGGCTGGTCTTCGGGTTCATCCTGAAGAACGGCTACCCGAACTTCGTGATCTTCCTGTTCGCGGGGCTGATCGTGTGGAACTTCTTCCAAGGCTCGCTCATGACGTCCACGGGAATCATCGTGGAGCGGGCGGGCATCGTGAAGAAGGTGTCGTTCCCCCGCGAGATCCTGCCGCTGTCGACCGTTGGCGCGCAGATCTTCTACTTCTCGATGCAGGCCGTCGCGCTCGTCGCGGTGTTCCTGATCCTCCAGCAGTCGCCCGACTGGAGCCTCATCTGGCTGCTCATCCCGGCCATGGCGGCGCTGCTCGCCCTCGCCGCGGGCTTCAGCGTGCTGCTCTCGGCCATCAACGTCAAGCTGCGCGACACCCACCACCTCGTCGAGGTCCTCCTGCAGCTGTGGTTCTGGCTCACGCCGATCGTCTACCCCTACGAGAAGATCTCCGCGAAGCTGCACGAGTGGCACATCGCCTGGCTCTACCTCGCGAACCCGGTGACCCCGATCGTGCTGACGTTCCAGCGCGTTCTGTACCCCCACCTCGTCGTGACCTCCACGGTCACGCCGCCGCCGGTGCCCCCGACGCTCCCGGTGCTCCCGACCTGGGCACCCAGCACCTACGCGCTGCTCGACGCGGCGCTCTTCGTGATCGGCGTCGCGCTCCTCGTCATCGCCGTGGCGGTATTCGGCAGGCTCGAGGGCAACTTCGCGGAGGAGCTGTGATGGGCGTGCCGGCCGTGGAGATCGACCACGTCTCGAAGCACTTCCGGCTCTACAACGACCGGCACAGCTCGCTCAAGGAGCGGATCATCCACCCCGGGCGGTCCGCCTACGCGGACCTGACGGCGCTCGACGACGTCAACTTCAGCGTGGGCGCGGGAGAGACCGTGGGCGTCATGGGCCGCAACGGTTCGGGCAAGTCAACGCTGCTCAAGTGCGTTTGCGGCGTCCTGCAGCCGACGACCGGCAAGATCCTCGTCCGCGGGAGCCTCGCGGGGCTCCTCGAGCTCGGCGCGGGATTCCAGATCGAGCTGTCCGGGCGCGACAACATCTATCTCAACGGCTCGATGCTGGGGCTGTCGCGCAAGGAGGTCGATCGCGCGTTCGACTCGATCGTGGAGTTCTCAGAGCTCGGACAGTTCATCGACACGCAGGTGAAGTTCTACTCCTCGGGCATGTACGTCCGCCTGGGGTTCGCCATCGCGGTGAACGTGGACCCGGACATCTTGGTCATCGACGAGGTCCTGGCCGTCGGCGACGAGCAGTTCCAGGCCAAGTGCCTCGAGCGGATCCGCACCTTCCAAGAAGAGGGCCGCACGATCCTGTTCGTGTCGCACAACGCCGACCAGATTCGGGCGATCTGCGACCGTGCGGTGGTCCTCAGCCACGGTGCCGTGCTCGCGGACGCGACGCCCGGCGAAGCGGTCCGGGCGTTCCGCGAGCATCTCGGTGACGTGCCCGAAGGAGACGAACTCGCCGCGCCCAACCGCCAGCTGCGCGCCTCCAAGCGCGTCGAGATCCTCGGTGTCGACGTTGTCGGGGGCGCGAAGCTGCACACCGGCGACCCCCTGAACCTTCGCGTGGGGCTGTGGTCGGACGCGGCGATCACCGCCGGGATGGTGCTCGAGATCCACCGGCTCAACGGCGAGCTGCTCGTGCGCACCGACCCCGACGCGGAGGGTGCGACGATCGAGGTGCCCGAGGGCGAGTGCGTCGTGACCGTCGACGCGGGGATCTTCGACGTCCTCGACGGCGCCTACCAGGTCAACGTCGGCATGGTCGGCCCCCATGGCGACGTGATCTTCGACTGGAAGGAGTGCGCCGCCTCCCTCGAGGTCACCTATGAAGGGCGCGCCTCGGGAATGCTCGCGATGGCGCCGCGCGTGGCCGTAGAGCCGCGACCCTGACGCACGGTTCAGAGCGTGACCTCGCCGAGCCGCGGGAACCGGCGCAGGGCCCCGAGGCGACCCAGCCTCGAGACGTCCACCGGCCGGTCCGCAGCGCCCAGCAGGCGAAGGTCGCCCCTCGAGTTGCCGTAGGCGTAGAGGGGCCGGTGCGGCCCGGTCTCGGCGACGCCGAGCAGCGCGAGGAGCTCCACGACGCGACGGAGCTTCTCTTCCCCGCGGCAGTTGCGCCCCTGGTAGCGCCCGGTCAGCGCGCCGGCGCCGTCCACCTCGAGCTCGGTGCCCACCGCGCCGTGCGCACCGAGGCGGTGCGCGACGCGGTCCACGTACAGCGAGGGCGAGGCAGAGACCAGCACGACGGCATGCCCGGCGGCCAGGTGCTCGCCGAGCCGGTGGACGATCTCGGGGCGCACGTGCGCTCGCAGGTGCTCGTCAGCGAATCGGGACGACGCCTCGGCGACGCCCTGGAGCGCGCGCCCGGCGAGCAATGCGCTGAAGAGGGCCTCCTTGGCGTCGTCGGCGGCCGTCCCGGACCGCACCGCGCCGACCACGAGGGAGGGCGCGTGTGCGAGCAGCGCCCGCCGCACCGCCCTGGGACCCGCGACGACCGAGAGCCAGCTCACGACGCTGCCCCCGTCGGTGAGGGTGCCGTCGAGGTCGAAGGCGGCCACCGCGGGCGCGGAGCGGAGGTGATCGGGGGAGTCCATCCGGTCGGGGAGTCTCGCAGGCCGCATGCGGGGGTGAAACCAGACAAAATCGATCCGATTAGTGAGAGAGGTGCCGCGCGCGCCGCTACACTGACCGCGAACATCGACCGCAAGGAGCAGCAATGGCACTTCGACTTGGCGACCAGGCGCCTGACTTCACGGCCCAGACGACCGAGGGGGAGCTCAACCTCTACGACTACCTCGGGGACTCCTGGGGGATCTTGTTCTCCCACCCGAAGGACTTCACCCCGGTGTGCACGACCGAGCTCGGCGCCTTCTCGGCACGCAAGGCCGACTTCGACAAGCGCAACACAAAGCTGCTCGGGCTCTCCGTCGACTCGGTCGCGTCCCACGACCAGTGGAAGGGCGACATCGCCGAGACCCAGGGCGCAGCTCTCAACTTCCCGCTGATCGCCGACGAGGACCGAAAGGTCGCGGACGCCTACGACATGATCCACCCCAACGCGAACGACACGCTGACCGTGCGCAGCGTCTTCGTCATCGGGCCGGACAAGAAGGTCAAGCTCACGTTGACCTATCCGGCATCGACCGGCCGCAACGTCGATGAGATCATCCGGGTGCTCGACTCGCTGCAGCTGACGGCGGACTACAAGGTGGCGACGCCGGTGAACTGGACCGACGGCGAGGACGTCATCATCGTGCCGGCCGTGAGCGACGACGAGGCCAAGGAGCGCTTCCCGAAGGGCTTCAAGACGATCAAGCCCTACCTGCGCACCACGGCGCAGCCGAACAAGTAGCCGGTGCGCGCACCGGCCGGGCGACCGGCCGGTTCGGACGCGCCGCAGAGCAAAGGACCGACGTTGGCTTACCCACTCGACGATGCGGGCACATTCGAGGTGGCCGGCGCCACCGTGCGCCGCCTCGGATTCGGTGCGATGCGGATCACCGGACCAGGCGTCTGGGGGCCGCCGGCGGACCATGACGCCGCGATCGCCGTGCTGCGGCGCGCCGTCGAGCTCGGCGTGACGCTCATCGACACCGCGGACTCCTACGGCCCCACGATCTCCGAGGAGCTGATCTTCGAGGCACTGCATCCCTACGGCGAGGTGCAGGTCGCCACCAAGGCGGGCCTGCTGCGCACCGGGCCGGGCCGCTGGCATGCCTGCGGTCGCCCCGAGTACCTGCGACAGCAGTGCGAGCTGTCCCTGCGGCGCCTGGGGGTCGAAGCCATCGACCTGTTCCAGCTGCACCGGGTGGACCCGAGCGTCGATCGGGACGAGCAGTTCGGCCTGCTCGCCGAGCTGCTGAGCGAGGGGAAGGCCAAGTCGATCGGCCTGTCCAACGTCACCGTCGATGATCTCGCGGCCGCCCAGAGGATCGTCCCGATCTCGACAGTCCAGAACCGCTACAACGTCGCGGAGCGCGCGGACGAGGACGTGCTCGCGGCGTGCGAGTCGGCGGGCATCGGCTTCCTGCCCTGGGCGCCGGTTGCGTCGGGGGAGTTGACCGGCGCAGCGTCGAAGGTCGCCGAGGTGGCCGCAGCGCTGGGGGCGTCACCCTCGCAGGTGTCGATCGCGTGGCTGCTCGCGCACAGCCCCGTTCTCCTGCCGATCCCGGGCACCTCGTCGGTGCCGCACCTAGAGGAGAACCTCGCGTCGGCGAACCTGGTGCTCGGCGACGAGCTGATGAGCGCCCTCGACGCGCTCGATCCGCGCGCCTAGCTGCGCTCGAGCACCTCGTCGCGCAGCTGGCGCTTGAGGACCTTTCCCGCAGGGTTGCGCGGGAGCACCTCGTCGCGGAACCAGAATCGGGTCGGGACGCTGAAGTGCGCGAGCCTCGTCCCGACGTGGTGGCGCAGGGACTCCTCGTCGACAGTGTGGCCAGGACGCGGGACGATGACCGCACCGACCTCCTCGCCCAACGTGGGGTGCGGGACCCCGACGACGGCGCAGTCCGCGACGTCGGGGTGCTCGAAGATCGCTGCTTCGACCTCGACGGAGTAGACGTTCTCGCCGCCGCGGATGATGACATCCTTCGCGCGGTCGACGATGTAGATGAACCCCTCGTCATCGATGCGCGCGACGTCGCCGGTGTGCACCCACCCGTTGGTGAACACGAGCGCCGTCTCCTCGGGCCGGTTCCAGTAGCCCCTCACCACCTGCGGTCCGCGGACCCACAGCTCGCCGACGACGCCGGGACCTGACGGCAGCTCTGGGCCGGGGTCATGACCCTCGTAGTCCTCGGGGACGATCGCTATGTCCGAGACGGGCACCGTCGGGCCGACGGAGTCGGGGCGAGCGACGTAGTCGGGACCCGTGTTCATCGAGACCGCGGCGGACGTCTCGGTCATCCCGTATCCGTTCCCCGGCTGGCAGCCGGGGAACGACTCGCGGATGCGCTTGACCAGCTCGGGTGGTGCGGGCGCGCCCCCGTAGGACACGCCTCGCACCGAGGAGGTGTCCGTCGAAGGGAGCCTCGGCGAGTCGAGGATCTGCATGACCATCGTGGGTACGCCGCCGAAGGAGGTGATCCGCTCGGACTCGATGAGCTCGAGGGCGCGATCGGGATCGAAGTGGTGGAGCATCACGAGCTTCCCCCCTGCAGCCGTGTTGACCACCATCGTCGCGAGACATCCCGTGGCGTGAAACAGCGGCACCGACAGGAGGAAGGAGTTCTGGGGGCGGTCCGCGTCGAGGAGGTCGTCGCCGTATCGCAGCTGGCCCCTCTGGGCGATGAAGAACATGTTCATCAGGTTGGTGCAGGCGTTGCGGTGAGTGCCGACGGCGCCCTTGGGCCGCCCGGTGGTGCCCGAGGTGTAGAAGATCGTCGCGTCGTCGTCGGGATCGACCTCGACCTGCGGGGGCACGGCGTCGGGCGCCACGTCTCCGAGAAGGTCCTTGAAGAGGTGGACCCTGACCCGGCCGATCACCGAGGGGACGGCGGGCGTCGTGGCACGGTCCTCGGCCACGACGATGATGTCGGTCAGGAAGTCGAGGTCGGCGAGGTACGGCTCGATCCGACCGAACCGCTCGACGTCGCAGAAGACGACCCGGCTGCCCGAGTCCGACAGCCCGTAGGCGAGCTCCTCACCCGTCCACCAGGCATTGAGGGGAACCGCGACGCCGCCGGCGGTGATGCCGGACCAGAATCCGACCACCCACTCCGGCAGGTTGCGCATCGCGAGCGCGACGCGGTCGCCCGCGCCCACGCCGAGGTCGACGAGCCGGGCCGCCATCGTCGATGCCATCCGGTAGTGCTGCTCGAACGTCACGCGCTCGCCCTCGTAGACGAGGAAGTCGCGGTCGGCGTGACCGAGAGAGAGGTCCAGCACGACGCGCAGGTTCGCGGGGCAGTGCTTGTAGGTGCGGGTCGCGAGCCCTCTGATCTCGACGGTCTCCATCTCGAAGATGCCGCCAGGTGCCGTCAGCTGCTCGGTCGCCTCGGCCACCGTCAGGGGGGTCTTGGTCATGCAGGATCCTCGCTCGCTCGGAACATTGTCGCGCGGTAGTGGCGCAGCTCGTCGACCGAGGCACGGATGTCGTCGAGTGCCCGGTGAGTCGAGGCCTTGTCGGGAGCCGATGCAAGGACATCGGGTCGCCAGCGCTTGGCGAGCTCCTTAATCGTCGAGACGTCGACGTTGCGGTAGTGGAACCAGCTCTCGAGTTCGGGCAGGTACTGCTGAAGGAATCGACGGTCGGTGCCGATGGAGTTCCCGCACAGGGGGACCTCACCTCTTGCCACGTGGCCCGACAGGAACGCCAGGGTCTGCGCACCGGCCTCGGAGACCGTGAGCTTCGACGCGCGAATCTGCTCCGTTAGGCCGGAGGCCGAATGCATCTCGACGACCACGGGCAGCATTCTCGCGAGCTGGTCGTCGGTCGCATGGATGACGAGATCCGGGCCCTCTGCGACCAGATTCAGCTGATCGTCAGTGATGAGCGTCGCGATCTCGACGATGACGTCGGTGGTCGGATCGAGCCCCGTCATCTCCAGGTCCATCCACACGAGCACGGGACGAATCTAGAGCCCGGGCGCCGTGGCCCCGAAGGACCGGGCCGAGGGAGACCCGCCAGGGGAATCCGAAGTCTCGAGTGGCTAGCCTTCAGGCGTGGTCTCGGTCCCCGTCGTCTCGCTCAGCGAGAGCGCCCGGCTGCCCTCGTACGCACACGAGGGCGATGCAGGCTGCGACCTCATCGCGACCCGGCGGGTACAGCTCGCGCCTGGCGGCGGGCGCGCGGCGGTTCCGTGCGGGATCGCGATCGCGATCCCCGAGGGACACGCGGGTTTCGTGCTACCGAGGAGTGGATTGGCGCTCAATCACGGGGTCACGTGCCTGAATGCGCCCGGCCTGATCGACGCTGGTTACCGA
>Ga0075030_100003749_pt1 | contig 13764 bp, 14 predicted proteins | sample LitLauG_LLR_2012_FD_71393 | JGI IMG/M metagenome (GOLD analysis project Ga0075030, IMG submission 71393) | Freshwater sediment microbial communities from Pennsylvania, USA - Little Laurel Run_MetaG_LLR_2012 | ecosystem: Environmental > Aquatic > Freshwater > Creek > Sediment | place: USA... | reverse complement strand
ACGTAGCACATGTACCAGGACTGGTCTTCCTGGCCGGCGTGCTGCGCGGTGCCGGTCTTGCCGTACACGGGGTGCGCGCCCTGGTCCCAGCCGGCCCACACGTCGGCGGAGGTGCCGCCGCTCTGGCTGGCGGCCTCGTGGATGCCTTCCATCACCAGGCCGAGGTCCTGGCCGTTGAGGTGCACGCGCCGTTTGGGCGGGAAGCTGAGGGTCTGCAGCAGGCCGCCGTTGGCTTCGTCGATCTGCTTGCCGAGGTGCGGCGTGACGAGCACACCTTCGCCGCCGTGCATGTAGGCGTTGGCCAGCGTGGAGTACGCGACCGCCATCTGCAGCGGGTCGGTGAGCAGTTCGCCCTGCCCGACGGCGAGGTGCATGTTGTCGCCGACCGTCCACACGCCCGTCGGTTCCTCGACGATGCCGCAGGAGTGCACGTGCCGTTCGCGCTCGCACTTCAGCTCGAGCGCGTTCTGCCGTTCGCGCCAGCGTTTGTCGGGGATCACGCCGGGGAACTCGCTGGGCAGGTCGATGCCGGTTTCCTGCCCGATGCCGAGCTGACCGGCCTTTTTCTGGATCACGTCACCGTAGGAGTTGGCGCGCTCGCCGACTTCGAAGAAGTAGGTGTCGGAGGAGACCTTCAGCGCCTGCACGAGCGGCAGCGCGCCGTAGTCGGTTTCGCCCGCGTTGCAGAACTTCTCGGCCGAGACCGAGATGCAGGCGCCGGGCCCGAGGTCTTCTCCGGGAGAGATCACGCCGGCTTCGAGCGCGGCCATCGCGGTGATCGGCTTGAACGTCGAGCCGGTGGGGTAGGCGCCCTGCACGGCGCGGTCGGTGAGCGGCCCCGGCGCGGAGCCGCTGCCCTCGAGCTTTTCGTATTCGGACTGCGTGAGCGGTTTCGCGAACGCGTTGGGGTCGAAGTTCGGATAGGAGCCGAGCGCGAGCACTTCGCCGTTGCGCGGGTCCATCGCCACGAACGCGCCGGCGACCGCCGGCTTGCCGCTCGCGCGGGCGTGGTCGATCCCCTGCACCAGCGCCTTTTCGCTCGCGCGCTGCAGCCCCATCGAGAGCGTCAGCTGCAGGTTGTGCCCGGGCTGCGGCTGCGTGGGCGCGAGGCGGCTCGGCACGGGGTAGCCGAAGGCGTTGACCTCCACGCGCGCGACGCCGGGGTGCCCGCGCAGGTAGCGGTCGTAGAAGTACTCGAGGCCCGCCTGGCCCACGACGGTGCCGGTCGAGACGCCCTTGAAGGCGCGCAGCTTCAGCTCTTCGGTCTGGACCTGCCCGACGTATCCGAGCGCCTGGGCGGCCATCTCGCCGTAGGGGTATTCGCGGATCGACACCGGCTGCTGGAGCACCCCACGGAATTCCGTCTGGCGCTCGCCGAGCTCGGTCAGCACGCCGGGACCGGCGGCTGTCTTGATCGTCACGGGCGCATAGGGGAGGGCCGAGCGCCCGCGGATCACGAGCGCCTGGATGTGCGCGGGGCTCATCCCGAGCAGGGCGCCGAGGCGCCTGTAGAGCCTCAGGCGCGGCTCGCCCGCGGGCGGCAGCGCGGACGGCACGATCTGCACCGCGTTGGTGATGCGCGAGCCGACGATCGGCTGGCCTTCGCGGTCGAGGATCTCACCGCGCGGCGCCTGGATCGGCAGTTCGCGGATGCGGTTGGCGTTGGCCTGCTGCACGTACTGCGGGCCGGAGAGGATCTGCAGATACCACAGGCGGAAGAAGATCACGCCGAACATCAGCATCGCGAGGCCGCCGATCAGCGCGACGCGCCACGCGAGCTGGGGCGAGACGGGGATGCGCGGCTCGGCGCCGCTGCCGGGCTCGAGCGCGCTCATGGACGCGACAGCGGGCTGAGCCCGCCGGTCGTGTAGGCGCGGCGGCGCCTGCGCCGGCGCGGGTCCTCCGGAAGCGCGCCCTCGAGTGCGATTCGCACGAGCACCCAGAACGGCAGCGCGACGACGGTGTCGACGAGCACGCCCACGACGATCTGGCGCAGCAGCTGGAAGCTGACGGGCGCGTTCACGCCGAGCATGAACTCCATCAGCGAGTAGCCGACGAGCGACACCACGGCGGCGCACGCGCCGAGCATGAGCGGCGTGAGCACGGCCTGCGGGTCGCGCAGCTCGCGCAAGCGCCCGGCCGAGTAGCCGATCAGCGTGAAGATCAGCGAGTTCAGGCCGAGCGTCTGCAGCAACAGCACGTCGATCAGCAGGCCGATCGCGAAGCCGCTGAGCGCGCCCGTGACCGAGCCGCACAGCAGCCCTATGAACGCGACTAGCAGCGGCGAGAGGTCCGCGTTCACGCCGAACACGGGAACCTCAGAGACGACGCCGATCTGGAAGAACGCGACGATCAGCGCGATCAGCGCGAGCCGCGGGGCGAGCGAGTGCGAGCGCGTGGGCTTCATCCGCCCGGCGCGATCGAGGCGAGCTGTTCGCCGCCTGGTTCCGAGCTCGAGCCCCGGCCGGCTGGCAGGCTAACCGTGATCCTGCCCAGGCGCGCCGGGCGCGAGCCGGCGCCCGCGGTGAGCACCTGCACGATGTCGAGGTTCGCGAGGTCCGCGGCGGGGCGCACGTTGACCGACTTCGATGCGCCTTCTTCGTTGACGGAGGTGACTTCGCCGATCAGCAGTCCCGGCGGGTACAGCGAGCTGTCGGGCGGCGCGACGGTGCCCGCGGTGACGACGAATTCGCCCACGGCGGCCTGCGCGTTGGAGGGCAGATACTGCATCAGCAGGTCCTTTGGGTCACCCACCTTGGGCTGGACCAGGCCGGTTGAGCCGCCGCGCGCGAGACGTCCGGTGACGCCCATCGTGCTGTCGGTGATGAGGTCCACCTGCGCCCCGTCGGACGCGACCTGCGCGACCCTGCCGACGAGTCCTTCGCCGTTGATGACGGGGTCGTTGACCTTCACGCCGTCGGAGGAGCCGGCGTTGATGTCGACCGTCGAGTACCAGATGCTGGGCGATTTGAAGATCACGGTGGCGGTCACCGGGCGGTAGTCGCGCACGCCGAGCGTGTCTAGGTGATCGAGCGCGACGAGCGCGCGGTATTCGCGTTTTTCGGCCTGGTCGGCGACCAGCTGGCGGCGCAGCCGCTCGTTCTCCTTGAGCAAATGGTTGCGCTGGCTTTTCGCGTGCAGCGTCGCGCTGAACCAGCCGAGCAGGTTGCGCACCGGCTTCAGCGCCTTGTTGGCGCCGTCCTCCAGTGGCGAGACGACCGTGAGGAAGTCGCGCTGCACGCCGTGCAGGCGCCCGCCCGGCGACTCGCCGAAGTAGGCGGTCAGGAGCAACAGGGAGAGGACGACGAGCATCCCGAGGAGCGCTCGCCGACGCCGAACCGTCTTGTCGTGCAAGTTTGACTGCCTTCCGAGGGTTTCAGTTCAAAAGAGTACCCGGCACTCGGGCGGCGGCGACTACCCGTACCGGCGCCGGCGGTTGCGCGAGGTGCGGTTGGAGCGGTGGATCGCCTCGAACTCCTCCAGCGAGCGCCCCGAGCCGACCGCGACGCACGTGAGCGGCGACTCGGCGAGGTGCGCGGGCATCTGCGTCTCCTCGCGCAGGCGCTCGTCGAGGCCCTGCAGCAGCGAGCCGCCGCCGGCGAGCATGATGCCGCGGTCCATGATGTCGGAGGCGAGCTCCGGCGGCGTGCGGTCGAGCGTCTCCTTGACGGCGTCGACGATCTGGTTGAGCGGCTCCTCGAGCGCCTGGCGGATCTCCTCGCTGGTCAGCACGACCGTCTTCGGCAGGCCCGCGACCATGTCGCGGCCGCGGATCTCCGCCTGCAGCTCCTCGGCCATCGGGCAGGCGGAGCCGATCTCGAGCTTGAGCTCCTCGGCGGTCTGCTGGCCGATCAGGAGCTTGTACTCCTTCTTGGCGTAGTTGATGATCGCCTCGTCCATCTCGTCGCCGCCGACGCGGATCGACTGCGACACGACGATGCCGCCGAGCGAGATGACCGCCACCTCGGAGGTGCCGCCGCCGATGTCCACGACCATCGAGCCGGTGGGCTCGCCGACGGGCAGCCCGGCGCCGATCGCCGCCGCCATCGGCTCCTCGATCAGGTATGCGGTGCGCGCGCCCGCGGACAGGCATGCCTCCTCGACGGCGCGCTTCTCCACGCCGGTGACGCCAGAGGGGACGCACACGACCACGCGCGGGTGCGCCCAACGGTTCTGGTGGACCTTCTGGATGAAGTGGCGCAGCATCTGCTCGGTCACGTCGAAGTCGGCGATCACGCCGTCCTTCAGCGGCCGGATCGCCTGGATCGTGCCGGGCGTGCGGCCGAGCATGCGCTTGGCCTCGATGCCCACCGCGTGCACTTCGCCGGTGCGCGAGTCGATCGCGACGACGCTCGGCTCGGAGAGCACGATGCCGCGCCCGCGCACGTAGACGAGCGTGTTGGCGGTGCCGAGATCGACGGCCATGTCGCGGCCGCCGAAGCCTGTCAGGTAGGAGAAGATGCCCATTGAGAGAGAAAGGGCGCGCTTACATCCTGCTGCCGGCGCCGCTTTTCCCTGCTCGCGGCGCGTATGCGGCAGCTCACAGCTTCTCGAGGGCGCACCCGCGGTGAGTGTAGCGAACGCCTGTGCACGCGGGCCCGGCCGGCGGGCCCGCAGGGGCGCCCTCAGGCGGCGAGCAGCTCGGGGTAGACGTCGAGCAGCGTGGCCAGCGGCAGGCCCACGACGTTCTCGTAGTCGCCGTCGATCGCGCGCACGAGCGCCGCGCCCGCGCCCTGGATCGCGTAGGCGCCGGCGCGCCCGCGCCACTCCCCGCGCGCGAGGTACCAGCCGATCATCGCGTCGTCGAGCTCGCGGAAGCTCACGCGCGTGCACGCGTGCCCCTCGCGCAGCTCGAGGCCGCGCTCGCCGGCCGGGTGCTCGAGCGCGACCGCCACGCCGCTGTGGACCTCGTGGGTGGTGCCGCTGAGCGCGCGCAGCGTCGCGCGCGCCTGCTCGGCGTCGGCGGGCTTGCCGTAGATCGCGCCGCGCAGGCTGACGAGCGTGTCGCAGCCGAGCAGCGTCTCGTGCGCGCGCTCGCGGCGCACGGCGAGCGCCTTGCGCCGCGCGTTCTCGCGCACGACCTGCGGGGCGTCGCCGTGCTCGAGCTCGGCCACGTCGGCGGGCCGCACGCTGAACGGCACGCCGAGGCGCTCGAGGATCGCGCGCCGCTGCGGCGAGCGCGAGGCGAGCACGAGCGGCTTCGCTACAGCTCCCCGAAGAACAGCGCTGCCTCGCGCGCAGCGGACTCGGGCGAGTCCGAGCCGTGCACCATGTTGGCGCCCATCTCGATCGCGAGGTCGCCGCGGATGCTGCCGGGCGCGGCCTCGAGCGGATTGGTGGCGCCGATCACCTGGCGCGCAGCGCGCACCGCGTCGGGGCCCTCGAGCACCATCGCGACGAGCGGCCCCGAGGTGATGAACTCGACGAGCTCGCCGAAGAAGGGGCGCTCGGAGTGCTCTGCGTAGTGGCGCTCGGCGAGCTCGCGCGTGACGGTCATGCTCCTGAGCGCGGCGATCGCGAGGCCCTTGCGCTCGAAGCGGGCGATGATCTCGCCGGTGAGCCCGCGCGCGAACGCGTCGGGCTTTACGAGGATGAGCGTTCTTTCCATCGGTTGGAGGTCCTTCCCGGGTCGGTGGTGGGGGTCAGGGTGCGGGACGCGGACGCCCCGCGCGGGCGGCTTCGCGCGCGGCGGCTGCCGCGCGGCGGTCGCCGGCACGGCGGTCGCCCGCGCTGAGCGAGCCCTCGCCGGAGCCGAGCGCGGCCTCGGAGGCGAAGGCCGCCTCGGGCTCCGCGGGCTCCTGCACGGGAGCGGAGGAGTGCTCGAAGGCGGGTGCGTCGTCCCTGCGCCTGTGCCGGGCGCGCGGCGCGCCGAGGCTCTGAACCTCGGCCTCGCAGTACGGGCAGATCGTCCATGCCGGCTCGAGCGGGCGCGAGCAGTTCACGCAGCGCTCCTTGAGCTTTCGCAGGCAGCTCGGGCAGCGCACGAACTCGGGCTCGAGGCGATAGTCGCAGTGGGGGCACAGCAGCGCGTCGAGAGCGTCCAGGCGCGCTTCGGCGGCCTGTATCTCCAGTTCGCGCTCGTGCGCGTCCTCGAGGAACTCGGGCGGCCTCAGCACCATGTAGACGACTGGCCCGACGAACGGGAACAGCAGCGAGACGGCGAAGGAGAGCCACACCATCACCGGGTCCACGATGCGCCTGCGCGCATCCGTGTAGGTCCAGTACAGCAGCGAGCAGTACAGCACGACGGCGAACAGGATCAGCAGGTCGACAACCAGGCTCAGACCGCTGCTTTCGATCCCGAAGTACGCGAGCGGTGGCATCGACGGCCCCAAAGTCTAGAGAAACAGGCGGCCGAAACCGTAGCCGGCGGCGAAGAACACGAGTATCACGATCGCCACGATCACGGCGACCGCGCCGATCATCCTGAGCACCGGAGGACCCTGCTCGTTCACCGTACACCTCTCAGGGAGAGCGTCGCGGCCTGCCGGCCGCGAGATGCGTCATCGCGTGGCGTACCCCCGCCGTCGTTCAGGAACAGCGCGCCGACGAGGTAGACGGAGCCGGTGACGAGCACGGAGCGCGCGTGCGCGCGCGCCCACCGCTGCGCGAGCGCGAGCGCACGCGCGGGCAGCGGCTCGCACTCGCTGCGCTCGAAGCCCTGCTGGCGCGCGAGCGACTGCAGCGCGGCGGGCGGCAGCGCGCGCGCGCTCGGGGGGGCGGTGAACCACGCGCACTCGCAGCGCGGCAGCAGCGTGGCGAGCATCGAGGAGGCGTCCTTGTCCTCGAGCACGCCGAGCACCAGTGCGAGCCCCTGCGCGTCGGTGAGCGCGGGCAGCGATTGCACGAGCGAGTCCACGGCGTGGGGGTTGTGCGCGCCGTCGATGAACGTGGGCGGGTCATGCTCGAGCAGCTGCAGACGGCCGCGCACATGCACCGCGGCGGCTGCGTCGCGCACGACGCGCTCGTCGGGCTCGATGCCGCGCGTACGAAGCTGGGCCTCCGCGGCGGCACGCGCGAGCGCGAAGTTGCGCCGCTGGAAGTCGCCATGTGCGCACAGCTGCAGATCGGCGGGCAGCGCCTCGGCATGCACGATCCGTGCGCCGCGCTCACGAGCGACGCGCTCGGCGACCGCCAGCGCCTGCGGCGCGAGCTGCTCGCCGAGCACGAGCGTGGCGCCCTCGCGCACCACCGCGAGCTTCTCCTCGGCGATGTGCGTGACGGTCGGGCCCAGCCAGCGCGTGTGCTCGAGGCCGACGTTGGTGAGGACGGTGACGGGCGCCTGCACGACGCTCGTCGCGTCGTAGCGACCGCCGAGCCCCGCCTCGATGACGGCGACGTCGAGCTCGCAGCGCGCCATGTGCCACAGCGCGGCCGCGGTGAGCAGTTCGAACTGCGTCACGTGGTCGTCCTCGGCGAGCGTGCGGTTCACGCGCTCGGCTGCGCGCGCCGCCCGTGCGACCGCCTCTGCGAAGTCGGCGTCATCGATCTCGCGCCCGTCGATCAGCACGCGCTCGTGGTAGGAGACCAGGTGCGGCGAGAGGTAGGCGCCGGTGCGCAGGCCGTGGCCCTGCAGGATCGCGGCGGCCATGCGCGTGGTGGATGACTTGCCGTTGGTGCCGAGCACCTGCACACAGTCGAAGCGCCGCTCGGGCGAGTCCAGCGCGGTCATCATGCGCCGCATGCGGTCCAGGCCGAAGCGCATGCCGAACAGCTCCAGCGAGCGCAGCTGATCTTCCGCGCGCGCGAGGTCCTCAGGGCCGCCGGTCACCTCGCGCCCCGCCCGCAGGCTACGCGTCCGCGTGCTTGCGCAGATAGTCGATGTACAGCGGGCGCAGCGCCTCGCCGAGATCGCCGTGGCCGCTGCGCAGCGCGTCTGTGAGCAGGCCTTTGAGGAACTGCGTGTCGTACTCGGCCTCGCCCTCGTCGCCGGTGAGCGCCTGCGCCGCGGGGATCTCGCTGAGCAGCCTCCAGAGGAAGCGCACGTCGAGGTGGCGCTCCGCGCGATGCACCGCGCGGTCGTGCAGCTCCTGCGTGGAGAGCGCGTCGAGGTCCTGCGCCGGCGCGGCCGCGCCGCGCGGCTGCTCGCCCGGCTGCGCGTCGCTCACGACGAGCGCCGCCGGCCGCGGCCGCGCAAGTGCCGTCCGACCTCGCCGCCCATGCCCCTCAGGTCGAGCTTGCCGAGCAGCCTGCGCAGCTCCCTGCGCTGCTTGGGGCTGAGACGGTCGGGCCGCACGCCGGACTCGCGCACGAGCTCGAGCAGGCGGCTGCGCTCCTTCGTCGAGAGCGAGCGCCAGCGCTTGCCGGCCGCCATCAGTCCCCCCGCGATCGCCGGCCACGGCAGCTGCTTCACGCGCTCTGCCGCCGAGCCGGATCTGCCGTGCGCCCTTGCCATCTGCGGCGATGGTAGCTGCTCGGCGCGCGGTGCGCCCCGCAACGTGCGCCGCGTCGGCGGCGCGTCGCTCTCTGCAGGCGACCGCGGGCTTCCCGCGAGCGCACGCCCCACCGCGCCCGCGGCGCGGGCGCTCTCCCCTCCTAGGCGGACTCCTCGCGCAGCGCGGAGTCCTCTTCTTCGGGCGCGGCTTCGGTCACGAGCGTCGGCGTGAGGCCCTTCTCGACGGTCTCCTTGGTGACCACGCACTTCTTCACATCGCGCCTCGAGGGCAGCTCGAACTGGACCTCGAGCAGGATCTCCTCGATGATCGATCGCAGCCCGCGCGCGCCCGTTTCGCGTTCGAGGCCCTTCTCCGCGACCGCCACGAGCGAGTCCTCGGAGAAGACGAGCTCGATGCCGTCGAAGGCGAAGAAGCGCTGGAACTGCTTCACGAGCGCGTTGCGGGGCTCCACGAGGATCGAGACGAGGTCCTCGCGCGTGAGCTGGTGCACCGCGCTCATCACCGGCAGGCGGCCTATGAACTCGGGGATCAGGCCGTATTCGATCAGGTCCTCCGGCAGGCACTGCTCGAAGATCTCGCCCGTGTCGCGTTCCGCCTTCGCCTCGATCGCAGCCGCGAAGCCCACGCCTTTGTGGCCGATGCGCCGCTCGATCACGCGGTCGAGGTTCGCGAACGCGCCGCCGCAGATGAACAGCACGTTGGTCGTGTCGATCGTGAGGAACTCCTGGTGGGGATGCTTGCGCCCCCCCTGCGGCGGCACCGACGCCTGCGTGCCCTCGAGGATCTTCAGCAGCGCCTGCTGCACGCCCTCGCCCGACACGTCGCGGGTGATCGACGGGTTGTCCGCCTTGCGCGCGATCTTGTCGACCTCGTCGATGTAGATGATCCCCGTTTCCGCCTTCTTGACGTCGTAGTCGGCCGCCTGGATCAGCTTCAGCAGGATGTTCTCCACGTCCTCGCCGACGTAGCCCGCCTCCGTGAGCGCTGTCGCATCCGCGATCGCGAACGGCACGTTGAGCGTGCGCGCGAGCGTCTGCGCGAGCAGCGTCTTGCCGCACCCGGTCGGCCCGAGCAGCAGGATGTTCGACTTCTGCAGCTCGATGTCAGAGTCCCCCGCGGTCATCATCTGCACGCGCTTGTAGTGGTTGTACACCGCCACCGACAGCGTTCGCTTGGAGGCCTCCTGGCCTACGACGTACTCGTCGAGCACCTCGTAGATCTCGCGCGGCTTGGGCAGGTTCTCGATGTCGAGCGCGGGCGGGGCCGAGAGCTCCTCGTCGATGATCTCGTTGCAGAGATCGATGCACTCGTCGCAGATGTAGACGCCGGGGCCCGCGATCAGCTTCTTGACCTGCCGCTGCGACTTGCCGCAGAAGCTGCACAGGAGCTGCTCGTTGGAATCTGTCGGTCTGGCCATATCCCTAGCGCTCCCCCTGAAAGGCGCCCGTGCTGCCCCCGGAGCTAGTGCTCCGAGATCACCCTGTCGATGATTCCGTACTCCTTCGCCTCCTCGGAGCTCATGAAGTAGTCGCGCTCCGTGTCCCTGCGCACGTCCTCGAGCTCTTTGCCCGTGTGCTTGGCGATGATCTCGTCCAGGCGCCTGCGCACGTCGATGATCTCCTTGGCGTGGATCTCGATGTCCGTCGCCTGGCCCTGGAAGCTCGAGGAGACCTGGTGGATGAGGATCTTCGCGTTGGGCAGCGCCATGCGCTTGCCGTGCGCGCCGCCCGCGAGCAGCAGCGCGCCCATCGACATCGCGATGCCCACGCAGATCGTCTGCACGTCGGGCTTGATGAACTGCATCGTGTCGTAGATCGCGAGGCCCGCATACACCGAGCCGCCGGGCGAGTTGATGTAGAGCGAGATGTCCTTCTCGGGATCCTCGGACTCCAGGTGCAGCAGCTGCGCGACCACCAGGTTCGCGATCTGGTCGTCGACGGGCGTGCCGAGGAACACGATGCGCTCGTTGAGCAGCCTGCTGTAGATGTCGAACGCGCGCTCTCCGCGAGAGGTCTGCTCGACGACCATTGGGACAAGTGGGCTCATGATCCTCGCCTTTGTTTCACGCCGCCGCTCCGATTCCTCTAGAGGCTAGCGGTCCGGTGTCCACAATCTCGGGGGTGCGCTTGCAGCGCCCGTCTGCGCGCGCTCCTGCTCGGCGGCCTTCTCCGGCGTCCACAGACGCTCGCGCGCCTGCGCCTGCGCGGGCGCGATCGGCTTCGCGTGCTCGGCGATCAAGTCGATCGCCTGGCGTGCAGCGAGGTCCTCGCGAAGGTCCTCCAGGCGCCCGCTCGAGCGCAGCTGCTCGAGCAGCTCGTGCGGGTCCGGGCCCTCCTGCCCCTCGCTCGGCGCGAGCGCCGCGAGCACGTCCTCGTCGGTCGGCGTGATGCCGCGCTCGGCCACGATCGCCGTGATCACCGCCTCGCGCCGCAGCGCGAGCTCCGCCTCGGGCTCGAGCTCGCTGACCACCTCCTGCTCCTGGCGGCCGCTGATCTGCAGGTATGCCTCGCGCGAGATGCCGCGGTGCGAGAGCGCGTGCAGCATGCGCTCCCACATCTCACGAGCGCGTGAGTGGACCAGCTCCGGCGTCACCTCCACGCGCGCGAGCGCCACCGCCGCGTCCAGCGCCGACTGGCGGAACTCCGCCTCCACGCCCGCGCGCGCCTGGCTGAGCAGGCGTTCGCGCACGTCCTCGCGCAGCTGCGCGAGGTCGTCGAAGCCGGCGTCAAGCGCGAAGTCCTCGTCCACCTCCGGCAGCTCCTTGCGCTTGACCTCCTTGACCGTCACCTCGAAGCTCGCCTCGCGCCCCGCGACCTCAGCCGCGCCGTAGTCCTCCGGGAAGCGCAGCGCGAAGGTGCGCGTCTCCCCCCCGCTCGCGCCCAGCAGCGCCTCCTCGAAGCCCGGGATCAGGTTGCCCGCACCCAACTCGACCAGCTGGTCGCGCCCCTCGCCGCCGCGCAGCGGCTCACGCGCGCGCTCCGCGCCCGACCCCGCGCCCTCAGCGCGCGCGCCCTCAGCGCTCGCGCCCGCTTCCGCCGGGTCGCGCTCGGCGAGCAGCGCGCCCTCGTAGTCGATCACCACGAAGTCGCCGCGCTCGGCGGGGCGCTCCGCGGTCTGCAGGCGCGCGAGGCTCTCACGCATGAGCTCGATCTCGCGGTCGAGGTCGGCCTCCTGCACCTCGGGCTCGCGCCGCGGCGCCTCCACGCCGAGGTACTCGCCGAGCTGCGCCTTCGGCAGCACGCCGATCTCGATCGAGAACTCGAGCGCCTGTCCCTGCGGCGGCAGCTCGCCGAGGTCAAGCTCGGGGTCGCCCACCGGCACGATGCCCGCGCTCGCGATCGCGTCGGAGTACCAGCTCGAGATCGTCCCGCGTACCGCCTCCTCGAGCACCGCCTCACGGCCCATGCGCTGGATCACCAGCGGCGCGGGCACCTTGCCGCGACGGAAGCCGGGCAGCTTCAGGTCGCGGCCGAGCTGCCTCGCGGTGCGCTCGACGCGCCCCTCGAGCTCCTCCGCGGGCACCTGCACCTGCACGCGCACGCGTGAGTCGCCGAGCTCGGTGACCGTCGTCTTCAGCGCTTGCGCCACCCGGCCACGATACCGTGCCCGCCGTGAGTGACCCGCGCAGAGCGCCGCTGCCCGCGCGCATCGAGGCGCGGCTCTGGACGGGGCCCGCCGCCCACCTGCTCGGCGGCGGGCTCGACCTGCTCGAAGCGATCGCGCGCCACGCGCTCGCGGGACGCGCAGCGCCGCCGCGGCGCGCGGCCCGCGCACTGCGGGCCACGCGACGGCGGCGTCATGGAAGCGGGGACGTCCTCTAGGCCGCGGTGACGCGCGCGGCGGCGCCGGCGCTGAAGCTCAGCGCCTTGCCGCGCGGAAGCACCAGCACGGGGCAGCGCGCGACTTCGATCAGGTAGGAGGCCGATGCGCTGATCGATACGCGGCCCGGCTCGGTCTCCGAGCGCGAGTCGATCACCAGCAGGTCAGCGTCCTCGTTTGCGACGGGCGCGACCTCGCCGCCGAGCGCAGCCGCGAGCGCAGCCGCGGTCTCGCGTGCGCCGCCGTCCCCGTCGCCCACCGCGACGATGCGCCGCAGCGCGGCCGTGAGGTCGCGCTCGGCGAAGTCGACCGGCGCGATCGCGACCGCGGTCCTGCCGCCCTCGATGAGGCGCTGCGCGGAGTTGCCGACGGCGACGTGGCCTTTGGCGGTGTGCGAGTCCGAGCAGAAGACGATCACGTCCGCGCCCTGCTCCTCCGCGAGGCTCGCGAGCCCGTCCGGGGTGGAGCGGTCGGTGACCACGTGGCACGCCGCGTTCGCGTCTCCGAGCAGCTCTGCGCCGCGCGCGAGCAGCTCGTGGGCCTCCGCTTCTGCGAGCGTCTCGCGCGCGGAGTCCTCCTCGTGTGCGTGGCGCACGTATGCCAGCGAGACCTCTGCGCCGGCGCGGCCCAGCACGCGGCCGAGCGCGATCGCGTCGTCCTCGTTCGCTGTGCCGTCGTAGGAAACGATGATCTTGGTGGGCATGGCTGTTCTCCTCTCAAGCTCTTGTGATGGCGCGCAGCCCTCGGCCGCGGCGGTCGTGTTGCTCGTGGTGCTTTCGAGATGAGTCTGGCACGCTCCTGCTATCAGTTCCAGTAAACTTGTTGATATTATCTATAAGTATTGCTTATGCTCAATGTGGCCCGCTTGAAGATCCTCACCGAGGTCGCCTACCGCGGCTCGTTCTCCGCTGCCGCCGACGCGCTGTCCTACACGCAGTCCGCCGTCTCACAGCAGATCGCGACGCTCGAGACCGAGACCGGGCTCGCGCTGCTCGAGCGTCACCCGCGCGGCGTGAGCCTGACCGCCGCCGGGCAGATGCTCGTCGGCCACGCCGAGGGGATCCTCGCGCGCCTCGAGGCCGCCGACGCCGCGCTCGCAACGATCGCGGGACTGCGCGGCGGGCGCCTGCGCGCCGCCTCCTTCCCCACCGCGGGCGCCACCCTCATGCCGCTCGCGATCGCCACGTTCCGTGCGTCCTACCCGGACGTGGAGCTCACGCTCGCGGAGGGCGAGCCGGAGGACATCCTGCCGCGCCTGCGCGCCGGCGAGCTCGACCTCGCGCTGCTGTACGAGTTCGCCGACGAGTCGCAGCTCGCGCACGAGATGACGCGCGTGGAGCTGCTCTCCGACCCCCTGCACCTCGCGCTGCCGCGTGCGCACCCGCTCGCGCGCAAAGACACCGTGCGGCTCGGCGAGCTCAGCGGCGAAGCGTGGGTTCAGACCTCGCGCGCGAGCCCGTGCGCGCGCCACGTCGTGCGCAGCTGCCACGCCGCCGGCTTCGAGCCCCACGTCGCCTTCGAGAGCGACGACTACCAGACCGTGCAGGGC
>Ga0075030_100003743_pt1 | contig 13777 bp, 8 predicted proteins | sample LitLauG_LLR_2012_FD_71393 | JGI IMG/M metagenome (GOLD analysis project Ga0075030, IMG submission 71393) | Freshwater sediment microbial communities from Pennsylvania, USA - Little Laurel Run_MetaG_LLR_2012 | ecosystem: Environmental > Aquatic > Freshwater > Creek > Sediment | place: USA... | reverse complement strand
AAGATTACGGAGGCGGATGCATACTGGAATGCGCAGCCGTCCGCCGTTCAAGTGCTGCGGAACATGGACCCGGGTCCTGAGAAATATAACGTAGCCACCCAGTTGGCGGCGCAGGGTTACTCCATCGACACGCAGATCATGCTGTGGGGCTGGGACCCCCAAATGACCATGACCATCCGGCAGGAATACGGCTACACCTGGGTGCCGTCCTGGGGACAGCCGGCCATCACCACAGCGCCAGGAGTGAGCGATCCCTTTGCGACCGGCAACTACAACGCTGACGCACCTCCGCCCGGCTCCATCAAGGTGACTACCGCGTTTGCCAACGGGACGGTCCAGAACCAGGTCTTGCTCAATTTGGAGGCCGCGCAGGGTGTGGCTCCGAGAACTTCGTAAAAGAAAAAGGGCCGGGACTTGCGTCCGGCCCTCTTCCCTGCTTGCGGATGCGCCGTTACTGCACGACGGGGATATATACGGTATTGGAGAAGAGCGTCTGGCCGTTCTCCACGAGGCCCACCACGAGGGGTTGGTTCGTACCAGCCGGATTTAACAGCGGGATGGTGAATCCAACCACATAGACGCCGACTTCACCCGGCTGGTAGTACGCCGTAGTGACAGGCACGCCGAGATTAGATACTCCGACGATCACCTGGTTGGCTACGCTCTGACCGTTGATGCCCACTGAGTTGGTGGCCGTCGTGGGCGTGACCTGGCCGAGGCCGGTGGCGATTACATAATACGTACCGCCGCGTTTCGCCGGATTCGAGGCCGAAACGTAGGAACCGTCAGCCCCGCTGATCACGTCGCCGTAGGCGATTCCATTGCTGCCGGTTGCGTAGAAGATGCCGGGCTGCGCTGCCAAAATCGAAACTCCGGTAATGGTGCTAGTCCCGCCGTTCAGTGAGAGCGTCACCGTGCCGTTATTGGTCACCGGCGCTTCGCATGGCGTCTGGAACGTCACCTGTTGCTTGCCGTTGGTGTTGCTGAGCTGATAAATCGGCGCAGGGATGCCATTGACGCTGAGGCTGAACCCGTTCAGAGTGGTTTGCAGCGGTCCGAAGAAGCTTGCACCCGACACCGTTCCGGTGATTCCGGGGGCGATGCCGCTGCCCGTGGCCGTCGCTAATCCGCAGGGCACGAGGCCCGTCTGGAAGCTGGCGGCGTTCTGGAAATTAGCCACGCTCACCAGCGGGCCCTGAGGGATCGCCGTTTCGGTGAACACCGCGCTTACACCCGCGTAAGTGGCTGTGACTGTGGCGCTACCGGGCGTTTGCGACGCGGTCGCCGTGGTCGAAGCCTGGCCTTGGGCGTTGGTCGTCGCGGTCGTCGGGTTGATGCTGATATTCCCCGAGGTCGCCGTGAAGGTAATAGTGGCTCCGGAGATCGGATTATTGTTCGTATCGTTCAACTGGACCGTCAACGGAAGAGGGAACGCGGAACTGACCGTGACGGACTGGTTATTGCCGTTGACAATCGACAAGCCGCTGACAACGGGCGAACTGGTTAGCGTGAACGTCGCGATCACGGTGGTGCCAAGAGTGCATGTGACCACCACTGTGCCCGGCGTGATGCCGAATTTGACGCCCGCGCTCACGCGTCCGGCGCTGGTGGAGGTGCTTACAACGTTGGTGAGTGTCGCCGAGCCGGTCTTGACCGCCCACGTGACGGCCGTACCCGCGATGGGGTTATTACAGCCATCAGTAACGACCGCTGTCAGCGGGTACTGGAGCGCTTGCCCCGCGGGTCCGGTCTGGTTGTTTCCGGAGACAATCGATAGCGAACTACCCGCGCCCTGCGTCACGGTTACGGTTCCGCTGTAATACGCGAAGCCTCCGACCGAAAAGGCTACCGGCCATGTACCCAATGCGCTGGATCCGCCGGTTCCACACAGGGCGACAACGTCGCAGTGGGCTATTCCAGTGGCGGTATCGGAGGGCAACGATGTGGCGGCACAAGCGGCATGTGTGGAGAGGGGATAGGGCGAGCCTTGTGTGGTGTCAATAATAAAAATGGATACGTTGGGGATGGGGTTCCCGTATTGCGGGAACCATTGGGCATTGATTTGCGCGGCGAAAGCGTTCGGCGTTACCCCACCTTCGGGCACGGTGACGTTCGTGTTGTACGGAGGGACCTGAATGACGTGGGGCGGGAATGCTTCTCCACTTCCGTTTCCGGTGTTGGCAAAGATCGCGAACTCGGTCTCGGTGAAGGCCACAAGCCCGTAGGCGGTGGTCGCCTGGACGGTGTCTGCTTCAAAGTCCAAGCCGCCGGCAGGAAGACTGGCGAAAAAGTCCGCCGAGGCGTGGCCGTTCGCGTCGGTGAGGCCCGAGGGATTGATAATGAATCCGGTTCCCGACGTGACACTGAACGTGGTCGCGACGCCCGGCAGCGGCACGCCGTTCACATCCGTCACAAGAATGGTGAGAGAGTTTCCGGTAACCAGCGTGGACTGTCCTTGCGGGATAAGCTGTCCGTTTCCGCTGACGATGGTAACCTGTTGGACGCCCGAGGGGCCGGTGCCGCCGCTGCCGGGCGCGCCCGGCACGGTGATGGTGTAGCTGGCGCTGGCCGTTCCCGCCGTAAGAGTGATGGTAAAGGTCCCGGAAACACTAGGAGCAACCACGGTGGTCTGTACGTAGCCGTCAGCATTCGTGGTGGGGGTAGCCGTATTCACCGTGAAGCCGGACGGTGCCGTAAAGCTCACCGGGAAGTTAAAAACCGGCTTGTTGTTTAAGTCCAGCACGCGTGCGATCAGCGGAAGGGATGTTGCGCCTTGGGCGACGGTCTGGCTCACGTTGTACTGAAGAAAGGATGCGGGTGCGCTCTGGGACGGGATCCCGACGTATTCTAGAGTTCCGGTCTGCGCCGTCGCGCCCGTGGGCGTGGGCGCGGAATTATTCGAGAGATTCACCCGGTAAAGCACATTCTGCGGACTAGACGCGACAAATGCGAAGAGGTGCGCTGCGGGAATTTCGTTGGAGATGGCGACTCCAAGCACCGCCTGCGCATTGAAAATACTGTTCAACGAGCTTACTTGAAGCCCGAGCGGAGATGGGTTGACGTCATAGAGAGTCTGGTTGGCGTAGGAGATGGCGAAAATGCGGCTATTGCCGGCGATCAGCACATCGTCGATCGGCGTGGGGGACCCGCCTACCAGGTTGGGCCACTTGGCCACCGTCGCCACATTGGTTGCGGTCGTGGCGAGCGTAATTTGGAGGATCGAACCGCCGGTGTAAACGGCGGTCAGGTTCGCAAAATAAAGCGTCGTGCCATCGGGCGTGAAATGGAGCGGTCCCGGGGTCGCCACGAACTGGATGGTGCCATTCGACGTGATGGCCATCGTCGTGGGATTGATCTCGAAGATATTGTTGGGTCCGCCGACATAAAGGAGGCCGAGCGGCGAGATCGCGATTTGGCTGGCTATCGTCGGCAGCACCAGCGGCGAGCCGATGGCCGCACCCGAGGGCAGCGACACTTTCGTTACTGTGGTGTTGATAATGGTGTCGGTCAGGATATAAGCATACTTAGAGTCGCGGCTAATGGCCGTTCCCATCACCGTCCCACCGGTGGCGACCGTCTGCAGAATGCTATAGGAGCTGGCGGAAAGAATGTAAGCCGAGCCATCGCCGATGACCGCATAGTTGCCGTCTGGCGAAGTGGACAGAGTCAGGGGCTGCTTGTCTTGCGGCGTCGGGATCCCGTTCACCGTATTGAAGGACGTGAAGGTAGCGTTGGCGATCTGTAGCGTACTCCCCAGTATGTAAAAGCCCGTGCCGTCCGGCTTGGCCTGAATCTGGAAGGTCCCGTTGGGGCCCAGCGCGTTAATGGCGGGCGCAATCGTACCCACATCCTGGTATCCCACGATCTGATTATTGATCGATGTGGTGGATGCTCCCGGAATCTGGAAGACGTAGCCGGTGCCGGGCTGGCCGAACGCGGCGGTAGTTGCGGCTAGACACAGTATGGCCGCAACGATGGAGTTTCGTTTAAACATGAAGGAACCTCTCGGGGACGAGTTGGACGCGGCGGGACACTAAGAATTGTACCATACCCTCAAGTACTCCAGAATACCAAAAAAACGCACGTGCTGGAAAATGTTTGTTCGGGCCGTCTTCCGGCTGTGCCCAGCAATCGCTTGAGAGCCCTGACGCGCGCCCCAAAAATGCAAAAAGGGGAGGAGCCGAAGCTCCTCCCCTTTTTGTGAAACAATTACTGGTGCTTACTGACCGAGCGACTCACTGGTGAACGGCGTACGAGCCGGTGCCAGCGGGTTGTCGAGCACAAGTGCCAGGTAACCTTCCGACAGACCGTTGGTCTGCGAGTTCACGGCAGGACCACCACCGAGTCCGCCGATGAAGGCGAAACCGTGGCAATACTGGAACTGCGCCGAGGCGATCATGTAGCCGGTGAAGCCGACCGCACGATTGTCAAGGCCCCATGCCGTGCTGCCGTTAAACAGCGTGTAGGTGAGGACGTTGCCAGGGACCAGGACTGACTGGCCAGTCGTGGGGCTGGGGCAGGTGCCGGGGCTGGTGGTGTTGGTGCACTGGAACGGAGGAGCAGGATTGGTCGTGCTTCCGTTGTAGTAGAACAGCGTGATCGAGCCGGACTGGCCGGGGGTCCCGAACGGATCGGCCGTCGTGTTGGCGATGGCAATACCCGTGTCATACCCAGCAGCCTGCGTCACGTACGGGAACAGCAGGTTGCAGGAGCACTTCAGGACTTCGATGATGTTGCCAGCCGTGCCGAGGAACACGAAGCGCGGAACCGGCAGCGTGGAGCTAGCATAGAAGGCCGGCGGGCCAGCCAGATAGAACGGAGCGAATCCGCCCGCGGCCGTGGCGACCTGGTTGGGTTGCGGCAGGCCGATCGGAGCGTTGGCGCTCAGGTTCGGGCTGTACGAGACGTAGAACGGAACGGTCGCGTACTCGTTGGAGTACGGATCGGAGTACAGCACTTCGTACACGAGGAGGGCCGAAGGACCCGTGATCCCGAATAGGTTCGAAGACGTCGCGGCGACCGTCATCTGAGAAGAGGTGTTGGCGCCGGATGCGTCGGTCGAGACCAGAACCATAACGCCGCTGGTTTGGCCAGTGGCTTGGCGCTGAATCACAACAACTTCCTGAACCCACAGGGTCAGGCCGCTGGGGATGCCCTGCAGAGCCACCGCGAGGCGGGTTCCCTGAGAGGCTTGGCCAGCAGTGGCGACACCGGTCGTGGAGGCGAAATTGCCACCAAAACCAGCTCCGCCAGTGACCGAGACCGTGCTGCTGGTGCCGAAGGTCTGGAGACCCGGAGGAGGATTCGGGGACGGATTGGACGACGACGAAATCGACTCGAAGCCGCTTTCCGTGAAGTAGTTCACGCCCGGAACGTTCTGATTCAGGTCGGTATTGGTGATCACCGGAGCGATCGGCGTGTTCACGAGCCACTGACCGCTGGCGAACGAGCCGTTCTGCTGCGCGACGTTCAGGTTGCGCACTTTCCATGCGTTGCTGAAGCCTTCCACGAAGGTCAGAGCAGCGTCAACGGTTGACGGATAGCCACTGGAGGCCTTCAAGCCGGGATCATACGCATTGCACTGGGCGAAGCTCAGCGAGGACTTGGTCACCTTGCTGGTCAGACCGAGCTGGGCGGTCGCAACCACCAAAGCCTGGAAGCTGATCGGCACAGTGGCGCTGCCCGAGGAACCGATGCCCATGGTGATCGGCACCTGGAAGTTCGACTGGGCCGCACCGGTCTGGTTCGCATCGACGCGCACGTTGGTGAAGCGCAGAATGCGGGTGTTGTTGCTGCCCGGAGGATCAAACGGAACGTTGTTGAACACGACCGAGGTGTAGAACAGGTTGGTGCCCACAACAGGAACACGACCCTGGAACACGTTCGGACGGGCATTCGACGATCCATTGTAGGTCCCAACGCCATTGCCGACGCCGAGGATCGTGCAAACACCAGCAGGGCCACCGGCCGCACCGCTGTCGCAAACCTGCAAGGGGATGGTCGGATTCGTGGGCGAGTTCGGCTCGTCGATGATCAAGAGAGCTTCATCGAATACGGTCGAATTCAGAGCGCCGGAGAGCTGCTGCGTACCGGTGATCTTGCTCGTCACGTTGTAATTCATGAACAGCTGGATGTTGATGGCCGGGACGGGCTGACCAGCAGCGGTGGGGGTACCACCGGTGCAAGAAAGCACCACGTCACCAACCTGCTCCGCCAAACCTTCAGCGCGAACCAAGTTGTCCGTGGCCGTCTGAACGGTGCAAGTCAGGGCCTGCTGTCCTGTCTGTGCGCTGGCCGGAACCGAGAGCCCTGCGAGCAGAGCCACTGCGGCAAGCGCGAATAACCATTTGCGAAAATCTGCCATTTCCTTCTCCTTGTGAATTTTTGGAATTGAATTGATGGAAGTTCTTTTTTTCAACCTGAGCCTCAATCTACAATTCCCTCGGCTTTGCAGCCTTGGAAACCGAGCTCCCCAGCCCAAACTTCACTCTGGCTGATCTCCGCTCGACTGCTGTGTTGCCTAAGCTCATTCTTTACTTTAAGACTTCTCGTTTTTCGACTTCTTTTTCTTCAGTGCTCGCGGGACTCACGGTCAATGAATCCGCCTAAACTGCTTTAAACCCTGGACGCAGTCAAATTATTGATACCACTCTCTGCCTGACCAAGTCAAGCCTAAAGTGCTGGCCCATATCCGAAAAGCTGACTCCCGACAACCCACTAGAGCTTCCTCATTCCACCATAGTGCCCCCTCCAAGGTCAAGGGGCGACGCCGAACGGCGCTGAATGCGCCTTGAACGGGGTGATTCCTAAGCCCAACCGGCAGGCGCCTATTGGCGGCGGATATCCCGCTTCATCAGCTTGACCCTGCTTTTCAGCTCATCGCTGGCTTCGATTAATTGAGTCTCGTCGAAGATAACGTGGGGAGTAAAAAACATAATCAGCTCATCGCGTTCCTTGGAAACGCTCTTGGACCCGAACAGAGCGCCTAGCCATGGGATGCGGATGAGTCCAGGAATGCCGTTGATCTGGTTCGAAATTTTTTCGGATATCAACCCACCGATGGCGATGGTATCGCCATCCATCAGCGTGATTTGCGTCTGGACTACCTGCTGCGAGAAGGCTGGGGTGGCCGCGTTGGTGGTGGCAGCGGCATCAACGTCGCTGATTTCCTGGTTGATGATCAGCGTCACCACGCCGCTGGCATTCACCCGCGCGTTGACCTGCAGCGTGATGCCTGTGTTTTCCGACGAAAAGGACGAGGTGCTGGTGATATTGCCGCCGGAGGGAATTACGGTAGAGCCGGTGGTGACCGGAATCTGCGTGCCTACGTTGATGGTCGCTGGAATGCTATCGGTGGCAATGAGACTGGGCTCCGAGAGCAGCTTCGAATACTGGCGGTTTTCGTTAGCCGAGAGCGTCAGCAGCAACTGGCGGCTCTGGCCGACGATAGTTCCGGCGGTGAACGCCGTGCCGCTGGATATACTGCCCAACAGTTGATGCGCGAAAGACCCGGTTGCACCGTTTTTCGTCAACTGGGCGGTGATGTTGCTGGCAAAGGAGTCGCTCAGCGTGACCGAATAAATCTTGGCTTCGAGAAGAATCTGGCGCGGAGGCACGTCTAGTTCCTTGAGTGTCTTCAGGATGCTCTGGTACTGCTGGGCGTTCGCCTGGATGATCAGCTTGTTGTCTAATGGATTGGGAATAATGCGCGGCGCGGGGATAGCGGGCGCGGCGCTGGACCCTCCCGATGTGGTCGCCGCTGCTCCGCCAATAGGTCCTCCGGCAGCAGCCGCGGTCTGACCAGTGGCATTAACGGCCGGAGCTTGCGCCGAAAAGCCTCCAAACGCCGGATAGCCATAGGCTTGGGAGCCGTTATAGCCTCCTCCAAAGCCGCCGCCATAGCCGCCTCCGACGCCGCTCATGCCGTTGGCTCCGCACCCGCCGGCGCCGCCGAAGCCGCTGTTGAAGCCGTTGGAATTGCCATAGCCTCCAGAGTTGCCATACCCTCCACCACCCCCGAAGGACTGCCCGCCACCGTATGTGTTACCGTAGCCGCCTCCGCCCCCATATCCCCCGCCGTACCCGCCGCCGGTGTTGCCGTACCCGGACTGAAATCCGCCGCCCATCCCTCCGGCGAAGGATGACGTCATGCCGGGGTTGTACACCTGGTTCAGCGCCATCGCCAGACATTCCGCCCGGCCGTAATAGACCTTATATACGTAAGTCTCGATGTCGCCAGCAGCCAGCTTCACCGGAATATCCAATTTGGCCAACCACTCCCCAACGGTGGTGAACACGCCGGGGTTGGACGCCACGGCGATCAGCGTATTGATACGGTCCACGCCAATAAAACGCACCGGGGAAGACTTGGCGTCCAGCGAAATGGACTTGAACACATTCTCCAGGTCCTTGGCCACTTCGGTGGGCTTCACATTCTTCACGTCGTAGAGGCGTACGCGCTGGTTGACAAACGCCTCGCTGTCGAACTCCGCGATCAGGTCCATGGTGCGGCGCATGTTACGCCGGCTATCGAGCAAAAACAGCAGATTGGCGGGCGGATAAGAAATCATCTCGGAGTTTTCGCCGGCGAACTCCTTCAGGATTTTCATCAGTTCATCCACACCCACGTACTTGAGGAAGACCAGATTGAGCATGGTTTGGTCATCCTCGGCGATGTTCCTGGCGTTGATTTCCGGGCGCATCGGCAGATGCTTGATCTCTTTCAGCGGCACGACACGGTACAACTGTCCGTCCTGCACCAGGCCGTAGTTATTAATGCGCAGGATCAGCTCCAGCATGTTGCGCGCGTCCAGCCCGGTGGGGTCGCCATAGGTATTCAGCGTGATGGAGCCCTTTACGGCGGGGTCGACGATGATGTTCATCTTGAGCAGGCGCGCCAGTTGATCGATCACCGCGCTGAGCGAGGCGTTTTCGAGGTTGGTGTTACCCATCGCCACGGGCGCGCCGGGCGCGTTCTGCGCTGCGGTCTGAGTTGGGGCCATTTGGACCGGGGCGGCCTGTGCGGGGGCAGTTTGGGCGGGCACCGTTTGGGCTGGGGCCGTTTGGGCCGGAGCAACTTGGGTGGGAGCTGCTTGGACCGGGGCCGTTTGCGGCGCAGGGGGTTTGGCCGCGGCGCCCGGTGCAGGTTGAGTAGTCACCGTCGGGGGGCGCTGCTGCGGCGGCGGAGGCGGGAACTGCTGCGCGCGCGCCAGCAGCGCCGCGCCCAGCATGGATACGAGTACATTCTTCATCTTTATTCCTTGGTCCTTCACTACGGATTCACCGCGCGCCACAGGCAGACTTTGTCGCCGAACAGGTTGGCGGTGATTTCTTTCCTGTAGCCTTCCTCAATGGTTCCGGCAGGCGACGTATCGCCCGGGACGCATTGCCGGATGCCTCCACCGTTATCCTTGCCCAGCTTTTCCGATCCTTTGACGTCTCCGCCCACCGATTTAACGTTCGGCGAACTGGCGGCCGCAACTGCGGAGGGCGCGGGCGCAGCGGACTGCCGCGCTGAGGCCGCTTCCTGCATGGCTTCTTTGTCGCGCAGAGTGTCAGGATCGCGTTCCACCAGTTTGCCGTCCCAATCGAACACGATTTTTTCGCGGCTGAAGCTCACCAGCAGGAACGGACCCACTTTATCGCCAGCGTGATATCGCTTTTGTGTGTCTTTGGGAAGGCGCAGCAGCACCACTCGATCACCAAAGTTCATTTCGCCGTAATACACCGGCAAATCCGGCATGCGCGGCGGAGGCGGAGGCGTAGGAGGCGGCGGGGGGGGCTCGACAATCACGTTAGGATTGCGGTCGCGCGAAAACAGCGTCTTCTGCGCGATCTCCACATAATCGGAGGCCGAAGGAGGCTTGGGCAAAGGAATCGGCGGAGGTGCCGGCGTCGCACGAGGCTGCGGTGCCGCGTTCAGCACCGCTTGTTCATGGCGCCGCGCGTCAACCCAGCGCTCCCGCAGCATCCAGAACAGCCATCCGGCAAACGCCAGCAGCGCGAAATTTAACAGGATAATTTTACGGTTCACGACGCGCCCACTCCTTTTTTCACCGGAACCAGTTTGCGCGGCACAATGCCGCTAACGGTCAACCGCACGCCCAGGATTTTGTCTTTCGAACTGTTGCTGCTCACGCGCACCTCATTCGAGGCGATCAGTTCCGGGCGCTTGCCCAGAGCGGCCAAAATGTTGGTTAACTGGTCGATGCCGCAATCGATCTGCACCGTTACTACTACTTCTCCGTAGGCGTCGCCGAACGGACGCACCGCGCCCAGTTCCTGCGATCGAATCTCCACGCGCGGATTCTCATCGTGGCCCAGTTGCCGCAGGATTTGGATGATCTGCGCCTGCGCCTGCTGCGCTGTATCGGCGATGATCAGCCCTTTTTCACGCTGCGCCAGATCGGCTGAGGCCTGCTGGAACAGCTCCTGTTTTTTCGGCGCGGATTCGGCCTGCTCTCGTAGCTTTGCCAGTTGTTTTTCCGCCGTCGAAACCGAATTCGCGGGCTCCGCCAGTGCCACTGCGGATGTGCTCGAACTCGATTGCCAATAGGTGTAGATCGCGCCCAGGAGCAGGCTGACGAAAGACCATGCTACAAAACGGCGGATGGCCGGGGAGAGGTTCATTTGCCCGCCTCCCTCTGGCTCCGGACGCGAAACGCTTCGCCCGTCTGAATACGCACCGGCTGCATGGCGAACTCCGACGCTTCAAAATACGGCGAGGCGTCGATTTGCTTGAGCAGCGGCGCGGCCTGATCGGCTTCGCCTGCCACCACAATCTGCGAACGCGTCAGTTCCAGCGTGTTGAGCCAGATCGGAGGCGGAAGAATATGCGTCATCTCCCGCATGGCGTCGATGTCCAGCTTGGAGCGGTTGCGGAACTGATCCAGCAGAATGGTCTTCTGCCTCGCCGCGGCGGTGTCTTTCTCCAGCCTCACTGCTTGCGCCGCGCGCGGACGAACCCCGGCGATCTGCTCGTTGAGAGAACGCAGGTAGCGCCGGTTTTCCACCACCGGATACGCCACCAGCGCCGCGCCGCCGGTAAGCAGTACGCCCGCCGCCACTGCCGTGGGAATCCACAACGCGCGCGCGTTTGACGCGCGCTGTTCCTTCGGCAGAAGATTCAATGGCAGCGACAACAACGGGCACGCGGCGACCAATGCGGCGGCGTGAGGCAGCGCCGGATCGGCTCCGAGCAGCGCATGAAATGAGCGCGTTTCCGTCAGCGGATCCAGGCGAAGCTCGGCCAATGCCAGCGCCGCGGCGCGATCCGGCGCGGCGTCGAAGGTTGCCGAAAAGAGGGGCCGCGCGGGACTCTCGCCATACATTTCGACGCGCCCGTTCACTTCCTGTAACGCGAGCGCCGGCGCGGGTTCGGACGTAAACAACCGCCGCGCCGAATAAATCGCCGCCGGAGCGCAAGTGAAGCTGGCGACCTTCACGCCCGCTTCCGCAAACCATGCCTGATATTTTTCGACGGCTGCGCGTCGCGCAATCGCGACCAGCACGATGGACGTGCCGGGTAAGCGCGCCCAACTGGACGCCACGTCGTCTTCGGCGTAGGGATGCAAGCCGTCCAACTGATAGCCGACCGCTGCTGCCAGATCCTTATCGGACACGCCCGGCACCGCGATTTGCCGCAGGATGACGTCCTCGCGCGGCAACAGCACGGTGGCTACGGCATACTTCCAGTCGATTTTTTTGAGGAACGCCGCGTATTCGCGACCCCAATCGGCGGCGGGCTGCTGCGCGGCGTTCTCAATCGAAAACCCGTCCACCGCGCGCGCTCCATTGGGACGCACGCGGACGGCCGCGATGCGCAGAGTCTCCGAGCCGCGCGCACCCGCGATCTCGATCCCGACTCCGTTGCCGAAAGCCAGAAATTTGCGGAGGCTGGAAGGAATCATCGCGTCACACCAGCCGGAGAAATCGCCGCTTCCGACCACGCGTCGTCATACCAGCGCAGCACGTGCACCGGAATCTGGTACAGCTTGCGATTCACCAGTTTCACCGTCGCCGAAGCCGTCCGCAGAGTCCCGGAAGGATTCAATCGCGCCGACGCGCGCAGCGTCCAGATGTAATTGCCACCCAAGCCCAGCCCTACCGGAGGCACACCCAGATCGCTCACCTCCGCCAGGTTTTTGAACGGCGTGGCAGTGCGGTGCGCGACGATGGAATGCACGGCGTCCGGCGTCATCCCGAGCGAAGCCATCAGCGCCGGGCTCACGGTATTCACGTCGAACTGGCCCGTGGAACCCCATACGGATAAAGCGTCGCGCAGGCCTCCCGTGGCATAAAGAACGCCCTGGTCGCCGGGCAAATAATTGCCATAAAACAGCTCCGGAGTCATGCCGCGCACAAACAATAGTTCCTCAATCTCTTGAAAAGACGCGTGCCGGGCCCGAAAAGTCGGCGCGATGCCGGAGTAAAATTCGTCGAAAGCGGTAGGCTCGGCCGCGCCGCTGCGCCAATCGACGATCCCGGCGGCGATTTCGCGTGCCCTGCCCTCGTCGCCGCACACCACCGCGATTAGCCGCGTAAGCTGGTCCGGGCTGGCGAAATCGATGTTCAACTTCGACGATTCCGGGATCATCTCCACCACGGCGGAGCCGCTGGGAAACGTCATATTCAACCGCGCCAGGTTATAGTCCCAAAAGCGCGGAGAGCCGTCCGGATTGCGCACATCCTGATCCGCCCAAACCATCCACTGGATGCCTCGCTCCACTGCTCCCGTGGCCAGATAATAGGCGCGCAGACCGTTGGAATCCGCTTCCACGCGATCGGTTTCCGCACGCACGCTCGACGCCACAGACAACGCGATCGCGGTAAGCCCAGCCGAGAGCCACAGCACCGTCAACAGCGCGCTGCCCCGCTCATTTGATGTCTTCATACAGAGACCTCACTTCGCGGGTGACGTGGATGGGCACGGTCACCGTGGTCATGCGCAGCACGGCCATGTTTCCATCCAGGGGCGTCATCTCGATCTTCACCGCCGCGGGCATATCGGGACGGTCCCACACGGGCAGCCACTTCTCAGAAGGATACGTGTCGGGAATCCGCTCGCGATAGGAAAACGTGCAGGACGCCAGGCGGTCGGCCAGGATCAGCGACGTTGGCTCGATGTCCGGCGCGGCCGCGCCTTCGCCGCAAAAAGGCGCGGTGGACGCCGGTCCCGTGAACGGATGCTCGGTCACGATGAGGCGCACGCCCTGCTCGCCCTTGACCACCGTGAACTGGTCGAATTGAGGATAGCCGCGCGCGCCCTCGTTCATGGAATAACTGGAGACCAGCCGCAGCGAATCCGAAGCGCCGGAAAACACCGGCATTCGCACCTCGCCGCAGTCGCCGATGGAAGGCATCGCTCCGCCGATCTGCCGCGACAGCACGCGCTGCATGCCCATCACGCGGCGATTGAACTCCAGGTGCCCGTTAATTTTTTCCATCGAAAGAAGGCTGGTGCGCATGGCCATTAGCATCCCCGTCGCGAGCGCAGCCACCAGCGTGATGGCGATCATCAGCTCGATCAAAGTGAACCCAGCATCGCTCCGTGTGTGGGGCAGGCTATACAGCCGGCAGCCGCATTTCATGCGGCTCGTTCGGGAACGCGAAGTCATTGCGGCAAATCCCCCGGCTGCAAAATCCCCCTGCGAAACCCTTCCAGCGTGTAGGCGTGCTTCACCGCCCCGTCCATCCAGTCGATCTCCAGCGCCACCCGGTCCACCACCCAGAAGCCCGCGCCCGCCCCTGGAGTCATCTCAAACGGCAAAATGGTGCC
>Ga0075030_100003741_pt1 | contig 13779 bp, 15 predicted proteins | sample LitLauG_LLR_2012_FD_71393 | JGI IMG/M metagenome (GOLD analysis project Ga0075030, IMG submission 71393) | Freshwater sediment microbial communities from Pennsylvania, USA - Little Laurel Run_MetaG_LLR_2012 | ecosystem: Environmental > Aquatic > Freshwater > Creek > Sediment | place: USA... | reverse complement strand
GGATCGGAATAATCCCGATACACGCCAAACTCGTTGCATACCAGCGGCACCCCGCGCCGCCGCGCCCACTCCGCTGCCTGCTTCATTTCGGATTCAATGCGCGCCGCATCCCAATGCTCATAGCCATAGCGGATCACCTGCAACCGGTTCGCTTCATCCGGCACCAGCGCCGCAACGCCCTCCACCGACTCCGGACTCGACGGATATCTCACTGCCCGCAGCCAGTGCCAGTAATAGGCGCCCCAGGTCGCTCCCTGGTGCGTGAAGAGATACGGCTCATAGAAATGAAAGTCGTAAATAACGTTCGAATCGTGCAGCGGCTCCTGAAATACAAGTTCATCGTCATTCGACCAGCGTGCGCCCGCCGCGATGATTGTGTGCCCGGGCGCACCCTCCCGGATCGCCGCCGCCAGCTTCGCCTGTACACCCAGCCATCGATACCGGTCCGAGAACTCCGGCTCATTCAGAACCTCGAGAAACACGCGCTCCCTGTCCCACGCAGCGTAATGTGCAGCCAACGCACGCCAGAAATCGGCAAACTGCTCGACAAAGTCATCGTCCTTTGCGAGCCGTGCCTTGAAATCGCTCTCCGGATGCAGGTCGATTACGACCGCCAGCCCGTGGTCGAGAATCATCTTCACGGCCACGTCCAGGAACCCCAGATACCCGGCCGGAATCCGGTTGGGCTCATGCTCCGTGAACATCGGCTGCGGATTCACGCTCAACCGCACATGATCGAAGCCCATCGACTTGATCAGTGCAATGTCGTCGGCGGTCGTCCAGGCCTGAAAATGTTCCTGCGTATAGCCACGCTTGTCATACACCTGCGCAAACCAATCACTCGCGTTGATTCCCCGCTTCAATCGCGCGGCCCGCACGAAGGCCGGCGAGGCGCCGGCGCTACCCGTCTGCGCCGCCCCGCCGCACGCCAACAGACCGATTAACAACAAGAATACGACCCGTAATTTCACTCGACCCATCGCCGCCAATCCCTTCGAGATTGATACACTGATGGCCTCAGACTAGCCCATGCTTCCCTGCCAGCGCCATCTCTTCGATATCCCCGAGGACGTTACCTACCTCAACTGCGCCTACATGTCGCCGCTGATGAAACCGGTCATTGAAGCTGGCACCACTGGTCTGGCCCGCAAGGCGCACCCATGGGAAATCACGCCCGACAAGTTTTTTACTGGCGCGGACGAGTTCCGCACGACCGCCGCGCAACTGCTGGAGTGCCCGGCCAATTGCATCGCCATCGTTCCCTCGGCCAGCTACGGCATTGCGACGGCCGCCCGCAATCTGCCCCTGCACCAGGGACAACACATCCTCGTGCTCGACGAGCAGTTCCCGTCCAACTACTATTCCTGGCAGCAGGTGGCCGAGGAGAGCCGCGCATCGCTGAAGATCGTCCCCTGGCCCGGGGACCACGACTGGACCGCCGCGGTTCTGAATCACCTGACCCCTGACGTCGCCGTCGCCGCGCTCCCGCACGTGCAATGGACCAGCGGCGGCCGACTCGATCTGGTCCGCATCGGCGAGGCCTGCCGCAAACTTGGCACCGCGCTCGCCCTCGATCTCACGCAATCACTCGGCGCGCTGCCGTTCAGCGTGCGTGAAGTGCAACCCGACTTCGCCGTAGCGGCCAACTACAAATGGCTGATGGGTCCCTACACCACAGGACTTCTTTATGTGGCGCCCAAATGGCATAGCGGGCGTCCGCTGGAAGAGAACTGGATCCAGCGCGCCAACGCCCGTGATTTCGCCAGCCTGATTCTCTATACCGGCGACTACGACGAGGGCGCCCGCCGCTTCGACATGGGCGAACGATCGAACTTCGCGCTGCTTCCGGCCGCGAACCGCGCCATAAAGCAGCTACTGGATTGGGGTATAGGGCAGATTTCTGAGACAGTCGGCGCGCTCAATCGCCAGCTCGCCACTGCCGCCGCGGAGCTCGGGCTCTCTTTCCCGCCAGAGGAACTGCGCGCTCCCCATTACCTGTGCCTTCGAAGAAAAGAGGCCATCCCGCACGAACTCCCCGAGATCCTAGCCCGTGAAAAGGTGTTCGTCAGCGTGCGCGGCAGTTCCATTCGCGTAACCCCGCACGTTTATAACTCGGCAAACGACCTCGATCGGCTGATCGCCTGCTTGCGGCGCATCGCGGTGACGTAAACAATACTGCTATGGCCCGTAAAGTCCTCTTCCTCTGCACCGGAAACTCCTGCCGCAGTCAGATGGCCGAAGGCTGGCTCCGTCACTATACCGGAGATCGGGCTGAGGCTTTCAGTGCCGGCACCAAACCCGCTGGCCTGAACCCCATGGCCGTCGCCGTGATGAGCGAGTCCGGCATCGATATTTCGGGCCAGCGTTCCAAGCATCTTGATGAACTGGCAAAAGAGGACTTCCTGTTCGTGATCACCGTCTGCGACGCCGCCCGCGAGCAGTGCCCGGTGTTTCCCGGAGCGCTCTACCAATTGCACTGGAGTTTTGATGATCCGGCGGGAGCCACCGGGCCGGAAGAGGAAAAACTGAAAGTATTTCGCAGAGTACGCGATGAAATCGCCGAACAGGTCCAGACGTTCGTCGCCCGCGAGGGCTTTACTCTTCGCCAAGACTCCTTCGGAGTGAAAACCGGGAAGTGAGAAGTGCTCTACTTCAGCGCCGCTGCCCGCCGCTGAGCCAGCGACGCTGCCTCAGTCGAAGGGTTCTCTTTCTGCACCTGGTCGTAGATCTTCTTCGCTTCAACCACTTTCTGCTGCGCTTCGTACAGCCCCGCCAGTTCGAGCTGGGACGTGACCTTGCTGACGGTGCTGGTCGGCTTATCGGCCAACTGCTTGTAGAGATCGATTGCCTGCGCGTCCTTCTTCTCCGCCCGATACACGGAAGCCAGCGCGAACTTGCCTAAGGCAGCCAGTTCCTTATTCCGTAATCCGGCGGTCGCCTGCAGGTTCCGCTCCGCCGCCGCGTTGTCGTTGAGTTGGGCGGAAGCGAGACCAGCGAAATATTGCGCCATATCCGCGGTACGAGTGTGGGGATACTTGTCGACGATCGCCTGAAAGAGCTTGCGCGCAGCGGTCGCGCGTTCCTCAAGGGACGCGTAGCTCTCGGTACCCGGCTGGGGAGGCATGCCGGCCGGACGCAGGAACGCGTCAAACGTGCGTACGGCGGTGGTAAGTTCGCCGCTTGCCTTCTCATCCTGGGTGTTCAGGTAGTACCATCCGCCCAAAACGATCGCCGCCACGGCAATGACTGCAATGGCCACAGCGATCAGTTTCGACTGGTGTTCGACCGTCCAGTGAACAGTCTTTTCCGCTGCCTCAAAGGTTGCTTTGCTGAAGCCGTCTTGTTTTAGTTGATGCCGGGTCTCTGCGCGCACAGGTTCCTTCTTCGCCCGGAGGCGAGCTCACAAAATTTTAGTTTAACAGGCCCAAATTCCAAGCGTCTACCGCGGCTAGTATTCTTCTCGGTCTTATTGATTTCCTGATGGGCACGCCTTCCGGTGTGAAGACCCGCAAGCGCGCAGAGAAGCCGAGAGCGTAAGACCCAGCGCCCATTCTTACGGCGTCCCTTCATACAAAGGCCACAACTGATCGGCGGTGACGCGATAGATGCCGTATGTGCTGCCTGCATCCGAAGTCCGCCGAAAGAGCAATTCGCCCCTCCCGTCTCCGTCCGCGTCGACGGCGTCGATCAACTCCATCCTGGGTGCGACGTCGAGGTGGCGCGAGTCAGTCTCCGAGAAAAACAGTTTGCGCAACTCGCCTTCGAGGTTGGTACGCGCAACCAGCGTGATCTCCTCCGGTTCGTGCACATCGTCTCCGGCGCGCGGGTGCGTCTTGGCAGAGAGCACCAGCACGGGCTCGTTCGAATTCGATAGATCAAAGATGTGCAGTTGCACGTCGTCCAACGCCGGTTTGGGTGGCTTGGGAGCCGCTGAAGGTCTGCGCTTCGATGGCGCACTTGGGGGCGCTTCGGTCTTTGTCTTCGCACGCAGTTCGGCGGCAGCCAAGTCGAGCATCTTCGCGCGAAACGCAGCCTCTTCCTGTGGTTTCACGTCGTACGTGTAGGGGCGAGGATCCGGGCCGGCCGCATCCGAGATTGCCGGAATGATCTGGATCGCAGCCTCCTTCGCAAGCGTCGCGGATTTGCTCTTGGGCGCGAATTCATCCTCGTCGAAGTTCTTCATGGCTTCCCGACGCGCATTCTGATCCGGTTTCCCGCGCCGCAGGAGCGGCCGATTCGGGTCGTCGATCGACTGCGGCTCCGGTGGCGCCTTCGCGGCGGGAGGTGGTGGGGCGGGCGCGCTCGGCGGCGGGGTCGGAGGAGGCGCTGGCTTCTGCTGGTCGCTTGTGCTGGTCTGCGTCTCGGTCCGGCGGTGAAGCACAGGGGGCGCGTCTTTGTCTTCGATTACCGGAGTCTCATACTTCTTGCTCGTCTCCGGCGGCTTGGCTCCGGCGGGAAGCCAGGTGCCTTCCGCGATCCAATTGTGGTTCAGTTGTCCGGGCTGCGTGATCGTAAAGATGCCTTGCGTCACGCCGGTGCGAAAGCCCTCATACACCACGCCGAAATCCAACGCCATGGGAACGGGTTTCCCCTTGTAAGAGCCCGCGTCGTAAAACTTTCCGTCCACCACGATCGCGATCGGAACGAGACGGGCTTTGCCCTTCGGCGTAAGCATCACCAGTCCGAGCGCACGCGGTCCCTTCGAAGCCAGAGCCTTGCGCCCGTATTGTGTGATGGTGCCCTGCGCGAAAATCCATGGCGATGCGCCCCACCCGCAACCCAGCAGCGTGACTGCAACCAGCGCCTTGCGATATAACGATGAACGGCGAGGAGACGTGAATCCCATGCAAGTCAATGATAAAGCCCCCGAGTTCACAACGGTGGATGAGAATGGAAAAGAAGTTTCCCTGAAGGACTTCCGCGGCAAAACCGTGGTCTTGTTCTTCTATCCCAAGGCTGACACTCCCGGTTGAACCAAAGAGGCGTGCGGGTTCCGCGACGCATACAAGCAGATTCAGAAAACCGGCGCCGTCGTGCTCGGCATTTCGGCCGACGCCTCGGAGAAACAGAAGAAGTTCCAGGACAAGTACGACCTGCCCTACACTCTGCTCGCTGATACCGACAGGAAAATCTGCAATGCCTTCGGTGTGATCAAAGACAAAAGCATGTACGGCAAGGTCTTCAAAGGCATCGCCCGCACCACGTTCGTGATCGGTTCCGATGGCAAGATCAAGCACATCTTCAACAACGTGAAAGCCGAAGGGCACGCCGAGGAAGTGCTGGCGTACCTGAAAAGTCAGAAGTGAAAAACCAGTTCTCAGTTCCCGGTTCCCGGTTTTCAGTACCCATGCATTGGCGGGACGGGCGTCCTCGCGAGCCTGCCCTGAGCCTAGTCGAAGGGTCCAGCCGGGCGGGACGCCCGACTCCCCACCACTCTCTTGGCCCGGTGACGCTGTTGGATCCGGGATTCTTCAACGTCGATCCCCGCAAGGTCGCGCGCGCGCTGCTGGGGAAGTTACTCATCCGCAAAACCCGGCGTGGAATTCTCGCCGGACGCGTGGTTGAGACTGAAGCGTATCTCGGCGAAGGAGACGCCGCGGCCCATGCGGTCGCGGGCAAGACAGCCCGGAATTTTGTCCTGTGGGGGCCGCCCGGCTATGCGTATGTGTACTTCATCTACGGCAACCATTTTTGTCTGAATGTTTCCTGCCTCCCGGACGGCGTGCCCGGATGCGTGCTGTTTCGCGCGCTCGAGCCCGTTTCGGGCATCGAAGAAATGGCCAAGGCGCGTGACATCGAAGTGCAGAGGGAGAGTGATTTAAAAAAGATTTCTTCCGGCCCAGGACGCATGTCAGAAGCACTCGGCATCACGCGCGACCGTGACAACGGAAAGAGCCTGGTGAGTGCGAAGTCAGACCTGCAGTTGGTTGATGATGGATATCGTGTGCGTCGCGTGAACGTTACGCCGCGAATTGGCATTACGAAATCAGCAGAGCAGCCGCTGCGCTACGTCATTGGCGGAAACCCCTTCGTCTCCGGAGGGAAGCTTTGACTCGCCCACGCTCTCCTGTACACTCTGCGAACGCAACTTGCCAGTCCATACCAGGAATCGGGAGAACTCATCTATGCGTCATAGCTGCCGTTTGCTCGTTTTGCTGTTTGCCGCTTCACTCCTGGCATCAGGCCAGACCAACCTGGCGGCGCTGAAAAAGGAAGCGTCCGACAAAGTTGATGCGCGGCAGCAACTCGTCCAGCAAATCGTGGACCAGATCTTCAGTTATGCCGAACTGGGTTTCCAAGAATTCGAAACCTCGAAGTACGTGACTGGAATCCTCGAGCAGAACGGCTTCAAAGTGGAGCGCGGCGTGGCCAGTATTCCAACTGCATGGGTTGCAACCTACGGGTCTGGCAAGCCGATGATCGCCTTCATCACCGACCTTGACTGTATTCCGCGCGCGTCGCAGAAGCCGGGTGTGGCGTATCACGACCCCATCATCGAAGGCGCGCCCGGCCACGGCGAGGGCCACAACTCGGGTATGGCCGTGAACGTCACCGCCGCGCTGGTGCTGAAAGAACTGATGCAGGAGCACAAAATCGCCGGCACGCTGAAGGTTTTTCCCGGGGTCGCAGAAGAACTGCTTGGGACCAAGGCCTTTTACATCCGGGCGGGCTTATTCAAAGACGCCGACGCTGTGCTCGGTGTGCACGTGGACGACAGCTTTGGCACGGGGTACGGACAAACCTTCGCGCCGCAAGGACTGGTATCGGTGCAGTACTTCTTTCACGGTAAGTCAGCACACGCGGCCGGAGCTCCGTGGGAGGGACGCAGCGCGCTCGACGCAGTTGAACTGATGGACACGGGTTGGAATTTTCGGCGCGAACACCTGCGACTCCAGCAGCGCTCGCACTACGTGATCATCAACGGCGGCGACCAGCCCAACGTCGTGCCGTCGGAAGCCGCCGTCTGGTACTACTTTCGCGAGATGGATTATCCGCATATCCGCGAACTCTACGATCTGGGCGACACGATGGCCAAGGCCGCCACCATGATGACTGGAACCACCTTCACGAAGAAGCTGGTGGGGTCAGCGTGGCCTCCACACTTCAACAAGGTGATTGCCGAGGCGCAGCAGAAGAATATTGAAGCCGTCGGCATGCCCAAGTGGGACGAGGCGGACCAGACGCTGGCCAAGGCGATCCAGAAGGAACTCGGGAAAAAGGAAGAAGGCTTGAAAGAAAAAGTTGAAGAGTTGAAGCCGCCTTCGCCGGAAACGGAACCGGGCGGATCCGACGACGTCGGCGACATTTCGTGGGTCGTGCCGATGGTCTATCTGCGGTATCCGGCGAACATTCCGGAGCTGCCGGGACACAACTGGTCGGACGCCATCGCGATGGCGACTCCCATTGCGCACAAGGGATCGACTGCGGGCGCTAAGGTGCAGGCGCTCACTGCGCTTGACCTGCTCCTTTCACCCGATACGCTCCAAAAGGCATGGGCCTACTACCAAGATGTGCAGACGAAGGATCAGAAATACATTCCGCTGATCGCACCCGACGATCAGCCTGCCGTCGACATGAACAAGGAAAAGATGGAGAAGTTCCGGCCGGAGATGCGGAAATATTACTACGATCCGTCCAAGTACAAAACCTATCTCGAACAGTTGGGGATTCAGTATCCGACCGTGAAGAAGTGACGCCGTGGACGTGCGGGAACGCCCGTCTCTCCACTACTCAGACAGCACAATATTGTCGATCAGGCGCGTGGTGCCTACGTAGGCGGCAACCGCTACGAGCGTTGTCCCGGTGATTCGCTCGATGGGTTCGAGCGTTTCGGGATCGACGATTTCCAAATAGTCCAGTCGGGCTTGCGGTTCCTGCGCGATAGCCTGCCGCGCCGCAGTGATGAGCTTCGCCGCATTTCTCTCCCCGGCTCGGAAATTGTCTGCGACGCACCGCAAAGAACGTTGCAGCACGAGCGCACGCTGGCGCTCTTCCGGATTCAGGTATGCATTGCGCGAGCTCATCGCCAAGCCGTCCGGTTCGCGCACGATCGGGCAAACCGCAATTTCAACCGGAAAATTCAGATCACGCACGAAACGGCGAATGACGGCCACCTGCGCCGCGTCTTTCTGTCCGAAGAAGGCAACGTCCGGCTCGATCACGTGAAATAACTTCGCGACCACGGTGGTCACTCCTCGGAAGTGGCCGGGACGCGAGCGGCCGTCGAGCTGGTCGCTCAAGCCTTCGACCATGACCCACGTGGCCTCCCCTTTCGTGTACATCTCGTCGACGGAAGGGGCGAAGAGAATGTCGACGTTCTCCTTCTCCAAGAGTGCGCAATCGCGCTCGAACTGGCGTGGATACTTCGCTAGATCTTCCGTGGCGCCGAACTGCGTGGGGTTCACGAAGATGGAGACGGCAACCGCGTCACATTGCTCTTTCGCAGCCCGTACCAGCGACAGGTGGCCTTCATGCAGCGCCCCCATGGTGGGAACCAGGCCCAGCCGCTGGCGGCTCGCGCGGGCCTCGCGGCCGGCGGCGCGGGCTTCCGGTATCGTAGCGCAGATTTTCACAGGCTGCACATCTGACGCTCAGGGCGCCTCACGGATTTGAACGTCTAACTCCTTGAGAGTTCCTACCAGCAGGGCGCGGTTCTTGCGCAGTTCCGCTTTCGCCTGTTCGGTCGGAATCTTGGGAGCGGCCTCGGCGACCAGCACCACCCGGCCGTAGGGCCATCCGCTCGATGGAAGAGAGACCAACTCAGCCGGAATTTCTTCCGGCTTCAGAATGTGGACTTCGTGATTGGAAAGATCGACCAAGCCGATCCCATCTTCGCGAACGACCAGATATGGATTCTTCCAGTTGCTCATGTCGTGAAAGTCGGGGTACTGCGAGGGATCGGGCGGGGGAATGGATTCGAGCCCGGTGGACTTCGGCGTTTCGGTGGTGGCCGTCGGCGGGGCTTTGGAGCAGGCTACCAGAGCCACCAGCAGAATGAAGGTAGCTGCCGTTCGCACAATCGTTGGCACGATGTTTTCTCCGCCCGCCATTATCGCTGCAGGGCGTGCTTGCGGTGGAGTACCGTTTCGAGTGCGGACCGCGTGTCTTTGGGCAAGTGGTACGACTCGGTGTCGTTCGGAAACTGATGCGACACCACATCGGCCTTAAAAGCCAGCACCGCTTGCGTGATCACAGCAGCGGCGTCTCCGTAGTGGCGAACGAATTTTGCCGAATGACCAAACGTCAGGTTGACGAGGTCGTGGAAGACCAGCACCTGGCCATCGCACTCGGGGCCAGCACCGATGCCGATGGTCGGCGTTTCCACTTCGGCGGTGATCATCGCCGCTACCTCACGCGGAATGCCTTCGAGATAAATGCACGCAACGCCGGCGCGGTCAAGCGCCACCGCATCACGCATCAGTTGCTCAATCGCGTTCAGCGTCTTTCCCTGGACTTTGTAGCCGCCCATCATGTTGACCGACTGCGGCGTCAGGCCGATGTGCCCGGCGACCGGAATTTCCGCGTCGATCACGCGGCGGATCACGTCCACGCGCTTCTCGCCGCCTTCCATCTTGACCGCCTCGGCGCCCCCTTCTTTCACAAAGCGGGCGGCGTTGTGGATCGCTTCCTCCGAGGTGGCGTGATACGAACCGTAGGGCATGTCGGCGATCAGGAGCGCGTCTTTGGTGCCGCGGCGCACGGCGCGCACGTGGTGCAGCATCTCGTCGACCGTGACCGAGAGCGTATTGTCGTAGCCGAGCATGGTCATCGCCAGCGAGTCGCCGACGAGAACGATGTCGATGCCGGCTTCGTCTACCAGACGCGCGGTGGCGTAATCGTAGGCGGTCAGGCAGGTGATGGGATCGCGCTGAAACTTCTTTTCGCGGATGGATGCTGCGGTGATCTTGCGGCGAGGTTCGCCAATGGGCGTGAAACTCACGATGACCTCCAGTGCCCCTCCGGCTCGGCCGGATAGAGCCTGTTCACAGCTTGGATGCTGTGAGAGGTATTGTAGCGGCAAAGAAAGGCTGTGGCTAGTGGCCGTCCGTCAGTGGGGTAGTAACGACCGAGTAAAGCCTTTGTTGTCAGCGAGATTCTAATGCGCTCGCTTGCGCTTCACATTCGTCCGCAGCCACGCCCCGTAAGCAGTTTCATCGAGGGTGCCCGCGGCCAGTGCCATCACGGCCTGAGTGGCATCTTCCTCGCGGGCCCTAAAGTCGAAGCCGTGGAGTTCGAGAAAGAGAACGCCAATCACAAAGCCAGTGCGCTTGTTGCCGTCGACGACGGGGTGGTTGCGGATGATGCCGGCCGTGTAAAGGGCGGCCAATTCGACGATGTCGGAAGTGCCGGCATACGCGTGGTGCTGACGGGGGCGGGCAAGCGCGGATTCCAAGAGTCCCCGGTCGCGCAAACCCACCGCGCCACCCTGGAGCGCCAGGAGCCGGTCGTGGATTGCGAGGGCATCGCGCTCTTCGATCCAGAGTGGTTCTTTCTTTTTCACTTTGACAAAGCGTGGAGCGTGTTGCGATAGCGGACCATGATCTGTTCCGCTTTGGCCATTTTCTTCTCGAACGCGGGATCGTAGGGCGTGAGCCGATAGTCTCCCTCTCCAGCTTCGATGAGAAAAACCCTCTCTCCATCACGCGCCTGCAGGCGATTGATTACTTCCTTCGGCAGAACAACGCCGAGCGAGTTGCCGAACTTGCGGATCTTGAGTTCAACCATACCCGACCTCTCATGTGCGTTATTACAATTGTAATAACACGTCCGCGATAGCGCAAGGCGGAAAGCGCGCCTACGCGCTGGCCGCGTCCTGACTGCCGAGCGGCAGGAAATACTGCGTGCCCTTGATGGGGGCGGAGACTTTCTTCAAAAGCTCCTGCAGGTCCTCGTTTCGGTCGACGAAATCAATCTCGGAGGTGTTCACGATCAGCAGGTCCGATTGTGTGTAGTGGAAGAAGAAGTGTTCGTACGCCTTGACGACCTCCATCAGGTAGTCTTCGCTGATGGCTTTCTCGCTGGGAGCGTTTTTCTTTTTCAAACGCTTCTTCAAGACCTCAGGCGTTGCTTGCAGGTAGATCACCAAGTCGGGTGTCGGAATCTGCTCACGGAAATAATTGAAATAGCGGTTGTAGGTTTCCAGTTCCTGGTCGTTGAGGTTCAGGCAAGCGAAGAGCTTGTCTTTTTCAAGAATGTAGTCGGCAACGACGGTCTTGTTGGAGCGGGGCCCGAGATCGAGCGCGCGCAATTGTTCGAAGCGCCGGATCAGGAACGCCAACTGCGCCTGAAAACCAGCGCCGGGTTCGCCCTCGTAGAACGCTTTGAGGAAAGGATTGTCTTCCGGCTCGATCACGCGCTGGGCGGCAAGCCGCTCTCCGAGAACCCGGGCCAGGGTGCTCTTCCCGACTCGGATGGGACCTTCAACCGCAATATAACGGGGAAGCTCGAAAAGCTTGGCCATGGGAGGACGTGAGCAGAATATATTGCTTCGCAGCGGGACGCAATTGAGAGAAAGGTTAACAGGAAAACGGAAGTCAAAGAACCAGTTTCCGGTTCTCAGTTCTCAGGGAGTTCGTGCAATTTTGTACTTCTGCGAACTGCCTTCTAACTTCTCCCATTACAATTCATCCATGCTTCCCGCCCTCATCGGAATGGCCGCGGCTGCTGCGGCTGCAGGCTACCAGTCCATGGCGCCGACTGGGCACTGGTACGGGCGCACATTCATTGGGTTCGGACGTGGCAGTAAAAAGATCGCGCTTACTTATGACGACGGGCCGAATGACCCGCACACTTTGAAACTGCTCGAAGTGCTGGCGAAGCACGACGTGCGCGCTACGTTTTTCATGATTGGGCGCTACGTGCGGCAACAGCTCGATATTGCGCGCGAGGTGGCGCGCGCGGGGCACGTGATCGGCAATCACACGTTTACTCATCCGCTGCTCACTTTTGAATCTGTGGCGCAGACCCGCACACAGTTAGTGGAATGCCAGGCGGCGCTCCAGGATGCGATCGGTGAGCACTCCAATTTGTTCCGGCCGCCATTTGGCGGGCGACGACCGGCTACGCTGCGGGTTGCGCGCGAACTGGGGCTTGCGACAGTGATGTGGAACGTGACGGGATATGACTGGAACGCGCCTCCGGCATCAGAAATCGAGGGCAAGGTCGTTCGACAAATTCGCGGCGGCGACGTGATCCTGCTGCATGATGGCGGGCATCGGGCGATGGGGGCGGATCGCGCGCAGACGGTGATTGCTACGGAGAATTTGATTCGGCGCTATCGGGATGAGGGGCGTGAATTTGTGACAATACCAACTGCCGGCTATCAGCTGTGAGCGAGGAGACACAAGGTCCCTCGACTTGTGCTCGTCGCTTCGCTCCGGCGCGCTGCGCTCGGGATGACAGAGTTGGGAAGCTTCTAAGCGGGCGCCATCGCGAAGGCATGCTTGGCTGCGGTTATGGTTTGCTGCACGTCGTGCTCGGTGTGGGCGGCACCCAGGAAAGCAGCTTCGAATTGCGATGGCGGCAGGTAGATGCCGTTTTCGAGCATGGCGCGGAAGAAGCGGCCAAAAGCTTCCGTGTCAGACTTCGCGGCGGAGTTCCAGTCCGTCACTGGGCCGGGAGCGAAAAACCATGTGAACATCGAGCCGACGCGGTTGTTACACATACTCACGCCCGCGTCTTTGGCAGCGGCGGCAACACCTGAGACCACCTCGGCCGCGTGCTTGTCCAGCTTCGAATAGACATCTTTATGCTCGCGCAGGTATCGCAAGGTGGCGTAACCAGCGGCCATCGCCAGCGGATTCCCGGAGAGCGTGCCCGCCTGGTACACGGGACCGAGGGGCGCAACCAGATCCATGATTTCGCTGGGGCCGCCATAAGCGCCGACGGGCAGGCCTCCGCCAATGATCTTGCCCATGGTGGTGAGGTCGGGTTGGATGGCGTAGAGTTCCTGCGCGCCGCCAAACGCGAGGCGGAAGCCGGTCATCACTTCGTCGAAGATCAGCAGTGCTTTGTCGCGCGAAGTGATGGCGCGTAGAGCTTCGAGATATCCGCGGGCGGGCGGAACGCAGCCCATATTCCCTACTACCGGCTCGACGATCACGCAGGCTATCTGGTGCCGGAACTTCTTGAAGGCATGTTCGAGCGCGTCGGTGTCGTTGAATGGAAGCGCCAGCGTGAACTGCGTGAATTCCTCGGGAACGCCGGCGGAGCCGGGGATGCCTAGAGTGGCGATGCCGGAACCGGCTTTCACCAACAGGGCATCGGCGTGCCCGTGATAGCAGCCTTCGAACTTCACGATGTACTTGCGCTTGGTATAAGCCCGTGCCAGGCGGATGGCTGACATGGTTGCTTCGGTGCCGGAACTGACGAAGCGCACTTTCTGCATGTGCGGAAAGGCGGAGATGACCAGTTCGGCCAGATCGGCTTCGGTCGGAGTGGAGGCACCGAAACTGGTGCCACTGCGAGCGGCGGAGATCACGGCTTCGATCACGGTGGGGGCGGCATGGCCGAGGATGAGCGGTCCCCAGGAGCATACATAGTCGACATACTCGTTGCCATCGGCGTCCCAGATGCGTGAACCCTGGCCGCGCACGATGTACAGGGGCTCGCCTCCGACAGCGCGAAACGCGCGCACCGGAGAATTGACGCCACCGGGAATCAACTGCTCTGCGCGTTTCTGGAGTTTGCGGGACTGCTCGGTTTTCCGGGCCATAGCTCCTCCACAGAAGCAACAACTCAGTCCTTGGCTTCTTATCAATATAACAGCGGGGCTGGGGC
>Ga0075030_100003738_pt1 | contig 13782 bp, 4 predicted proteins | sample LitLauG_LLR_2012_FD_71393 | JGI IMG/M metagenome (GOLD analysis project Ga0075030, IMG submission 71393) | Freshwater sediment microbial communities from Pennsylvania, USA - Little Laurel Run_MetaG_LLR_2012 | ecosystem: Environmental > Aquatic > Freshwater > Creek > Sediment | place: USA... | reverse complement strand
ACTTCCAAGGAGCCGAAAAGCCTCGAAGAGGAACAGGCCTGGAAGCAAGTGAAGCCGCTGCTCGAAGCGAACCGAGAGCAGGAGGCGCTGGAAATCCTGACGAAGTTGCCCGCTGCGGATGTCTCCGGCCAAGGCGAGCCACACTACTTGCTTGGCACAATGTACTACAGCATGGGGAGAAAGGGTGACGCGGAGCGCGTGTTCACCATTGCCCGGACCAAGGCCCCGAAGTCGGCCCGGATCGCAGCGTACCTTGGGATGGTGCAGCTTTCTGGTGGAGAAACAGCCGTGGCGGAAAGTTCCTTCCAGGCGGCCCTTGCGTCCGATTCCACCGAAACTCTTGCTTTGATCGGAATGGGAGCGATCCGATACCAGCAGCAGCGCTGGTCAGACACCGTCCAGTATCTGGAAAAATCGCGAACCGCAGATCCCGATGCCCTCTTCTTGCTGTGCGATTCCTATTACCGAGTCGGAAAAACCGATGAAGCCCTGCTCACAGCCCAAGTGATTCAGGCACTTGGCGCGGACAGGAGGGATCTGCTCGATAGACTGAAACAGCTCGTGGCCGCTCATCATAGCGACGGCCGAAAATAGGACCATGATTCCCCCGATTGCGGGGGAAATAGAAGTCCTTCCTGCTGGAAACTCCGCGCCTGTTTGTCTCGGGTGCTCTCTGCTGGGATGAAGATACCGTTGTGACGCCAGTGTGACGCAAAACCTGCCATCACTAACGAAGTTGACATCATTGACACTTCACGGCGACTGATTTCAAATAAGTTGTTAGTTTGCAATGCTGCCCGGCGAATTCGGCTTACAGGTCTGGCTGCCAGTATCTAGTATCACTCTCCAAGGGCGGAGAACACAGGTTTCTCGACCAAATCCGCATCAGACCGAGTTCAGAATTGTGGAGTGAAGAATCGCTTGCAGCACTGGCGCGACGCCAATGAAGCATTTGAAGTTGGTCTTCCCCTTCAGCACTGGCAAATCCGAATCCACACTCCATCGCAGACGATATCATCTTTCATGTTAGATTTGAGCGCCTAGTCCCGAACCAAGAGCAGGACAAAATCTAAGTGCTTCATCTGGCGTCGCTTAGGGACCAGAAAGCCACTCTTTTTCTCGCCTCAATTGTACCGAGTTGTACCGAACTTCGGCTGATCTGATACCACCTCAGTTGCGAAAGGCCCACGGTTCATCTAATGGCTCATGTGACCTGGCTGGAACTCTCGGAGCGATTCGTGCTCCGCCCCGTAATAACGCGTTCCTAAGGCAAATTCAGCGCGGGCAGCAGATAGCCGTGCACCCAACCTTTGTCGCTATCCGCGAACGAGATGAACACGTCGTACTGATACTCAGGTTGCTCGAACATGGCGTACGAGTATCCCACAACTCACCATTAGCGCTGTGGCAACGGACCTTGCAGCGCCTGAATTAGCCTCTCCATCTCTCGTTCTAACCGCTGTGAAGACCCAAGATTCAACGTCGCTAGCATTGTGATTCTCGCCGGCAAGCGGTTCTCGTCAACAGGGCCGATCTTGATTGGCAACAAACGATATGTGCCCTCTTGTATACCCAAGGTCTGTCCTAGAACATTCTCGAAGTCCGCCATGTTGTCGGACAAGTATGCCTCTGACAGAACGATCACAGTCCGCTTGGACTGCCTGATTCCTCGCTCTATGTTAACTACGCGAGCTACGCCAGGCGCTTCAACATCGCCGGAAACCGCACTGCGCAGACCAGCTTTTTCTAATCTGGGCAAGAGCGTCCTCCACACCCAGTTGGAGTCCGGTTCGGCGTCGACATAGCTTATGTAGGCGTCGTACCGAAAACCGGACGTATCCTTGGGGATAACTCCCTTCTGTCCGGCCTGATAAAGAGCTACGGGGAAGTTCTCCTCCAACTCCGCTTTGAAAATAGGGTGCTGCTTAGATTGGTCCCTCGTAACCAAAGGCTGAACGTACTCGAACAGGTCAAAAATACGAATTAGTCCATCTTCGCTTGCTATTCCGCCGCGCAGTCCAGCCAACAGGTGCTCGGTGAACAGGCTGTTCGAGGCGCCAGGAAGCACATAAGAATATTCTGAACTACGCGACGAAGCCAGGATTACGCGGCCGCTACCGCCCTTCAGCATGTCATAGTAGCTCTCTGGCAAAGCCTTGAGCTGGGGCGCCGCAGCGTTCTTCGGCTGTCCGATTCCACCTGAATGGCAACAGTCAAAAATGACAAGCAGCTTGCGAGCTGGAATCGCTCGCAATGCTTCGCTGAATTCCGCTCCGGAAATTGCGCTCTCGGCAAGCGACCCATCCGAAGTGTAAACGGTGTCTACCGGCAAGATGTATTCGCCAGCATACGCACCAGACTCTATGCGGCCCCCGTGGCTTGACAAGTAAATGAAAACGATCGACTCCTGATTAGAGCGCTGAGCTAGAATGCCCAGAGCCCCCCTAACAGCCGATTGGGTCGCCTTCTCATCCGGCAGGAGCATCACGTTGTCAGGCGGATAAGCACAGTGATTCTCGTCGGTGAGTAATTTGTGGACATCGTTGGCATCGTCCAGTACCGTGTTCGGAAGTTTGTTGATGTGCTGATAATTCGCAATCCCTATCACCAACCCGTGCGCATTATCCATGATGCTCATAATCCATTCTCCTCGATGGCCGTTCCTTGCTTCTACAAGTGGTCAGACACACAATTCGGCTCGGCAGTTGTTTCGCATACAGAGTCGCTTGATCCGGTCGCCTCGATTAGCCCCGAAATTATAACTAAGGACCCGAATTATCAGCCTGGAGCACAAGATCATCTGAATCGCCTTGGACTTACTCACCGGGTGAGACAAAACAGTCAAGACACACATCGCACCGGCAACAGAAGTTTAGGGACACTCTGAACAAGCGCTGCTTCTAACTGAGTAGATCTCACTGCTCAGGAAATGCGGTTTCTGTTGCGGTGCTCAGGTGCACCTGGAACCTGGTTCCGCTCGACCTGCACTTGTTTCGCCGCGGTCGCCCCACGACTCTACGCTGGCAGCAGCTTCTTGCGGCTCACGAACAGGTTCACCAGCGCACAGGTGACAAACAACCGGTGCGCGTTCTTCTTCAGTCCGCGATAGCGCACCTTCACGAAGCCGAATTTCAGCTTCATCACTTGAAACGCATGCTCCACCTTGGCCCGTACTTTCGATTTTGTTCGGTTCTTCGCCCATGCCACTTCATCAACAATCGTGTTCTTGTAGCGGCAGCGCCGTTGCGTGAAGTCTCGCGCTCGCGGCGCGCACTCCCGGATCAGCTCGGTTTGTCCCTGATAGGCTCCGTCGCCCCACACCCGCGTTTCTTCGCCGTGCAGCAGGTCGGGCAGGATCGCCACATCAGAAACATTGGCGGCCGTGGCCACCACCGTGTGGATGATTTTCGTCTTGCTGTCCACGCCGATGTGCGCCTTCATCCCGAAGTACCAATTCTTACCTTTCTTCGCCTGATGCATCTCCGGATCGCGGCTCTGGTCGCGGTTTTTCGTCGAACTGGGCGCGTGAATGATGGTCGCGTCCACAATGGTGCCCGTGGTAATGCGCACGCCCTTCTCCTGCAAGTGCAGATTCACTGTTCCCAGGATCTTCTCTCCCAACTTGTGCGCTTCCAGCAGATGGCGGAATTTGCAAATCGTGGTCTCATCCGGCACCGGCTCTGCCCCCAAATCAACCCTCGCGAACTGCCGCAGTGTGGCCGAGTCATACAGCGCTTCTTCCACCGCCGGGTCTGCCAAGTTGAACCACTGTTGCAGAGAATAAATCCGCAGCATCTGTTCCAGTTCCTTCGGCCGGCGTCCATTCCCGGGCTTGGGATAGTGCCGCTCAACCAGTGCGCACAACTTGTCCCACGGCACTACCTGCTCCATTTCTTCCAAAAACATCGCTCGCCGGGTCTTCTTGGTGTACCGCTCGAATCCCGTCACCGTCGCCAGTGTCCTCTGCTTGCTCTCAGATCTCATGCTGGCCTGACTCTATCTAGACTGGCTGTGGAAAGGGAGCACTTAATCAGTGTCTCCTTAGCGTACGATGCGCTCGGGTTGGTGAAGAGGCGGTGGGGCCCCCACTCAGAGCGAACCGCCAAGGATAACCGACTCTAAACTGATCGAACCCGATGGGTGCTGTTGCAGCCCAGTTCCTTCTCCCGCCCTCGCCGATTCCTACTTCGAATCGAAAGACTTCTTGATGCCCGAGAAGACTCGTAGCAAAAGCTGCTTCACCGCGGCCTCCGAGTCTTGCCCTGGAAGTTAGGCCTCGAACTCAGCAGGCGGCGGGTAGGAAGAACCGAGTTGCAGTCGCGTTTCGTTGTACACTGTTCGAGAAAACGCCCGATAGGGCATTCCTTAGTCGCAAAGAAAAACGGAAATCATGACAGCAGAGTGATATCGACAGGTCTGCTTCACTATCACGTTGCCGACTAAGGTTTGAACTGTCCAAAGACAGAAACGAACTAGCAGCCACGCTGTGGATGCAACAAATCGAAGGCGCGTCGACTGATGACTTAAGGCATTACTTTCCAGGCTCAGTCGGCACCGATTTCCGGCTCTGATTTCAAGCTCCGTAGCCATGCGGCAGAAACGATTAGGCCTCGAGAGGTGAGAAGCAACTCGTGCGTCGCGTGAAGACATCGCCTCTCATTTAGCCTCGAAGGGAGGTCCTACGTGAACTACGATCTCGTGTTTGAAGGTGGTGGTGCAAAAGGCATGGTCTTTGTTGGAGCCTGCCAGGAATTCTTCGCCCGCGGACACTCGTTCGCTCGGCTACTCGGGACGTCTGCGGGAGCCATCACGGCTACGCTGCTCGCAGCCGGTTATGGGCCGCAGGAAATGCTCGAAGCTCTTGTCGAAAAAACTCCCGATGGCAAGTCAGTTTTCGCGGGCTTCATGGGACCACCTGCACCGTTCAGCGACGAGGAACTTCGAACGAGTGCGACCCAGCGCCTGCTCGATGCGGTCGACTTCACCTTCGTGCCAGATGTCGTCCAAAAAAAGCTGCACGAAAGCCTGTTAAAAGGGCTTTCAGCAAACGAACAATTTCGTCACGTTCTGGCTTTGATCGAGCGTGGAGGCTGGTTTGCAGCTGATCGCTTTGTCTCCTGGTTTGGAACGAAGCTGGATTCGGGCTCATGGAAAGGAGGAAAGCGCAACTTCAACTCCATGACGCTCGCCCAATTTTTTGAGGCAACATCGGTGGAGCTCTCGATGGTTGCCTCAGATACGACGGACGGCCAGATGCTTGTGCTGAACCACCGCACGGCTCCGGACTGCCCGGTCGTCTGGGCGGTGCGAATGTCGATGAGCATCCCACTCGTCTGGGATGAGGTCGTTTGGCAATCAGCTTGGGGCAAATATCTTAGCCGTGACATGGGGGGCCACGAAATCGTGGACGGGGGGTTGCTTTCCAATTTTCCCATCGAACTATTTATCTCGGGCGCGCCGCAAGTTACAAAACTCATGGGGCCCAAGACGGGCAATCCCATCCTAGGGATGCTGATTGATATGAAACTGCCTGTAACCAAAGGTGTCTTCGTACGCATCAACATCAAACCCGGGCAACTCAAGACCGTTCAGCGATTTGAGCGGTTGGTGGACACGGCCACGGGTGCCCACGACAAAATGGTCATGGACGAGTACAGCCACCTCGTGGCACACCTTCCTGCCAGCGGCTACGGGACCATCGAGTTCGACATGAGTGATGATCGGCGCAAGGCGCTCGTGAACGCCGGGTGCGAAGCGTTGGCACTCTATCTGGATACGGCGGCGCCCGTGGAACTGCGGTCAAAAGCGGCGCGCCGGTCGAACGGAGCGGTACAGACCACCGCAGACCGCATAGCTGCAAGCCTCCTTGAACAAGGCTACGTTGCCGACCGGAACAAGTTTGATGACGGATAACGTGCGAGCCAAGGAGGGCGCGGGACGCTGTATTTCACTGTCAACTCCAAGCCGATTCTTTATGCCGGAGCAACCTGAGTATCAGTACGACGTGTTCATCTCGTTCGCGGATAGCGACGAAGATTGGGTGCACGGCTATCTGCTGCCCGCGCTGAGTGTGCCTAAGGAGCGCGTTATTACGGGGCAGAGCACGAACCGCTCCGAGAGTTTCCAACCAGGAGCGGCTGTCGTTAACGAATTTGAGCGAGCTGTTACGGGCAGCCGGTACACGCTGCTCGTGATAAGTCGTGCCTACCTGGTTGACCAATGGTCCTCCTTCGGGGAGCAGTTAGCTTCCTACGCAACGGTGGCCGAGCAGCGGGACCGCTTGATTCCTCTGCTCAGAGAACGCGATTGTCCATTGCCGCTGCACATCGAGTTTCGCGTGCGATTGGATTGTACGGAAGAGGATAAGTGGGAATCTGAGATTGCCCGCTTGCGCGAGTTGCTCAATCAGCCGGAACCGAAGCCGGAGCGCATCCCCTGTCCCTATCCGGGCATGATCCCGTTCCAAGAGAAGGATGCCCGATTCTTCTATGGACGCGAAGCCGAGATCCGGCAGATGCTGCAACATTTTCGCAATCAGCGGCTGTTGTTTGTGATCGGCTCTTCCGGCTGTGGGAAGTCGTCATTGGTCTTTGCTGGGCTGTTGCCACAATTGCAGAGCAGTCCCTATTTCGACGAGGGTTTCTGGCTGGTGAAGCAGATGCGTCCCGGCCCTCATCCGCTGCAGGAGTTGCGTACAGTCTTGAGCGGTGATCCAAACAAAGAATCGGTAGCCAAGCTGTTGGCGGGGAACTCGCCGGCGCGGCGTCTGCTGATGGCTGTTGATCAATTCGAAGAGCTTTTCAATCAAGCGGAACGATCGGAGCAGAGCGGGTTCATCGCGGCGCTGAAGGGACTGCGTGCGATGGAGAACTGCGCGATGCTAATCACGATGCGTGCTGACTTCTACCCTGAACTGATGAACAGCGACTTGTGGGAAGAAGTCTCGAGCCATCGCATGGAAATCGCCCCTCTGCGTGGTGAAGCTTTGCAGGAGGCCATCGAGAAGCCAGCCTGGGACGTTGGGGTCTACCCTGAGCGGGGTTTGGCGGATCGGTTGATGACTGATGCTGCCGAGGAGCCTGGCGCGCTGCCGCTGCTGCAGGAGACGATGCGACTGTTGTGGGCGGAAATGGCTCGCCGTTTTCTGCCTTTGGGCGCCTATGAGCGGTTAGGTGTGGGTAGTCGTAGCGGACTAGCGGTGGCGATTGCGAACAAGGCCGATGCAACATTAAACGACCTTCCGACTGCGGAACAGAAGGTTATAGCGCGCCGTATCTTCCTGCGCCTTGTGCAGTTTGGAGAAGGACGGCCTGATACTCGCCGCCAGCAACTGGTTTCGAGCTTGCGATCTCAGGGTGACGATCCACGGCTGTTCGACAAGACGTTACGCCACATGGAGGAGAATCGCCTAGTAACACTCACGGGCGAGGAAAAAGAACTTGAAAAAAAAGTAGACCTGGCTCACGAAGCACTCATCACCGGCTGGCCTCAGCTGCAGGAATGGGTGAAAGAGCGACGCGGAGCCGAGCGGACGAGGCGACGCCTGGAGAACAAGGCTGAGGAGTGGATACGGCTGGAACACAAGGGTGGGCTCTTGGATGACGTGGAGATAAAAGAGGCTGAACAGTGGTTGCAAGGTCCGGATGCGGCCGATTTAGGCGGGCAGAGCTCTGCTTTGCAAGGATTGCTTCAGGCTAGCGGGGAAGCCATCCAGATGCGGCAGCAGGAGCAGGAGGCCTCTCGCCAACGCGAGTTGGACCAAGTGCGAGCCTTAGCCGAGGAGCGCGGGCGGTTTGCGGATGAGCAGCGCCAACACGCAGCGACAGCGCACCGTCTCGCGCTCAATGCATTGGCGATGGCTCTCGCAGGACAAGCCATTGAGATTGCTGAAGGACGCTTGGAGCAGAACGACCTCGCCGCGCTCTTGGCATGCCAAGCCCATCTTTTTAGCCTCCGTAGTGGGGAATATGCCGCAAGCCGAGTAGACCAGGCTCTCCGGGCCGTTTTAGGCCTCCCCCAGTTTGGTGGCACTTTGGTAAGCCACGGCGGCGTCGCGGCTCTGGCCTTTGACTCCACTGGTCGTTGGCTAGCATCGGGCACCATCGACGGAACGATCGAGATTTGGGATCTCGATCAGCACGATGCCGTCCGCTCGCTGTTGCGAGGCGGAGGATTGGCGCCACGATCCAGCCTACACGAGAGTGCTTGCATCCACTGGCTGTCCTTCGGGTCAAGTGGCCGATCGCTAGCCGCGATTTATGGCGGTGCAGTCCAAGTGTGGAACGACTGGAGACACTCTTCCCTTCCAACAACCATTGGGCGCGCGATGTTGCTGGCAAATAACATGGGCTATCCCTCCATACCTCCCTATGCGATCACATCCAGCGCCGACGGGGCTTATCTCGCGTATCTTTCGGAGGGCGGGATAGAGGTGTGGCGTCTTCCCTCAGCTGAGTTCGATGAAGGTGCCCCTATTCCCGATCCGAGGCTATCAAAGCGCCTTGCCCCTGAACTATGTCGATCCTTGCAGTTTACAAATGACGGTCGGGCGCTGGTCGTCGTTAGTGCCGTGGAAGGGGTCGTGACGATCCGAAACATCGACTCACCCGAAGAAGCCGTTGAGCGCAGTCGGCCACGGGAATGGGTCGTGAACGCGACCTCTAGGGGAGCCACCCTGATCCCTGTCGTTGCTCTCGGCCCGGGGGGTGACGCAGTAGCCCAATGCGCAAAGTACCATTCCTCACCTGGTCAAACAGCGGTTTGGATTCTTCGACACGAGCTCGAGCCGACACCAAACCGGCTGAGAGATGGGGAATTCTGGCAAAGTGGGTCCGTGTCATCTCGTGAAGGTGGTGACTTCGTGTTCGAGAATCCCTTAGCAATGCAGTTTAATCCGGACTGCAAGTTCCTAGCTGTGTGTCAGGGGAACGACATTCACATTTGGGATGTTAACCGGCCCAAGAGCAAGTCCTTCCTGATGCGCAGTCCCGGTGTCGTTCGGTGCCTGGCGTTCAGCCCGGATAGCGACGTTTTGGCTGCAGGAGGGCCGCAAGTACGGCTCTGGCGTCTCCGCCCAAAGGACACGACCAGCGCGATACTAGGCAGACACCGCGGTGGTGTTCGCGCCGTCGGGCTCTCTCCGGACTCTCGGACGTTGGTTTCCTGCGGAGAAGATCAGGTAGTCCAAATCTGGGACCTCGGCAGAATTGATGTCGACCCCATCGTCGTGGACGTACGTGCATGGAAGGGACAGCTCGCCTTTCGCGATCTGAAAATCAAGGATGCGAGTTTCCACGAACGGGAGCCGCTTCGCGTACCGTTCCAGATCATCTTCAGTCGGGATGGTCGATTCATGGCGTTAGTGATCACCGAACAGCGAGAGGAGGGCGAGCGAGAAGCCCTCGCCATATTGGACTTTCGCCGTCCGGAAGTTCCAACGATTTTGCCTGCTCCTCTCGTTACGAATAGCACTGGTATTCACGGGCAGCGGCGGCTGAACTTCTATGCGGCTACTTTTGGGATCGAGGGTCACTCATTAACCACCTTGGATTTTGACTACTATACCTTTATCAACGCCAGTGATTCTCGTGGACCAATTCGAAGGGGATTCATACGCCGCTGGGACCTAAGGGGGCCCGACGTCGTGCCCATTATGGTGAGCGAGTTGGATGGCTTGGAACCTATGATGGTATTCAGTGCCGATGGGAGATTCTTGGCCTCAGCCACCAATGAGCGAGGCATGAGTTCAGATATGGCGCTGCAAATATGGGACTTGAGCACATTCAGCGAGAATCCGACTACATTAGGGAAGACGAAGGGCACTTGCTCCTCCATTGCCTACCGTAACGACGGTCAAGTGCTGGCCATGGGGAGCGAGCATGGAGACATCACGCTTTGGGATCAGACCCGACCAGGATCGAGTCCGATCGTCCTGCGGGGACATCGCGATCCTGTGTCATCGTTAGTATTCAGCCCTGACGGCGGGACGTTGGCCTCTGGTAGCTCGGATCGCACCATCAGGTTCTGGAACCTTCGGCAGATGAGAACGAATCCAGTCATTTTGAACGGACACGAGGGTGGGGTGGCTTCAATAGTATTTAGCCGGGATGGTCGGATACTAGCCTCTGGGAGCGAAGACGGGACCGTGCGTCTTTGGATCGCCCAGTCAGATGTCTTAGCTGATCTTGTACGGGAGCACTTGGATCGGAGTCTGACGCAGGAAGAATGGAGCCAGTTCATCGGTGACGGTTTCGAAAGCGAAAAAGCGGAACTGCTCTCCCTATTCAAGCCCGCTGCCCCTGATCAATAACCCGGTGCTTTTTCTCGCCTTTTCCTATCCTGTCTGCAGCAGAGTCAAATGTAATTTTGGACGACCTAATCGTCCTTGCATCCTCAAAATTCATGCCGCTGCCTCAGAGCTTTTGTCCTTCTGGGGTTTCACATCCGAAAGCAACGCGCGGAGTTCGCGAAGGATGCCTGAATCATCCGAAGTTCAAAAAGGTGAACCACTGACCCCGAGCGCCTAGTGAAAAACTAGGCGCTCAACAACCGGATTCTGCATCTGCTTTAAATCCCTCTATTTTGTGGTTGGTGGAGAAAGCTGCATTCTCCACAAGCCACCGGTACTGATCGCACCATCGGCGACGCCGACAACTTACGGATGGCCGACTATACACAGAGCTGACATGTTTCCCAGAAGCCCGTTTCTGGACCGCGACCGATGTGCGACAGTCTCCTGTGCGACAGGGCAAGGAAAAAGGGTCCAGCGAACCAGTAAGGAATGCCGAAATGAACGCGCGCCTTTAGAACCGGCCGCGATCGTACAGAACAAGCTGGTCGCGGCCATTACCGAGGAGGCGACCCGTGGCCGCGAGCACCCACGAAGTGCGCCAGCCGGAATACTCCTGGATGCGCGTCATGATTTCCTGAATGCCGTACATTTCGGCGTAGCCGTCCGCGGCGATATAGCGCAGATATTCCGTGCGGGACGCCCCGGTGAAATGACCAGCGACGAGCAGATCCCACGCACGGCCCATCCAATCGCCGGCGACGATATCGTGGCCGCGGTCGAGTGGGCTGACGATGTCTGCATCGGACCCGAGCTGGTCGGCGTATCGCAGTATCTGCTGCTTCCCGGGGCCCAGGTTCATGAAATCACCGGCAATGGCGCCGCCCAGGTTCGAGCCAAACCCGTTGAAGGTGAATAGCGAATGGAAATTCCCGCCGTCGTCGAACGCTACGATTTCGGCAAAGTTTCCTGCGCGGTCGCATAGCCACGCTTCACCCTTGCCACTTTGCAAGAACTGGCCTGACACCACCCAGTCCCAGCTTGGGCGCCAGCCCGTGTTTGACGTGTCCAGATTGACGTTGCCGGCGGAATCGAAGCCGACGATATCGGCTGTTCCTCCGGCACGATCGTAGAGCAGCAACTGATCGCGCCCGTTGCCGATGAATGGGCCCACGGTGATCAGGTCCCAGCTCGTCCGCCAGCCGCTGTCGGCACGACGCAAGTTGATGGCGCTGGAACCGTCGAAGCCGACAAGCAGAGTGTCGCCGGTGGCCTTGTCGTACATCAGGATCTGCCTTCGCAGATTGCCGAGGAAATTGCCGGCAACGAGCGTGGTCCAGTTCGAGCCAAGCGACTCGTCTGTGGGATCGAGGTTCACGAGACCGGTGTTGTCGAAACCCACGACGGCGAGCGCGCCGCCAGCCCGGTCGTAGAGCACGATCTGGTCGCGGTCCGGTCGCGTGAACGCGCCCACAAGCATCACGTCCCAGCTCGACCGAAAACCATTGTTCGTGCGATCCACCTGGACGGCGCCATTGCTATCGAAGCCCACGACGTCGCATGCGGCGCCGAGGCCGCCGAAGCGAACGAAAAGATTCAGCGTGATCTGATCGACCGCGCTCCAGGAGGCGGCATCCTGGCTCAGGCCCTGCGTCCAGTCGATGGTCGACGCGGTGAACACAGCGCCCGCTTTCTCTGAGATCAGCATCGAGGCGATAACGGGCGGGTCAGAAGCTTGGTCGGTCGTCGAAGCGAATCTCACTTCGGCGAGTGTTTTCCACGAGCTGTCCCGCTCGCCCGTCGCGACGTCGATCTCGTAGCCGACTACCGTCCCGCCATCGCCGAACGTTCCGAATTCGTCGCACTGTTGTAAGTCAGTTCCGTCGAACACCCAATGATCGGGCTCGAGAGTCACGAAGTGCGCAGTATCGCCATTGATGTCGTCGCGTGAATGAGAGCCATCGGGCGGGACAGGTGAAAGCGCTCCGCCAAGTGTCGTTCCCAGGAGCGCTGCCGATTCCTGCTTCGTCCAGTTGATCGTCTTTTCAGTCCTGCCAGTCGTGGAGTGCGCGGAGGTGGGATCGAACGCGTCAACCTTGTAGCAGACCATCGTGTCGCCACCGTCTTCGATACGGATTCGCCACCAGCAGTTGTTAGCGCTGAAGAACGCTGCGTTGCCGCCCGCGGCGATGTACTTCCGCAGCGCGTCGTACATCTCGTTCGAGTAGTACTCCGAATGCCCGACGCTCACGATCATGGTGTACGCGTCGAGCAGGCTGGGATTATTGTGCAAATCTACGAGCGTTGCCCATTCCACGCCGATCTCGAGGCGACCCAGCCACTTCGCCAGAGGCCCCTCCCAGTAGAGCCATTTTTGTCCCACGAACGGCACCTCGCCGATGAACGGTCTTCGAAAGCTGACGCGGAATGCCCAAGGCACAATGGCATTGCCGGCACCCGGCGAGGTGTACCAGGAAGAATTGAAGCTGCGGAAGCCATAGAGGCTTCGGCCCCAGAAGTTGTACGCTTCATAGGTAGAGTCGTTGACGAACACGAGGATGTTCGATTGCGATCCGGGCTCGCTTGCACGCACGACGAACGGGATGTCGAGCGAGTACTGTGGTCCCAAGCCGCCTGCGAGTCGGGCCGCGGACTGGGGCGGTGCGCCTCCGCCGTCGAGAATTCCGCCGGCCGTTACGCGGGCTACATACAGGCCGCTGGGCCAATCATCGGGAATGCGCACCGTCGCCGCGGGATCCCACCTCGGTCCGTCGCGGTAGTCCCGCCAAGAGATGGGAAGCGGGTACGCTCCATTCGAATTACTCAGGACCTCCGCCATTAGTTCGCGATTCTGGCCGAGTCGATAGATCGAGATGGCGAACGGTCCGACGGCGCTGCTGACGAAGATGTCGATCGCTTCGCCCGGACAGACACTGCCGCACGAGGTGTACCCCGCGAGCGGGGGGTTTTGGTACGCCTGGAATGGCCAGTGCAGGAAGAACTCACCGCGTCCCGCATCGCTATCGTAGAAGAGCAAGCTTGAGAAGCGGCCTTCGCGAAATTTGTAGTCTTCGTCGTCCGGGCTCCAGAATCCGGCGGCGCATATGAGATCCCAGTTTCCTCCAACACCGTCATATCGCTCGTCGGTGTTGACGCCATTGTTGTCGAAGTCATACGCGAACACGAACTGCAATTGCCCCGCTTCTGGGTAGTACAGGCAATATCCGGATTCGAGCCCGAAGCTGCCACCCCGGATGATTGACGCTCCGGGCGCCAGCTCGATCGACGCCAACTTTCCGAGCGAGTTGACATCCGTGGTGGTGTCTTGCGGGTTGTAGGTGAGCAGATAGATTTCGCAGTGACCGGTCGACTGCTCATAGAAAAGCACCGAGGTGCCGCTTGCGAAGCCGCCGACAACATGGCTCCACGACTTGCGCCAGCCATCACTCGACTGCCGCGGGTGCAGACCGCCGTTACCATCGCACGTAAGAATC
>Ga0075030_100003737_pt1 | contig 13782 bp, 8 predicted proteins | sample LitLauG_LLR_2012_FD_71393 | JGI IMG/M metagenome (GOLD analysis project Ga0075030, IMG submission 71393) | Freshwater sediment microbial communities from Pennsylvania, USA - Little Laurel Run_MetaG_LLR_2012 | ecosystem: Environmental > Aquatic > Freshwater > Creek > Sediment | place: USA... | reverse complement strand
GGACTGCAGTTCCTCGACCTGATTCAGGAAGGCAACATCGGCCTGATGAAGGCCGTCGACAAATTCGAATACCGCCGTGGCTACAAGTTCTCGACGTACGCCACGTGGTGGATTCGGCAGGCCATCACCCGCGCCATTGCCGACCAGGCGCGCACCATCCGCATCCCGGTACACATGATCGAAACGATCAACAAGCTGATCCGCACCTCGCGGCAGCTGGTGCAGGAACTGGGACGCGAGCCCACGTCGGAAGAGATCGCCAAGCGCATGGATATTCCGGTGGCAAAGGTGCGCAAGGTCCTCAAGATCGCGCAGGAACCGATCTCGCTGGAAACGCCAATCGGCGAAGAGGAAGATTCGCACCTGGGCGACTTCATCGAAGATCGCGCGGTAGTTTCTCCGGCCGAGGCGGTGATCAACGTGAACCTGAAGGACCAGACGGGACAGGTCCTGCGCACGCTGACCCCCCGCGAAGAGAAAGTCATCAAGATGCGCTTCGGCCTCGAAGACGGCTCGGAACACACGCTGGAAGAGGTCGGGCAGAGCTTCGCGGTCACCCGCGAACGCATCCGCCAGATCGAAGCCAAGGCGCTGCGCAAGCTGCGGCATCCATCAAGGTCGCGCAAGCTGCGGGCGTTTATGGATGGAGTCAGAGACTAAACGTGCTCATGTGGGGACGGCCGCCTTCGGCCGTCCGGTTTTCACCACAGAGGCACCGAGACACAGAGAAAGGCGATGCAATGGAGGGCACGGCTTCGCGCCGTGCCTTCTCTTCGTCAGCCTCCGTCAGTCACGGTTCCACGATCAATTCTCCCTTCATCCCTCGGTGGTGCCACCCGCAATGAACGCAGCACCGGAAAGAATACGTCCCCGTTGTCTGCGCCACGAACTCAACCGTTTCAGTCTTGCCTTCCTCGATCTTTCGGCAATCCTGCGGAGAAGAGAAGACCAGGCCCGGCTTTCCACCAGGGTCGGCCCCGTCTGCAATGTCCGCAATCTTGAAGCCATGCGCATGGTCTGTGGCCGTGATCTTGAGCTGGACCCTCGTGCCTTGCTTGACGCGGATCGGTGAGGGATCGAACTCGTACTTCTTCGCATTAACCGCGATGACCTGAACCCCCTCCGTTGCAGCCGCAGACAGGCCCGAACGCCTGGCATCCGTGCCGCTGATCAAAGCGAGCGACGCAGCCATGACCACTGGGACGAGCAAAAAGGATCGCATCATCGTCCTCCTGAGAGATTTCACTTGGTCTATATTAGACGCACTCTTGCCAAGGAAGGGGTCGGAGACCAGCACTGCTCCGTGTAGGGGCGGACGCCCTCGTCCGCCCCGCGAGCGCAGCGAGCGTCCATGAAATCCAGTATCACCACGGAGGCACGGAGAAGCGGAGAAACAAACTTCTTCGCCACGGATTTCAGGCTGATCAATACAGATTTGCCAAGGCACGGCTTCGGCGGTGCGTTTCTTAATCTCCACAGCAAGCTCCGAGCTTTGTCATTCCGAGCGCAGCCTTATCGCGCGAGGAATCCACTTCTCGTTCGCGCCGTGCCGGACTAGAACTAAAGCTGCGGCGGTTCGTACCCACTTTTCAAGCCCCGGGTCAAGATGCGCTTCGGCCGCGAAGACGGCTCCGAGCACACGCTGGAAGAAGTCGGGCAGTTCGCCGTTATGCGCGAACGCATTCGCCAGATCGAAGCCAAGGCGCTGCGGAAGTTGCGCCATCCGTCGGATCGAGGAAATTGCGCGCGTTCATGGAAGGGGTCGGAGACTAGCAATGCTAGTGTAGGGGCGGACGCCCTCGTCCGCCCCGCGAGCGTAGCGAGCGTGTGTGAAATCCGGTATCACCACGGAGGCACGGAGAGACGGAGAAACAAACTTCTTCGCCAGGGATTTCACGCTGATCAATACGGATTTGCCAGAGCACAGCTTCGGCTGTAACTTTCTTAATGTCCACGGCAAACTCCGAGCTTTGTCATTCCGAGCGCAGCCTTATCGCGCGAGAATCCGCTTCTTGTTCGCGCCGTGCCGGACTAGAAGTAAAGGAGCGGTTCGTACCCATTCAAAAGCCCAGTGAACCTCGGGGCTTAGCTTTTTAGAACCTCTCAAAATCACGCCGCGAAGGGTGGGGCACCCGCCCTTATGCACCGACCTGTCGTATCCAATCTTTAATAGAGGTGGCGATGCGTTCCACGTCCTGTAGATCGAGGTCGCCGCTGTGCATAATGACATTACGTGAACGTTCAACAGTTGAAGTAACTAACTTCATCCATTCTTGATTCGGAACGTAGTCCTCAAACAAAACCCAGTTCTGGCTCATGATCGAACTAAGGTCTCCGAACTCCGTGTAACTGATCGTCTCCACGAGGCGTGTGCCAGCGAATCTTCTCCTCTTCAGCACGCGGAACGTGGCCTCGTGCCGTGGGCACGACTGAGAGATCGCGATGACGGTTGAGGCGTCCCTCCGGGACGCGGGTTCTATGCGTAGACGACTCCCGGCGTTGAAACGCCGGGCTATTTTCGGATGTCCCTACGGGACAAGTCAAAGGCAGGCGGTCCGTTGATTCAATGACACTCGATCCTCTTCCGCCGGACGTTGCGCGGCTTTCTTGATGGAGAGCTCAGCGAGAGGTCCCGGAGGGACCACTGACAATAGCCCGGCGTTTCAACGCCGGGTACATGCGGAAAGACGGACCGCGTCCCGGACGGGACGCCTGAACCGTGCCACAACTCCATCCCGGTATCGATTCGCGGAAGTGATCCGCACGTGCGCAGGTTCAGGTGCCCCTGCGGGGCACGCTGGCGTCGGGCGGTGCCATCTCCCAATGAACTGGCGGGCTATGCTCGATTGTCCTTACGGGACAAGACGCGACGCGGAGCTACAACTCTATCCCCACATGTATTGCGGATCGTATTCCACGTTGTGTTTCTTCAAAAACGCGATGAACTCCTCCTCGAAACTCCGTTTGCGATGATGTTCCGGCTGCGACTGGATGTAGGCAATCGTGTCCGCTTGTTGCGAGATGCCGACCGTGAACGCGCCGTAACCTTCCTGCCAGGCGAAATCTTGGGTGTGGGTTTCGTTCATCCATCGTGATGATGCGCCTTTGATTAATTGCATCGCCTTCGCCAACTTCATGTCGGCTGGCAGCGACAATAGAATGTGCACATGATTTTCGGTGCCGCCGACAATGAGAGCCTTAAACTTGTTCTGACGCGCGATGCCACCGAGAAAGGACCAGAGATCCAATTGAATCTCCGGCTTGATCAGATTGCGCCGCATTTTCGTCGAGAAGACGCAATGGACGAGAGCTGAAACGTAGGTGTGCGACATCGATTCCAGTGTAGGCGGCGACCGGGTCAAGATCGTTCAGAAAATGACGGATGGCGGATTCGTTTTCCCACGTTGGGAAGTGGTCGCGGTTCAGGTGCCCCTGCAGAGCACGGTGGCGTTTGGTACGAAGCAACCCGCCAGTGAACTGGCGGGCCACTATCAGATGTCCCTCCGGGACAAAGGCGGGACCGCTTCGCTGCACTAGACGGTTTGTCGTCTCATGGGCGTAGTGGACATGCAAGGGCCCGGAGGGACCACTGACAATAGCCCGGCGTTTCAACACCGGGTGCGTGCGAAAAACGCACCCGCGTCCCGGAGGGACGCCTGAACCTGCGCCTGTCCTCGACCAGCTTTCCCGTTTTGGGAATGCCCCGCATTTTTCTTGGAATTTGCTTGCCTCTGGCTTGTCAGAAAATTCCAATAGAGGAATAAGGCGGCGTTCGCGAAAATCTCCACCCTTCGACAGGCTCTGAGCAGGCTTTCTCCCCAAGACAGGGAGAAGTGGGGCACGCGCGATTTTCGCTGCCTGTCTCTGGGATTGAACGCCGAGAGGAACTGGGAGTTGGCGTTGCCGGTGAGCAAGCCTTGCGCGGAGTTCGAATTTCGTCCCGTTTTGGACTCGCGGCCCGAGCTCCGGCTTCTAAGTTCCTTGAGATCAAGATTTTGCCCGCAAGTGATTGTCCCCCAAGATCTTTTCCGACATTTCCCCACTAACTCGATGATTCCAATATACCGAGGGGGGAGGGGGCACCCCCAACAACCCCAGCCAATCCCATTCTGGGAACGCCGCTTCGAAATTTATTTCAAGGAGAAGTCCACAGCCGATTGAACCCCGAAGATTCCGAAAAATAGAAGTCGGGGCATTTCAAACCCTACGTCCGTTTACCGAATCACCAATTCCTCAGTCACCCAATCACCCAATCACCAATCTCACAATGACTCAATCTTGCTATTCGTATCTGAGCGCGACCATGGGATCGACCTTCGTCGCGCGGCGCGCCGGGATGTAGCAAGCTAGCAGAGCTGCTGAGATCAGGAGCGCGATCACTGCGGCGAACGTGAGCGGGTCGGTCGCAGTGACGCCGAAGAGGAGCGACGACAACGTTCGCGTGAGCGCAAAGGATCCCGCCAGGCCGATGGCTATGCCGATGACGATCGTGCGCACGCCCTGGTTGAGGATCATCGTGAGGACGTCGCGGGAGCGCGCGCCCAGGGCTACGCGGACTCCGATCTCGCGGGTGCGACGGCTGACGGAATAGGCCATCACGCCGAAGACTCCAGCCGTCGCGAGTAAGAGCGCGACGATTCCGAAGAAGGCGATCAGGATCAGGTTGAAGCGGCGCGAGCCCAGCGAGGCGGAATAGACCTGCTGGAAGGTGCGGAAGGTCGGGGGAATTTCCGGATTGAGATCGTGCAGGATGCCGCGCGCGGCGGTGGTGACCATTTGCGTGTCGGCGTCGGTGAGCATGGTGAGCGTGATTGCGGGACGCGGACGCTGGAAGAGGTTGACGTAGACGGTGGGACGCGGCGGCGCCTCGAGTCCGTAGTCGTGGACGTCGCCGACGATGCCGACGATGGTGAGCAGGCGGAGGTCGCCGTCCATGTTGCCGAATTCGATGGTGTGGCCGATGGGATCCTGTCCGGGCCAGCGAATGCGAGCGAGTGAGTCGCTGATTACGGCGACGTGCTGGGAATCAGCGGTGTCGCGCTGGTCAAAGAGGCGTCCGCGAAGAAGCGGGATGCCGAGAGCCTGGAAGTATCCATCGGTGACGACCCCGAAATCGGCTTGGCCGAGGCGTTCTTTCTGCTGGAAGAGGAGATCGAACTGACGCGACAGCTCTTCGTCGCTCAAGGGAGTTTTGGGAAGCTCATTCTGCGTCATCAATAGAAACGTGCCGTCGGGAAGGCCGCCGTCCATGGGGAGTCCGCTGGTGGCGCCGACTTTGTGCACACCGGGGATCTGTTTGAGGCGGTCGATGAGGTTGGAGAAGAAGATGGCCTGAGCGGCCTTGGCCTTCGTATTGTTCCAATTGACCCAGGGCAGCGACACGTCCATGGTGACGATGTTGTCGACGCGGAATCCGGGATCGACTTCTAGGACTTTCTGGAGGCTGCGGCCGAGCAAGCCTGCGCCGATGACGAGCACGAGCGTGATGGCGATCTGGGCGGCGACGATGGCGCGGCCGAGGCGCTGAGTGCGCTGAGAGCCGGCTTGTCCGCGTCCGCCTTCGCCGAGCGCTTCGCGCACATCGCCCGACGTGGCGCGGAGGGCGGTGAAGATGCCTAGTCCGACGGCGACAGCCGTGGAGAGTGCCAAGGCGAACAGAAGAACGGGGACACTGATCGAGATGCTGTCGAGGCGCGGGAGATCTGGCGGAGCGAGCGCGAGGAGGCCGGAGACTCCGGCGAAGGCTCCGAGCACGCCGAGTGCGCCAGCCATCACAGACAGGAGTAACGATTCGGTGAGGAATTGGCGGATGAGGCGTCCGCGTGCGGCGCCGAGCGCGCTGCGAACGGCGAGCTCGCGCTGGCGGACGGAGGCTTGTGCCAGCAGCAGGTTGGCGACGTTGGCGCACGCTACCAGAAGAAGGAATCCGACGGCGCCGAGAAGGATCAGGAGCGCGGGGCGAGTCTTGCCGGTGATTGAGGCCTGCAGCGGGACTACGGCGGCGCCCTTGTTGAGATAGTCGCCCTGCTCGCTCGAAGTGTCGTGAATGCGGCGGGCGATCGCGCTGATGTCGGCGTTGGCTTGTTCGGCGGTGACGCCGTCTCGGAGACGCGCGACCGCATCGTGGTTGTGCGAGGTGCGGCTGGGGTTTTCGCCGTCGAGATCGGCGGGAACATACAGGTCGGCGTCGGCGGGAAACTGGAATCCGTCAGGGAGCACGCCGACGACCGAGTAGATCGCGTTGTCGATCTTCAGGTGCAGCTGCGAGAGATCTGAAGACGAGCCGAGATGCTGCCTCCAGTATCCGTAACCGACTAGCGCGACGGGAGCAGAGCCTTTGCGAGCGTCGCCAGTGGTGAAGTCGCGTCCCATGAACGGCTGGACCCGGAATACCTTCACGAATTCAGGCGAGACGCTGGCGACCATGGAGCGCGTGGGCTGCGAACTTCCGGAAACCGAGGCGATGTTTGCGCTGTATTTGGCGATCGCTTGCAGGGTGCGATTCTGATCGCGGAAGTCGTCGAAGTTCGGGTCGGCGAGGCGCGACCAGGTGCCGTGGCTGTTGACTTCGAAGATGGCCACGATGCGGTGAGGATCGTTGTATGGCAAAGGACGCAGCAGGACTCCATAGACCACGCTGAAGATGGCTGTGGTGGCGCCGATGGCGAGAGCCAATGTGATGACCGAGACGGCGGTGAAGCCGGGGCTGCGCCGCAAGACGCGGAGGGCGTGGCGTAAGTCTTGAAGTAGCGTTTCCATAGGAGTATCCGAACGGAGGTTGAGTGCAAGTCCGATGCCAAGTGCTCAAGCCATAATCGGTTGCTGGGAAAGGAGGTAATTGGGGCCGGGAAGTTCAGGAAAACCGCGACTGACCATCAGCGGACGAGGGTGTACGGAATCGGACAGCGGCCGAGTTTAGCGCGTGATCCTTACGAAACCACCGCCGCACTTCGGTTGCATCTTCACCATTAGCAGGAGACACGCAGTTGACTGGTTCATTCATTGCCTGGGGCCGCTCGGCTTTGCCTTCGCAGGACAGCCGAGGCGGCTGTCACCCACATGAGCGGATCTAGTTCGCAAGAGAGACTGACTCTTTTAACGGCGTGTAAGTTATTGAAACTACTCGACGCATAGCATCTCAATTTCAATTCTGGCCTTAGATTTCCTCGGTCTTCCACAGGGAAGTCTCGACGTCCACAGTTTCTGCACAATGGGGAGAGGTTTTTGGCTTGCGGTGAGCAACAAAGTGACGGAGAGTGTGTTCAGCGAAACGTGAAAGTTTCTGACTGGGCCGAATGATAGCGGCGAGCTAGCGATAACCGGCGATTCTCGAAAGTGAATCGCTGGGGGGAACTTCCAGAAACGCGCTCTGCGCGACTGGTTGCCCGGGCGTTGCGGCCTCCTCCCCCTTGTTGCTCTTCGGAGCAGAAAGACAGGCCGCTGGCCACGCCGTGTTGCGAATCGCGATCGCAAGATGGCGATTCGGCAACTGGCTTCGGCAAGAGCAGCCCCGCGTGCGGGTGCTGTCGGGCTGAAGCGGTCATTGCGCCGCCTCCGCGGTGACAGGCAGGTCAGGAACACACGAACGATGCGGTCCGCGGGTGGCTGGCCCTCGGACCGCATTCGAATTTTAGCCTCTAGCTCTTTGCTCTCAGACCTCAGACCTCAGACCTCAGACCTCAGACCTCAGACCTCAGACCTCAGACCTTTGAACCGTGCTGCTCTTGATATTCGTGTTTTGTTCGCCTAGACTCCTAAATATGTGCCGGAGGTGCTTGGCTTCGCCTTCGCAGGACGGCCGAGGCGGCCGTCGCCACATGAGCTGGGTCGCCAACTATTTTTGAATTGTTTTGGAGTTTTCCAGAGGGTGCGCGTCGCATTCACAAGGGGAGTGCGGGTAGTGTTCGTTGTGCGATTTTGAAATTTGTTCCTAGGAAATTTTCTTGGCGACTTCGGATTACACCATCAGCACACTTCCGGCGAATGTGGACGCCGAGCGCTCGATTCTGGGCGCGATCCTGCTGGACAACTTCGCGTACAACCAGGCAGCGGAGCATTTGCGGGTGGAGGATTTCTCGCTTGATTCGCATCGGCGGATTTATGCGCGCATGGTGGATCTGGCAGAGTCTTCGCGGCCGATCGACATGATCACTCTGATCGAGGAGCTCGAACGGCACAAGGATCTGCTGCCGATCGGCGATGTAGCGTACGTGTCGAGCCTGGTGGAGGGCGTACCGGAGCGGCCGAGCATTGAGCACTACGTCAAGATCGTGCGGGACAAGGCGCTGCTGCGGGGAGTGATTTCGGCGGCGACGACGGCGATTGCGCGCGCCAGCGATCAGTCGGATGCGGCCGAGGATGTGCTCAGCGACACCGAAGCGGCGATCTTTCAACTCTCGGAAAAGCGCATCGGGCGGGGGTTCATGGGGGTGCAGGAGATTGTCCGGGAGACGTTCGGATCGGTCGATGCACTCCTGCAGCGCGGCCAGCGGATTACGGGGCTGGCCACGCACTACACCGATCTGGATGAGATGACGAGCGGGCTGCAGCGGTCCGATCTGGTGATCATTGCGGCGCGGCCTTCGATGGGCAAGACGGCGTTCGTGATGAATATCGCGGAGAACGCCGCGATTGAAGATCAGCAGGTGGTGGGGGTGTTCTCGCTGGAAATGTCCCGTGAGGCGCTGCTGATGCGTTTGTTGTGTTCGCAGGCGCGAGTCGACGCGCACAAGATGCGGACCGGGTCGCTGTGGCAGGACGATACGAAGAAGGTTGTGCGCGCGATGGAGCAGCTGGCGCATGCGCCGATCTTCATCGACGACACGCCGGGAATTTCTTTAAGCGAGATGCGGGCGAAGGCGCGGCGGTTGAAGCAATCGCAAGGGCGGCTCGATCTGATCATCGTGGACTATCTGCAGCTGATGTCGGGCGGCGGAAAGAGATTTGAGAATCGCACGCAAGAAGTGTCGGCGATTTCACGCGGGCTGAAGGGGCTGGCGAAGGAACTCACGGTTCCGGTGGTCGCGCTTTCGCAGTTGAGCCGCGCGCCGGAGAGCCGTGGCGGAGATCATCGTCCGCAGCTGGCCGATTTGCGCGAGTCGGGATCGATCGAGCAGGACGCGGATCTCGTGATGTTCATCTTCCGCGAGGAAGTCTACAAGCAGGATGATCCCGAGTTGCAGGGACGAGCGGAGATCATTATTGGCAAACAACGCAACGGCCCCATTGGCCGGGTGAAGATGGCGTTCCTCAAACACTGCACCCGATTCGAGTCCATGGCGGAGGGCGGAATACCCGGGGAGGAATAGACTCTTCGGCGTACAGTGTTCCCTGTAGGCGTGAAAGGAATAAGTACTGTAGTGACTTAAGTTTGCATACGTGTTCTGAAGTTGCTCCATCCTGTGGAAAAGCTTGTGGAAGTGGAAAGCGTATTACGAATTGCAGGAAGTACAGACCGATCGGTCGGTTTCGCCGTGGTGCGGTCTCAGCCTTTAAAGTCCTGAATAGTAACCAGTTATGCAATTCATCCAGCATTAACATGACCCGGCGTCAGGCGCGGCCGGATTCCGTCCGCTTTTGAGATTTGCACATTTTGAGGTTCTAGCACCTTCGGTCTGGGGGCCGATTTCAGGGCCTTCATGACCGGTTCCTGGCTTTATCCCAGCGGAAACCCTGATTTAGGCGATCGCCTTTTTGGCAGAAGGCGGCACCAGAGCTCCTGAGTCGCGACATTCAAAAGTGCAGAGTCTCCGATCATTTCCTCATTCGCGTAGGCAGGCCCTTTTTACCGGGGAGATCGCGGAGAAAGACCGCAGAGAACGCGGAGAAAAGCCCACGCCTGTTTTGAGTTTGGCCCTGACGGGACTGTACTCATGTCGACGTTCTAGCAAGGTCAGCGCGAGGCATCTGTTTTCCTTTGAAGTAGAACGACTACGTCGCAGCCGGCACCCGAAAATCCGGGATCTTGTGTTGAGAGTTGGTACGTGCTGGACGGGAGTGTGCGTAAGTCGGGAGCACGGCTGCGGGTGGCTGCGCGGCCCTAAAGGGCCGCTCTTCCACTGGACTGCCAACGCGCGAACGCCAGCGCCGCTGCCGGAGTGGCGAGCTGCGCTCGCCGGACAGCCGAAGGCGGCTGTCCCCACATAAAACCTGAGGCAGTCCCCACATTTGTGTGGACGTGATAATCGATCAGTTGTTGCTCTCGCCCACTTTCAGCACGGCCAGGAAAGCTTCTTGGGGGATGTCCACGCGGCCGATGCGCTTCATCCGCTTTTTGCCTTCCTTTTGTTTTTCTAGGAGCTTGCGTTTGCGGGTGATGTCGCCGCCGTAGCACTTGGCGAGGACGTTCTTGCGCATGGCGTGGACGGTCTCGCGGGCGATGATCTTGGCGCCGATAGAGGCCTGGATGGGTACCTCGAACATCTGGCGGGGGATCAGTTCGCGCATTTTCGAAACGAGGGCCTTACCGCGTTCGTAGGCGAAGTCGCGGTGCACGATGATGGAGAGCGCGTCGACGGGATCGCCGGCGACTAGGATGTCGAGCTTGACCATGGGCGATTCCCAATAGCCGGCGAGGTGGTAGTCGAGCGAAGCGTATCCGCGGGAGACGGATTTGAGGCGGTCATAGAAATCAAGGACGATCTCGTTCAGCGGCAGCTCATAATGAAGCATTACGCGGGTAGAGGCGACGTACTCGAAGGTCTTCTGTTTGCCGCGTTTTTCTTCTACGAGGGCGAGGATTCCGCCTACGTATTCTTCTCCGGTGAGAATGGTGGCGAGGATTACCGGCTCTTCGACCTTAGCGATTTCTGCGGGATTGAGCCAGCGCGAAGGATTGTCGATTTCGACGACTGTGCCATCGGTCTTGGTGATCTTGTAGCGGACGCCAGGGGCGGTGGTGATCAGGTCGAGATTGAACTCGCGCTCGAGGCGCTCCTGGATGATTTCCATATGGAGCAGGCCGAGGAATCCGCAGCGGAAGCCGAAACCGAGAGCGACCGAACTCTCGGGCTCGAAGAAAAAGGAGGAGTCGTTCAGGCGGAGTTTTTCGAGGGCTTCACGGAGTTGGGTGTGCTCATGGGCGTCGACCGTATACAGCCCGGCGAAGACCATAGGCTTGATTTCTTCGAAGCCGGGGAGGGGTTCGATGGCGGGATTTGCGTCGTCGGTGATGGTGTCGCCAATCTTTGTGTCGGCTACATTCTTGATATTGGCGATGAGGAAGCCGACTTCGCCGGCCTGCAGCTGATCGATTTCGACCGGCTTGGGCGTGAGCACGCCGAGAGTCTCCGCGTCGAAGGTAGTTCCATTCCACATGAGACGGATTCTCTGACCCTTGCGCAGCGTGCCTTGAAAGACGCGGGCTAACACGATGACGCCGCGGTAGGCGTCGAACCAGGAGTCGAAGACGAGAGCCTGGAGTCGGTTGTCGGGCGAGCCCTTCGGCGGAGGCACACGCCTGACGATCGCTTCCAGAACGTCGGGGACGCCCTGTCCGGTTTTGGCGCTGATCAGGACAGCATCGGTCGCGTCGAGGCCGACGGCACTCTCGATCATCTCTTTGGTGCGCGGGATGTCGGCGCTCTGAAGATCGATCTTGTTGATCACGGGGATGATTTCGAGTCCGTGATTGATGGCGAGATAGGAATTCGCGAGAGTTTGGGCTTCGACGCCTTGCGAGGCGTCGACGACCAGCAGCGCGCCTTCGCAGGAGGCTAGCGAGCGCGAGACTTCGTAGGAGAAGTCGACGTGGCCGGGAGTGTCGATGAGGTTGAGCTGGTAGGTCTGGCCATCTAGGGCGGTGTACACCATGCGGACGGCATGGGCCTTGATGGTGATGCCGCGTTCGCGCTCAAGGTCCATGGAGTCGAGGACCTGGGCCTGCATCTCGCGCGCGGTGAGGGATCCGGTAAGCTCCAGCAGGCGGTCGGCGAGCGTGGACTTGCCATGGTCGATGTGCGCGATGATGGCGAAATTGCGGATGTGCTGGGAATCCATGGGGACGCGCTAAATATTGATTCTAGCAGGTGGGCAGTGGCGGGATTCGGCGTGCGATCTGCTACTCGCGGAGTGTTGCCGCCATTCGTGCGTCAGCGAAGGCCTTCCACGTTGGCGGATCTGCATAAGAAAGAGCTTAACCGCAGAGATCGCCGAGGGCGCAGAGAAGATCAAGCGCAACAGCGCGCAAACTGAGACACTACCCCCGACGAAAGTAAAGTTGACTGACCCGTGCCGGCAAGTGACCCGAAATATTGAAGGCCTCAAGTGATCGAGGCCTTTCTGCTTTTGAGCCGAATGACTTGCGGACCCGGTCCTGCTCATTTACCCTCTGGGGCCAAGTCGAGATCATGATTGGAAAACACATAGTGCTGACCCTGGTTGTGGGTGGGGGGATTGGGGGCTTGCTGTGGCAGCATCGTCCCATGGCGTGGAATGCTTTGTCGGTTGCGGGACTGTGCCTGCTGATCGTGGGATTCATTCTGTGGACAATTGCTCGCTTTCAGCTGGGTGCTTCGTTTGCGGTGAAAGCCGAGGCGCGGCAGTTGGTGACGCGCGGACTGTATTCGAAGATTCGGAATCCGATTTATGTGTTCGGATCGTGGGTGTTGGCGGGCGGGATTCTGGTGTTCGGGAAGCCGGTGTTGCTGCTGATCTTCCTGCTGGTGATTCCGTTGCAGATCTGGCGAGCGGGGAAGGAGTCGGCGGTGTTGGAGTCGGCGTTCGGGGAGGAATACCGGAAGTATCGAGCGGGAACGTGGTTCTGAACACGCATCGGCAAGAGAACACACCGCGGCTAAAAGCCCGCGAAAAGCCGTGAGGCTAACGAGGCCCTTGAAGGGTGAGGTGGCGGCGGTTGACTGCGTCGTGCCTGCGGGACTCGCGTCAATTTTCTCCGGCCTACCCAGGACTTACGTCCTGGGCTAACATATGTCGCCGCTCCGCGGCTGGGGCTGAGGTGGGTGCCGCAGCGCCGTTCTCCCGGGAATTTTGTTGTCAGGCGCGCTCGTATGTTGTGGAGCACACATATATCGGCCGTTTCGCGGCTGGGGTTGTGCTGGATTCGGTTTCATCGGTTTCCCAGAAAAATCTCGTTGTCGGGTGATGTCGGTTACGTCGATACGTGCCCGATTAGAGCTGGAGATCAATACTTTTTTTCGACTACTCACGGAGGAATTATGCGGAACTTCCTTGCCCTGGTGTTGGTTGGTGGCTGCCTGATGGCTGCAGCACAGGGCCCTTCGCCCGAGGTTCGCAAGTTCATTAAGGTCGATGCGCAGGTCGTTGCGCTGACGCACGTGCGTGTGATTGACGGGACGGGAGCAGCGGCACGGGAAGATCAGACCGTTGTTATCGGCGAGGGGAGGATTGAGTCGATGGGCGACGCTTCATCGGCGAATGTTCCGAAAGAGGCGCAGGTGCTCGATCTCCATGGATATACGCTGATTCCCGGGCTGGTGGGGATGCACGATCACATGTTTTATCCGGCGGGGGACGCTATTTTTAACGAGATGGCGATCAGCTTCCCGCGGCTGTATCTGGCCGGTGGGGTGACTACGATTCGCACGGCGGGCAGCATCGAACCCTACATGGATTTGGCGCTGAGGAAGGAGATTGACGAGGGCAAGGAAGCGGGGCCTCGCATCCATGTGACCGGGCCTTATCTGGAAGGACCGGGCAGTTGGGCTCCGCAGATGACGGAGTTGAAGACTCCGGAGGAGGCAGTAGCCACTGTCAATTTTTGGGCCGATCGGGGCGTCGACAATTTCAAAGCTTATAACTTCA
>Ga0075030_100003733_pt1 | contig 13789 bp, 9 predicted proteins | sample LitLauG_LLR_2012_FD_71393 | JGI IMG/M metagenome (GOLD analysis project Ga0075030, IMG submission 71393) | Freshwater sediment microbial communities from Pennsylvania, USA - Little Laurel Run_MetaG_LLR_2012 | ecosystem: Environmental > Aquatic > Freshwater > Creek > Sediment | place: USA... | reverse complement strand
GCGATCTACGATGCGCTCATCGCGCAGTGCGCGCGCAAAGCCCAGGCGTCTGCCATTTACACGTGGAACGTGAAGGACTTCAGGAGAATGGGAGGATGGGTTGCGGCGCTGGTTCGGAGACCGGACGAGGCGTAGCGAGCAGGCGCGGGAGACATGGTTCGCGGTCGAGCTGATTCCCGATCCGGTACCTTTTGAAGCGGCGCCCGCGCTCGATGCTCATCCTCTTTGACCCCAGCATCACAGCCCCGGTGGCGCCGCGACTGTGTCTAATTCAAATTTTTTGCCGCTTCGATCAAATCCTTGACCGTCGCATCCTCTAAATCCTGCGTGCCGTCAACCTCAACGCCGATTGCTTCTTCGAGTGCCGATAGCGCTTCCCAGTAGGCTATCTGAGCGTCTCGGGCTTCAAGTAGCGCGGCTGTCATCCTGCGGGTAATCCTCATCGCTTTACCGACCACCGTGACGGCTCGAAATGAGGCCACGATCCGTAATCATATTCGGTGGTCACCCGTAATCATACTACGGGACGATTGAAACACCCTCATGCTCTCGTTGAAGAGCCAGTTCGGCCTGAATCTGAAATCGATTCGCACGGTGCGCGGACTCACGCAGGAACAATTTGCAGAAATCATCGGCGTCTCAGTGGATTTCCTCAGCCTGATTGAGCGCGGTATTAACTCGCCATCCTTTGAGCGAATTGAACAGATTGCACAGCGCCTTGATACCAGCGTTGCGTCGCTCTTCACGTTTCCGCCTCCATCTCGACGACACGCGGGACACGACGGCAAGCGGAAGGTGAAGTAGCGTGGCGGTCGGCAAACCAGCGCAAATCCGAGAGCGGATGGTTGCCGTATTCCATTTCCCGGACGCGCTGCTCGTGACAGCTCCCCGGTGCTTCGTTAGGGAGAGTCCTTAATGGTTGCCCGAGCTCCAGCCTGGTCCCGCGATGAACTGATTCTTGCGCTGGATCTGTATTTTCGTGTGGGCAAGGCCAGGCAGCACGACCCAGACGTTGTCGCCCTCAGCCAGGTTCTCCGCTCGGCACACGGCGGTGATCGCGCCGACCGCTCGCTCCGAAGCCCTGACAGTGTTCACCTTAAGCTACAGAACTTTCTCAGGCTCGACCCCTCATACATCGGCGCAGGAATGCGTGGCGGGGGTAAGCTGGAGACCGAGGTGTGGGATGAGTTCCGGCGAGATCACGAACGGTTGAATCACGTTGCGAATTCGATTCGGAAAATCATAACAGTGTCCCGCGATATGGACGGAGCGGAAGAAGATGACATCGAAGCTCCGGAAGGCAGACTCCTCACGCGTTACCATCGCTCACGCGAGAGGGCACGTGGGCTGGTTCTGCGGAAGAAAGAACACGCGATCCGGAGCGGACAAGCTCTGACCTGCGAAGTCTGTGATTTTTGCTTCGCGGCCCATTATGGAGATCGCGGCGTCGGCTTTATCGAGTGCCACCACAGGCAGCCACTTTCGTCACTCTCGCCGGGAACTCCGACCAAGCTCGCTGATCTGGCGCTCGTCTGTTCAAACTGTCATAGCATGCTTCATCGAGGTAACCCGTGGCCGTCGGTGGAAGAGCTTCGCCGAGCTCTGGGGCGCGGCGCGGTTCAGTTATAGCTGTGGAGCACTCAACGCTTACGAAGCCGGATGAGAAACCCCACTCCCTGCGAACGCGATCAAGCCATCCAAATCGCGAATGACGATATCGTCACCCTCGATCTCACAACCGAGCGCGAGTTCCAGTTCGCGGAGCGCGTCCCAGTATTTGTGTTGGCTCACGATGGCAGCGTCAAGCAGTACTTCTAACTGCTCCCGATCAGATTTCTTTGCCATATGAGAACCAACAGCCTCCCGCCGGGACGCGCTCCGCTTCGCGAAGCCTTAGCTACACCCGCTCGTGCCGCCGCAGTTCTCGCACTTATAGCAGCTCCCGTTCCGCGTCATCATGCCGCCGCATTCGGCGCACATTGGCGCGTCGGTCGCCACTGCCGGGAAGGGCAGCGATTCCTGCGGGTTCTGCTCAGTAGGCCGTAACGCCGGAGCCGCGCCCGCTTCGTTCGCCGCGTACTCGGCGCCGAGGAATTTCTGCGCCAGCCAGCGGAAAATGTAATCCGGAATCGACTTCGCATACGGAATGTTCGGATTCCCCGTCCAGCCGCTCGGCTCGAACCGCACGTGGCCGAACTTATCCACCAGGAACTTGATCGGCACGCCGTACTGCAGGCAGTAACTCACTGACGTAGCGAAGCTGTCCATCAGCCCGGAAATCGTGGAGCCTTCCTTCGCCATGGTGACGAAGATTTCGCCCGGCGTTCCGTCCTCGAACATGCCCACCGTGATGTAGCCTTCGTGGCCGCCGATGGAGAACTTATGCGTGATCGACTGCCGCTCGTCGGGCAGCTTGCGGCGCACCGGCCGGTAGACCACCCGCTCGGTCACCGCCGTCACTTCCTTCAAAGCCGCAGCACCGGCCGCAGCCGCCTTCTTGTCCTTGGCTTCCTTCGTGGAACCAGAGCCCGAGCTCATAGGCTGGACCTTCTTCGAGTTGTCGCGATAAATCGCAACCGCCTTCAGGCCCATGCGCCAGCTCTCGATGTAGGCATCCATGATGTCTTCCACCGAGCACTCTTCCGGCATGTTGATGGTTTTCGAAATCGCGCCGGAAACGAACGGCTGCACCGCGCCCATCATCTTCAGATGGCCCATATAGTGGATGGAGCGCGACCCGTTCATCGGGCGGAAGCTGCAATCGAAAACGGCGAGGTGTTCGTGCTTCAGGCCCGGCGCGCCTTCAATGGTGCCGGTGGAATCGATGTGGCTCACGATGGCTTCCACCTGCTCGGGCGTGTAGCCGAGTTTGATGAGCGCCGCGGGGACCGTGTTGTTCACGATCTTGATCACGCCGCCGCCAACCAGCTTCTTGTACTTCACCAGCGCCAGGTCCGGCTCAATGCCCGTGGTGTCGCAATCCATCATGAAGCCGATGGTGCCGGTGGGCGCGATCACAGTCATCTGGCCGTTGCGGAAGCCAGTCTGTTTGCCGAGGTCGTAGGCTTCTTCCCAGCACTTCTTCGCGCCCTGATAAAGATCGCTCGGGATGTTGCGGTGGTTGATGCCGTGTACCGCATCGCGATGCATGCGGATCACTTCGAGGAACGGCTCTTCGTTCTTCGCATAACCCGGGAACGGGCCGGTGGATTCCGCGATGCGCGCGCTGGTCAGGTAAGCCTGGCCGCACATCACGCCGGAAATGCCGCCCGCGAAGTCGCGGCCGCGGTCGCTGTCATACGGCATGCCCATGGACATCAGCAGCGCGCCGAGGTTGGCGAAGCCGAGGCCGAGCGGCCGGTAGTCATGCGAGTTTTTCGCAATCGCCTCGGTCGGGTAGGCGGCGCTGTCCACCAGAATTTCCTGGGCCACAATGAGCGTATCGACGGCGTGGCGGAAGGCTTCCACGTCGAACTGGCCGTTCGGGCCGACGAACTTCATCAGGTTCAGCGACGAAAGGTTGCAGGCAGAATCGTCGAGGAACATGTATTCCGAACACGGGTTCGACGCATTGATGCGCGACGTGTTCTTGCAGGGATGCCAGCGGTTGATGGTGGTATCGAACTGCATGCCGGGGTCGCCGCACTGCCAGGTGGCTTCGGAGATTTCGCGCATCAGGTCGCGGGCGCGGTAGCGGTCTTTCTTTTCGCCCGTCCCCACGCCCTTGGTCCACCACTCGCGGTCTTCGACGACGGCTTCCATGAACTCGTCGGTGGCGCGGACGGAATTGTTGGCGTTCTGGAAGAAGATGGAGCTGTAGGCGTCGCCATCGAGCGAGGAATCGTAGCCCGCCTCGATCAGCGTGTGGGCCTTCTTCTCTTCTTTGGCCTTGCACCAGATGAAGCGCTGAACGTCGGGGTGCTCCACATTAAGGATCACCATCTTGGCCGCGCGGCGCGTTTTACCGCCTGACTTGATGACGCCCGCAAAAGCGTCGAAGCCCTTCATAAAGGAGAGAGGGCCGCTGGCGCGTCCGCCGCCCGAAAGGATGGCGTCTTCTTCGCGCAGTGCGGAAAGGTTCGAACCGGTGCCGGAGCCCCATTTGAAGAGCATGCCCTCGGTCTTGGCGAGGTCGAGGATGGATTCGAGCGAATCCTTCACGGAGACTATGAAGCAGGCCGAGCACTGCGGCTTGGCTTCTTTGGTGAGGCGCGTGATGGTGTCGGTGGCGGCATCGTGGAACCAGCCGTAGCCCCGCGATTCCTTCACGCCAACGTTGAACCACACCGGCGAGTTGAAGGCCGCTTTCTGATGGAGCATCAGGTGGGCCAGTTCATTGCGGAAATTTTCGCCGTCGGCGGGGGTGGCGAAGTAGCCACCGGCGAGGCCCCAGTCGGCGATGGAGTCGACCACGCGATGCACCAGTTCAGCGACACTCCGTTCGCGTTCCGGGGAGCCAGGCTTGCCGTGGAAATACTTGCTGGCGACAATGTTGGTGGCGGTCTGCGACCAGTCCGACGGAACTTCAAGGTCGCGCTGTTCGAAGATCACCGAGCCTTTGTCGTTCCCGATCGTAGCCGTTCGGGTCTCCCATTGAACGTCGTCGTAGGGAGTTTTGCCGGCTTCGAGCCGGGCAGTAAAGTACTTCGGGAACTCAATCCCGGCTTTGGTCGGCCGTTTGGTCTGTTCCGTTGCCAACTCTTTTATTTTCGCACTGGCTGTCGCTATGTTGCCCATCTTTACTCCTGCCCATTGGCGCCAAATTAGGCTTGGTCTATTCCCAGGGACATTTGCAATGTTGCCCCAAGATGTAGGGGTTCGTCAACAGATATTTCTATATGATGTATTTTTGCCGCCAAACCATTGATTTCATGTGGCGCCGTTTCGCGGTGCTGAACCGGCGCTTCTGACAGGCGATGGCGGATGGCGCGAACCATCGTCCATAATGGAAAAGATGCTTCGTAAAACCCTGGCGGCGGCCGCACTTCTGGCGGCGTGTTTACTTGTTGGATGCGGCACCAGCTCGGATGGACCCGAAGGCAGCCGGCACCAGGCGATGACGGGCGTTTCCCCGTCTGGCTTTCCCGCTGGTCAGCCGACCGATCCCGGTTCGCCGGCGCTGGGCAGTTCCACCGAACAGAAGTATTCGCGCGATCAGGAAGAAGCGTCAAAATCGGGAGAAGGCGCCGCGAAGAAAGAATAGCTGCGTACTTCGCCGCCGGCCGGACAGGTGACCCGTGGCGCGCTTTCTGCTGACAACGCTGGGCTCGCTGGGTGACCTTCACCCTTACATCGCCGTGGCTCTGGGACTGTGCGAGCGCGGACACCACGCGACCATCGCCACCTCGGAGATCTACCGCGCCAAAGTGGAAGGTGAAGGGCTCGGCTTCCACGCGATGCGGCCAGACGTGGGGTTCGTCCTGGACGACCCCGAGGTGATGCGGCAGGCCGTCCATCCGCGGACCGGCACCGAGTACGTCATCCGCCGGCTCTTTATGCCTGCGGTTGAGGCCAGTTTCGAAGACACCCTGGAGGCTGCGCGGGAAGCGGACGTTCTGGTGGGGCACCCGATCGCCTTCGCCACACCCACCGTAGCGGAAGTGCTGAAAAAACCCTGGGTTTCGGTGGCGCTGCAACCTTCGATTTTTCTGTCCGGCTACGACCCGCCCGTGGTGTCCGGCGTGCCCGCTCTGGAGCGGTTTCAGAACGCGGGGCCATGGTTCTGGGGGCCGATACTCCGAGTGGTGCGCAGGACGGTGCGCCAGTGGGGCGCGCCGGTGAACGCCCTCCGGAAAAAGCTGGGACTGCGGGAGTTCGGCAATCCCGTATTCAACGACATGTTTTCGCCGTACGGCACACAGGCGTGGTTTTCGCGCGTGCTCGCCTCGCCGCAGAAGGATTGGCCGGGACGAACCGAGATCACCGGCTTTCCTTTTTACGACAAGCTGGAGCCTGGTAAGGGTTTAGACACAGATTTGGAGCGCTTCCTCACCGCCGGTCCGCCGCCGGTGGTATTCACGCTGGGATCGTCGGCCGCGCTCCACGCCGGGTCGTTCTACGAGGAGAGCGTGAAGGCAGCGCTGGAGACCGGATGCCGCGCAGTGCTACTCACGGGGCGCGATCCGCGCAATCAGCCGAAAGAGAAGCTTCCGGAGACGATCGCAGCAGCCGAATATGCGCCCTTTTCGGAATTGATGGGGCGAGCGGCGGCAACGGTGCATCAGGGCGGCGTCGGGACCACGGCGCAGGCGCTCCGCGCGGGGCGGCCCATGATCGTGGTCCCGTGGAGCCACGACCAGCCGGATAACGGGCGCCGCGTCGCGCGGCTCGGTGCGGGCCTCGTGGTCAGGCGGGGGGAGTATCGCGCTGCCCGCGTGGCACGGACGCTGCGGCAGATCCTGAGCAATCCGCTGTACACCCAGGCTGCCACGCGCGCGAAGACAGAGATGGCTCGCGAAGACGGCGTAGCAGCGGCGTGCCGCGGACTTGAAACTTTGTTGCGTTAGCCTTGTTGAGTCAGCGTCGTTACTGAGCGGACAGACTACTGAACGGCAATCGTGGTGGCTTGCGAGCCGATATTCGCGACCTTTACCTGCAGCGACACGACGCTGGAAGTAGTTACATCAGACGGAATCGTCGCAACCACCTGCAGGACGCTGCCGGGTTGGCCAGGAACGGTCTGCACATAGGATACGGGGGCGTTTTCGCCGTTGATGAGCACTGCAATGGGCAAGGCCGTGGAGACGGTCCGCGCGGTGGTGGCGATCTGGCCATCCGCGAAGGCCGGCAAATAGGCGCCCGCACCAGTGATGAAGATTGTGATCGGGCTGGACTCAGGCGCGGCATTCGCAGCCGTGTTCACGGTGCCATCGTTATTCTGCACTCCAAGAGTCGCGATTCCCGAAGACGAGCCGGTGAAGATACCGGGCAATGCGGGAAAAATGCGGGCCGAGGCGGTGCCGACGACCGAGCCCAGATACGTCACCACGAACGTCGCCTGATTGCCCGAAACATTGCCAGGAACGATCACGCTGACCCGCGAAGGCGAAGTGGCGACAAGCGGCGCCGCGACACCGTTGACGGTAACGGTTGCGTTGCCCAGGTTGGTGCCGAGGATGCCGTTCGAACCAGGCAGCGCGCTGGCTAAATCGCCCAGCCCATACCCGAAGAGCGTGACGATTTCTCCGGGCGCCACCACAAAGCCCGAATTGCCCGGAGCGCCCAGGTTGCTGGCGGCGTTGGTGATGAACAGCGACCCGGCAGCTATGGGTGTGAGCCGACGGATATCCTGGTTGGCATATTCGGTCACGTAGACGTTGCCGGAGGAGTCTGTGGCAACGCCGTAAGGCTGGTTGAACTCGGCGAACAGACCCAGGCCGCCGTCGCCGTTGAAACTGGGGTTGGTGTCTCCGGCGATGATGGTGTACGTGCCGTCGGGACCAATCTTGCCGATGGTGTTGGTGTGGTAGTTGGCGAAGAAGATATTGCCGGTGGAATCGGCGGCCAGGCTGCCGATCGCGACGCCGGTCAGCACCGTGTGGATCAGGTCGTCAGTACCCACTTTCGAAATGGCGCTGGCCCCGACATCGCCGATGTAAACATTGCCCGCAGGGTCCGCCGCCACCGCGTAAGGCAAAGAGAGAACGGCCTGGAAGGCGTAGCCTCCTTCGCCCACAATGGCGCCGAAGCCGGAAAAACCGTTCCCTGCGAAGGCGTAGATAGTGCCATCGGGGGCAATCCTGCGCACGCTGCCCGCACCCACGTCAGCCACATAAAGGTTACCGGTCTTATCGAACGCCAGGCCGGCGGGCGAGATGAACTGCGCGTTGACGGCGAAACCGAAGTTACCGCCATAGCCGCGCGCGCCGGTGCCGGCGAAGGTGCTGATGTTGCCGTTCAGATCCACGACGCGGATGCGGGCATTGGCGGTATCGGAAATATACACCTTGCCAGCCGCATCCACGGCGAGCCCGTGAACTGAGGAAAGCTGAGCGGCCGTAGCGGGACCGCCATCGCCGGAAAATCCAAAAGTGCCCGTGCCCGCGAAAGTGATGATGGTTCCGTTCGCAAACACTTTACGGACAACGCTGTTGCCGTAATCGGCCACGTAATAGTTGCCCTTGCCATCCACCGCAATCGCGATGGGGCCGGAAAACTCGGCGGTTACTGCCGGGCCGCCGTCACCGGTGTAGCCTGGCACGGTGGGTGATCCGGCGATGGTGGATGCCGTGTATTGCTGGCCAACTGCGCAGCCGGGAAACACAAGCGCAGCGCCGGAAAAAATCACGGCGGCGGCGAAGATCGGGGAGTATCGTTTGCTGAATGCCAATTGCATCACTTTAGGGACACCGCAAGGGTTACGCCGGTCTGGCTGAGGAATCCACCCACGTTCACAATGACGGGGATAGAAACGGGCCCGGAGGCGAAATTGAAAGTCTGAGCGAGAGAAGCCGGGATCTGCACGTTGACCTGCATCAGTCCTGCCACCGAGCCGGCCACGCCGCCGGCGTAAGCGACCACTGAATCGACGCCGCCAATGCTCACGGAAACCGGCAGTGCCGGAAAGGGTAAGTAACCCGCGTAGTTGACCAGGCCATCGATGCCATTCGGGTAGGTACGTCCCTCGCCGGTGACGTAAACAGAAACGATGCTGCCGAGGGGAGCCGGGGCCGACAAGCTGTTGTACGTGGCATTCTGATTGATCACCGCACCCTGGCCCGAACCCGAGCCATTCACCGTAAAGACGCCCGGCGCGGCGGCAGCCACCGTTAAAGCCGCGGGCGGTGTCGTTTGGCCGCCGTATGTGACCGTGGCATTGACCGCTGTGCCGATGCCGAGCTCATAGGGCACAATGGCCCCGACCTGCGTAGCCGATGTGTAGAGCACGGGCGCCGGATAGCCGCCGATCTGAACCGTGGTGCCGCCCGCCCGCGTTTCGATGACTCCGTTGGCGTCAGGCGGATTCGAAATCAATTGCGCCGGTCCGAGGCCCGCGCCGTAAATCGTGATGATTTCACCGGGCGAAATATAACTGCCTGTTGCCGCCGCGCTGGCGCCGCTGGCAGCGTTGCTGACACCGGAGATTCCCAGCGAGGTGGGCTTCAATATGCGCACGATCTGATTGCCTGAATCGGCAATGTAGAGATTCCCGGCAGCATCCCGGGCAATCCCGCTCGGCGTATTGAGTTGGGCAAAGTTGGCCGGGCCGCCGTCACCGGCATAACCGGGCGATCCGTTGCCGGCGAGGATAATCTGCGTCCCGTCCGGCCGGATCTGGCGAACCGTGCTGTCGATGTAATCGGGGTAGAAGATGTTGCCTGCGGAGTCGACCGCGAGACTCAGCGCGTCGATGCCTGTCGCTACAGTGTGGATAACCCCGTCGGTTGTGATCTTTCGGATGTTCCGGTTGGCGGTGTCGGAGACGTAAACGTTGCCGGCGGAATCGACCGCGACCGCATAAGGGAAGCCCAGCGCCGCTTTGTTTCCCGGGCCGCCATCGCCGCTGTAACCATAGGTTCCGGTCCCGGCTATGGTTGTAATCGTGGTTCCATTGGAAGCGGCGGTCACCTTGCGGACCGTGTAATTGCCGTAGTCCGCAATGTAGAAGTTACCGGAGGAATCGGTAGCTACGCCCACCGGGAAATAAAGCTCCGCGGTTGGCGCATTCGCACCATCACCCGTATATCCGCGCGTACCATTGCCCGCGATAGTCGTGATGTTGCCGCTGGTGTCGATTTTGCGGATACGGCTGGTCGCGGTGTCGGCCAGGTAGACGTTGCCGTTGGAATCCGCCGCAATACCGTGGACATCGAGGATCTTCGCGTTAACAGCCAATTCGCCGTCGCCCGCGTAACCGGGGACGCCGGTGCCTGCGACCGTGTTCATGATCCCGGCAGGAGTAACCTGGCGGATGATCCAGCCCTGGAAGTCGTTGATGTAAAGATTACCCTTGCCGTCGGCCGCTACACTGAGCGGATCGTCGAGCGGTATGGTGTTGGCAGGGCTGCCGTCGCTGAACCAGCCACGGTCCAGCGGGATGCCCGCAAAGGTGGAAATCGTGTATTGCTGCGCGGTTACAGCGCTGGCGGCCAGCAGAAGGCCGAGGACGAGTTGAAAGCTTTTCATGCGCAGAATGAACGGTCCAGTTTCCTGAGACGCCCGCGTGGCTAGCTGCGTTGCGGGGTTTCGCCAGGAGTTTCAGAGACTAACATGCCATCATACCAGTGCCCGGCGGCGGGAGCGGCCAGATGCGCGGCGCGGGGCGATAGAGTGAGAACAGATCCATGCTTGCCTGCGTTCTGAAATCCCCGGCGCCCGTGGAAACCGCCCCGCTGGAGTGGCGCGAAGTCGCGCGCCCGGAACCTCGCACCGGATTGCAGGATGCCGAAGTGTTGATCCGGGTCCGTGCCTGCGGCGTATGCCGGACCGATCTGCACGTGGTCGAGGGCGAACTGCCGGTGCGCAAACCGAACGTCACCCCCGGACATCAGGTTGTGGGCGTGGTGGAGAAAGGCGGGCGCACCATCGCCGCCGGAACGCGCGTCGGCGTGCCGTGGCTGCATCGCACGTGCGGGGAGTGCGAGTTCTGCCGCAGCGGACGCGAAAATCTGTGCGATCGTCCGGAGTTCACGGGCTGGACCGTCGATGGTGGCTTTGCCGAGTACCTCGTTGCGCCCGAAGCGTTTGTGTATCCTCTGCCGGAGAGCGTTTCCGACGCCGCCGCCGCGCCGTTGCTGTGTGCCGGGATCATCGGATTCCGCTGCCTGCGCCTTGCTGAAGTGAGCCGGGGCGCTCGACTCGGGCTGTACGGGTTCGGCGCAGCGGCCCACGTTGCGATTCAGGTGGCGCGGCACTGGGGCGTGGAGGTCTACGCCGCCACGCGCGAAGAAAGGCACCGGCGGCTCGCGTTGGAACTGGGCGCCGAATGGGCCGGGGCGGCGGACGCACGGCCTCCGGAGCAACTCGATGCGGCCATCATGTTCGCCCCTGCCGGTGAACTCGTGCCGCCGGCGCTCGAAGCCCTGAAGAAGGGCGGGCGGCTGATTCTGGGCGGCATCCACATGAGCCCGATCCCTTCGCTCCCCTACAGTCTGCTGTATCAGGAGCGCGTGCTACGCAGTGTGGCCAACAACACGCGCGACGACGGACGGGATTTCCTGAAAGTGGCTGCCGAAATCCCCGTGCGAACCGAGTTCGAAACCTTCGCCATGCGCGATGCCAACTGCGCGCTGCGGACACTGAAACAGGATGGCGTACGCGGGGCGGCCGTGCTGGTCAACGACTAGAGAGCCGTTTTGTGGAAAAATCAGAAGCGATGAAAATAACGCGGCGCACTGCGATCGGCACACTTGCAGGGCTCCCGGCCGTAGTGCTGCCGGACCTGCGGCTGCTCGCGCAAACGCAGGTCGCACCAGGCCGGCCGGATTCCTTTCGCGCCTACACGGACGGCCCGCGCCTCCTGCTGCGTCCGGCGCGCCTGAAACTGCTGCGGCGGGAGCGCGAGCGAAGGTCGCTGCGGTGGGACCAGTTCGAAACGCTCTGGAACGCAAGCGCACCTTTTCCTGAGCTGGGCTTCGTCCAGGCGCTGCGCTACCAGATTGCCGAAGACAAGGACGCGGGCGTTCGCGCCGTGGCGTGGGCGGTTGGACCCGCGGGGGAGTCGGCAGACGAAATTCGCCAGATCGCCATCATCGCCGACTGGTGCGACGAACTCATCAAAGGTTCCGACAGGCAGCAGATTTTCGCCAAGCTGCAAAAGGCTATTACAGATCCGAAACCGGTCCGCACGCTGGCCGACGCGCGCTCCAAAGTCTTCGCCGCCGTGGCGCTGAGCGACGCGCAGCCCGCGGCCAGCGAGAAAGCCCTGCAGAGCGTCTTCGACGGCTTCTGGATGGGCACCTTCCTCCCCGGACTGCGCAGCGCGCAGACGAGGGTTTCCAACGCCGATGCTTACGCGCTCTTCGAACTGATGCACGCCTTTCGCGACAACCTGAATTTCGATCTGCGCGAGACCTTCCCCGCCTGGTTCCGCCAATATCCTGTGCAGCACCTGATCGCGCACTATCCGACGCCGTATCCCGGCTCCGAAAACGAGTACCGCATCCCGGCCGATGAGGCTATCGAAAAGGCAGGCCCCGACGTCCGCAAAGCCACCCTGTCGCGGGCGGCGGAGATGGCGATGGTGGCGTTCGACACGAACGAATCGGCGTCGCAGTTGCTGCAGGGCTGGGTGATGAACGATCGTTACCTGATGCGCGGCACGCTCGGAATCCCGTACGAGCTCCTGTGGGCGAATCCATATCAGCCGGGGCTGAGCTATTACCACATCGCGCTGGCGCTGCATGACGAAATTGGCGGGCAGCTCTTTGTGCGGTCGTCCTGGGAAGACGACGCCCAGTGGGTTGGATTTTTCGGCGGCCAGCTGCAGTTGTTTCGCGATGGCGAGATCACCACGATCGACCCGAAGAAATCGCGCGAGCCGCTCGATATCGATGCCGCAGTGATCCTGTTTGCCCGGCAGGAGAGAAAATTTCAGACGCCCCCGGCCAAACCCGGCGACAAGCCGGCCGATACAACCGACGACGCCAAAGAGGAAGATCTGAACGTTTTCATCGTCGGTCTGGAGCCGAAGCGCGCCTTCCACGTGGAAGTGGATGGCGAGGCGATGGTGGAGTACCGTTCAGATCCCGGCGGCATCGTTTATCTGGCCGGAGTGCAGGCGGGCGCGGGCGTGCGGCTCGGATTTTCGCCCGCGACTTAAATTGGGATGACCCGGGTCTCGCGAAGCAATCGGGCCGGAGTTTCAGTATAGTGGATTGAAGCTGTACTGCGCGGCCATGGGACTGCAACCCGGCGCAAAACTCGGCCCCTATGAAGTCGTCTCGCCGATCGGCGCGGGCGGCATGGGTGAAGTGTGGAAGGGGCGCGACCCCAGGCTCGACCGCATCGTTGCCCTGAAAGTCTCCAAAGCCGCATTCACCGAACGCTTCACCCGCGAAGCCCGCCTGGTCGCGCAGCTGAACCATCCCAACATCTGCACCCTGCACGACGTCGGCCCCGACTACCTCGTGATGGAATTCGTCGAAGGCGCTCCGCTAAAGTGCCCGCTTCCGGCAGAAAAGGCAGTGGCATACGCCGGGCAGATCCTCGACGCTCTCGCCGCCGCACACTGCAAAGGCATCACCCACCGCGACCTCAAGCCCGCCAATATTCTCGTGACGAAGCAGGGGATTAAGCTCCTCGACTTCGGCTTGGCGAAGCAGGCTGCCGGACTCGGGCCGGAAGACGTCACCATCCAGGCGATGACGGCCGAAGGCCAAATCGCCGGGACCCTGCAATACATGTCGCCCGAGCAGTTGCAGGGCAAAGACGCCGACCCGCGCAGCGATATCTTCAGCTTCGGGTGCGTCCTCTACGAAATGCTGAGCGGCACGCGCGCGTTCAAAGGATCGTCGGCCGCCAGCATAATCGCCGCGATTCTGGAACGCGAACCGGAGCCCCTGAAAACGACCCCGCCGCTGGATCGCGTGATCCGGACTTGTCTGGCAAAGGACCCCGATCAGCGATTCCAGACCGCGCGGGATCTCAAGACGGCGCTGCTCTGGTCGATGGAGACGACTACTGCCGTCGCACCAAACAAGGCTCGGGTGCCGTGGATGGTTGTCACGGCTGCGATGGGCGCGATCGCGGTTGGCGCTCTGGTGTATGCCTTCCGCGCCACAAGCGTAGCCGCGCCGGAAACCCGCCTGGATATCGTGACTCCTGCGACCGCTGCCCCCTCGTCTTTCGC
>Ga0075030_100003731_pt1 | contig 13792 bp, 15 predicted proteins | sample LitLauG_LLR_2012_FD_71393 | JGI IMG/M metagenome (GOLD analysis project Ga0075030, IMG submission 71393) | Freshwater sediment microbial communities from Pennsylvania, USA - Little Laurel Run_MetaG_LLR_2012 | ecosystem: Environmental > Aquatic > Freshwater > Creek > Sediment | place: USA... | reverse complement strand
AGCGGCGCGGAAGTGGACGCCTACCAGATCAACCTGGCGTTGCGGAACCTGAATTTCGAGGCGCGGCTGAAGGATAGTGCGCTGCAGCTGGAAGGCAGCGCGAACGCCGGCAACGATGGCCACGCCCGCTTCGACGGCGCGCTCGTCTGGCGCGATGCGCTGCCTTATGGCCAGGTGCACCTGGCCGGCGAGAACCTGCGGATCATCAACATCCCGGAGGCGCGCGTCCAGGCCTCGCCGGACGTGACCATGAAATTCGCGGGCCGACGCATCGACATCACCGGCAGCGTGTCGCTCCCCTATGCCCGCCTGCAGCGCCCCGACCAGCTCACCAACGCGGTACGCGCTTCCAGCGACGAGGTGATCGTCGGCGCCGGCCAGGCGCCGCCGGGTGACGGCTACCACGTGTTCAGCGACGTGACGCTGCGGCTGGGCGAACGCGTGACGATCGACACCCAGGGCCTTGCCGGCCGCCTCAGCGGCAGCGTGCGCGCCGTCACCAACGATGCCGGCCTGAGCCTCGGCACCGGCGAGGTCCGCGTCGAGGAGGGCAAGTACACATACTACGGCCGCCAGCTCGACATCCAGCACGGCCGGCTGCTGTTCAACGGCGGACCGTTGAGTGACCCAGCCATCGACCTGAGCGCCATCAAGAAGTTTCCCGACATCACGGCCGGCGTCAACGTGCGCGGCACGCTGCGCGATCCGCGCGTCACCTTCTTCTCGGCCCCGCCGGTATCGCAGTCGCAGATCGTCTCGCTGCTGCTGGCCGGCGGCTCGCTCGAGTCGATTCAGGATACGACCGATCCCACGCAGCGCAGCGCCGCGGCGCGCAATGCCGCGCTCCTGCAGGGCAGTGCCCTGGTGGTTCAGCAGTTCGGCAGCAAGGTGGGCATCGAGGACGTCGGCGTGGAATCGGACCTCAACAACGAAACCGCCCTGGTGCTCGGCCGCTACCTGTCGCCGCGCCTGTACATCAGCTACGGCATAAGCCTGGCCGAGTCGATCAATACCTTCAAGATGCGCTACACGATCGGCGATCACTGGACCATCAAGACCGAGGTCGGCACCGCGCGCAGCGCCGACCTCGTGTACACGATCGAGCGCTGATGCGTCAGCGCCGCAGTACCTTCTCGATGCGCCGGTCCGGCACCAGCCAGATGACGGCCACCAGGCCGTACAGCGCTCCGGCCAGCCAGGGCAGCACAAATGCCACGGCGATCGCGACCACGTACAGCGCGATGGAGATGCGCCCCTTGAAATCGCGCCCCAGGGCGCGCGCCAGCAGCGAATCGCGCGCATGGCTGGCCAGCAGCACGCGCGTCATGATGTAGTAGGCCGTGCCGGCGCCCAGCAGCACGCAGCCGTATACGGCCACCGGCGCCGCCGCGAAGTGATTCTCGCCCATCCAGGCGGTGACGAACGGCACCAGCGACAGCCAGAACAGCAGGTGCAGGTTCGCCCACAGCACCGGGCCGCTCACGGTCTCCACGACCTGCCACAGGTGATGGTGGTTGTTCCAGTAGATGCCGACGAAGATGAAGCTGAGCATGTAGCACAGCAGCGTCGGCCAGAGCGGTGCCAGCGCCATCAGCGTCGCCGCGTGCGGCACCCGCAGATCCAGCACCATGATCGTAATGATGATCGCGAGCACGCCATCGCTGAAGGCCTCCAGGCGGGACTTCTTCACGGCATGGTCCCGGGGTGCATGGAAAGATGTTCACCGGGGCCGCCCAGGCCCGTCAAGCGCCGCACCTGCGGCACCGCCGGATACGGGCTTGCCGAATGCCCGGGCCGCGCTAAGATGCCCCTCCTCCGTCGATCCGCACGGTCTCGTCACGATGAGCCAGCCCCGTCCATGAGCATGTCCCTACGCGATCAGCTGCTGCAGGCCGGCCTGGTCAGCGAGAAGCAGGCCCGTGAGGCCGAGCGCCAGTTGCAGCGGCAGCAGCAGGGCCGCCAGCAGCAGCCCAAGCCGCAGCGCAGCCTGCCCTCCGCGCAGGAAATCGCCGCACAGCAGAGCGCCCAGGCAAAGGCCGCGCGCGACCAGGAACTGAACCGCCGCAAGCAGGAGAAGGCGGAGCGCAAGGCGCGGCACGCGCAGATCCGGCAGCTGGTGGAGCTGCATCGCCTGCCCAGGGGCGAAGGCGACGAGTACTACAGCTTCGTGGACCATAACAAGATACGGCGCATCGTCGCGGACGCGGCCACCCGCGTACGCATCATCAGCGGCGAGATTCTGATCGCGCGCTGCGATGGGCGCTATGAGCTGGTGCCGGCCGAAACGGCCGCGCGCATCCGCGAACGTGATGAGCGCGCGGTGATCGCGCATGCCGCGGCGCCGCCGGCGACCGACGTGGATCCCGCCTATGCGGAATTCGCGGTGCCCGACGATCTGATGTGGTAACCGACGATGACCAGATCGCGCTCGACGCCGTCGAGCAGCGCGACGCCCGGCAGCACGCCCCAGCGCTGGTAGCCCAGCCGATCGAACAGCGCCAGGCTCGGCACGTTGTGTCCGAAGATGAACCCGAGCAGCGTACGAACGCCCAGTTGCGGGGCGGCTGTCACGGCGGCGCGCAGCAGGCAGGACGCCATTCCCGAGCGTCGGGCACGCTCGGCCACGTACACGCTGATCTCGGCGGTGCCGTCGTAGGCCGGGCGGCCGTAGAAGGAACTGAAACTGAGCCAGGCGCAGACCCGCTCCTCCCGTTCGACCACCCACAGCGGCCGTGTCGGCCGGTCGTGCTCGCGAAACCAGGCGCGGCGGCTCGCCACGCTCACGGGTTCGAGGTCGGCGGTCACCAGGCGCGAGGGGATCGTTTCGTTGTAGATCGCGACGATCGCGGGCAGGTCCGTGTCCTCCGCCCGGCGGTAGGCGAAGCGGGCGCCGCTCATGTTGCGCGGCGGCCGCGGCCCGCCGGATGATTCCGTTCCCATTCGCGCCCGTCGAATGGGCTCACCTGCATCGCGGTGACGGTGCCCGGATCGAGGCAGCGCGCGTTGACGCTGAAGCCGTCGGGATGCGAGCGCGGCACGTAGAAGGACTTGATGCCGCACACGCTGCAGAACAGGTGCCGCGCCGTACCGGTGTTGAACCGGTACTCGGCCAGGGTGTCGGCGCCGGCGAGCAGGTGGAAGCGGTCCGCCGGTACGATCAGGTGCAGGAAGCCCGCCATGCCGCAGATCGAGCAGTTGCAGTCGGTCACTTCGATGACCGCCGGAGCCCGCACTTCGTAGCGAACGCGTCCACAGTGGCAGCCGCCGGTATGCGTGATCATTCGGCCTCCTCCATGCGGGCGCGCGCAACAGTGCGGAATGCGGTCATCGTAGCAGACCGCCGGCGTGGCCCGGTTCTGTGACCCAGCTAACACCTGAGCGCGCCGGCGCCTGCGACACTGGCAGGATGAACGAGCCTGAGCGCGAATGGCAGGTGGCCGCCGACGACTGTCGGATCGTGACCGAGGACATCGTGCTGTCTGCCCGGCTGAGCAGCTCGCTGGTCGTCTGCCTGTACGATGCGGTCGAGGAAAGCGGCGCACTGCTGCACCTGCGGCTCGCGGCACCCGGACAGTCGCGCAATCCGGACCTGACGGACAACACGCTGTCGAGCGACCTGGCCCTGCTCGATCAGGCGCTGCGCGAACTGCAGGCGGCGGCACCGCGGGCCCAGCACTGGCAGGCCAAGCTCGTGGCGCAGTCCGAGGACCGGCCGTCCTCGCGGATGCGCTGCGAGGGGCTGCAGGCCTTCATCAGCGCCTTCCTGGTGGATGCGGGGATCAAGCTGGTGAGTGCCACGGTGCATGTCGAGCCGCAGGTCACGGTGCGCTTCCGTCCGACGATGGGTCAGCTGCGCACCCAGACCTGAGGCCGGGACCGCTTCAGCGCAGCGGCAGCTGCTGTCCGGATGCGGCCTGCTGCGACGCAGCGCGCTCCAGGCGCAGCAGCCGCGCTTTCGTGTCGATTCCGCCGTGGGCCGAGAAGCCGCCCCCACCCGGCCGGGCCGCCATCACGCGGTGACAGGGCACGATCAGCGGGAAGGGATTGCGCGCCATCGCCTGTCCCACGGCGCGTGCCGCGGCCGGGGCACCGCACTGCCGGGCCAGTTCACCATAGGTCAGCGTCTGGCCGGGCGGTATGGCCCGCGCGGCCGCATAGATGCGGCGGTAGAACGGACTGAGCGAAGACTGGTCCAGGGCGATCGCCGCCAGCGACTCGCCGCTGCCCTGCAGCAGTCCAACGATGGCCGCCACGGCGCGCTGCATGGCCGGCGGCGCCGGCAGGAACACGGCGCCAGCGGCGCTTTTTTCGCAAATTCGCCGGATCGTCTGCCCGGGGCTGGCTTCAGGCAGCTGCACGGCGACGACGCCCAGGGGGTTCCAGGCGATGGCACAGCGGCCGATGGCCGTATCAAACAGGGTGTAGCCCACGACCGCCATGGTGGCCTTCCATCATACTCCGCCGCGATAGAGAAAGACCCCGGCCACGCCTACACCCAGCGACACGACGACGCGGCGCAGCCAGACCGGAGACAGGCGGCGCGCCAGCCGCCCTCCCCAGCTGCCGCCGAGCAGGGCGCTCACGGCCAGCAGCGCGACGAGGCCCCAGTTCACGGGCGCGCGCGCGGCCAGCCACAGCGCGGCACCGCTGTTGGCTGCGAGGGCAACGGACTGCTTCAGCGCGTTCAGCCGCGGCAGTGTGTCCTCGAGCATCAGTCCGAGCACCGCCAGCACGATCACGCTCATGCCGGCGCCGAAATACCCTCCGTAGGCCGCGGCCGCTGCGACCAGCGGCAGCAGTGCAGCGCGCCCGCCAAGCACCCGGTGCGACGCGGCGCCCCTGGCCGGATCGAGCGGCGGGTCCCTGCCCCGCAGCGCCGTGCGCAGGCGCTCCTGGAAGCCGAGCAGCGTGCAGCCGGCCAGGATCAGCCAGGGCACGGCCCGGTCGAAGGCGCGTTCGCTGGTGTGCAGCAGCAGCAGGGCGCCCAGCAGGCCGCCGATCAGGGCAGTCGGCAGCGTCCAGCTCAGGCGCCACTGCTGGCCGCGCAGGTCCGCAGCTTGCGCCAGCGTTGCGCCCAGGTAGCCGGGGCACAGCGCAATGGTGTTGGTCACGTTGGCGCTGAGCGGCGGGAGCCCGGCCGCGACCAGCACCGGGAAGGTGATGAGCGTGCCGCCGCCGGCGAGCGCATTGACCGCGCCGGCGGCGAAACCGCCGCCGGCGATCAGCGCGAGCTGGGCGTACTCCATGGGCCGGTCAGGCCCGCCACTCGTTCAGGGCCTCGATGTCGCACAGCCGCTGCCAGCTGGTCCGGGAACGGACCAGGTCCGCGAAGGCCCTGAGCGCCGGCCACTCGAGGCCGGTGCGCGGCATGTTGCGCGACCAGCGCAGATACATGATCAGCTGGAGGTCGGCGGCGGAAAACGCCGCGCCGAGCAGGTACGGCCCGTGCGCCGCCAGCTGCCCGTCCAGGCGCGCCCAGACCGACTCGATGCGCTGCTGCAGCGCTGCGCGCACCGCGGGCGGGTGCTCGGCGGCGCCGAGGTCGGCCGGATAGAACCAGTTGCGGTAGCTCGCCCCGAGGCTGCAGCCGAGGTGGACGATCCACTGGTACCAGCTGGCGCGCTGCGGGCTGCCGACCGGCGGGCCCAGGCGCGCCTCGGGATGACGGTCGGCAAGCATCATCAGTATCGCCGCGGACTCCGCGTGGGGCTGGCCGTCGATCACCAGCGTCGGCACCACGCCCAGCGGATTGAGGCGCAGGTACGCGGCGCTGCGCTGCTGCTGCTGCTCGAAGTCGACCGCTTCGAGCCTGTAAGGCGCGCCGATCTCGAGCAGCGCCAGGTGCACGGCCAGGCTGGCGGTGCCCGGAGAATAGTAGAGCGTGTACATCGGGCCGATCATCGCGCGCGCACGCCGGGGCGGCAAGTGCGGCGGCCGGGCTTGACGGCGTTTGCATATTTATGCAAAATACCTGCATGTTTATGCAAGGCTTGCCATGCTGACCGACCATCACCAGCACGGCCGGCGCGATGCCATCCTGAGTATCCTCAGCGGCGGCGTCGTACGCCGGCAGACGGAGCTTACGCAGCTGCTCAGGAAGCGCGGCTACGAAGTCACGCAGTCGTCCGTCAGCCGCGACCTGCGCGAGCTCGGCGTGCTGAAGGCGGGCGGCCGCTACCTGGCACCGCCGGTCGAGACCGCGCACGCTAACGGCAGGTTCGGCGCCCTGGCCCAGTTCGTGCGGTCGGTGCAGCCGGCGGGCGCTTCGCTGACGGTCGTGCGCACCAGCACCGGCGCGGCACAAAGCGTCGCCGTCGCGATCGACAGGGCGGAGTGGCCCGAGGTGGTAGGCACCCTCTCCGGCGACGACACCATTTTCATCGCCACTCCCGACGCGCGGGCGCAGCAGCGCCTGCTCGCTCATCTGCGCGCTCACTTCGGAATCTGAAATCATGACCCATGCTGCGGCTGCGGGCGCCAGGCCCATCGTGCTCGCCTATTCCGGCGGCCTCGACACCTCGTTCCTCGTTCCCTGGGTCGCCGAACAGTACCGGCGGCCGATCATCACGGTCACGGTCGACACCGGCGGCATCGACGCGGCCGCGGCGCGCACCCTGCGCGAGCGCGCGCTGGCGCTGGGCGCCGTCGAGCACCACCAGATCGATGCGCGCCATGAGTATTTCGAGCAGGTGCTGCGCTTCCTGATCATGGGCAATGTGCGCCGCGGCCAGCTTTACCCGCTGTGCGTCGGGGCCGAGCGTGTCATGCAGGCCCAGACCATTGCCGTGATGGCGCGCAAGCTCGGCACCCACTCCATCGCCCACGGTTGCACCGCCGCGGGCAATGACCAGGTGCGTTTCGAAGTGGCGCTGCGGACGCTCGCGCCGGAGCTGGAGATCATCGCGCCGGTGCGCGACCGCGCCTTCAAGCGCCAGGAGGAACTCGAATACCTCCAGGCCCGCAAGCTCCCCGTGCCTCCGTATGGAGCCGCGTATTCAACCAATCGCGGCCTCTGGGGCGTGACGATCGGCGGCACCGAGACCCTGACCTCGAAGGGCAGCATTCCCGAGAACGCCTGGGTCCTGTCCAGGGATGCCTTCACGCATCCGGCGCTGCCTCAGCACCACACCGTCCACTTCGAACGGGGCCGCCCGTCCGGCCTGGACGGCAAGACACTGACGCCGGTGGAGCTGATCGAGCGGCTCGAGGCGCTGGCCGCGCCATTCGGGATCGGCCGCGGCATCCACCTCGGCGATACGATCATCGGCACCAAGGGACGCGTCGCCTTCGAGGCCCCGGCCGCGGAGGTCCTGCTGACCGCGCACCGCGAGCTGGAAAAACTCGTGCTGACCCCGCGCCAGCAGCGCATCAAGGAGAGCGTGGCCCTGCCCTACGGCGACTGGGTTCACGAGGGCCAGCTGCTCGATCCGGTGTGCCGCGACATCGAAGCGCTGCTGCTCTCGTCGCAGGCGCGCGTCACCGGCGACGTGCACGTGCTGCTGCGGCCGGGCTCATTGTTCGTCGAAGGCGTGGAATCGCCCTATTCGCTGATGAGCGCCTCGAAGGGCGTATACGGCGAAGCGGCCGGAGAGTGGACGCCGGCCGATGCATTGGGCTTCTCGAAGATCGTCGCGCTGACGGGCGTGTTCCATCGTCGTGCCGGCGAGCTGGCCGAACAGGGTCCGGGAGAAAAGCCGCAATGAAAACCGTCGTCGTGGACAAGATCGCCTCGATCACCCAGGCCTGCGCCCTCAGCCATGAACTGCGCATCGCCGATGAGATCCCCAGCGAGGAAGGGGTGGTCATCGTCGCCGAAGTGCTCAACAACAAGGCCAACTACAACACGCTCGAGCTCACCAGCGGACGCATGGCCAAGGTTGCCAAGGGCGACATCGTGGTCGGCGCGCTGGGTCCACGCAAGGCGCTGTTCGGCTATTCCGGGCACGTGCCCGAATCGCTCAAGCCCGGCGATGTCATCCAGATGCTGAATATCGGCGGCGTCCTCGGCGTGTGCGATTCGGCCACGCCGGACAAGGGCAAGCCCTTCGACTGCCGCGTGCTGGGCGTGGTACTGCAGTTCCCGTACCTGGGCGAGCGCATCGGCGTTCCGGCGCGCGTGGGCTACCGACGGCTCGACTTCGACGCCGCTCTCGAGATCCGCGGCGTTCCGGTCGTGGCTCTGGCCGGCACCTGCATGGAGGCGGGCAAGACCGCCGCCGCCGCCGCGATCGTCTCGCGCATGCGTCACCGGGGCCTGGTCGTGGATGCCTTCAAGGCCACCGGCGTATCGCTGCGGCGCGACATCATGGCCTTCGAGGACGCCGGGGCCCGCAAGTCGATGATCTTCACGGACCTGGGCGTCGTCACCTCCTCGCCGCGCACCGGGCCGGCGCTGACCCGCACGATGCTGACCGAACTGGCCGCCGGCAAGCCGGACGTCATCGTCTTCGAACTCGGCGACGGCCTGCTCGGCACCTATGGCGTCGATGCCATCCTAAACTGCGAGGACATTCGCCGCGCGCTCACGGGCGTGGTGCTGTCCGCCAACGATCCGGTGGCGGCCTGGGGCGGGGTGAAACTGCTGCGCGAGCGCTTCCACGTCGAGCCCTGCATGGTCACCGGACCGGCCACCGACAACCAGGTGGGCGTCGACATCATTGAACAGCAGCTCAAGGTGCCCGCCTTCAATGCCATCAGCAATCCGGCATCGCTCGGCGATGCCGTCATCGACGCAATCGGCCTCGGGTCGCGTGCGGCGGCCGCGGGCGCGGCGGAATAGGCCTTGGAACGGGTTCCTGCGATCGTGCTGGGCGGCACCGGCTACGTGGCCGGCGAGCTGCTGCGGCTGATTGCCGCACACCCGCTGCTGCGGCTCGCCGGCATCATGTCCGACGGCAGTCCGGGCGAGTACGTCGCCCGGGCCTTTCCGCACCTGTCGTCCGTGTACGCGGATGAGGTCTTCAAGACCCAGGCGCAGATCGAGGCCCTGCTGCGGACCGAGCCGGCGCCGGCGATCCTGGCCGCGGCGCCGCACGGCGTGTCCGCGCGGCTGATCGACACGCTGCTGGCGGCGGCCGAACAGGCCGGCCATGCGCCGCGCGTCGTCGATATCTCAGCGGACTTCCGCTATGCGAGCGCTGCGGCCTACGAGGCCGTCTACCATCATCCCCATGGCGCACCCGCGCGCATCGCGCAGTTCACCTGCGCCGTGCCGGAACACCTGCGCGAACTGCGCACGCCGCACGTCGCGCACCCGGGCTGCTTCGCCACCGCAATCCTGCTGGCCTCGGTGCCGCTGCTGGCGCTGGATCTGATCGAACCGCAGCTGTTCGTGGCGGCGGTCACCGGCAGCACCGGTTCCGGGCGCAAGCCCGCCGAGGGCACGCACCATCCGACCCGGCACAGCGATCTGTACGCCTATAACGCCCTCGCCCACCGGCACGCACCGGAAATCGCCGCCTGCGCGCAGGCGGCCTCGGGCAAGGCGGCGCATTTCGCCTTCGTGCCGCATTCGGGGCCGTTTGCACGCGGTATCCACGCCACGGTGCAGGCCGTGCTGAAGAAGCCGCTCGACAGCGCCGCGCTCGTAGCGCGGCTCGCCGACTACTACAGCCACTCGCGGTTCGTGCAGGTGGCCGCACGGCTGCCGCACCTCAAGGAAATCGTTGCCAGCAACTATGCGCACCTGAGCGCCGTCAGCGACGGCCGCACCGTGGCGGTGATGAGCGTGGTCGACAACCTGAACAAGGGTGCCGCCGGAGGCGCGCTGCAATGGATGAACCGCCTGTGCGGTTTTCCGGAAGACGCGGGCCTGTCGGCACCGGCCGCAGGCTGGACCTGAAGGAGACCTCGAACCGTCATGAACGCCCACCCGACTCCCGGCGCCGCCGCCACCAGCAGCGCCGGCCAAGCCATCGCCGGTCCGGCCACCGCCGGCAGCGTCGCGCCCGACCCGCTCGCACCGGTCTTTGCGCAATATCCGCTGCACGTGGTGTCCGCCTCCGGCGTCTGGCTGCACACGGCGGACGGCCGTCGCGTACTCGACCTGTACGGTGGTCATGCGGTCGCGGCGCTCGGCTACGGGCACCCGGGCTGGACTCGCGCCCTGCAGTCGCAGGCGCAATCGCTGAATTTCCAGAGCAACGCCGTTCCGCTCGACGTGCGCACGCGCGCCGCGCAGCGCCTGCTGCGCTTCGCGGGCGGCGGCTTCAGCCAGGTGTTTTTCGTCAATTCCGGCGCCGAGGCCAACGAGAATGCGCTGAAGATGGCGTTCACGAGCACAGGGCGCGGCGAAGTCGCGGCCCTGGAGCACGGCTTCCATGGCCGCACGGCCGGCGCGGGCGCCATCACCTGGGGCGCGGCGGCCAAGTGGTACGGATTCCCGCGCACGCCCTTCGACGTGCGGTTTCTCCCGCGCCGCGACCCGGCGGCGCTCGCGCAGATCACGACGCAGACCGCCGCCGTGATCGTCGAGCCGGTGCAGGGCGTGGGCGGCGCATTCGACCTGGGCGCCGATTACCTGGCCGCCCTGCGGCGGCGCTGCGATGCAACCGGCGCGCTCCTGATCTTCGACGAGGTGCAGTGCGGCATGGGCCGCACCGGCCGGCCCTTTGCCGCCGATCTGTATGGCGTGGCGCCGGACATGATCACGACGGCCAAGGCGCTCGGCAACGGCTTTCCGTGCGCGGCGCTGCTGATGAACCCGCGGGTGGCGGCCGCGGTGAAACTCGATGCGATGGGCACGACGTTCGGCGGCGGACCGATGGCCTGCGCGGTGATCGAAGCCGTCATCGAGGCCCTCGAGTCCGAGCAGCTGATCGACAACGTGCGCCGCGTCGGCGAGCTCATCCGCGAGCGCTGTCTCGTCGGCCCGGTGCGCGGCTACCAGGGAGCCGGATTTCTTGCCGGACTCATCTGTGCGCGGCCCGCGAAGGAAGTCCACAAGGCGCTGCTCGAGCGCGACATCCTCACCGGCACCAGTGGCGATCCGGCCGTGCTGCGGCTGCTGCCGCCGTTCATACTGCGCTCGCCCCAGGTCGAGCAGCTGCGCTCGGCGCTGCTCGAGATCGGCAGCTAGCGCGCATCAGGTGGACGACATGAAGCGCTTCATCGATCTGGCCGAACTGACGCACGAGCAGGTGCAGGACCTGCTTGCGCTGGCCCAGCGCCTGGAAGTCCGGCCGGAGCGCCAGGCGCTGGCCGGCAAGGTGCTCGGGCTGGTGTTCATGAATCCCTCGCTGCGCACCCTGGCCTCGTTTCAGTCCGGGATGGCACAGCTGGGCGGCGCCTGCTTCGTGATCACCCCGGGCCAGGGCACGTGGCAGCTCGAGACCCGCGACGGCGTGGTCATGAACGGCGCCGCGGCCGAGCATATCCGCGAAGGCCTGCCGGTGCTGGCCTCGTATTGCGATGCGCTCGGCATCCGCGTCTTTGCCGATGGCAAGGACCTGGCCGCGGACCTGGCCGAGAAGAAGTTCGGCGCCATGGCCGCGCTGGTCGATCGACCGCTCATCAATCTCGAGTCGGCGGTCAATCATCCCTGCCAGGCACTGGCCGACTGGAAGACGCTCGATGAACTGCCGGGCGCCGCCCGGCGCAAGTTCGTCCTCAGCTGGGTCTCGCACCCCAAGGCGCTGCCGCTCGCGGTGCCGGCCGCCACCGTGCACATGGCGGCGATGCGCGGCATGGAGGTCGTGGTGCTGCGGCCGGACGGCTTTGCACTGCCCGCGGCGATCATGGACAAGGCCCGCAGCGCCGCGGCGGCCAGCGGGGGCAGCGTTACCGAAACGGCCGATCGCGCGGCCGCGCTGTCCGGTGCGCACGTGATCTACGCCAAGGAATGGGGCTGCACGTCGCACTACGGAGACGACGACGCCGACAAGGAGATGCGGCGGCCGCTCAAGGACTGGTGCGTGCGCAACGACTGGTTCGCGCAGGCCGCCGCCGACTGCCGCCTGATGCACTGCCTGCCGGTGCGCCGCAATTCCGCCGTGGCCGACGAGGTGCTCGACGGGCCGCGCAGCCTGGTGCTGCGGCAGGCCTACAATCGCCTGCCTGCCCAGATGGCCGTCCTGCACCGCCTGCTCAAGGCCTGACCCGAACCGCTTTCCGAGCCACAACCCGACCGCCGTTCCAAGGAGCTGCCGCCCACAATGAAACTGTATCGTGCCGACCAGGTCGCCACCATCAGCGCGCTGCGCGCTGCCGCGCCCTACATCCGCCTGTACAAGGGCAAGATCTTCGTCGTCAAGGCAGGCGGTGCCGTGTTCGGCGACCCGCAGATGACGCGCGCGCTGATGGAACAGATCGCAATCCTGCATTATCTGGGCGTACGCGTGGTGATGGTGCACGGCGGCGGCCCGCAGCTCACCGAAGTCACCGAAGCCATGGGCGTGCCCACGCGCATGGTGCAGGGCCGGCGCATCACCGACGAGAAATCGATCGACGCCACTTCGATGGTGCTGAACGGCCTGATCAATACGCGCATCCTCGCGATCTGCCGCGATCTCGAGATCGACGCGGTCGGTATCTCGGGCGTGGACGCCGGCCTGGTGCAGGCGCACCGCCGGCCGCCGGTGCGCCTGCAGCCGGGCGATGCCGAGACCGTCGACTTCGGCTTCGTCGGCGATATCGACCACATCGACACGACCGTGATCCGCAAGCACCTCGAGAACGGCCTGATGCCGGTGATCAGTCCGCTGTCGGCCGATGCGCGGGGCCAGCTGCTGAACATCAATGCCGATACCGTGGCCGCCGCGATCGGGGCCGCGCTGCAGGCCGAAAAACTCATTCTCTGCACCGGCGCGCCCGGCATCCTCGACGACGTCGGCGATCCCGGATCGGTGGTGTCCTATACGGACCTGGCGGGCCTGAAGCGCATGCGTGAGGCCGGCAAGATCGTCGACGGCATGCTGCCCAAGGCGAGGGCCATCGAGGATGCCATCCGCGGGGGCGTGCACCGCGTGCACGTGATCGGCTACCGCCCCCCGGACAGCATCCTGGCGGAAGTGTTCACCAACGAAGGCACCGGGACGCTGATCGTCGCCGACGTCAAGGCACTGAGCAGCGCCGAGCAGAAATCGGGCGACATCTCATAGCACGCGCGGGCGTGCCCCGTGACACGGCGGCCGGATCCGAACTGTGCGGCGGTCGACCGCCGCGGCCGGCGGACCCTGTAGACTAGCCGCTGGTCCGTCCACCGATGCAGCCGATGGAATCCGCCGCCGTCGCCGAGACGAAACAGCCAGTGCGCCAAGGTCAAAATCCGCCGACGGAGCGGCTCAACACCCGGGCCGCCGGTGTCATCGGACTGGCCGTGATGTGCAGTCGCGTGCTCGGGCTGATCCGCGAGCAGGTGTTCGCCGCGCTGTTCGGGGGCGGCTGGGCCCTGGATGCCTTCATCGCCGCCTTCCGCATCCCGAACCTGCTGCGTGACCTGTTTGCCGAAGGCGCGCTCTCGACTGCCTTCATCACCACGTTCAGCAAGACCGCGGCGCGTGACAGCGATGCGGCGGCCTGGCAGCTCGCCAACAAGGTCGCGACCATGGCTGCGGTGCTGCTCGGGGCGCTGTGCGCGCTGGGCATCTGGTTCTCGCCGCAGCTGGTGGCGACGCTGGCGCCCGGCTTCGATCCGGCCAAAGCCGCCCTGACCGTGACGCTCACGCGCGTCATGTTTCCCTTCATCCTGCTGGTATCGCTGGCGGCCCTCGTCATGGGCATGCTGAATGCCAAGAACGTGTTCGGCATGCCGGCAATGGCCTCGAGTTTCTTCAACGTCGGCTCGATCGTCGGC
>Ga0075030_100003729_pt1 | contig 13798 bp, 12 predicted proteins | sample LitLauG_LLR_2012_FD_71393 | JGI IMG/M metagenome (GOLD analysis project Ga0075030, IMG submission 71393) | Freshwater sediment microbial communities from Pennsylvania, USA - Little Laurel Run_MetaG_LLR_2012 | ecosystem: Environmental > Aquatic > Freshwater > Creek > Sediment | place: USA... | reverse complement strand
TCCATCCTTCGACGAAGAACAAGGGTGTTTTCTAGAGGTAGGTCTTGGTTTTGCGCCTGGCCTTGCGGTTCGCCATCATGCGGTGGCCGTTTTCAGTCCTTATAGTTGTCATAGTTGTCCTTTGCGATGCATGAAATCGGCAACGAGGCCGAGGACAATGAAAATGCCCACAAGAATGAGCACGCCTTTCAGAAACTCTATCATAACCAGCACACCTCACTAAGCGAAGTACCCCAAGGGGGGACTACGGGCCCATCAACCCACGTCTGTGCACCCATCGACAGCCGATTCTCGGCTTTCTGCCGACTTCTGATACGTGTGTACAGAAAACTATACTGCTATCCGATACTCCCTGTTTGTAAAAAAAGGCTTACATCTTCCAAGACACAGACTCCTTCGGCACTACCGGGTCTTCTGTTCCGCTTGGCCCCGTGAATTGGCGGGCTGTTTTCATAGATCCCTCCGGGGCCTGCATCCGGTGATCGTCTGGCCGGTTCCTAGCTCGCTCTCAACGGCACTAACAGACATGTCCAGTAGTACAGGGGTAAGTACTGACGTAACGAGGCTTTGGTGTGTGTTCAGATTTTGCGCCAGCTGACATTATTGAAATGGCTCCCATGTGTAAAGAATCTGTGACACCACTAGGGCCTGATCTCCTGGATCCAATTTCCGCGCGGAGAAGGTCGGACAGCAATCGTGGCTTTTCGCTGATCGAGCTGTGCGTGGTGCTAGCCATCCTGATGACCGTCGGAGGGATGATGTTCATCAGTACGCGCCACGCGGTCCAGAACATCCGCCTCACGCAATCGGCCACCAGCTACGCAAATCTGTTGCAGCGTGCACAAATTCAAGCCGTACAAGACGACACCTACTACACGGTCCTTACCGACACAACCAGCACAAGCTCGCCTTCGGCCTACGTGGATCTGGCCGGATCGCAAGCTTATGCAGCGCCGGACCCGATGATGATGTTCTTGCAGGATGTGAGCCCCAAGCCGTTCAGCCAGGGACCGGGCCTGGCCGATCTGGAATCGAAGTTCTTGCCGGCTGCGGGTGTCGCTACAGTGGCTACGACGGCAGCGGGCCCGACGTTTGGACCGCGGGGATTGCCCTGTAAGCCGAGCACGCCGAGCGGCGGAACCTGCCCGTATCTGGACGCCTCCACCGGCATTCCGACTTCCTACATCACGTTTCTTCAGAACTCACAGAACACGAAATGGGAGGCAGTGACGGTGACTCCCGCCGGACGAATTGGAATCTGGTCGTACGAAGGCACATATTGGTCACCACTGAACTAGGCATCTATGAGCGCAACGCTTAGAACGGGAGTTCGACGGGCGCGCAAGGGCGGGGAGCGTGGTTCCATGCTGCTGGAGTTGTTGATCTCGATTGTAGTGCTGGCGATCGGCATGGGCGGCTTGCTGGTGCTGCTGGTTTCCGCCATGTCGACCAACAACCGATCCGGCAGAGATACCACCTCGACGATGATGGCCGAGCACATCATCGAACAAATCAGTTCACAGCCGGCGATTTCGAGCGCCGCGCTCACGATCACGGATTGTGCCGGAACGGCGTGGAGCGTGAGCACGGCCGGGGCAGCGAATGGGGCCGGCAATTCGGGCTCCTACGGAGGGAACGGCGCACAGCTGACTTCGGGCGGCACGGTGGATTGGACGCAGGACTACGGCAGCGTTCCGGCGGGATACAAATTGCAGTATGTGTCGTGCGGTACGGGCGGGCGGCAGACCAGCTACGACATCCGCTGGAACATCGTGTCGTTGAATGCCACCAACAATTCCAGCCGCATGATCTTCGTGTCCGCGCGGCCTGCGGGCTCGCCGACGGTGGGCGGGCTGCGCTACGTTGTCCCGGCCAACCTGCGAACCATCGGAGGAATGCAATGAGGAGACGGAATTCCAGGACAGCAAGCGAAACTCATTTTCGCGGCGCTGGCTCCCGCAGCCGCGGCTTTTCGTTACTGGAAATGATGGTGGCGCTGGCCATCCTGACAGCGGTGATTGGGATTGCGGTGGATGGGCTGACCCAGATGCAGCGCCGCGATTTTGCGGAACACTCGAAGACGGATACGGTGCAGGAGGCGCGTGATTTCGTGGACCAGATGGTGCGCGATCTGCACGATGTCGGCTACCCGCCACGCGTATTGTTTGTCAATAAACCGCTCTGCACCGGCAACGCCCAAGTCTCATGCAGCCTGATTTATTACAGCCCCACGCAAATCAAGTATGAGGGGGACCTCGACGGCACGGGTACGGTGTACCAGGTCTGGATGCAACTGGTGGCTCCGGCCTCGGGACGTTGTCCTTGCATTCTGCAGCGCGGCGTCATTTCGAAAGCGACGGTGGTGGCGAACCCGGCCGCGCAACCTACGTACTACACGGAAGTGAACGGGGTACTCAACAGCGGGGACGGAGCGGGCGGGAACACCTATGGGGTCAGCATGGGTGGCGCAGGGTCGTATTCGACCTACGCGAACGCCGACGTTTTCGACGCTTACGATATCAATGCAGGCCAAGTGGGCACGTGCTCGGGCGCCACCGCCTGTTCCAGCATCAACAGCCTGCAGATCACCATCAACGTGGCGTCGAGGTTTGCGGATCCAACGACCCAGATTTATCCCGTGTACTCCATTACTTCAAAAGCGCGAATGAATAACGCACAGGACGACAATTGAACGTTCTCACCGGAGGTAACGAGGAATGCACGCGATACCTGAAAAAAGGGAGCAAGGATTTTCGCTGATCGTGGCCATGCTGGCGCTGATGTTGCTGAGCGCGGTGGCGGTCGGGATGATGTTCATGGCGTCGACCGAGACGGCGGTGAGCTCGAACTTCAAGGCGGAAGAAACGGCCTACTTTGCGGCCCGCGCGGGCGTGGAGGAAGTGCGGGACCGGATGCTGCCGTCTCCACCTTCGCCGACTGGCGCGTTTTCGATCAATGGATCGCTGCCTGCCTTCATGCCCGGGAGTGGCAACCCGTGGGCTTTGTACATTCTGAATGGGAAAAACCCACAGACCGGCAGCAATATGTCGATGGCAGATGTCACGAACCTCGTTTCGACGAATGTTGTGGCGGACGATGAACTCTGCCACGATTTCCCGGGCTACGCTGGCATGACTCCTGCCGTAGCTAACATCCGGTGCAGTGGTTCTTCCGGACTGCCGAGCGGCTCGAGTTGGTATACGTCGACGACGAGCATCACGCCCCTCCCGGTCGATTACAAATGGGTGCGCGTGACGTTGAAGGCAAACAACACTTACGGCGGAACCAATGCCAGTCTCTTTGTGGACCCCTCCAAGCCGGGCGCCAGCCAGGTGTGCTGGTTTGGAAGTGGCACGGGAGCGAACGAGGTGGTCCCGCCCGGCGGGCAACCATGCTCCAGCATCAATGCCACGCCGGTTTACCTGGTAACGGCCCTGGCGGTCAGCCCGAGCGGTGGAACGAAGGGGGCGAGGCGGCTGGTGCAACAGGAGATTGCTCAGACCTATGTCACCAATAATCTGCCGGGGGGCCTGTTTGCGGTTGGAAATGGCTGCGGCGCTCTGAGTCTAGCGGGCAACGCCAACACTGGCAGCTTCAACTCCGCCGCGGAAGGCACGGCGACCAATCCGCCCAGCAATCTTTCGAGCGCGGGCGGAGACGTGGGGTCGAATGGGAATATCTACGTTGGTGGAAGCAGCACGAATGTCAACGGAAACATCCACACCAACCAACCCACCAGCATCGGGAGTTGCCCTGGGAACGGCGTCACGGTCAGTGGACATCCTGGCATGGGGTCGCTGGTGAGTACGACGCCGTACACTCCAGCGGTCCCGCCGATGCCGAATCCCTTGCCGCCGACGAGTTCGACGACACTCAACGGCGTCACCCTCTTGTCCTCGCAAGGTCCCTGGGGGAACGTAACCATCAAAGGTACGGTGACGTTGACGGGCGGAACGACGAGCAATCCGGCGGTTTACACCATGAACAGCCTGACAGAGAACGGCAACGCCACGCTGGCGATCACCGGCCCGGTGATCCTCAACCTCGCGGGCGTTGGGTCCGCCACGGTGCTGGACCTGACCGGCAACGGCTTCGCGAATTCTTCAAATGTTCCCAGCGCATTCGTCATCAACTACGGTGGGACCGACGCAATTAAACTCAGCGGCGGCTCGGACGCGTATGGCGTGATTAATGCACCGAACTCCGCCATCACGTTCCGCGGAGGGTCGAACTTCTACGGCCAGGCGGTTGGACAAACGATCGACGATCAGGGAGGGACGAACTTCTACTGGGATACATCTCTGGTGGCGCCTCCGCCCACGAACACGACGACGTTTGCGGAAGTCGCGATGAGGGAGTTGAGCTACTAGGTGGGCAGCCGTTGGCTGGGACGGACATCGGGGGCCAGTTGGAAGAAAGGCAGTAAGCGAAGTTGAAGCCGGACCGCAACGGCCGCTACCTAAGTCATTGCAAATACAATGACTTGATTGAATGAAAGAACTGTATCAACCCATAATTATTGGGTGGAGTGTGAGGAACTAACTATGCGAGTCTGGATTCCGATCGACGCTCTTTGGTGGCTGGGGCTATATGGAGGGTTCGGCGTACTGGCGCCCTGGCTGCTGCGATGGACACAAAAAGGGCAGAACGGGCTGGACACGAGTCATCGCAGGCTGTTCCAGCGCGGGGAACTCGGTCTGTTCGGACTGTTGCTGGCTATCTCAGCCATGCTTGATCTCCGCCGATCCGGGCTGGCGACTGAACTCAGCCTGGCCAACGCAGTGGTGCTCGGGATCAGCGGCCTGATGGCGGCGTCGGTGTTTCTGGAGGACTATTCCAGGGTTTCGCAGGGGCTGTCCAACCAAGACGAGCGGACCTGGGTGGACTCGCGCAAGCTGCTGTTTCTAGCCGTCAGCATCGCCTTCACGACCGAAGTTCTGCTGCAACATTCCGCGGAAGCATGGCGGTGGCGATGAATCGAACGACCGCCTTCAAACGCTTGAACACCGTAAAAGTCAGGATGAGCGACGCCGCAGTGCTGGCGGGCGCAGCCTCGCTGCTTTACGCGCTCGTGCTGATGGCTTTTCCGCGGGCCTTTCCAGAGTTGCTGGCGCGTGTTTTCGGGTGGGGTTATTTCTTTCTCGCGCTCGGGGTAGTGCTGGTAGGCACCAACGAAATTCTTTTTCTGCGGATCTCCAAGAGACGGAGTCAGAAACCGGACCTGTTGACGGCGGGGTACATCGCCTTTCTGACCACTACAGTGGTATTCGGGTTCTGGCTGCTGGTGAGTGCCGCGAACCTGCAAACGGAGATTTCTCAGCTCGTACCCGATCCCTCCGGCCGAGCGCGGGACAGGGTAGGTCCCGAGGAACTGCTGGTCTACACTTTCCTGACCATGGTGTCCGGAATCTTTCTGCCTTATCTCATGGTGCGGGTGACGCAAAATTACGTGTCCCCCGCGAAATCGGCAGATGATGAGCGGGTGCGGAACGCGGCCGCGGGTCAGTAGATCTCCAGATGTCGCGCGAGTGATCCCCGCAGAACCGCAACCCCTAAAGTGTGTGCGTGAGAACTCAGTCGTCCCTCCGGGACTGACCTGGTCTGTCCCAGTTTTCCCGGCGCTGAAGCGCCGGGCTATTTTCAGTCGTCCCTGTGGGACTGGAAAATCGCTTGTGATTCGGAGGATGCTAATCGAGCCAACCAAGGTCTCGTCCACTCCGATTGCGCACAACTTGCCAGGGAGAGCTCTATGTGGCTTGGCACCTGCCACAGTCTGTGCATGGTTTGACACAGGCTGGAAGAGCCCCTGAGAACCGCACCGGTTGCTTCTGGTTTAGAATCAAGGCGAGGATCTCCCCCGTCCATCCAAAATCAGGTTCGGGGTGAGAATTGCTCGGAGTATCCTTTACAGCTTTCCCCGTGACTATCAAGGTCAAAATCCCGACGGGTCGAAGCGCCGATCAGGGCCGGAAGGGTAAGGCGCGCCGGCGCGATCCGCTGGTTCGCCTGGCGCTGCTGGGCTTTCTGGGCGTGTCGCTGGTGGTGATGGCGGTTTTTGCCTACTGGTATGTAAAGTACGACCGGATCATCGAGGAGCGTTTCCGGGGGCCGGTGTTCGCGAGTTCGGCCAAGATCTACGCGGCTCCGCGGATCGTGAGAGTCGGATCGAAGGTGACCACGGTGGGAATCGCGGCCGAGTTGCAGCGCGCCGGATACTCCCCAACCGACGGGGCGTCGCCGATGGGAACCTACCGTCTGCACGCGGGCTCGATTGAAATTCAGCCCGGGCCTGAGTCGTACCACAGCCAGGAGCCGGCGACTATTACGGTGTCGGGCGGAGAGGTTACCGCCATCAGCAGCCGTTCGGCGGGGGAATTGGCCGCCTACGAACTCGAGCCTCAACTGGTCACCGCGCTGTTTGACGTTGAGCAACGGTCCAAGCGCCAGTTGGTCAAGTACAACGACATTCCGAAAATCATGGTGGAAGCGGTCACCTCGATCGAAGACCGCCGATTCTTCCAACACTCGGGGGTCAACTACCTGCGGCTGGTGCAAGCCGCCTGGATTGACTTTACGCGGCAGCGCCACCAGCAGGGTGGATCGACGATCACCATGCAGCTTTCGCGCGCTTTCTTTCTGAGCCCGGAGAAGACGCTGAAGCGCAAGCTGATCGAGATGCTGATCGCGGTGGAGTTGGAACAGAAATTCTCGAAGCAACAGATTTTTGAGTTCTACGCCAACCGCGTGGATCTGGGACAACGCGGATCCTTCACGATTTCCGGATTTGCGGAGGGCGCGCACTCGTACTTCAACAAGGACTTGAAAGACATCACGGTGCCGGAAGCCGCGCTGCTGGCGGGATTGATCCAGGCGCCGAGCGCTCTATCTCCGTACCGGCATCCCGAGCGCGCGCTGGAGCGGCGCAACGTCGTCCTGGAATCCATGGTGGAGACACACGCGATTACGCGTGAAGTGGCCGATAAGGCGAAAGCAACGCCGCTGAAACTGGCTCCTCCGAATGTGGAAGCGAGTGACGCTCCGTACTTCGTGGATATGGTGCGCGACACGATCACCAGCAAGCTGAACGAACGCGAAGTCAATGAGCAGTCGTACCGCATCTACACGACGCTCGATCCGGAGTTGCAGCGGGCGGCCGCGCAGGCGGTGGAAACCGGCATCAAGCTGGTGGATGACCAGGTCACCAAGATGCGGACCAAGCGCACGAGGGTTGGAAAGAACAAGCATGAGACGACGGTTGCTCCCGGCCCGCAGGCGCAAGTTGCGCTGGTGGCGATGGATCCGCACACGGGCGAAATCAAAGCGCTGGTGGGCGGACGAAACTACGGCCTGAGCCAACTGAATCACGCGCTCGCCAAACGCCCGACGGGATCGATTTTCAAACCGTTTGTGTATGCCGCGGCCATGAATACAGCCATCGACGGTTCGACCACGGTGATCACCCCGGCTTCGCTGGTGTCCGATCAACCTTCGACTTTTTCTTACGGCGATCAGATCTACGAACCGCGTAATTACAAAGAGGAATACCACGGCGACGTGACACTGCGTTATGCGTTGGCGATGTCGCTCAACAACGCGACGGTGAAGGTGGCGGAAGAGGTCGGCTACGACAAGGTGGCGGACCTGGCACGGTCGGCGGGCGTCGCATCGGTGAAAGCAACACCGGCGATGGCGCTGGGCGCCTATGATGCCACTCCGGTTGACATGACGTCGGCCTACACCTCGTTTGCGAATGGCGGCGTGCGGCTTTCGCCGGTGTTCGTGAATTCGGTGCGCAACGCGAAGGGCGACATCATCACCAACTTCGGAACGGAAAAGAAACAGGTTCTCGATCCCCGCGTCGCCTTTGTCATGACCGACATGCTGCAAGGCGTGGTGAACTTCGGCACGGCCTTTAACGCCGTGCGTGGCCGCGGCTTTACGGCTCCGGCGGCGGGCAAGACCGGTAGTTCGCACGACGGATGGTTCGCGGGCTATACCTCGAACCTGCTTTGCATCGTCTGGGTGGGCTACGACGACTATAGTGACCTGCGACTGAGCGGAGCGCAGACGGCGGGGCCCATCTGGGGCGAGTTCATGAAGAGGGCGGTGACGTTGGCAGCCTATTCCGACGTCCGCGACTTCAGCCAACCTGAGGGCGTGGTGGATGTGCAACTGGACAAGGTCACCAACCGGCTGGCAACACCTTCCTGTCCGGATACTTACACGATTGCCTTCATCGCCGGCACGGAGCCGCGGGATACTTGCGACCAGTCGGGCGGGGTGGCCGGATTCTTCTCGCGCATTTTCGGCGGAAACTCGGAAAAGCCGCTGCCCCCGCCGAGTGCGAGCGGGAACCCGCCGGCGGGCGGCGTACAATCCGAGGAAGAGGCCAAGAAGAAGAAGGGTCTTTTTGGCAAAATTGCTGACGTGTTCAAAGGAGACAGCGGGTCCCGTGACAAAAACACGCCACCGCCGTCTAAGAGTGGAGCGGATAAAAAACCACAGTAGAGGTTTCAAAGTTTCAAGGGTTCAAAGTGTCAAGGTTGCTTGGAGCGGTGGTCAGGGGACGCGACTATGGGTTTGAGGAGGGAGTAGGGGTCCTTCGACTCCGCGGGACGATTCGCTTCGCTCCTCGTCCTGCTTCGCTCAGGATGACTCTGTTCTTGGGAGCAATGGCTTTGAAACCTTGAGACTATGAAACCTTGAAACCTGGCTGTTCGGGAGGTTCTCATGCTTTCCGGCTCTCGTCTGATTCTGCTTGTTCTCCTGGTAGCTCTCTCTGCACTTCCAATGTCGGCTCAGAGTTCTGAACAGTTGCAGGTCGGACCTCCACCGCTGCACCGAGCTGATCCGCCCGCTCCGGCGGCTTCGTCTGAGCAACTCGAAAGCGGTGGCGACGCGCTTCGCGTGGAGAAGAATTTCCTCGATGCGGTGGACTACTACGAAGCCGCGCTGAAGAAATCTCCGGACAACCCCGCCCTGCTCAACAAGCTTGGAATCTGCCAGTTGATGCTGCAGCGCTATAAAGAGGCGAAGAAGAGCTTCGAGCGTTGCATCAAGTCCGATCGCAAATACGCCGACGCCTACAACAATCTGGGCGTGATTTACTACCAGGCAAAAAACTACGGCAAGGCCATCAAGCAGTACGAGAAAGCGATCGCGCTCAAGGACGATGCCGGGTCTTATTACAGTAATCGAGGCGCCGCCTATTTCGGAAAGAAACAATTCGATAAGGCCGTGTTGGACTATTCCAAAGCGATGGAAATCGATCCGGACATTTTTGAGCGGGTATCGCGGGCCGGCGTGATGGCGCAACTGCCTTCACCCGAGGACCGGGCCCACTACGACTACGTACTCGCCAAACTCTACGCGAGGATGGGAGTTGCCGAGCGTTCCCTGCACTACCTGAAGAAGGCGATGGAGGAAGGGTATAAGAACATCAAGGACGTCTATAAGGACAACGAATTCACGGAGCTTCGCAAAGACCCGCGATTTGGGGAGTTGATGGCCGCGAAGACTCCGGCGATCCAGGAGTGAGCTTGTAAGATACTGTTGGCACACGACTTAGCACCATACCAAACAATCCTCGTGAAAGCCCGAAACTTTCCGGGTAAAACCGGGTTGTAGCGGGTAATTGCTCCTGAAAACAACAGGGTGAGTAAGGAGAACAGTAAACCCGCCGGCCGCTAACCCGAGCACGCCCCAAGCAGTGGCCGGTGGGGGTATGTTTGTGAGTCTTTAGGAATCCGGTGGAGGGAAACTCACCGCGACTTTGGCCACCCCTTGCTTCCCCTTGCAAGCGATCCCGAGTCGATTGCAGGGCTCACCGTCGCGACCTCCTTCGACTCGTCCTGGTCGTCCTTGGTGGGTGCGCCAGGGAACTTAACCACCTCGACTTTCAGCGGAGTCTCGCCGTTGCGGAGCGGAACATCGACCAGGAGAAAATGGTGAAAACCTCCGTCGGCCTCGCCAAGGCCTTTGACCAGTGGTGCCCCCAGACCGCCTGTCATTCGCACCTCGATTCCATCCTGGCGGTAGGAAGCGTACCGGTGACTGTGGCTGACGAACACCATGGCGACCTGGTACTGCTTGAAGAGCGCTAGAGCGGCGTGCGAGTCCTGTTGGGCGCCTTTGCCGTCCTCGTCCATGGCATGGGTCGTGACTGGATTACCCGCGAGGCCTTTGTGCATCCCGACCAGGATGATCTTCCTGGCCGCGCTCGCGGCAGCCAGATCTTTTGCCAGCCAGGCTAACTGTTCGGTCCCAAATCCTTCGCCTTTCCGGCTGACGTTGTCTAATGCGATGAAGTGGATGGCGCCCTGAAGATCCGCGGAGTAGACCACCTGATCCTGGATGGGCGCGACATTGATCCCGTGTGCTTTGAGGATATCCTGCTTGAATTCTGTGACCTTGTGCCGGCTACCAGGGAGCCGGACAAATCCCAGAAACTCGACTTCATGATTCCCGATAACGGGATAAAAGGGGACATCGCCAAGGTCCACAAGTTGCGGCGCAAAGAACTTGTCTAAGGAACTGGAGAGTTCCAGGTCGCCGAGAAATAGGAAGGCCTTCGCGCCGCGCCGCCGGGCTTCCTTAAAAGCCCAAGGAATAACGTGCGAGTGGTCGTCCCTGGAGTCGCCCCCGATGGCAAGGCGGATCACGTCGGGAGAAGGCTGGTCAGGCAGTGGATCGGTGTGCTGGTAAGCGGCGCAACAACTGTGGCTTTCCGTACTGGCGGTTTGACTACCGTGTTTGCAGGAAGTGGAACAAATCAAGACTGCTGCGAGGGCCCCTACCAATACCACAATACGGCGTCCGTCTTTCATGTTTCCTCGCTCCCTTCCGGACTTCGATTTTCGAATTCGGGGCAGTTTACACCTACGCCGTGTAACGCGACGCAGATTTTGTGCCGGAGCGGGTCGAGCGCAGCCGCAATAAAATCTTGTGCTTGGTTTTATAACAGGCACCAGGACGATGAGTCCGTGGACACGCAAACTAACCGCCACTCTCTGCCGTGTACTCGTCCACTGCCTTCTTCCATTTTCCCTGGGCTTTCAGGATGTACTCGACGGCGTCGCGGGCGGCCCCATCGCCTCCGGCGTGGGGCGTGACCCAGTGGGCTTCGGCTTTGACTTCCGGGCGCGCGTTCTTTACGGCGACGGCGAAGCCGCAATTGCGCATTACGGGCAGATCGATAACGTCGTCGCCCACAAAGGCGGCCTCAGCGGCGGTGATTCCCTCTTTCTCGAGGATCTGGCGGAAAACGGTTAGCTTATCCTGCTTTCCCTGATAGACGTGATCGATCTTCAGATCGCGCGCGCGCAGAGCTACGGTTTCAGAAACGCGCTTGGTGATGAGGCCGGTTTTCATACCGGCTAGCCGCGCCAGAGAAATGGCGGTGCCGTCGTGGGCATGGAAGCCCTTGGCTTCGATGAGGCTGGGGGCTTGGAGACCGACGTCTTCGGCTTGCCCGCCCAAGCGAAGCTTGGACGGGGCACCCGCCGATTGTTCGAGCACGCTCCGCTGGGCCGCAGAGGGGGAGGGAAAGATCCAGATTTTGCCGTCGGTGAGAACGCCGTCAACGTCGAAGAGGATGAGCTTGATTTTTTTTGCGCGGAGTTTCGACATTGCCGAGATTCTAGCATTCAGCGGACGGCTGTCAGCACTGAACATCCGGCAGGGACCAGTTCAGAAGAACCGCTTCGCATCGTTTCCTGCGGAAGAGTGTAGACTTCGGCTGGTGTCTGGCGCGAACAGTCTTGTCCGCCGCGGCGTTTCGGGCACTCTACACACGCGGACAAGAGTGTCCGCGCCACACACAGTTTTTTTGCCAGGAGGTTCTTCGTGAGTAAGACTGCTCGTCCTTTTGCAATCGTCGTTTTTGTCTTCATTCTTGTCCTGCCTCTCTTTGCCGCGCCGCCGGTGGCTCATCCGGTTGCGGACTGGATCAAATCGGGCGTGATCTATGAAGTGAACCCGAGAACGTTTTCGGCTACCGGGGACTTCCGCGGCATCGAGCAGCGCGTCGACTTTCTCCACGATCTCGGCGTCACGATTGTCTGGCTCATGCCGATCCACCCGATCGGCCAGGCAAAGAAAAAAGGCAGCATCGGCAGCGCCTATGCCGTGCAGGATTACTACGGCATCAATCCGTCGTATGGGACGAAGGAGGATCTCAAGCGCCTGGTGAGCGAGGCGCACAAACGCGGGCTCAAAGTCATTATTGATATTGTGGCGAATCATACGGCGTGGGACAGCGTCCTGATGAAGCATCCGGAGTTCTATAAGAAGGACGCGCAGGGCAACATTATTCCTCCCGACCCGGACTGGACCGATGTCGCAGGACTCGACTACCACAATGCGCAACTGCGCATTTACATGACGGACATGCTGAAGTACTGGCTCCGGGACTTCGACCTCGACGGGTTCCGCTGCGATGTGGCGGGCGACGTCCCGACCGACTTCTGGGAAAACGCCCGGGTTGAGCTGACGAAGATCAAGCCCGATATCGTTATGCTTGCCGAGGCCAACAAGCCTGACTTGCTGGTCAAAGCGTTTGATCTCGACTACGCGTGGCCGATGCACAGCACGATGACGGACGTGGCCGAAAACGGCGCGTCTGCCCAGACGATCCCTTCCAAGTGGTTGGCGGAACGCGAACGCTTCCCGAAGGGAGCGCTCGAGATGCGATTCTCCGATGACCACGACGAGAAGCGCGCCATCGCGCGTTTCGGGGAGCGTGGTGCCCTGGCCGCGAGCGCGCTGGTCTTTACCACGGACGGCGTGCCCATGCTCTACAACGGGATGGAAGTGGGCGATACGACCGAGTCCTTCGCGCCAGCCCTGTTCGAGAAGCTGCCAGTCTTCTGGGAGATATCTGAGCGCCGGCCGAACTTTCTGCCGTTCTACAAACAGCTCATCGCGCTCCGGCGGGCTCATCCTGCGCTGCAGCAGGGCGAAACCGAGTGGGTCGAAAACGGGGCGCCGGACCGCATCCTGACGTATTTCCGGCGTGCTGCGGGAGAGGAATATTTTGTGGCCATCAATCTTTCGAATCGGCCGTATGCCGGAGTGGCGGGCGTCGCGGGCGGCGAATACATTGATGAGACTCCGGGCCGGGACGAAGCTGCGCGAAAGCGAGTCACGCTACCGGCGCTCGCACTCGGCGCTTGGGATTTTCGGATTTACCGCAGAGTGCGGTAACGGGCTGAAGCGGTGTGCGGCGCGAGGCGAAGACCGCCTCAGAATTATCATGCAAAGAACGGTTGAGCCATGATCACCGTCAGCGCGTCGGTTCAATGCGCGTTCCAGATTCAGTGAGTCATAGGTGAAGATCTAGATTGCCGTCGGTGAGAACGCCGCCCACCTCGAAGAGAATGAGCTTGATTTTTTTGGGCGCGCAGTTTGGACATTGGTGCCAATCCGAGCACGCGGGGGGGTGGTTCCGCTTGATCTACACATTAAGATGTGTAATACTCTACACATGCCGACGAATCTGGCGTTAGATGACCATCTGATCGAAGAAGCTCGGCGCTCGGGCGGGCACAAGACCAAGAAGGAAGCCGTGACCGCCGCCCTGGATGAATACGTCCGTCGACGTAAGCAGCTGCGCATTCTGGACGCGTTCGGAAGCTTTGCTTTTGATCCCTCATTCGACTATAAGGCTGAGCGAACGCGGGGTTCGGGCCGCTCTGCAAACCGGAAGCGCTCATGATGGTGCTGGTGGACACGCCTATCTGGTCGCTCGCTCTGCGACGGCATCCTCAAGACTTGAATGAGCACGAGGAGCACTTGACCC
>Ga0075030_100003726_pt1 | contig 13805 bp, 11 predicted proteins | sample LitLauG_LLR_2012_FD_71393 | JGI IMG/M metagenome (GOLD analysis project Ga0075030, IMG submission 71393) | Freshwater sediment microbial communities from Pennsylvania, USA - Little Laurel Run_MetaG_LLR_2012 | ecosystem: Environmental > Aquatic > Freshwater > Creek > Sediment | place: USA... | reverse complement strand
AGCGTGGAGCCGACGGCCCATTCGCCGCCGATGCCGAGCGCGGCGAGGAAACGGAAGATCATGAGTTGCCACCATGTGTGCGCAAAAAACGAAAGCCCGGTGAACGCTGCGTAGGTGAGCACGGTGAGCGAGAGCGAGTGGCTGCGACCAATGAGATCGCCGAGCCGCCCGAAGAATGCACCACCGAGTGCCCAGCCGATGAGAAACGCGGCCTGAATCCACGACGACTTCTTTTTCACCTCGTCGTCGCCGGTGTGAAGGCGCGCGGCGTAAACTTCGTACTCCTCGCGGCTCACGCGACCGTCGTGATTTTTGTCCGCAACGCTAATCGGATCAGCAACCGGCCACTCGCTCGCGTCGAGGAAGCCATCCCCATTTTTGTCCGCCGCTGAGAATTCCGAGCGAAATGTGTCCGCATTCACGAGGATCGCGACGAATGCGGTCGCGACGAGTGTAAAAATGTGCATGTCGAGCCCGTCGAAGAGCCAACCGAGCCATGCGGCGAGACCGCTCTTGAGTTGTTGCGGCGAGAGGTCGCACAGCCGCTGGGGTTCGGTAGGCATAGAGGCAATGCGGAATGCCAGAATGCAGCGGGGAGCGTCGAGGGCGAAAGCGTGCCACTGGTTCCGATTAAATCTTCTCCACCCCTCCGCCGAGCTTCCCTGCTGACGGGTCATCTGCTTCACTGCATATACCTCCGCACCATGCCTGAAGAACAAACCGAGCCCTGTACTGCCTGCGGATCACTTCTGGAGATCACCGGCGCCCCGCTTTTTGCGGAACGGACGTGCCCGGTTTGCGGAGAGCAAATCCACGTTCACCGGCAGTTCGCAAATTACGAGCTGATCGCGATCCTCGGGCAGGGCGGGCAGGGTACGGTGTATCGGGCGACGGATCAGAATCTGGATCGGCAGGTGGCACTGAAAGTCCTGCGGGTTGATCAGGGGAGCGATCCGGCGTTTGTGAAGCTGTTCGAGCACGAGGCGAAAATCACGGCATCCATCAACCACCCGAATGTCGTCCGCGTGTATTCGTTCGGCACGGTGGAGGATCGCGTCTATCTCGCGATGGAACTGGTGGACGGCGGGACGTTAGACGACCTGATGGAAAAACTCGGCTGCGTGGCGGAGGCACGCGTGCTACAGGTGGGAATCCAAGTGGCCGAGGGGCTGCGCGCAGGATTTGAAAAAGGACTGATCCACCGCGATGTGAAGCCGGGCAACATCCTCTTCGCGAGTGACGGTTCGGCGAAGGTGGTGGACTTTGGCCTCGCCGTTTTCCATGAACAGGAAGCGGCGCAGACCGGCGATATCTGGGGTACACCGTACTATCTTTCACCCGAGCGGCTGAATCGCGAGCAGGAGGATTTTCGCAGCGACATTTATTCGCTCGGTGCGGCGCTGTTTCACGCCATCGCAGGGCGTCCGCCCTTCGAGGCTGAGGACGCATCGCAGGTGGCGCTGAAGCATCTGCGCACGCAGGCTGTGAGCATTCAGACGTTTGCACCGGGCGTGTCGAATGCCACGGCTTATGTGATCAACCGCACGCTTTCCAAAAACCGCGACGATCGGCCCGCGAGCTACAATGAATTTATCAAGCAGCTCCAGTATGCGCGCGATGAGGTGATGGCCCGCAACCGCAAAAGCGGCGCGGCGGCGCCAAAGTCACGCGTAGTGCTCGAGGACGCGGGCACAAAGCGCGCGATGAACTGGCTCACGATGACATTGTTCGGCCTGCTCGTAGCCGGCCTAGTCATCGGCGGCTATTTTGCCGTGAAGGCCTTCCGCGGCGGCGATGATGACGGGCAGGGCGTCGCGAAGCTCGAATCCTTCGGCGCGGGCTGGGCCGAGGCGAAGCAGTTGCTCATGGATGGAAAGTGGAAGGAAGCCGAGGCCGCATTCTCTGTGCTCTCGGAGAAAAGTTCGCACAGCTCGAAGCAGTTTGACTGGGCAATCATACACGAGGCGCTGGCCGCGCAGTTCGCCGAGGGCGGCGAGGCGGCTGCGAAAATCATCAATAAACTGCCGGACAGTTCCACGCCCTTGCGAAAATTCTTCGTTGAGCACGTCCGGCCCAAGCTCGCGAACGGCGACATCATCCCCGTGACGGAAGCCGGCGGCTTCAATGCCTCCACACACGAGTCACTCGGCGCGCTGTTCTTCGCATTGCAGGACTACGAATTGGGCAACGTCGAAAATGCCGGTCCGCTTTTCAGCCAGTTCACCAGTCTGACCCCCGAGCCCGCACTGGCGTGGTTCTCGGATTACAAGCAGCTTGCGAAGCCGTATCAGGATCAGTTCGTCACCTTCAGCCTCGCCGCGGATGCGTGGAAAAACGCGCGCAATGAGCGCGAGACGGTACAGGCTTTCAACGCATTGCGCGCCCTGCCGGGCAAGCTGCCAAAAGACAGCAAGCTGCTCCCGCGCGCGAAAATTCTGGTCGCCGAAGCGCAACATAAGATGGACGCGCTGAGAGCCGCGAAAAACAAATACAATTTCGCCTTCAAGGCAAAAGCCCGTGCAAGCGCATCCAATCCAAACGAAGGTCCGGAAAAGGCCGTGGACGGTGACCCCGGCTCACGCTGGAGTGCAGGCGGCAATGGCGAGAAATGGCTCGCGCTCGATCTCGGCACGCCGCGGAACATTTCCCGCTGGGCACTTACGACCTCCTCAATCACCGACGGCAAGACGGAGCAGAACCTCGCCGCCTTCAAGCTCCAGCGCAGCGACGACGGCAACACGTGGACCGACGTGGACAGGGTCGAGGACAACCGCAGCGCCATCGTGGATCGTGTCACCGCGCCATTCACCGCAAAGCACGTGCGCATCCTCGTCACGAAGGAAACGCGCAAGCCCGCGAACAAAACCGCGCGCATTCATGAAATCTGGCTCGGCGCCGCGCCGGAGCAGTTGAAGCCCGGCTACGAGCCTTCGCAAAGCGTGGCGATGCGCTTTTCCACGAAGTCGGAATTCCTCACCGGCCCTGTTGGCGACACGGGTGCGGCGGGCAGCGCGCAGGTCGCCGACGGGGATGGGAAATTCACCGTGAAAGGCAGTGGAGGGGACATCTGGGGCAATGCAGACGCCTTCCAATTTGTCTGGCAGCCTGTCACAGGCGACTGCGAGATCTTCGCACGCGTCACAGCCATCCAGCCGCAGTCTTCACAGGCAAAGGTCGGCCTGATGATCCGATCGGATTTCACGCGCGATGCCTGCCACGGCGGTGTGTTCGCCTTTGCTGGAAACAAATTGCAATTCCTCAGCCGTAACGGCAACGGCAAGCAGACCACAGCCAAGGAAAAAACCGGCATGACCGTCCCGCACTGGCTAAAACTCGTCCGCAAGGGCGCCACCATCACCGGCTACGACTCCGCCGACGGCAAGGCGTGGACGGAGATCGGCCACGACACGCTGGCCGGAATCGAGACCACCGCATTTGTCGGCCTTGCTGTGTGCTCGCACACCAAGGACCAGCTCGCTACGGCACAATTCACAGATGTGCTGCTGCAAAAGACGAAGCCTTGAGCCACGGAGGCGGGCCTGATACCGGCGGTGCGATGCAATTCTCCAACGTCACCGCAATCGCAAAAGCCAACGTCTATTTCGACGGCAAAGTCGTCAGCCATACCATCCTCCTTCCCAGCGGTGAAAAGAAAACCCTCGGCCTCATCTACCCCGGTTCATTCCACTTCGGCACCGGCAAGGCCGAGCGCATGGAGATTACCGCGGGTGCGTGCCACGTGAAAATTGACGGTGATCCCACGGCGCGCGACTATGGTTCGGGCACGCACTTCGATGTCCCGGCCAACAGCGGCTTTGACATCGTGATCGACGGCGGCATCTGCGAATACGTGTGCTCGTTTCTGGACTGATCTTGGAATCCCACCAGATGTCCGACACCCCCGTTACAGCACCCGCGGCATCTCTTTCCCCGGGACTCGTGAGTGCCGTCCTCGCCGTGGAAAAATACGTGCTGCCGGTGGCGTACCTTTTCCTGGCGCTAGTCCGTATGGATCCGCTTCTCGAACATTTCGACGCCTGCCATTCGCTGCGCGACGCGGCGTTTCCGCTGCTCGTGAAGGATGTCCTGATCTTGTTGCTCATGCTCTTTGCCGCAGGCGCGCTGTTTTTCAGCCATCCGCCGGTCGCCGTTCCGGACCGGTTCGGTGAGGTTCTAATTCCCATCGCGATGAGCTATTATTTTTCCCTCTACAGCCTCGTGGACCACATGCCGGCGGCCCTCGGTGCAAACCTCCTTCCGCCGGGCATGCGTGGAGCGTGTGCGCTCGCCGGTCTCATTGTGAGCATCATCGGCTACACCGTTGCGATCTGGGCACTCTGTCATCTCGGGCGCTCCTTCGGCATTCTTGTCGCAATGAGAAAAGTCGTCGTCAGCGGTCCGTACGCACGGTCGCGTCATCCGATTTACTTCGGCTATCTCATTGACCTCTGCGGACTCCAACTTGCATGCGCTTCGCTGGCGATGCTCGCGCTCGGCGCGGGATTTGCGTTCCTGCTCGTCCTGCGTGCCCGGCTTGAGGAGCGGAAACTCGCAGGCGCTGACGAAGGATACCGCGCGTACGCGGCGCGTACCGGCTTTCTCTTTCCGCGCCTGCGGGCACGTCAGTAGATTTCCACCGGTGAGCGTTTGCCATCCTCGGCACTGCGCTGCGCTGCGCGTTCCGCGCCGAGCACGGCGACGCGCAAGTTCCACACTTCGGAGTCGCGGCGGCGGAACTCGGCTTCGTCCCACGGGTCGGGCTTCACGAGGGTCCGTTTGAAATCCGCAACGCTTGCGAGGGCGCGGTCGAGGTCTGCACGCGGGACTTTTGCAAGGAAGCCGTGCGCCTTTTCGACCATTTCGACGCGATGGCAGATCATCGCGACGTCGTTGCCGGCGGTGATGGCGAGATGGATGACTTTTTCGAGTCCCGTGCCGCCGGTGCCGTACGGATTCAAAATCGCGCCCATGTCGAGATCGTCCGTCATCACGAGCCCGCGGAAACCGAATTCACCGTGCAACAGATCAGTAATGATTTTGCGCGAGAGCGAAGTCGGCACGCCGCTGTTGTCGAGCGCGGGGTAAAATGCGTGGCCGATCATCATCGAGTCCACGAGACTACTCGCGCAGTCGAGAGTGGAGAAATGTCTGAACACCGCCAGCTCGTGCGGGTCGAGTTCTGCGCGCAGGAGCGGGACACTCGGGAGCTCGTGGTGCGCATCGGCGGGACAGCGCGAGTAGCCGGGGAAATGTTTGCCGCAAGTCGCAATGCCCTCGGCACGCAGCGCGGCATTAAATGCGCCCGCGTTGCGGATCACCTGCTTGGCGTCGTTGCCATAGCAGCGGCCGCGCAGCGAATTGTCGGCTTCGTCATCGAATGAAATGTCGAGCACCGGGCACAGATCGAGATTGAATCCAAACATGCGCAGCAGCCGCCCCGTGATCCGCCCGTGATCGCGGATGAGCGCGAGGTCGCCCTTGTCGCGGAAGTTGTTCGCATTCGGCGGCTCGTTGCCGATGAGCTTCAGCCGCGAGACGCGTCCGCCCTCCTGATCAATGGTGATGATCGGCTCCGTCTTGCACACGTCGCGGAGGTCGTCGCAGAGTTTGCGAAGTTGCGCGGGCGACTGGATGTTTCGCCCGAAAAGAATGAACGCTCCGGGCTGAATGCGACGGAAGGTCGTGGCGGTCTGTGCGTCGAGCACGGGACCGGGCACGCCGGTCATGAGGAGTTGGCCAAGTATGGACATGTGACTGGTGACTGGTGACTGGTGACTCGCGCGCGGGCAAGCGCACAGCCCAGGAAGACTTGCAAATCACCGCATGCGCCACGATAGGTGCCACCCATTTTTCATGTCGCTCCAGCCTTCCGAAATCAACCGTGACGAGGTGAAGCGGCGCGCGGCGGAGTTTGAAAGCGCGCCGCTCACCGAGGTATTGCACTGGCTGTGGCAGAAGTTTGGCAAACGCGCAGCGATTGGCACGAGCTTCCAAGGCGCTGGACTGGTGATGATCGATCACGCGCTGAAGGCGGGCCTGCGCTTCCCGATTTTCACACTCGATACGAACCTGCTCTTTCCCGAAACCTACGATCTGAAGGCGCGGTTGGAGAAACACTGGGGCATCGAGATCGAGGCGCTGCTGCCGGAGCAGACCGTCGAGCAGCAGGCTGCGGAGTACGGCGCGGAGCTTTGGAAAAAGGCGCCCGATGTGTGCTGCACGCTGCGCAAGGTGGTGCCGCTGCAAAAAAAACTCGGCACGCTCGCCGCGTGGATCACCGGCCTTCGACGCCAGCAGAGCGACACGCGCGAAGGCACGCAGATTCTTGAACTGTATCACTTCGACGTGCTGCGCGACCTTTACATCCTGAAGGCAAATCCGATGGCACCGTGGAAGCGCGAGGCCGTGTGGGATTACATCAAGGCAAACGGCATACCTTACAACGCGCTGCAGGATCGCGGTTACAAGAGCATCGGCTGCTGGCCATGCACGAACCCGACCGCCAGCGGTGAGAATGAACGCGCGGGGCGCTGGACGGGATTTGACAAGGCGGAGTGCGGCATCCACACGTTCCTCGGCGACAGCATTTGAGGGCAAGCGAGCGCGTTTGCTGGCCAAACTTCCACGGTTCCTGCTAATAAGCATTCAGATGAAGGCATTGAAACCGGCAGCCCCATGATGCGCGTTCTCCTCACTCTGCTCCTTGTGGTCCTGCCGATGGCTGGCGAGCGAGCGTTTTCCGCACCGGGAAAAGGATCTTCAAAGAGTCCGGGAAAAGACGAGAAACTGCGGCTCGCCGGCGAAGTCTTCAAAATTTTCGAGGCGAAGTGCGCGGACTGCCACGGGATGCATCTGCCGAAACCAAAGGGAAAATTTGGCTACGTGCTCGACCTGAAGCGCGTCGCGGGGAATTCCGAATACATTGTCCGCGGCGAGCCCGGAAAATCGGAACTTTACCAGATGGTGAAGAACGACGAGATGCCGGGCGAGGATGCGGACGTGCCGCCGCTTACGCCAGAGGAGAAAAAACTCGTGGAGGCTTGGGTGCTTGCGGGCGCACCGCACGAACTGCCCGCAGGATTTTCCACGACGGCCGCACCGGCGGAGAAAAAGCCCGAACCGAAGATTTCATTCCTCCGCCGGATCGCAAACTGGATGGGCAAGTTTCATCCGGTCTCCACGCATTTTCCCGTGGCGTTGCTGATGACCGCCGTGCTCGCCGAGGCGTTGGCTTGGTGGCTGAAGCGTGATGAGTGGATGCTGCTCGTACGCTTCCTCACCGTGCTCGGTGCGCTGAGCAGCGCGCCGACGGCGGTGCTCGGCTGGCTGGCGGATTTTCCAACGTTGAACGGAAGCGAACTCGCCACGATTTACCGTTTTCACCAAATCCTCGGCACGGCGACCTCCGCATGGGCGCTCCTGTGCGCGGTGCTCGTGTGCCTGTCCGAATGCGAGGAAGGCTCCGTAGCGCGGCGGCGTTTCCGCGGGGCGCTGTTGCTTGGCGCGTTCCTCATCGGCATCGTTGGTTTCCTCGGTGGTGCGCTCAGCGCGGGCGGGCTGGACCATTACAAATTTTGATCGGTGCTGCGTGAACAGTGCGACGATGCGCTCGACACGCAGCGTGCGGCTTCCCATTTTTCCAGCCGCATGAAACGAATCCTCTCCGGCATCAAGCCTACCGGTGCGCCGCATCTCGGGAATTACTTCGGCATGATGAAGTCAGCCATCGAATGGCAGCATCAGGGCGAGGCGTTTTACTTCATCGCGGACTACCACGCACTCACGACCGTGCATGAACCAAAGGCGTTGCGCGAACACACGCGCGCCGTCGCGCTCGACTTCCTCGCGTGCGGGCTCGATTCTGAAAAGGCGGTGCTTTTCCGCCAGAGCGACGTGCCCGAACACACGGAACTCGCGTGGCTGCTGAGCTGCCACACGCCAATGCCGATGCTGGAGAATTGCCACGCGTTCAAGGATCACCTCGCGAAAAACAAAACGCCAAACCACGGCCTCTTCGCCTACCCGGTTCTGATGGCCGCGGATATCCTGCTCTACGATTCGAACATCGTACCCGTGGGTCGCGACCAGAAGCAGCACGTCGAAGTGACTCGCGACATCGCCGCGGCGATGAACCACGCTTATGGTGCGGGCCTTTTCGTTATCCCTGAACCGAGCATCATCCAGCAGGTCGCGACGGTGATTGGCCTCGACGGGCAAAAAATGTCGAAGAGCTACAACAACACGATCGGGCTCTTCGAGGACGAAAAGCCGCTGCGGAAAAAAATCATGTCCATCGTGACGGATTCAACGCCCGTCGAATCGCCGAAGGCGACGACGACATCGAGCATCGTTGCACTTTACCGGTTGGTCGCGAGCGAGACGGACGTGGCAAAAATGGAAGCTGACTTCCGCACGGGGGGCACAGGCTACGGCGATTTCAAAAAGCGGCTCTTCGAGGCGCTGTGGGAATTTTTCCGCCCGATGCGCCAGCGCCGCGTGGAACTCGCCGCCGATCCCGGCACTGTGGACGCGATCGTGAAATCCGCAGGCGAACGCGCGCGCGCCGTCGCAGTTCGCACGATGGAGCGCGTCCGCTCCGCCGTAGGGCTGCGGTGAAGAAATCCCTAATGGCACGCGCTTTTTCGGCTCACCCTTTTGATGGCGGAACTGGAATATGAGACCCTGCCGGTTCGTAATTAGCACTTGCACACCAAGGGATCGCTTTCCAAATTCGCCTTTCCCCATCTGCCTCGCATCCCACGCTTCGTGGGCTGGCTTTCGAGGATCGAAAAAACAACAAAGAAAAACATGCAAGAGAACGCCGGACCGAGGATGCCCTCCGAGCCGATTGCCTCCGAAAAAGTGACGATCGACCGGAAGGTCTTCTTCCTCGACCTCAAGGAAAACCAGCGCGGGCGGTTCATGAAAATAACCGAAGACGTTGGCGGGCGGCGCGACACGATCATGCTCCCTGCAGGTGCCTTCAAGGATTTCCTCGAAGCACTCGCACGCTTGGTCGAATACGAGTCCAAGCTGTAATCCGCCCCACGGATTCCGGCCCTAAGGACAAGCCGCAGGCCTGATTGAACGCCCCAGCCATTGCCCGGCTGGGGCTTTCTTTTTTCAGGCGGAAAAAGGGACGCCAAGTGCCTCCCGAACGGCGGCGATGACCGTGGCGGACTCGATTTCCTTCATGCAGCGGAAATCGATCGGGCATTCGCGCAGGAAACACGGGCTGCACTCGGCGCGCTTGCGCACGACGGTATGGCCGGAACCGAGCGGTCCGGTGAGAGCTGGCTCTGTGCTGCCGAAAATCGCGACGGTCCTCACGCCAAGCAGCGCGGCGAGGTGCATCGTGCCGGTATCGTTCGTGAGCAGCACGTCACTCTCGCGCAGGATCGCGATGAGTTGGGCGAGCGTGGTTTCGCCGCAGAGGTTGGCGATGTTCGCCGGATTTTCGCAAAATGCGGCGATCTCCGCGGCGACCGGGCGATCCTTCGCGGTGCCGACGAACTGCCAGCGGCACGCGACGGAATCGCTCATCGCCTGCACAACCGCCGCGTAGCGCTCAGGTGGCCAGCGTTTCGCCGGGCCGTACTCAGCACCAGCGCACACGGCGATCCGCGCAAGTGTGGCGGGCACGTGTGTGCTGCCCACCTTTGGAAACCCGAACGACGCTTCCGGCTCCACGCTCGCGCCAAGGAATTCCGCAAGGCGCAAATAGTGAAATACCTGATGCCGGCCCGGCCCAGTCACCGGCGACGATTTTTCCTCGCGGATTACTTGGGTGAGAAGTGCGGATCTCCACGCGTGTCCGGGATAGGCGACGCGGCGCTGGATGCGCGCGAGCCACATCTCGAGCCCGGTGCGCAGGCTGTTTGGAAAAACAATGCCTGTCGTGAATCCACGCCTGCGGATCAATTTCGCCACTCGGAACACGTGCACCATTCCCGCAAGTGTGCGAAGCAATCCCCTTCCTGGCGCAGGCGGGAACGCGATCACTTCGTCCACCTCTGGCACGAGTCGCCACACGTCGGCAAGTTTTTCCGGCGTTAGCACAGCCACATGCACGCCGTCCAGCCCGCGCTTGATCGCACGCACGGCAGGCACGCTCATGACTGCGTCGCCAAGCCAATTTGAGGAACGAATGACGATCCGTTCCATCACGGTTTCTTCCAATACATCGTGCGGAACGGATGTTCGTCCACCAAGTTGCCCTCCACGCCGCCGAGCCGATCGCTGTAAAACATGATCACGACATAGTAAAAAAGCGGACAAATCGGCATCTCGTCGTGGATGAGAATCGTCTCTGCCTCTCGGAATTGATTGAACCGCTTTTCCCTATCGGTTTCTTTCGCTGCGAAAGCGATGAGCTCGTCGTAGCGCTTATTGCTCCAGCCGCAGTTGTTGTTGCCGCCGCCGGTCACGAACATGTCCATGAACGTGTTCGGATCCGTATAGTCGCCGACCCAGGATGAGCGGCAGAAGTCGTAGTCGAGTGCCGACAGTGAATTCAAATACACGGCCCATTCCTGCTTTGTGAGCAGTACGGAGATTCCGAGTTCACGTTTAAACATTGCCTGCACCTCGACGGCGATCTTTTCGTCCGTCTCGCTCCGGTTCGTGTAAAGATAGCGCACGACAGGAAACCCCATGCCTCCGGGAAATCCGGCTTCGGCGAGCAGCTTCCGCGCAGCTTCCGGATCCCGCTTCACACCCGCGGGCGGTTGATAGCCTGCGGTACCCGGCGGTACAAAGGCATCGGCAACCGGCTCGCCAGCCTGTGTCACTTTTTCCGTGAGCAGCGCCTTGTCCACAACCATCGAAAACGCCTTGCGCACTCGCGCGTCGTTGAACGGCGCGCGCTTTACATTGTAGCGGATGAAGTACGTCGCGAGGATCGGCGTTGCATGGTAGTCGCTGCGCTTTTTCAGATCCGGCACGAGCGAAGTGGGCACGAGCGACTTGTCGAGGATGAGGTCGGCCACGCCGCTGTGGTAAAAATTGAACGCCGTGTTCGGCGACGGAGCGGGCAACACGTCCACAGTGTTCAACTTCACGTTCGTGGCGTCCCAGTAGCGCGGGTTGCGTGTGAGCTGGATGCGGTCATTCAGTCGCCACTCGGTAAAAAGGAACGGGCCGTTGTTCACCATGATTCCAGGCCGGAGCCACGAGACACTGGATTTTTCTGCAGTCTCAACCGTCGCGCGATGCACGGGCATAAGTGTGTAAAAGACGCAAAGATCCAAAAAGAACGGCGTGGGATTTTTCAGTTCGACTGTGAACTCCCGGGGATGCGGAGCGCGAATAGCGACCGAATCGGCTGACGGACGCGTCGCGTCATCCTTTGCCTCGCCGTACGCCTCAGCACCACGGATGTAGTAGAATTGGTATTTGTATTCCGCCTCCGGCTCGCGGAGCGCGCGCAACCACGACCACAAAAAGTCCGCTGATGTGACCGGATCGCCGTTGCTCCATTTTGCGCCATCTCGCAGGTGGAATATATAGCGCAGTCCGTCCGGCGAAATTTCCCAGCGCTCGGCTATGCCGGGTTCGGTGTGGCCTGCCGCGGTGTAGCGTGTAAGTCCCTCAAATAGTGCGTACGCGACCCGTCCCTCGGGCTGGCCACGGATTTTTGCGGGGTCAATCGAGTCGGGTTCTCCGCCATTAATGACCACGAGATCCGCGCGACCCGGTGGGCGTCCGCAGCCGGGTGCCAGCATAAGTACGAGGGAAAGCAAGAGCAGGCGACGGATGATTTGGTTCACGCGTGCGCGTACGTTGCACCATCGTTCCGATTCTTTCCAGTCCGCGTGTCAGTTTACCATATGCTTTTTCCGAGCCAACTATCCGGCAACTTGCTATTCATCTGCGATTGAATGAATCCTCTCGAACAGCGCCTCAAATACAAATTTCGCAATCCGCTCCTGCTGGCGGAAGCGCTCACGCACCCGTCACTTGGCCACGAGACTCAGCGCCATCATTTTGATAATCAGCGGCTTGAATTCCTCGGTGATGCAGTGCTACAACTCATTTTCACCGAGTGGCTCTTCGACCATTTTCCTAAATTCAGTGAGGGCCAGCTTACGAAAATGCGTTCAGGCCTCGTCTCACGCGAAGGCCTAAAAATGCACGCTGAACGTCTCGAACTCGGTCGTCATCTGATGATGGGACGTGGTGAGGAAACGTCTGGCGGGCGCGAACGCAGCTCGGCACTGGCAGACGCATATGAGGCGCTCATTGGTGCGATTTATCTTGATTCAGATTATGTAACCGTACGCCGCATCGTGCTCACCGAGGCACGCGAGGATCTCGAAACGCTCGAGGTGGATCCTCCTGATCAAAATCCAAAAGGCCAGCTTCAGGAAGTGCTCCAAGCCATTTCTCCTATCAGCCCAGTGTATCCTATCCTCTCCGATGAAGGACCGGAACATCAGAAGGACTTTGTCGCAAAGGTAACATGGAATGGAATCGATCTCGGCGAAGGCAAAGGACGCAGTAAAAAGGATGCGGAGACCGCCGCTGCTAGAGATGCTCTGATCAAACGGCTATGGGAGGACGCTGATTTTCCGCCGGAATTGCCGCGCAAAAAGCCTGCGAATAAAAGACCAAAGACTGCCAACAACTGACGAGCAACATGCTCTCCTTCCATCTTCTCGAAATGATTCACTGGAAAGGCCGCGACTCTTCACAGCCACCGTTCTGCGCGGAACGCGCATGCAGACTGCGTGGAACGCACATCGGGAGAGTTCTTCACACACTGATTATGAATAAGGATCGGCAACGTCACTTAAAACATTTCCAATCACGCTGTGAACAACCTGCAACACATCACGCTTGAGCATACATCACTACATTGCCGTGGATCTCGGTGCGGAGAGCGGACGCGTGATGTTGGGAAGCTTCGACGGCAACACTCTTGTACTGGAGGAAATGCATCGGTTTCCGAATGGACCGATTCGCCTTCACGGCACGATGCGATGGGATGTGTTGCGATTATGGGAAGACATAAAAAACGGTCTGTGTAAAGTCGCCGCACGCGGGCAGAAGATTGCGGGTATCAGTGTGGATTCGTGGGGTCTCGATTATGTACTTATGCGCAAAGGCGAGCCGATACTGCGTACACCCTTCTGCTACCGCGACCTGCGCACTGAACGACCTTACGCGGAGATCGCGGATCCGCACCGAGATGAAATCTATCGGGAGACAGGTGTGCAGTTCCTGTCAATCAATACGCTTTATCAGCTCATGGCGGAGAAAAGCGACGCACCGGAATTGCTCGCACTGGCCGATCATTTCCTGATGATAGGCGATTGGTTTCACTTCCTCATGAGCGATTGTGCTGTGCAGGAGGAAAGTCTCGCGAGCACTTCGCAAATTTGGAACCCCGTGGGTCGCACGTGGAGCGAGCGATTGATTACAAAGGCAGGATTGCCACCGGGAATTTTTCCATCGGTGGTGCCATCATGCACGAGACTCGGTACGTTGACACCAGCCGTTCGTGCTGAAACCGGCCTCGGGGAAGTCGCCGTTATCGCAGGCTGTGTTCACGACACCGCAGCAGCCGTCGCTGCGATTCCGGCGGAGGGGACCGGATGGGCGTACATCAGCAGTGGCACATGGTCACTCGCAGGATTAGAATTGCCCGCGCCGCTGATAAGTGCTGCGGGCCGCACAGCGAATTTCACGAATGAAACCGGTCTCGGTGGCACGACGCGCTTCTTGCGAAACGCAAGCGGCCTGTGGATTCTCCAAGAGTGCCGCCGTGCGTGGGCTCGCGAAGGGCATGACTTCGACTATTCCGA
>Ga0075030_100003725_pt1 | contig 13807 bp, 11 predicted proteins | sample LitLauG_LLR_2012_FD_71393 | JGI IMG/M metagenome (GOLD analysis project Ga0075030, IMG submission 71393) | Freshwater sediment microbial communities from Pennsylvania, USA - Little Laurel Run_MetaG_LLR_2012 | ecosystem: Environmental > Aquatic > Freshwater > Creek > Sediment | place: USA... | reverse complement strand
GATGCGGCGCATCGAGAATGCCGACATCGTCTACCGCACCGAGAAAGAGAAGTATTTTGCGGCGGCGGACGAAATCCAGCAGCTTGCGTCAAAGGGCCAGCCGGTGCTGGTCGGCACCACATCCGTCGAAAAATCCGAGCGGCTTTCCGACCTGCTGAAGAAGAAATCCATCAAGCACGTCGTGCTCAATGCCAAGTTTCACGAGCGCGAAGCGGAAATCGTCGCGCAAGCGGGACGCAAGGGCGCGGTGACCATCGCGACGAATATGGCCGGCCGCGGTACCGACATTCTGCTCGGAGGCAATCCCGAGTTCATGGCCAAGCAAGAGATGGTCAAGAAGGGAATTGCGCAGCAGTTGCGCGTGGCGCAGGGCAAGATCGAAGGCCCGCAGGAAGATGGGCAAACGTCGGTCTTCTACTACAACGGGAACGAATACACGGTTCCGACTGACAAGTGGACCGAAGCCTTCCTCCGCTACAAAAAGCAGACCGACGTAGAGCATGAGGACGTGATCGCCGTCGGCGGCCTGCACATTCTCGGCACAGAGCGCCACGAGTCACGCCGAATTGATAATCAGCTGCGAGGCCGCGCTGGACGCCAGGGCGATCCCGGTTCCTCGCGTTTTTATCTTGCCCTTGAAGATGACCTGATGCGCATCTTCGCGAAAGAGTGGGTTTCGACTCTGCTGCAGCGCCTGGGAATGGAAGAAGGCGTGCCGATCGAATCTAGGATGATCACGCGCCGCATCGAGACCGCGCAGAAAGCTGTCGAAGCCCAGCACTTCGAGTCGCGCAAACACCTGCTCGAATACGACGACGTGATGAACAAGCAGCGCGAGGCCGTTTACGGACTGCGGCGCCGTCTGCTCGAGGGCACTGATCAGAAAGATCTGATTCTCGAAGATTACGTCGCATCGATCCTTGCCGAGCAACTCGAAGAGTACTGCCCGGAGAAGGCGCACGCTGCCGACTGGAATATCAAGGGACTGAAGGACGCGATCTTCACCCGGTTCGGAGTTGATTTCCTCTCTGAGGGCATCAAGGCCGAGGAACTCAATCGCGGCGAGCTCGGCGACGCGATCTTTGCCAAGCTGAAAGAGCGTTACGAGGCCAAGGAAAAGCTCATCGGACCCGGCGCCATGCGCCATCACGAGCGCATGATCATGCTCAGCGTGATCGACCAGCAGTGGAAAGATCACCTGCTGAGCATGGACCACCTGAAAGAAGGCATCGGGCTGCGCGGCTACGGCCAGCACGATCCGCTGGTTGAATACAAAAAGGAATCCTTCGAGATGTTTGAAGCGATGATGCAGCGCTTCCAGGAAGACACGGTCCGGTATCTGTACCTGATGCAGATCCTGGAGCGGCCTCCGGAGGGTGCTCCTGGTGCGCCACCCAGTTCACCGGCGGCTCAGGGACCCGAGTCCGGCGTCACGACGCAACGTGGCGGCGATGGGAATGGAAGGCGTCCTCCGCGAATGGTCTCGACGTCCGCGGACGAACTCGAAGAAGCCTTCATGCGACGCAAACGCCGCGAACTGGAGCAGGCGCGCATGGCTGGCGCCGGCGAAATGCAGCAGGTGCAGCAGGTGGTGCGCGGTCAGGAAAAAGTTGGCCGCAATGATCCTTGCCCCTGCGGCTCCGGGAAGAAGTACAAGAAGTGCCACGGCGCTTGATTCAATCCAGATCTCGAGGGTGCTCCACCCTTGTCGCGGTTTGTGCGACAGGGCCTGCCCTGAGCGAAGTCGAAGGGGTGGGGTTTTTGACTTTTTGTACTCCCGCACGAGAGCGCAAGGTCAAAATCCCCACCCTGTCCCTCCAAAAAACGGACGGACAAGGGTGGGGAACCCTCGAATTACTTCTTTACTGCTTTGAACGTCATCTCTTCGGCCGTGCTCTTGGCCGATTGCTTCCACTCCTCAAATAAGGTTGCGTAGTTTCTCGTAATGTAGTCTTCGCGTCCGATCCCCAACTTCTTCGCGGTCGCATCGATCCAGCGAGGTTTGCCTTCGATCTCGCAAAAGTCTCCGATCGGGGAGTGATCCACCACAACCTGCCCAATGCCATCGGTCCACTCAGCCCGAAACTTCTCATAGCGGAACGAAGGCGAATATCCCAGCGCGCGCAGGATCGCGTCCATCTTCTTGCCGTTGCTGACCTCTGTTTCCAGTTCCGTCCGGCTGCTGTGACGCGTAATCCTCCCCCCGCTCTTATGGGTCAGCTTCCATGAGGAACCGTATTCCCGCAGCCGCAAAAGTTCCTTCCGAGCGCGCAGCACTCCGCCCGGCAGGTCATAGAGCGTATTCATCTCATGGGTGCGCGGCGTTTTCAGGCGAAAACCCGCGGCACGCAGCTTGCGAACGAGGGTGCGCAGATTCGCAACGCGAAATTTGATCTCGATTTCCTTCACCATGAGAGCAGTGTATTAAGCGACCTGCGGATGCGGAGTCCAGTCGATTGGTTTGATGGGACCCACAATGAACACCCAACTGATGGCGCGGGGTAGTCATTCTCTGCAGGGCCGCCTCATTGTACGCTTGCCTTGTGCGAGCAGAGATTCCATGGAGTGCTATGATTCTGGGCGATTCCGGGTACTCTCAAGGAACGATCGTATGAAAAACTTATTCGAGAAAGAAACCATCGACGAGGTAATCGGCCGTATCGACGGCCTGCAACCCGCAGCGCAGCGCCAGTGGGGCAAGATGGACGTGGCGCAGATGATGGCGCACTGTGCCGGGGCGCTTGACATGGCCTCAGGAAAACTGAACTTGCCCCGAGTGTGGTTTGGCAGGATTCTCGGCCCCTTGGTAAAGCCGATCTTTACGAACGAAAAGCCCCTCTCCAAGAATAGCCCCACCGACAAGAAACTCGTCATCAGCGATCAGCGGGATTTCCAGCGCGAACAGGAGAAGCTAAAGAACTGTCTGCGCGAGTTTTATCAGGGCGGGGAGGCGAAATGCACCCGCCATCCGCATCCGTTTTTTGGAGCGCTCACGCCGCAGCAATGGAGCCGCGGCATGTACAAACACCTCGATCATCACCTGCGGCAGTTCGGAGCATAGGCCAGCAGAAACCGATTAACGGAAGGTCGGCAGCTTCACCAGATCATTCTTCGGCACGGACTCGAGGTGCCCTCCCGCTTTGCGCCAGGCCGTCAGCCCGCCGACGATCACGAACGTGTTAAATCCTTTTTCCCGCAGTAAGTGCGCCACCCGGGCGCTCGTGGCTTCGCGCGCTCAAGTACAGTAGAGATAAATGTCCTTGTCCTTGGGCAGATTTTTTATCTCTTCCTCGAGGTTGTTGGGCTCGATGCGGATAGAGCCCAGAATGCGCTCGGACCCGACATCGTAATAACCGTGGCTGCGGACGTCGACAATCAGCAGGCGATCGGCTTCTCCTGCCGCCAGACGCTCTGCGAGTTCCCCCGCCTGAATCCGGGGTACGAAGTCATACTCGCGGTATTTCTGGTACTGCATGATGCGATACACGATATAAACGACCACGGCGACCCCGAGCGCCCATTCCATCACGCGGCTTGCGGTATAGAAACTTTTCAAGACTGCCGCCAGAAAGTCGCGCGAAAGATAGCCGACCAGAAGATAGGTGCCCGTGTACAGAACTGATCCGGCAAGATCGAGGCGCAAGAATTGGCCGAAGGGCATCTTCATGCTGCCTGCCAACGGAGCAGCCATCGTGTTCACGCCGGGAATGAACTTGGCGACAATCAGAGTTGTTTTCCCGCGCTTGTAGAACGACTCCGCCGAGCGCAGGATGCAAGTCTCGGGATTCATGGAAAGGCGGCAGAGGAACCCGAGCAACGCCCAACCGGTGTAGCGTCCCAGCCAGAACTGCCAGCTGTCGCCGAGAATGACTGCAACCAGGGCAGCCAGCACGACGCCGGCAGCCGACAACGTGTGCGATGCGATCGCAGCTCCCGCCGCGACCAGCGCGATCGAAGCGGGGAAGGGCAGGCCAACCGTTTCAGCCAGCAGGAAAGCAAAGATCAGGGCATATCCGTGGCGCCCCATGCTCGCGAGGAGATCGTTCATAAATCTGTGTAGGAGGGTTTGATTCGCCCCAACAGGAAAGGAATCAGTATAAACAAAGCCGGACGGTTCCGATGGAGGCCGTCCGGCTCTGTAGTGCGAGGAGCGAGTCTCTCAGGAGGACTTTCCTCGACAGGGTGAGCAAGACAGCGGCTTGCACTCGAAGTCCCTCCGGCCCTGTCCGGGCCGGCGCGTCGAAAAAGCTAGGCGCCTTTCGTCTTAAGCTTCGACTGAAGCCGCCGTCTTTGTTGATGGCTAGTCCACCGCGGAAAGGCCCCCGGCGACCTGCCTTTCTCAAGTGCCAAGGGGAGAAGTGAGGTCACCTGCGTGCCCCACTCGCATGCCAGTGCGTCTCGTTAGCCTTCCGCCCTAACGGACACTCCCATCAACTGGCCGCATTTTGAGCCGTACCGCCAGGATTTTCTGTAGCACCCATCACCGATCAGAGTGACGGGAATCAAGCGGAGTTCTTTGGGAATTCTGTGCTTTTGATCACAGTGCCGATAATAACCGAACTGAGAGATATGCCTTTAGGGACTAGGGGTTAGCGACTAGGCCCTGGGGCACCGAGACCACAAGCGCTAACTTAAGCAGAATTCCTTCTGGATTGCCGACAATGCACGAACTAACTGTGCCCAGGGGGCAATCGTCGTTACCGACCTGATCGATATCTACGAAGTCAGGCGGCTCATGCGAAGTCCGGAGAACGGTAAGCCGCCAGCTTGCTCCGAATTGAGTCCCGGCAGAAGCCCTGCAATAGTCTCGGCAGGTGAGGATAAGCTGCAGATAGGTTTCAAACCAGACCTGTTAACGCACGGTGACACTGACTTCCTGGGCCAGGTTGTTGCCCATGCCTTGAAAGTTCCAGGGCGGATCGGTGGGCTGAACGTTCCCAGCGGAGTCGGTGGCGCGGCAAGAAAGTACGTGCTCGCCGGGCGTGGTGTCCCACTCGACGCCCCAAGCGCACCAGGAGAACAGGCCGGACGCTTTTCCAAGCGCCGCATCGAACGAGCGGTCGTCGACGCAGAACTCAACGCGTGAAATCGATCCCTGGCCCGACCAGGCGCGGCCGTGAACTGCGATACGTCCACGGTCGAGAATTCGCCGCCGGGTGAGGTAATCCGGAAATCCTGGCGGCGCGAGCAGCGCGCGAGGCCGCATTCGCGTCACAGGTTCACCGGGATCATCCGCATTGCGCTTGTACAAGTAGGCCACGCGCTGCTGATACCCATCGAACGCCGCACTGACCGCGTCGATTCGCGACAGCCACTTCACCTGCGTCATGCCGTACCAGCCGGGTACGATCAGGCGCAGGGGAAAGCCGTGTTGCGGCTCAAGAGGACGGCCATTCATTTCATAAACGAGCAGGACTTCAGGGTGCATTGCTTCATTCACGGAAAGGCTGCGGGCATAGTCATGTTCGTATTCTTTCTCGACTCCGTGGTCGGCGCCGGTGAAGACCAATTCCACGACGCCGGGTGCGAGTCCGGCTTCGTCGAGCAGGTTGGCGAGAGGAGTCCCGGTCCATTCGGCGGTGCTGACGGCTTCGTTCAGCCAAGGCTGGCTGATGGGGCGTGGCGAAAGTCGGGCACGACCATTGCCGGCGCACTCGAAAGTGACGGGCAGAGTACAGCGCGGTCGGCTGCGAAGATCCTCAAGACTGAGTGACATTTCCTTCTTCACTTTGCCGCCGAGGCGGAGGCGCCAAGCCGCAGCATCGACGAGCGGAATATCGAAGTGGACCAGCAGATAGTGAAGGCCTGTGGGAGTGATGTCGTACCGGAGCGCCTCCAGCGGCAAGCCGCGATTGCGATTGGCAAGCTGCAACTCTTCGAAGCTGAGAGGGCCGGTGGTCGGCTCGGGAACCGTGGCGGTGATTCTGGGAAGAGTATCGTTCCGGCTCTCCATCTCCGACCTCATTTCTCTCGCATAGTCTTTTGCCGTTCCATGCTCGATTCTAATGGCGAGAGCAGCCGAATGTCGTCCTCGACAATGTCAATCGAGGTTTAAAACAACCTCAGTTGGGTTGAACATACGCGGGGATGGTGACGTACCAAGCGCGCCCCTGCAGGCCTCAGGCTGCGCGAGAATGGCGTCACGGACGCCTCGCAGAGCGGGCACTGTTGCTTTCCGGGCAGCCAAATGTCCGATTAGCCGACAACCCACGAATTGGTTTCGTTTGCGGCCTTATTCCTTACGCCGGAACCTCGCCGCCGAGAGGCCCGTAAAACACGCGCCACATCGCAAAATCCTCGGAAATGTCCTCGATCTGGTGCTCGATTCCGGCAGCCACGAACAAGAGGTCACCTGACTCGAAAGGTTCACGTTTACCATCGTGCAAGAGCACTCCCCGGCCACGAACGATGAAGTAAATCTCGTCCTGCGCGTGTGGGGTCTGCCGGCTCGGGCGCCGAGGAAGGGAAAGGGCTATATCCAGAGGGCCACGTTGGAAGACGACAACGGCGTGCTCGCCCGCGGGTCCTGGGATACGTGCTTGAGCCTCAACAAGACGGATCACCCGGTTACGATGTAGCGTGCTCACGTTTCACATCCTTCATCTTTAGAGTGAGACACTAACATAAGCTGAGAAAGGTTGACGGGCACCCTTTCCTAGCCCGCGTAAGAGAAGAGTTGCCGACTATACGGACAAGTGGTTTTGTCTTACCATGGCGCGATCGGAGAAAGCGCATGTTCGTCGGACACTTTGCCATCGGTTTCGGGGCTAAACGCTGGGCGCCAAAAACTTCCGTCGGCACCCTAATGTTCGCTGCCCTCTTGGCCGATCTGTTGGTCTTCGCCTTCGTCGCCGTCGGCATTGAGCACATCAGCATTCGACCCGGCATCACCCGCGTCAACGCGCTGAACCTCTATGACTTTGCCTGGAGCCACAGTCTGGCGATGGACGTTGTTTGGGGCGCGCTCCTCGCCACTGCATATTTCCTAACTCGTCGCTACGGGCGCGGCGCCTGGGTCCTGTTCGCAGCTGTACTGAGCCATTGGCTCCTCGATTGGGCCAGCCACAGGCCGGATATGCCTCTGGCACCCGGCTTTCATCGTTATTACGGTCTAGGCCTCTATAACTCACCACTCGGATTACTGATCGTCGAAGGCGGACTTTGGGTGATCGGGATCATTCTGTATCTGCGCGAGACACGCACGCGCCGCTTCGCTGGTCATCTCGTACTCTGGACATTCATTGTGGTGTTCACTGCGCTTTGGTTACTCAGTTTCAACGGCGCCCCACCACCAAGCGTCCACGTTCTCGTGACGGTCGATCTCATCCTCCTCCCGATCGTGTTCGGTTGGGCATATTGGATCGATCGTTTGCGACAGCCGGAGGAGACCTCCGCGCACGTATAACGAGCAACTCGCAAACAATAGCTCCTTAAGGTAGCGCTTATGGGGCGCCGGGACGGACGCGAGACTGATACCCTAGCCCCTGATTCCTAACCCCTGAGTTGCTATTTTTCTCTCGCCACCACAAACTCGGGCGCCCAGAGCAGGGCGCGTTTGATCTCCGAATCGGGGAAGAAGCATATCGACTTACGGGCAGACTCGGCATATTGCGCGGCACGGGATGTAGCCGCGTCCAGGGAGCCATACCGTTGCAGAATTGCGAGGATATCGACGTGGGTTACGCCGTTGAAAGCGCGATCCTTCAGGATAATCTCGATTTTGCCGCGCTCTTCCACCGTACAGCGCTCGAGGGCGTGAATCACAGCCATGGTGACTTTGCCTTCGCGTAGGTCGCTCGCTACCGGCTTGCCCAGCACATCTTCCGACGCAGTCAAATCCAACACATCGTCGACGATCTGGAATGCCATTCCCAAATCGTGACCGTACTTGCCCAGAGCCTTCTCCTGCTCGGGTGTAGCCCCGCCTAGAATCGCCCCTAGCCGCATGCATACAGAAAATAGGCACGCGGTCTTGCGGAAGATCAGGTCGAAATGCTCGTCCAGCGTAATCAATTTCCCGAGCTTTTCCATTTGCAACAACTCGCCCTCGACCATCTGCTGGGTAAGTTCGATCAGCGTGTCGAGAATGCGGAAATTGCGCTCCTGCACGGCAATCTTGAAGGCTTGCATATAAAGCCAGTCGCCAGCCAATACGCACTTGGAATTTCCCCACTGCGTGTTGGCTGCCGGGCGGCCGCGGCGGGTCTTGGCCTCGTCGATGATGTCGTCGTGAACCAGGGTTGCGGTGTGAATGATTTCGACAACGGCGCCCAGCCGCACGGCACCGCGTCCCTGATAGTTCAGCAGCTTCGCGGAAAGCAACAACAGCGCGGGCCGGATTCTCTTGCCGCCGCCAGCGCGCAGGTACTCGCCGATCTCGGTAATCGCCCCTACGTTGGAGATGGTATCGCGACCAAACTCGTCCTCCAACGAGACGAGATCATCCCGCAGCAGGTCGAATACTTCCTTGCCGTTAATGATCGTTGGCGCGCTCAAGAAAACCAGACCTCAGATTTCAGCACTCAGACCTCGGACTTCAGACCTTAGACTTTAACCGTCTGCCTCAGATCCAGATTCCAGATCGTCATACGATTGTTCCTCAGGTCTGACGCCTGAGGTCCGAGGTCTGAGGTCCGTTTTTAGTTCGTTCTGTAATTCACAAACTGCAAATCGATTCCCAAATCGTGCCCCTTCAGCAGGGCGATGATTTCCTGCAAGGTGTCGCGATCCTTGCCACTGATCCGCACCAGGTCTCCCTGAATCGAGGCCTGAGCCTTCTTCTTCGAATCTTTCACCAGCTTCACGATTTCCCGGGCTTTCTCGATGGCGATCCCCTGCTGCATAGTGACTCGGCGTTTGGCGGTCCCGCCCGCAGCGGGCTCGACCGGCCCATAAGTTAGTGCCTTCAGCGAGACTCCCCGCTTCACCAGTTTCTGCTGCAGGATGTCATTGACTGCCTTCAACTTGTACTCGTCCGCCGAGTGCAGCACCATGGCGTCTTTTTCCTGCTCGATATTCGACTTCGAATCTTTTAGGTCGAAGCGCGTGTGGATCTCCTTCAACGCCTGCTGGATGGCGTTCGACACCTCCTGCACATCGACCTTGCTGACGACGTCGAAGCTGTTATCGGGCATGGATTTCTAATCTTTCTGAAACAAAGGAATCGTAAAGTGAGGTTAACAGAAGTTGGGGTTCAGGGGGTGGTAACTTTGCTTTCAGCGGTTTCAGAGATTTTGAAAAAATTGTAGAAATTGCGCGCGGTCCGCTCGCCCACCTCTTCCATCGATTGCCCACGCAGTTCTCCGAGCTTACGGGCCGTTTCTTTCAGATATGCCGGTTCATTCCGCTTGCCCCGGTACGGGATGGGGGCCAGATACGGGCAATCGGTTTCGATGAACATGCGACCGAGCGGCACTTCGAGCGCGGCGTCGCGGATCTGTTGCGCCTTGGGGAACGTGACATTCCCGGCGAAGGAGATCATGAATCCCATATCCAGGGCGCGCTTCGCCTGCGCCCAGTTTCCGGTAAAGCAATGCAGGATCCCGCCGATCCCTTTCGGAGCCCACTGTTCCTGAATCAGTTGCAGGCAGTCGTCCCAGGCATCTTCGCTGTTGTCGGAAGGCCGGCAATGAATCACGATGGGCAGCTTGGCGATGGCCGCCAGTTCCATCTGCCGAATGAAGACTTCCTTTTGCGTGTCGCGGGGGGAATGATCGTAGTAATAATCGAGGCCAATCTCTCCCCACGCAATCACCTTGGGATGCCGCGCCAGTCGCTCCATTTCGTCGTACGCGTGATCGGAAGCCAGCCGTGCTTCGTGCGGATGAATCCCGAGCGTCGCATACACAAACGGATATTTCTCGGCGAGTTGAATCCCGGCATCGAATTCGGGAGGACCATCCCCGTTGCCGATCGCAACCATGGTTGCAACCCCGGCCTCGCGGGCGCGCGCGATCACTTGCTCCCGGTCGGAGTCGAACTGCTTGCCATCGAGATGGGCGTGAGAGTCGACGAACATGTCGGTCGCTAGCCGGTTCGGCTTTATGTGGGGACAGCCGGCTTCTGCTGTCCGCCGAGCGTAGCTCGGCTTCGCCGCTGGTGACTATTTAAGTCTTGCTCCAATCGGAACGTCCTCCAGGAAGCTGGCCAGCACCGGCTTGCCACCCTCCAACGACGCAGCAACAATCATGCCGTTGGATTCCAAGCCGCGCATCTTCCTCGGGGCGAGATTGGCAACGAGCACCACTTTTCTGCCAACGAGTGTTTCGGGCGCGTAGGCCTCCGCAATGCCGGCCAGCACCTGTCGAACCTCGGTCCCGATGTCAATTTCCAGCCGCAGCAACTTGTCGGACTTGGGCACACGCTCGGCGACTTTCACGAGCCCTACGCGCAGGTCCACTTTGGCGAAGTCGTCAATCGTGATCTTGCCGTCGCTGGCAGCGGACAACGCTGCCGGTACGCCCGCGGGCGTCACAGCTTGCGCCGCAGTTGTTGCGGGAAGAGTCGGCTCTTTCCCTTCCTCCACCACAGGCCCGCGTTGCTGATCTTCCATCTTCTGCATCCTTTCAATAGCGCTCTTGTCGGCGCGCGGGAACACCGGACTGACTTCCCCCAGCCTGGTGCCAAGCGGCAACTGGCCCCAACCCAGCGAGTTCAAATCGAGCTTCTTGATGTCGCCCAACCCCATCTGCTGCCAGATCTTTGCCGTCGCATCGGGAATTACCGGATGCGCGAGTGCCGTCGCAATCCGCAGCGCCTCGGCGGATGTGTATAGAACTGTCGCTAGCCGCGCTCGGCTCGCATCGTCTTGCTTTTCACCGAGCGTCCAAGGCTCGTTTTCAACAATGTATTTATCGACCGTCGCCACCAGGTTCCATGCGGTTTCCAGGGCGCGGGAGAATTGAAACTGATCGAACAGAGAAGAGAACTCACGAATCGCTTTACTGGCCGTTTCCGCTACTGCATCATCGGCGGACGTCTTTGCCGCCCCATGCGACGGGTACGGCACCTCACCCTTGAAGTACCGGTTAATCATCGTGAGGGTGCGGCTGGCCAGGTTCCCGATGCCGTTGGCCAAGTCCGAGTTGTAGCGCTGCACTAGAGCATCGAAAGAGAAAGATCCGTCCTGCCCAAACACGACTTCTCGCAGCAGGAAATAGCGCAGTGCGTCGGCGCCGAGTACGTCGAGAATGGTCTCGGCTCGCACGATGTTGCCGCGCGACTTCGACATCTTGTTCTCTTCGAAGAGCAACCAGCCATGAGCGACAATCGCTTTGGGCAACGGCAGCCCGGCAGCCATCAAAAATGCCGGCCAATACACGCAGTGGAACCGCACAATCTCCTTGCCGATCATGTGAACATCAGCCGGCCAGTATTTCTTGAAAGCCTCTTGCGCCCCTGCGTGAGCTGAGCCGTAGCCGATCGCGGTGATGTAGTTGGCCAGAGCGTCGAACCAGACGTAAATCACATGCTTGGGATCGTCCGGAACAGGGACGCCCCACGAAAACGTCGAGCGGCTGATCGACTGATCGCGCAAGCCCGATTTCACGAACGAAATTACTTCATTGCGCCGCGTCTCGGGCCGAATGAAGTCAGGATTCGCATAAAGTTCGAGCAGTTTGTCCTGAAATGCCGACAGCTTGAAGAAGTAGTTCTCCTCCAGCACGGTCTCCGTGATTCGCCCGCAGATCGGGCAGGGATCACCCGGCTGCGCGCCATCGACATAGAGCTCGTCGGAAACGCAATACTGGCCCGTGTACGTTCCTTTATAGATGTAGCCGTTGTCACGAATGCAGCGGAACAGTTCCTGCAGGCGTTTCTTGTGCCGCTCTTCGGTCGTGCGGATGAAGTCGTCGTTGGAAATCCCCATCCGCTTCCATAGCGCCCGAAACTCACCCGAAATCTCGTCGGCATACTGTTGCGGGGACTTGCCAGCGGCCTGCGCCGCACGCTCAATCTTCTGTCCGTGTTCGTCGGTCCCAGTCAGAAAGAATGTATCCGCACCCAGCAGTCGTTGGCGGCGTGCAATCGTGTCGCAGGCAATAGTCGTGTAGGCATGCCCGATATGCGGCCGCGCGTTCACGTAGTAAATCGGCGTTGTAATATAGAACTTCCTGGCCATAAATTCTTTGAACCACGAAGACACTAAGTTTCACGAAGGAAATCTTCGTGTACCTTCGTGACCTTAGTGGTTAATGATTTTCACTTCTTCCTGCATATGCCCGTGCTGCCTCTTGCATCACCGTTTTCAACGGCACATGATGCTCCGCCGCAATTCGCCGGCAGTCTTCGTACTCAGGCGCGTAATTCGTGACGGTTCCGTTCATGCTGGCAATCTTGATGCGAACCTCGCCCCACTCGGTGCGCACACTTTCCCAACGGCGGGCCAGCGTGTGACGCGATTCCTCGCGGTGACGGACTCCCAAAGTCGTGGTTTCGGAGAATACCAACTGAGTCAACTTCTCCGCATCCTCCGGCTTGCAGAGCACGGTCAACAATGTCCCGGGCCGGTTCTTCTTCATCTGCACCGGCATCCCGAAGACATCTAAAGCTCCCTCTTCCAGCAGGCGGTCCATGACATAACCGAACACCTGCGGGTTCAGATCGTCGAGGTTGGCTTCCAGGACGGAGATTGTTTCAGACTTGGCTTTTGCCGCGAGCCCCGGCGCCTCGCCGATCACGATGCGAAGAACATTGGGATGCCCCGGAAAGTCCCGCGATCCCGCGCCGTACGCTGATTTTTCAATGGTCATCTCGGGGAATGCGCCAAAACGTGTTGCCAGCGTCTTGGCAATCGCCGCTCCCGTGGGGGTAACCAATTCTGCTTCAATGCCGGAGGAATACACTGGCGCCTGCTTTAATAACTCGACGGCCGCGGGCGCCGGCACAGGGAACGTGCCATGTGCACAGTTCACCGTGCCCCCGCCGACATTCAGAGGCGAGCAAACTATCTCGTCTACACCAAGGGCTTCGGCGCCTACGACGGCGCAAACGATGTCCACGATGGCGTCAACCGCACCCACCTCGTGGAAGTGAATGGATTCCACCGGGACGTTATGTATCTTTGCCTCAGCCGCGCCCAGAGCCTCGAACGTGCGAATGGCCATGGTTTTCGCCGAGTCAGAGATCGTGGCCGCTGAGATGATCTGGCGGATCTCCGTCAGCCCACGATGCGAATGTGCATGCTCATGCTCGTGTGGCGCGGTCGCCCCCGGCCGCGATTCTTCGCGAACGGCATTCTCGTTACGATGAGAATGCTCGTGATGGTGATCGTGCCCCTTCGGATGTTCGTGCTCGTGGTGAGCTTTCGCGGGCGAGGGCGCTCGCTCCATATCCTGCTTCGCCCAATACTCCTCCCGAGGCATATCCTTTTTGCCACCGACCCAGACGTCCACCTTTGTCGCTGAAATTCCGCTGCGTACGACCTTGGAGATTTCCAGTTTCGCACCGACGCCGAGCGCCGCCACGGTGCTTTGCAGCAATCCGGGCGAAACCCCGGCATCCACCAGTGCGCCGAGGAACATGTCGCCGCTGATGCCGGAAAAGCACTCGAGGTACGCAATGCGCATAAGAATCAGCTTCTTGTAAGCGGTTGGTTGTTGGCGAGCGCGTTACGGTGCGCGGCGAACGGCCAACGACAAACGATCGAGTTTTCATCATAGGGAACCGTGGCACTGCGGTCAAACGTTTGCACCCGCGCCGACTCTGTTAAAATCACTGTTTCTTCAACAGCTTAGAGGGCCTCCTTGTATCGTTATCTAGAGCGTCGTCTCGTCCAGCGAGTGCTGGCGTGCTTACAGCAGCGTCA
>Ga0075030_100003724_pt1 | contig 13807 bp, 10 predicted proteins | sample LitLauG_LLR_2012_FD_71393 | JGI IMG/M metagenome (GOLD analysis project Ga0075030, IMG submission 71393) | Freshwater sediment microbial communities from Pennsylvania, USA - Little Laurel Run_MetaG_LLR_2012 | ecosystem: Environmental > Aquatic > Freshwater > Creek > Sediment | place: USA... | reverse complement strand
CGTATAAAGGTTTTGCAGACCTCTCCCTTACCACTTGGGTACCGCGCCTGACGAAATCAAGGTAGAGCTTGGTACGGAGTTTGTCCAGGCGTACCAGATCCACAGCTTCGCCGGACGGACGAGGGCGTCCGTACCTCCATGCCATATGGATCAGGAGCGAGAGCGCCACGGCAGACGGGGCGCAACGGCGTAGTTCAGTTGCACAAGAAAGATGAAGCCAATGCTCCAATAGGTATTGAAGACGCACAACAGCGCGCCCAGTGCGTAGAGCGATCACGATGCGGCGCCGGCAATCCGGTTGTAGGCCGTGCTCATCGGGAGGGAGTCTAGCACGAGCGAAATTCATCCTGAACCCCGGTCGCCACCGCTTGCATGACATACTACTTTTCGTCGGGATGCGATCCGTGCTACAACACAAGGCCATGAGTTCGATCGAACCTCAGGCGGTGCCCGCACCAAGGACGGCGCTCGGCGCTTGCGCTTCGGGCTCCGCAGCGAAGAGTGCCCAGGGCGATGCATCCATGTTCTGTCCCAACTGTTCGGCGGAATTGCGTGGGCATGGTTGCAAGATGGTCTGCAAGAACTGCGGGTTCTACTTGAGCTGCTCGGATTTTTACTGATCGGACCGGAACGTCGGACGCGAGCCTTCCCATTTCATCCGGCGGCCGCGGTGTGGTGACGGAATACCCCTCTCTCCTTCTACAATAGAATAGTTTGATGTCTTGATTCTCACGACAGGAGATTGGAATGCAACGCAAAGCCAGTGCAGTGTGGAAGGGTGGACTGAAGGACGGAAAAGGGACGGTTTCCGCCACCAGCGGCGTGTTGTCGAATACGCCCTACTCGTTTACGACGCGGTTTGAGAACACCCCGGGCACGAACCCGGAGGAACTGATCGCGGCCGCGCATGCCGCGTGCTTCTCGATGGCGCTATCCGCGCAGCTCGGAGAAGCAAAACTGACTCCCGAGAGCATCAGCACATCGGCGACGCTCACGATGGACAAACTCGATTCGGGCTGGACCATAACGACGGTGCACCTGGATGTGGTGGCGAAGGTGCCGGGAGCGAGCGCAGAAGCCTTCAACAAGGCAGCTGGGAACGCGAAAGCGGGCTGCCCGGTGTCGAAAGTGCTGAATGCGAAGATTACGATGGACGCAAAGCTGGGATAAGCCTCGGCCGTCAAATTTTGGCCATTTCCGGCAGAGTGCAGATCCGTCGCTGGCTTTGCTCGGGTCTACTTTGGCCGAAGCCCAGGTTTAGCACCCAACAAACGGGCGCGAACCTGGGCACCCTTCGATGGCCGAGAGCCCAAAGCCTAACTTTGCGAACGGAGAATTTCGCGCAACTGTCGATTGAGGCGTACCGCCTCTTGGGAGGACTGGTCGATGAGTTCGACCCAGCGCCGGATATTCTCAGGCGGCTCTGCCTGCGACAGCAGATAGGTCGCTTGCACGATGGTTTCGAGCGCGTTGCTCAGGTCGTGAGCGAGCATGCGCAGCTGCTTCGCCAGTTCCAACGGGATATTATTCTCGACCGCCATAATTTGTGTCTGGTCACCGCTTCATGCCACCGAGCGGTGCGATGCCTTGAATCGCGCGCTGGTTTGACAGTCAGCCGCCAGCCAGTAGATAGTAGTGTAGTCCCCTCAAGAAGGGCTCTCTGCCGTTTTTTCTTCGATTGCGGATATGGCGGAATTGGCAGACGCGCTAGGTTCAGGTCCTAGTGGCCGCAAGGTCGTGGAGGTTCGAGTCCTCTTATCCGCACCAAAAGCAGGTCTCAGGTCTCAGGACAAGCAAAGGTTTTGTTGCCCTCAATGTCAATGATTTTCTGGCTTTTCAGGAAAGACCAATCGTCACGATTCGGGAGAATTTCCTAAGACCTGAGACCTGACACCTGCCCTACGCGCCGGCGGAGAGACGGTGGGTGCTGCGGCTCTGAGCGATGCCATACTGACGGATCTTATATAGCAACGCCTTGTAGCTGATCTTCAGCAGCACTGCGGCTTGCTTTCGGTTCCAATTCGTCTCATCGAGCGCGCGCGCGATCGCTTCGGCCTCTGCTTCATCTTTGGCGCTGCGAGCCAGGGATTTCAGGCCGCCTGGAGATCTAGCGCCCGCCACTGCGGCCCTTTCGGCTGCCTCGCTCCGCAACCCGCCGCCGCCATCCGGTTTGGGCTGCAATTCAGCGACGGCCAGGGATTCATCCCCCAACACAAGATACCGCTTCACGAAATTACTCAGCTCCCGCAGGTTGCCCGGCCAGGGATGATTGAGACACGCTTCCAGCAAGAGCGGGGACAGTGGCAGGGGCGGGCGCGCGTACAGGCCCGACATGCGCGACATGAAATGCTTGAGCAGGATGGGAATTTCTTCCTTGCGCTCGCGCAGCGGCGGCAGCGACAACATGAAAGCGTTGAGGCGATAGTACAGATCCTCCCGCAGCCGTTTGGTGGCGAGTGCTTCGGGAATGTTGATGTTGGTGGCAGCCAGGATACGCACATCGACCTTGACCACCGAGCGGCTGCCGAGCCGCGAGAATTGCTGGTCTTGAAGGACGTGAAGCAGCTTGGCCTGCAGTCCCGGCGGCATCTCGCCGATTTCGTCGAGAAGGATCGTGCCCTTGTTGCAGAGTTCGAACTTGCCCGGTTTGGCATGCGTGGCGCCCGTGAACGCTCCCGCCTCATAGCCAAAGAGTTCGCTTTCGAGCAAATCGGCGGGAACGGCTGCGCAATTCACCTTCAGGAACGTGCGGTGCGCCCGCGGAGAAAGTTTGTGAATCAGACGAGCGAGCACTTCCTTGCCCGTACCGCTCTCGCCGAGCAGGAGGACCGGGATGTCGACATTGGCGACGAGCGCGGACTGCGCGCGGATTTTTTTCATGGCCGGGCTGGCGGCCACGAAGAACACATCGTCACAGAGCTCTTCGACCTCGCCGGCATAGGCACGGTTGGCGGCATTGCCGATGCACTGCCCGATCACGGCGTCGAGTTCCGCCTTCTGAAAGGGCTTGGTCAGGTAATCGTGAGCGCCCAGGCGCATCGCCTGCACGACCTTGCGCGTATCGTTCACACAGGAGAGCATGACCACCTTCATTCCGGGCTTCATCTGCCGCAGTTGCTCGAGGGTCTGCAGTCCATCGATGCCCGGCATGAGCAGATCAAGAAGAACCAGGTCGGGCTGCAGTCCCTTCTGGACGCGCTCCAGTGCTTCTTCGCCAGTGCTGGCGGTCTGGACCTTGTGGTCATCCACTTCGAGCAGCGTGCGGATGTAGCGCAGCATTCCCGGTTCATCGTCCACCAGCAGGATGTTGGCGGCTTCACTCATTGATTCGGTCCTCGTGTGGTGCTGCTCAAGATCGGTTTCAGGGGAAGAAGCAAAGAAAACTTGCATCCAGATCCGAGCTCGCTTTCGACCCAGATTTTCCCGCCCATGCTTTGCAATAAGCGGCGGGCAATGGCCAATCCGAGGCCCATCCCATCGGCCGCTTCGCTGCCCGGCAGGCGAAAGAAGTCGTCGAAGATCTCCATGTGAAATTCAGGCGGAATGCCGGGCCCAGTATCGGAAACGCTGACTTTCACCGCGTTGGGCGCGTTCAGGGGCTGACGGCGGCGTTCCCCGCTGCCCACTGGTTTGCTGGTGCTCCGGCGTTCCCACATGTGCGGTTCCGCGTGCAGCCAGACGGTACCGCCCTGCGGTGTGTACTTGGAGGCGTTCTCCAGAAGGTTGGAGATCACCCGCTGAATCTTGGCTCCGTCAAAGGCAAAGGGCGTCAGTTTGTCGTTTGCCAGAAAATAGAGGGCGAGGCCGCGCTCCTGGAAGCGTCCCGACCACAGCCGGCAAACTTCGGAGAGACACGTGTTCATGTCTCCTTGTTCGAACTGCATGCGCAGTTCTCCGGTCTCAAGCACGCTGAAGGTCAGGAAATCCTGGATGAAGTGTTGCAGGCGCTGCCCGCTCGAAAACATGTCCTGCATCACTTCCCGCTGACGCTCATTCAGAGACCCGAGTTTCTGACTCTGCAACAGTTCGATGTAGCCGTTCAGGATGGACAAGGGCGTCTTGAGATCGTGGGCGGCGGAAGCAAGGGCATTGGTCGTCCGGCGAAAGCGATCGCGCAGCTGCTCCAGTTCCTGCGCCACATCTCCTGCCGACACAGGCCCGGAAACGCCCCTCATGGCGTCCGAACGCAAGTCTCCCCCTGAACGAGTGTCGGGGGCAGGAGGGACCGGGCTTTTGTTAGGAGTCGCAGCCATCCAGAACCTTAAAAGGACAATGTGGGGAGGAAAACAGCTACCGTCAGAACGAGGTTAAGTTATCGTAAAGCACTCTTAACCCCAGTGTCAATGCCAAACGAGCCGACTGTAGGTCATTGAAGCGAAAAATGTTGCACTTTTTTACGCTGACCGAAGGTCAATCACGAAACCAGCAGGCGGGCGGTTACTTAGGTAATCTCCGTGCCAGTAGCGAGGTTTCAGGGGATCACGAGGTCAGGAGGTCTATCAGAGAGTTTGGCCCCTGAGATGCGAGGTTACAATCGTTTTCTATCCCTATTTGGACAGGGCAGGAACCGTGAACCATAGCTTCTCCAGGAAAGATCAACGGAAATGGCCGAGGTTGAAGCTTGCAATTCCGGTTTTTGTCCGTACTCCGGGTGAAGATGGCAAGGACTCGCTGGAGTTTGCTACTGCTATCAATATATCTCCGGGGGGGGCCTTAGTGGTTGTGCGCCGATCGCTGACCAAGGCGGCATGGGTTTCCTTGGAGATTCCCAGCGCTCCTATTGCTCCTGTCCCCGGCATGCCCCGCTCTTCCCGGGCGATTCGAGCTAAGGCCGTATGGATCAAACATTTGGCCGACTACCATCTCCTTGGTCTGAAGTTCGCTCGACCGTTGAGCAGCGACACAGCCGGTGCCCCGCGGCTCCGGTTGAGGAAAGCCCCTTCTGAAGTGTGAAAGTTTTTTCCCTACCCCAACCTCGGTCCCGATAGCCTTTCGGTGCCATGTACCATTCCATTCCGAACGAGGGTAGTTCTCCGTAACGTCAGGAAGCAATGAGAGTTAGCCCGTTTTCGGTGGGCTCCCCGCAGTCCGCGTCGAGTTTGGCGCTCGGGGTGCACTTTTACTGCATGCGGTTGACGTTCCGCCGCTGGGGCTGTCGAGTTTATGACTACACCTTCCGTAAGTTCTCTGGCGCAGACGCTGGGCGAAATCCCCCCTGAAAGCATCATTTTTGGCCACTCTGAGGTCATGCAGGCGGTTCGTTCCCGGCTGGCCAAGGTGGCGGCGGCGAATGTGCCGGTCCTGATCACTGGCGAGAGCGGAACGGGAAAGGACATCATCGCGCGGATGATTCACTGGCTGTCTCCGTGGAAGAGCGGGCCCTATGTGAAAGTAAATTGTCCGGCCATTCCTGGCACTCTGCTCGAGAGCGAGTTGTTTGGGTACGAAAAGGGAGCTTTCACGGGCGCCTTTGGTGCGAAGCCCGGCCGGGTCGAACTGGCGCACCGCGGGACCCTTTTCCTGGACGAGATTTCCGAACTGGACCTGTCACTGCAATCGAAACTCCTGCAACTGCTGCAGGATGGGCAGTTCTGCCGGATCGGCGCGCAAGAAGACAAGAAGGTCGAAGTACGCGTGGTGTGCGCGACCAACCGTCATCTGGAGTCGGAGATTGAATCCGGCACCTTCCGCCAGGATCTGTTCTACCGCATCAACGTCGTGAATCTGCGCATGCCGGCGCTGCGGGAGCGGCGCGGCGACATCGAAGATCTGGCCAGCTACTTTCTGGAACACTACAACCGCAAGTTCAACTGCCGCGCGCGTCCGCTGTCGAATGAAGTGCTCGGAGTGCTGCAGAAGTATCATTGGCCGGGCAACATCCGCGAGTTGGAGAACCTGATCAAACGTTACGTGATCCTCGGCCACGAAGAGGTGATCACCAACGACCTGGTGGCTCGCGAACCGGATTTCTTCAATCCGGAGATTTCGCTGGACGGCCCGATTTCGCTGAAGAAATTGACCCGGCAGGCAGTGCGCGAACTGGAGCGCAAAGTCATCCTGAAGGTGCTGCAACAGCATCATTGGAACCGCAAGCAGGCGGCGCGCACACTGAGCATCAGCTACCGCGCGCTGCTGTACAAGATACGGGATGCGGGCTTGCCGTCGAACCGGGCGCTGCGCCTGCAGCAGGAAGAAAAATCCATCTCACACGGGAACGCGAAAATTGAGGCGGCCGGCGACTAAGGTCCCACCTTGTCGTTTGGACTACCCGCCGGTGATCTGTTTCAGCAATGAAAAGAATGCCTGCTTCCGTTCGGTATTGATGGACCAGTTCACAGGCGGGCACTGATATCCATTCCTGTAGTCATTGTTCCCCTGGTCAAGGGCCCCCCACGACGCATACCCACGGATCGCCGCCAGCATGTGGTTGGCAGGCAGCCTAAAGTGATCGTCTTCGTTAAACAGGATCGGCATGGGACGATACCCCTTGACCTGCCGGGCGCGGTGCACCATGCGCACCAGTCCCTCCGGCTGGTTCACACCGTTACCATGCAGCAGCAGGAAGTCCGACGCGCGAACGATTTTCGATGATGGAATCTGGCCTCCTGACAGGCTGGAGCTTGCCGGAAAACGAAAGCCGTCGGCCCGGATGGCCGTCGCCACCCCTATCAACTCGTCGATGCGATCCGGCCGGAGAATCGCGTGATGGTAGCGATGCGTGGTTTCATTCGCGATCTCAAGCAGAATGTTCCGGTAGCCCCGATCGAGCAGCCATCCGGTGGCGTTCTCTACGCCGCGCTTCACCGCTGCCTCGTCACGCAGGCGGTGATCCTGTCCGACATAGAAGTAGCCGACAATGGGAGCCATCCCGAGTTCGTCCGCGCGATTAAGGATCCAACGAAGCCGTTCCATATATGCGGCCCGTAGCGACCCATCCGGCGCGAAGGCACTGTTCTCCCATGGGTGCTGTTGGGCGCCGGCCTCGGGCGTGCCACCTTGAAGGTTGAGACTGAAGCTCAGCAGGCCGTGTTGACGCCAGGTTGACATGGCCGCAACGAACTCGCGCGTGTTCCTCTCGGGATCCCATTGGCGACTATCCGGGTATTGCCAGCGCGCGCGGGTTTGCGGATTGAGATCGTCGAAGGTCCCCTGCACCATACGGGCGTTCATGAGCAAGCCTTCGATTCGCATGCCCTGGTAATAACGCCCGGCGTGGGTGAGCTTGCCGTTGATCAGGAACTGGTCCCCTTCGATGGCAATCTCGGTACGAGGAGCCTCTGGCGGGTTGGGTATCGCTGCCGCTGCGGCTGCACCGATCGTCAAGTTGAGAAAGCGGCGGCGGTTCATGAATCAGTTGGCCAGCCTTTGCTCCAAATCCCGAAGCCCGGCACTCCACTCATTGAGCCCCTCCGCCTGAAGCCATAGGTCCTTCAGTTCGGAATTGAGCCGCACCTTGTTGACGGCCCGGCTCGCTAACTCATTCAACTCGGGGGTCGAGCCGCCATGGGTTTTGCCGACCCATGCTTCGATCTCGCGCGACACAGTCTGAGAGGGCGCCCCCTTCAAGGCGGCGATCACCTCGGCGGCTGCGATGGCCACACTGCTCTCGGGCGCTCCGATATAGGAGCCATCGTCGGCGGCACGGGCCAGAATCTGCTTGAGGTCATCGATCCCAAGCGACTTCAGCTGGCCCAGGAAACCCTGCGCATCTTCGTTTTCGAAGCTTCCCGTACCCCATCCGCCCATGGAACCTCCTTCATCGCTCTGTGTATCACGGGCAGATGCCCGGTGCTTACTTTTTTCCGACTGGACTGAGGCGGGAGGGGCGACGACGCCCGTCGCTCCATGGGTGTCACGCCCAGAAGGTGCGATCGAGCGTGCGGTACTGGATGGCCTCGGCGATGTGCTTGGGCTCGAGTTGGGGAACGGCTTCCAGGTCGGCAATGGTACGCGCCACTTTCAGGATACGGTCGTGGGCGCGGGCACTGAGCCCCTGCTGCGTCATCGCGCGTTCCAGGAGCCGCTCGCAATCGGCCGACAATCCGCAGAAGGTGCGGATGTACCGGCTCGACATTTGCGCATTGCAGAAGACCTTCTCGCGGCCAGAAGCAAAGCGCGCTAACTGGACCTGGCGCGCCCTGATAACGCGCTCCAGAATCTGCGCCGAGCCCTCCGGTTCGGCACCGCTGCGCATTTCCTTGTAGTTGACACCGGGGACGTCGATGTGGATGTCGATGCGATCCAGCAGCGGCCCGGAGATCTTGGAGATGTAGCGCTGAATCATGGGAGGCGTACAGTGGCATTCGCGCGTGCGGTCGTTGTGAAATCCACATGGACACGGATTCATGGCCGCAGCCAGCATGAAGCGCGCGGGGAACGTCAGCGACATGGCGGCACGGGCGATGCAGACGGTGCCTTCTTCAAGCGGCTGACGCATGACTTCGAGCACGTTACGCGGAAACTCGGGAAATTCGTCGAGAAAGAGCACCCCATTGTGCGCCAGCGATACCTCGCCCGGCCGAGGGATGGCTCCGCCACCGATCAGACCGGCGTCGGAGATCGTGTGGTGGGGAGCGCGAAAGGGCCGCATCCCGACCAGCCCGGCGCGAGCATCGAGTACTCCAGCCACGCTGTGAATCTTGGTGGTTTCCAGCGCCTCATCGAAGGTGAAAGGCGGCAGAATGGTGGGCATCCGCTTCGCGAGCATGGTCTTGCCGGAACCGGGGGGACCGATCATCAGGATATTGTGCCCGCCAGCGCACGCCACTTCGAGCGCGCGCTTGGCGGTCTGCTGGCCACGAACATCCTTGAAATCGACGCAGAAGTGTTGCGATTCACTCAGCAGTTGATTGCTGTCGACCTCAAGCCGCGAGATGCCATTGCCGGCATTAATGAAATGAATCACATCGAGCAGCGACTTTACCGGGTAAACCTCGACGCCGCCCACCATGGCGGCCTCGCGCGCGTTGACCTCGGGCACGATCATGCGCTTTACTTTTCTTCCACGCGCCTCAAGGGCAATGGGTAGAGCGCCGCGGACTCCGCGCAAGCTTCCGTCGAGTGAAAGCTCGCCTACGAACAAGGCGTCCGGAATTTCTTTCTTGTTGAGTCCCCCGTAGGCGCCCAGGATGCCCAGAGCCATGGGCAGGTCGAAGCCGGAGCCTTCCTTGCGGATGTCGGCAGGGGCGAGGTTAATCGTGATATCGGTGGGAGGAATGTCGTAGCCGCAATTCTTCAGGGCGGCGCGCACCCGGTCCCGGCTCTCGCGGACAGCGGCATCCGGCAAGCCGACGGTATGAAAGTGATCTTCCTTCTGCTTGATGCCCGAGACGTCGACTTCCACTTCGATGATGCTGGCGTCGACGCCGTACACAGCGGCACTCAGAGTCTTGTAGAGCATAGGGCAGCAGTTGGGCACACGGAGGCAAGCCAGGTTGGGAGACCCTTAGTGTCATGCTACGGGGTTCGAAACCCGACGGCGGTGACTTGAATCACTCGTTACCGTGATGGATCGCTCTATCCTGAACGTAAGAGTTCGGTGCTAGGCTAAAGGCAACCAAACACAAATGCCGCCCTGTCCTTGAGACAGTGTTTCGAGCCGATGAGGCCAGAATGTCCGACGAAGATTCCGCCAACCGTCCCGATCGAGGACCAAGCGGCCTCGACCATGAAGAGAGCCGGCTGTGGCGATGGGCGCTTGGCCTGCTCGTGCTGCTGGCGACGGCGGTGGCGGCGCTCTCCTGGGAGCAACTGAAAGACCTGCCTTACAAGCTGTGGGCGATTCCGGCCGGGCTGTTTGTGATCTCGGTTTTGTTTGCGAGCTACGCCTTTGGCCGCAAGCGCGAAGTCTCGGAACTGAGGCAGCTCCTGCGCGGGTTTCAGGATCGTGTCGGAGCGGCTCCGTCAGAAGAGCAACTGGACCAGCTTGGCCAGATGATTTTGCGCTCGCAGCGCAACTTCAAAGAACTGATTGATTCGCTCGACGACGTGGCACTCGCCATATCCCTGGACGGCACGTTGCGTACCGTAAACCGGCGCGTCACCGAGGTATTGGGCACACCCTACTCCCAGTTGGTGGGTCACAAGCTGGAAGAATTTTTAGCGGCACCTTTGCGTGCGGAGGGTGCGGGAACGCTGGCCCGTTTCCAGGAGCGGCGCCACTGGACGGGAGTGGTCGAGGTTCAACTGAAGAATGGGGCCCGCTCCCAATACTACGACTGCGTGGTCAACGCCATCATCAAAGGCGATGAGGTCGCAGGCGCCAGCGTGCTGGCGCGCGACGTTACCGGGCATCGCGACAAGGAGCGGCGCTTCACGCAACTGTTCGAAAGCCTGCAGGAAGGTGTGTACATCAGCACGCCCGAAGGCAAGCTGCTCGACGTAAATCCTGCGCTGGTGGCCATGCTCGGATACAACAGCAAAGACGAGCTGTTCAACCTGCCGCCCCAAGGGTTGAATGCGGACGACGATCCGGCGCCAGTTCTGGGACGCGCCGGGAGCCAGAGCGGCAGCACCCGCACCCGCGAGGTTCGGCTCAAGCGAAAAGACGGCAGCATTGCAGTCTGCGCGGATACGTCGACCGGCGTGATGGACGCGGGACGGATCGTCCGGTACCAGGGAACGCTGGTGGATGTCACCGAAAAGCGGGCGATGGAGCGGCAACTGCGGCGCCAGGAGGAATTCCGGCGGCACCTGCTGGAGAGTTTTCCGGATCTGATTCTGGTTCTCGATCTGCAGGAAAAGTACACGTTTGTGAGCGCACGCATTCGGGACCTGCTGGGCTATGGCCCCGAGGAACTCCTGGGGAAGAAGATCGAGGAAACGAAGGATGCTTCCCCCGAACTGGTCAACCTCTACCGGACCGTCGCCAGCGGCAAGAGTTCCCTCGCTTCCTGCGAATATGGCGGGCAGCACCAGGACGGCGGCTGGCGCACCATGCTGGGCATAGCGAGCCCGCTGCTGGATGCGGAGGGGAAGCCGGCGGGCGTGATCATTTCTGTCCGCGACATCACCGTCGAGAAGAAGCTGGAACAACAGATCATTCAGAGCGAGCGTCTGGCCGCCATGGGACAGATGATCGGCGGCTTCGCCCACGAACTCAACAATCCCCTGACCAGCATCCTGGGCATGGCCGACCTGCTGCAGGAATCGGAAACCGCGGAGCCGGCACGCAAGCAGATCGGAATTCTGCACCAGCAGGCCAGGCGCGCGGCTGAGATCGTACAGAACCTGCAATTCTTTGCGCGGCCTCCCGCTCCCGGGCGCAGCCAGGTGAATCTGGGCGAACTGGTGCAGCGCACCGTGCACCTGCAAGCGTATCCGCTGCGCAAAAGCAACATCACCGTGGACTTTCTGCCGGAACCGGCAATGCCCGCGGTCCTCGCCGATCCCAATCAGCTGATGCAGGTGTTTCTGAATCTATTGCTGAACGCGGAACAAGCCATTCGCGAGAACCGCGAGAAGGGCACGATTCGGGTGCGCATGGGACGAAACCCTGATTCCGTATGGATCGTGTTTCAGGACGACGGCCCCGGCATCACTCCCGAAAACCTGCCGCACATCTTTGATCCGTTCTTCACGACCAGACGCCCCGGCCGCGGGACCGGCCTTGGACTGAGCATCTGCAAGACAGTGCTGCGCGAGCACGGAGGCAACATCGAAGCCGCCAATGCCCCGGGGGGCGGAGCGATCTTCACGATTACGCTGCCGGTGGGGACGGAGGCAGCTGCGCAGTAGCGCGGTTTCGCTCCGGCGCGGTTCTAAGCTAAGGCTTGGTTACGACGGCTATTAGTGTGAAGAGATTTCAGACAGCGCGCGAAAAAGGTCAGACAATTTGCGATCGTCGTAGTCAGGTACCCATGATGAATCTCGCTGGCGCAACCGGGGGTACCAAATCGAGAAGCTCTCGAGCCGCGGCGGTCCAGTTATACCTTTTCCTGCGGTCCCAACTACGATCATGCCCAGTAAGGAGACAGTTGGGGACGATTCGGAAGCCCCTCTGGTACTAAGGATGAACTGAACGCAGGTCGCGTAGTCGTTATCGTCCGCCGAAGCAGGTCCCGGATCCTTAAGGTCACAGGCCGGACTAGTTCGCCAGATCAGGGTCTTAACTCCCACCGGACCCGAGCGAAGCCATTTCTCGAGGCTCATAGAGGGAAGCGCGGGATCAAGCTGGTGAACATCGAGATCTCGTGCGTAATTCAGTTTTTCCTTGTCCGCCTTCGGTAAAGCAGATGCCTTTGTGAGCAGGGAGGGAAGATCAGCCAGGCGATCTGACCCTGTGTAACCCCCAATCGGTGCACCAACCAGTACATTCCAAAACTGCGGCGGCCCGGTGATTCCTTGGCCGAGTGTACCAACCTTAATGAACCCCGACCCATCAACAGGATCTCCAGGTGCGCGGCGACTAAACACGAACCTGACGCACAGCGGCCTCTTGTCCACGACTGGCTCACGGTCTTCCGGTTGAATACCGCAGTTATCGCTCTTTTCCCAACTCACATTATCAAGGTGTGGCGGCCCAGACCGAAGCCACCGCTCCAGCCGCAACCAGGGAAGGTGCGCGTCCAACCTCGCGACAGCGATTGACTTGGAGTATTTGACAGTCGCGTCCTCGGCAGATGACGCTGCTCCAGAGGTCGCCGACAAGGCGATCAATCCAACCACGGCAAGAGGACGCCGGATCCTCATCTCAGTCAGCAAGTTCGCGCACGTGAGGAGTGTAGCGCAGAACCCAGTGGACTGCGGGCGAATTCAGAGCCAAGCGTAAGTTGGCGCAACATCACGTTTACACTTACAACCGGGTTCTAGATCGCTCTACCGTTCTACCGTTCCACCGCCATCGCCACCGCATTCCCCCCGCCCAGACACAACGCAGCAACCCCGCGGTGCACGTCGCGGCGAATCATTTCGTAGATCAGGGTAACCAGCACGCGTGCGCCGCTGGCGCCGATCGGATGTCCGAGGGCAACTGCTCCTCCGTTCACATTGACGCGGTTCATGTCGAGACCAAGTTCGCGGCACACGCCGAGCGCCTGCACGGAGAAAGCTTCGTTTAGTTCGTAGAGATCAACGTCGTCCTTCTTCCATCCAGTCTTTTGCCAGATCTTCTGCACGGCGCCGACCGGCGCCATCATCACCCATTTCGGCTCGACGCCGCTGGTCGCCTGGGCGACGATCCGAACCATCGGCGTGGCGCCCAGTTCTTTCGCACGCGCCGCGTTGGTAACAACTAATGCCGCCGCTCCGTCATTCACTCCGGGAGCGTTGCCCGCCGTCACCGTGCCATCTTTCTTGAAAGCCGGCTTGAGGGCGCGCAGGACCTCGATGGTCGTATCCTCGCGCGGGCCTTCGTCCTTGTCGAAGATCACGGGCGGCTGGCCCTTCTTCCTCGCCGGCAGTTCCACCGGAACGATTTGTGACTTGAACCGGCATTCCTTCTGCGCGGCGATCGCCTTCCGGTGGGAGTTCACAGCGAACTCATCCTGCTCCTCGCGCGTGATGCCGTACTTCTCGGCAACGTTCTCACCCGTGATACCCATGTGGTAGTCGTTGTAGATATCCCACAACCCGTCGTGCACCATCGAATCGACCACTTGCCCGTTGCCCAGCCGATATCCTTTGCGCGCGTTGGGAAGAAGGTAAGGAGCGTTGCTCATCGACTCCATCCCACCGGCCACTACGATGAAGCTGTTGCCGGTCTCGATGGCCTGCGCCGCCAGGGCAACCGACTTCAGTCCCGAGCCGCAAACCTTGTTAATCGTCATGGCACCCACTTCGGGAGCCAATCCGCCGAACAGCGCTGCCT
>Ga0075030_100003723_pt1 | contig 13811 bp, 10 predicted proteins | sample LitLauG_LLR_2012_FD_71393 | JGI IMG/M metagenome (GOLD analysis project Ga0075030, IMG submission 71393) | Freshwater sediment microbial communities from Pennsylvania, USA - Little Laurel Run_MetaG_LLR_2012 | ecosystem: Environmental > Aquatic > Freshwater > Creek > Sediment | place: USA... | reverse complement strand
AAGCTGCAATTTCGCGTGACTCGCTCCCGGTTCTTCCAAAGCGACTTTTGAATCGCCGCATGCAACTTCCTTCAGGCTTGCGCAGTCAGGATCTTTCCCATTTTGATGGTTTGGCGCTAGCCGAACGTCTTGTAGCTGATGGTCTGGACCCGCAGAGTCCAGTGGTCGTGATCGGACCACGGACCATGGGCGCATATTTGGCTCCCGTAGTCAAAGCCAGACTCCTAAATCTCGGATGTAGTGCAGTTACCTGGTGCACCATTCGACCCAAGCGTGGAATCTCACCCTGGGAACGCACTCAGCTTACGACATTGAGATCGCCCGGTATCCAGATTGTGATAGCGGACGAGTCGCCTAACACAGGACACACGTACTTACTAATTCTGAAGCTCTTACGCAACCTGGGCATCGAAACCGGTAGAATCACGTTTCTGGCTGCCATGCATCCGACTCAACCAGAATGGCCACCGCAGATTAAAGAGAGTGAACGCGACATAAAATTAGTCCGCTTAGAAGCCAGTGACCTCTTTAAGAACCGTTTTTTGGAGCCGCAGCTCGCCGGACCGCTAATTCAGTCATATTTTCAGGCACGGGGCTGGCACGATATTCAGGTAACACAGAGCGAGGCGACACAGACGTTAAACGCCGAGCTCGATCGGCATTTCGAAGATGGATTCCATTGCAGGCTTAAACGAGTTTTCGATGTTACTTTCAAGAAAGACCACCAAGCTCTTCATCATATTCGAGTCCTTGCAAAGAGTGTGGGATGGGGGTGGCTGGCGTACCACGCATATTTTGCCGCAACGCGTTTGGAGGGGTTTGTACCGGAGACTCTCGGTCTTCGCAACGGATTGTTGTTCACCGAGTGGTTAGAGACCACGGAGAAAAATGGGGCAAGCCAGCCTCTTCACCGCCCGGCTCTCGAGTTACTCGCTAAGTATGTGGCAGCACGAGTCCAGAATCTGCAGTTGCCACGCGACCCCGTTTGGGAGAATTGCCTTGATTACGGTTGGACGGGCTGGAGCGAATTAATCCGTGCGCTGCGAAACGCCTACGGACCAGTTCTGGGTCGGATCAAAACACCTTCGCTCTATCAGCACCTCGCAGCCTACCTTGCTCCCTACCCTACCTTAGTGGATGGGCAGATGAAACCACAAGACTGGCTGCTGACTCCGGTTGGTTATCGCAAGGTGGATTTTGAGCATCACAATTTCGGGAGAACAGAACTCTACGTTGTGGATCCGGTATACGATCTCGCGGCAGCTTCCTTCGAATTTGGGCTCTCTGAAATGGAGGAGAAGGAGCTCATCGCCCAATATGTACAAGCTAGCAAGGATTCTTCTGCCTTTGATCGTCTAATGCTCTGGAAACTCTTGCACGGGACAATCGTGCGCGGGCAAGCAAGAGTAATACTCAATAGGGAGTCACGAGGCGATGTGGTGCAAGACTGGCACCGCCGCTTGTTTGACGCTCGCAATTATCTTGTCTATCAAATGAACTTGTTTTGTGGGAGCTTGCTTCCATACCACCACCGAAAAGAGCGGACACCGCGCCTCGCTTTTGTCGACCTCGATGGCGTATTTGATACCGAAGTCTTCGGCTTTCCGCAAACGACAACGAGTGGGCTGCTTGCTCTGGCACTGTTTCAAGCTCATGGATATTCCGTGCTTCTCAATACAGCGAGAGGCGCTAAAGATGTTCGTCAATATTGCCTGGCTTATAAGCTGCTGGGAGGAATTGCTGAAACTGGCTGCATTTTTTACGATGCCATTGAGCAAAAGCAGGTATCTCTTGTCGATGCCGAAAGCGCCGAACAGTTGGACCGCTGCCGCGTTGCGTTGCGAGGTATCCCGGATATTTTTTCTGATCCCAATTATGACTCAGCAATAAGAGTATTTCACTACAAGGGCGACAAGACCACTGGGATGCTACCGGCAGATGTTGCCGCTCTCTTGAAGCGACTGGGACTAAATCGGCTCACCTTCATTTCCACGGCTGCAGATACCACCATATTGCCTCATGGATTCGGAAAAACTTCAGGCTTATCTTGGGCAAGGGAATATTTCCATGCTTCAGGAGAACCAATTGTTGCAGTTGGTGATAATGACCTCGATGCTGAAATGCTTCTCCTCGCCGAACGATCTTTCGCTCCATCCAATTGCTCGAAGTCCGTCCGAGAATTGTCAGCCAGCCACAATATCACTCTGACGCGGAGTCCTTTCCAGAAAGGACTTCTGGAGGCGGCGCGCCTCGCCGTCCATCCTGATGGGGTAAAATGCAGTCAATGCCGCGTAGAACTCGCCTCCCCGAAGGGTTCTGGCCAATTGATTCTAACTCTTCTTCTTGCGCACGAAGCTTCCAGAATGCGGCAGTTCGTTTCAATATTTAATTCGAGAAAGCTCTAACTCGCAGTTGCCTTCTCTGCGATCTGAAAACTAATGCGAATAAGGCGAGGTAGTGTCCATAGTTTTTCGCAAATGTGACCAATTAAGAGAGAGGAAGTTGTGGAAAACCTGATCGGCTCCCGCATCGTTCAGGGTGCCTGCGCGGGCAGGGTCGGTAATTCCTATACATCTCATTCCGGCAGTCACAGCAGCTTGCACACCCGAAACTGAATCCTCAAAGACGAGTGAATTGTTCGGTTCGACACTCAGGAGGTCGGCGGCCCGCAAAAAAATTGCAGGGTCAGGTTTTCCCTCCTTGACATCGTCGCCCGTCACAACTACCGAGAAGTAATGGCGCAATTGCAACATATTAAGCAAGTGATTCACTCGGCCACCCCCTCCGCAGGAAGCAACAGCCATAGGGAACTTATCCGCGTGCAGTTGATCTAGAAACTGGCGCAGACCGGGAATCGTGCTAATCCCCGCCGATTCCTCCTGAAAAAACTTCTCTTTCCGCCTACCGAGAACCTGCAGGCTCTCCTGTGAAAGATCTCCGAAAAGATGACGTAGAATCTCCTCCTTCTTGCGGCCCTCAAAAATAAATTCCAGGTCCTTCTCAGTTACAGCTTTTTCGCGCGATTTCAGCAGCCTCTTCCATGCACGCATGTGGATAGGGTGGCTATCCACCAGTACTCCATCCATGTCGAAAATCGCGCATTTCATTCCGGGCAACTTTCAGGTCGGATTCTCGCCGGGAGTCCAGGCCAAGTCGTCTGCACAAAATCGTATTTTTGGGGTGTTCCTATATCTACGATATAGTCAGGGACCGCGTAAGCCGCCATCCTATCCACGAGTTTAGGCAAGACGTCGAAACCAATGTCGACCGGCGTTTGATCAGGAATTACGTCCAACACCGCAGTGGTAGCGAGAAGCAAACCGGCGAAAGCGAGATTGCTCTGCGGGTTTGAGGGTTTCTCGACGAACTGACGGACAATGCCGTCTTGGTCTAGGGTTACAATTCCACATTCCCTGGGATTCGAGACCTCATAAACACCCATGGTCGCGGCCTGCTTGTGGAGGCGGTGGAACTCCAGCATCTGGTTTAGGTTTACGTTGGTGAGTACATCTGCGTAAAACACCCCAAACAAAGGATCTGCGCCAATCCATGATCGATTTTCACGGAGTGTCCCCGCACTTCCAAGAAGAGTCTCTTCTTCACTGAGTCGGATCGAGAGACCCCCGGAATTCTTGGAAATGTAGTCCTTCACGGCATTGCTATGTGAATGGGCGTTGATAAGTACTTCACTTATTCCATAGGTTCGGAAGAGATCTAGCCAAATGCCAAGGAGGGGTACGCCCCCGATAGGAAGCAGGCATTTGGGAATCTGATCAGTGAGCGGTCGCAAGCGCGTGCCGTAGCCGGCGGCAAGAAGAAAGGCCTTCATTCGGCGCTCCCAAGCGGTCTGTGACGCGATTTTATGACGATAGTTGATCCACAGATAATCAAAGTTGGTTCCGCGTCACGACTCGGAAACCGGGCTGAAGATCCAGCGCATTCCGGACTTTTGATCACCATCAATGAACGGATCGCTTACCAGGACATGAGCCCCGTTGGAATCAAGTTCAAAAGCCATTTCGCGTATTCCCAATTCTCCGAGCGCAAGGCGCACTTTATCCTGCCGATCTTGGTCGCAGAAAAGAAGCAGAAAACCACCGCCCCCAGCCCCCGTCACTTTTCCGCCGAGTGCTCCGCTTTGAATTGCTGCGTCGTAGGCTTTATCGATGATTGAGTTTGAGATTTGGGAAGAGATTTTCTTCTTTGCCTGCCAACTATCATGGAGTAACGCACCAAACGAGCGAAGATCGCCTCTTATCAGGGTCTCCCGCATCTGGTCAGCAAGCGCCCGGATCTCATGAAGAGAATCCACTGCTCTCCCAGTCTTAGCTTTTGCAGATTGATCCTGCTCCTGCAGCAACTTCCAAGAGTTATGGGCTTCGCCCGTGAAAAAGAGCATGAGTTTTCCCTGGAACTCACGCATCATGTCGCTGCTGAGGGAAATTGGCTCAACGTGGGTGGTCCCGTCAGGATCAAACGTGATGAAATTGAGGCCGCCGAAGGCGGCCGCGTATTCGTCTTGTTTGCCGACTGGCTTCTTGAGTACATTTCGAGCAATGTCATAGGCCGTCTCAGCGAGCTCGTGCTTAGAGAGTGGCATGTCGACGTAGGTAGCGAGAGTTTTCAAAACGCCTACGCAAACGCTTGCGGACGATCCCAAACCTGTGCCGGCCATGATTTCGGAGGCGAGAAAGAGATCAACCGAGATCTCACATTCAAGTTTCTTGATGGCAGCGAGAGGGATTTCTAGATCGCTCTCCTGCAGTTGCATCCTGGCAATGTCCTTCCACGTCTCCGTCACTCGCAGATCGGAGGAAATCACCTGGATCTTTCCGTCAGACCGTTTCTTGAGGATGGTATAGAAGTATTTATTTATGGAGGTACTGAGAACCGCACCTCCGAACTGCTCGTAATAGCCTGGCAGGTCAGTTCCGCCTCCTCCGAAGCTAATCCGCACTGGACTGCGGACTATCAACATGCAGAGCCTCCCTGATTGTGAATCGACCTCGGGTAGCTGGATTCTCAACCAAGTTAGACTTTGAACGACTCCTTTCGAAGAGCCGAATCAGTAGAGTCCAAGCTGTTTGAAGACAGAGTGACAAATCAAAAAAGAGAGACCAGTGATAGATATATTGCAGATCGAAGTGCGCCTTCTCATCCGAAGAGTGCTGCTCCCTTAGGCCGTGTACCTGAGCAAGCCCTGTTAATCCAGGTTTGACGCTCAACCTCTGGCTCTGCCAGACCGAGTAGCACCCCACGCGCTCCGGAGATTCGGGACGCGGACCAACAAGGGACATCTCCCCGCGGACTACGTTCCAGAGTTCCGGTAGTTCGGTTAGGCTAAATCGAGCGAAAAAATGTTCGAAACCAGTCAGATTTTCTGCCCACCGATCTATGTTAAAGCAGTACATCCAAAACTGGCGACCGTCTTGGCCGCACCGAAGTACCTTCTTCACCGCTTCGCGCTTCCGTCGCCAAAGAACCCCAGCGATTAAGGCCATCAAGGGCAATGAGATCGTGAGCACAAGAAGAGCGCCGATGAAGTCGAACGCTCGTTTTGCCTCGAGCGCCCCGGCGGAAAGATTCCGTGTCTGAACCGAGATGACGGGAACATCACCAATCTCTAAAAGACGAGCCTTATGAAGATAAAGTTGGTACCATTGCGGCACCAGATAAACCTGCATGCCCGCTCGGTTACAACTCGCGATCAGTTTTTCAATCTCCGGACTTGGCGGGAGATGCTCGGCCAATATCAAATCCTGAACCCTCTTCTGCTGAAGCAATTCGAATGCACCCAAACTATGAACTGAGGTGTTTTCTTTTTTCGCCTTGCTTGTCTCAATCGGAGATCCTACTTGGGACGGATAAAGGAATCCCACGACCTCGATCATCAGTTCAGGGTGCTTGCCAATCTTCTTGGCAAGTTCCTGAGCCATCCGGCCATTTCCAATGACTACTGCGCGGCGCGGCTTCCCCCCGTGCGACCACGATTTCACAAATCGCCAGGCAATGAATCGGATGACAATAAGCCCAGCGGGAATTAACAGGCAGAGGAATGAAAACGCCAGTCGCGAATAATCCACTCTGGCTAGAAACCCGAGCGTCAGCAGGGAGGCTATAAGATAGAAAGCTCCGACGATTACCTGAGAACAGATCGTAGGAAAGTGCCAGCCCCGATTGAATCCTTCCAGTTTCTGATTGAAAAACTGAACAGTCCACACCACCAGAAGTATAGCGAGAGTTAGGATTTGGATGGAGAGAGGCTCCTGAGTGCCACTGGCACCGGGCAGGATCGCAGAACCGAGCGATTGGGCGAACCCACAGGCAAGCGTTATCCAGAGTAAATCGGCTAACAAGATCGAGTTTCGCAGACGGCCGGTCATCTTTCGCAGGTCTCCATCCTCTGAGGCGCCACTCGGCACTGCGCCTGCTCCCAATCCCACGCTCCTGCGATAATTTGACGTAAATCCGAGTGTGCGGGGGCCCAGTTTAATTCCTGCTGCAATCTTGATGAATCGGCACACAGGATGGCTGGGTCACCCAAGCGGCGGGAGGTTTCCCGGCCTGAAATTTTCTTCTGGGTAATTTGTTCGACAAGATGCCATACCTCTCGAACTGAATGGCTCTTGCAGGTGCCAATGTTATACGCGTTGAACCCAGCCGAATCCAACTGCTTCATCGCGAGGATGTGTGCCTCGGCGATGTCAACTACGTGGACGTAGTCGCGCAGACAGGTTCCGTCGAATGTTGGCCAATCCGTTCCGTAAATCTCAAAGCCCGCGCGACGGCCGGATGCGACCTGAAGCAGAATGGGAATAAGATGGGTTTCCGGCTCATGTCGCTCTCCCCAGGTTCGACTCCCACCCGAGGCGTTGAAATATCGGAAGGCAACGACGCCCCAATCATACGCACGTGCATATGATCTAAGGACTTGCTCAAAAATCAGTTTGCTTTCGCCGTATGAATTGACTGGGTTCTTCGGGTGCTCTTCGGAAATGGGACTGCTGTTCGGATTTCCATACACTGCGGCTGTTGATGAAAAAATGATTTTTCTGATCTTATATTCTCGTAGCGTCTCAAGCATGGAAATGCTGCGCGCCACATTCACGTCGAAGAAAATTCCTGGATCAGTCACGGATTCCGGAACCAGTGCTTTGGCGGCGAAATGGAATACAACGTCAAATTGTTTCGACACTAGAAGGTTAGACAAGGCATCTCGGTCTCCGATGTCTATCTTGTGAAAGTTAGCTCCAAGGGGCACGGCATCCTCGTGCCCTGTCGAAAGGTTGTCAACAACGTCTACCTCGAAACCCCGAGAAAGCAATTGCATCGTACACACAGAGCCCACATATCCTGCTCCCCCTGTAACTAGGATACGATCCATCAAAAGGCCCCTTCTTTCTTGAGAACTTTGAAAGGAGTTAGAATCAAGATCTTCAAATCGAGTGCAAGGCTCCAGTTGCCAATATAGCTCGCATCCATTTTGACTCGCTCTCCATAAGATACAGTTTGGCGGCCATTGACTTGCCAATACCCGGTAAGTCCAGGTTTGACAGAAAGAACCAAATTTTTGTATTCCCCATATTTCTCGAGTTCCTGCGCGGTAATCATGCGCGGACCAACAAAACTCATCTGACCGACCAGAATGTTTATTAGTTGTGGCAGCTCGTCTAGGCTGGACTTGCGCAAGAACGAACCAACGCGCGTTACACGCGGATCGTTCTTTAGTTTGAAATTGCGTTCGAATTCGGCAAGAAGGGCGGGGTCCGATTCCAGAATTGCATCGGCGTTACGTCTCATCGAGCGAAATTTGAATGCGTCGAATGACCCATGACGGGAAACAACCCGGCGCCGGTAGATGACGGGAAAGTTGTCGTCGAGCATAACTAGAATCGCAATGAACCCGAACAAGGGCGAAAGAAGAAGAATCAGGGCAGCTGAACCAATCAAGTCAATGCATCGCTTCAAAAATAAGGATGACCGCAACCATGGCCGTTCCACACCGGAGGGCACCAAAACGGGAGTCTTCATCCCGAAATAGCCCTGGCACTCCCTTTTTTCTTCAGAAACTAGCATATCTCGTTGCCTCGAATCACAAGTTAGGCCATGGGATATCAGCTCTTCGGCATATTACGAGTAGGAGCTAGGACAGATATCTTGGGAAGCCAGCGAGGCTCAACTGGATCAGTTGTGACCCTCTGCCCCCTCCCGGTCGCTTATCAAGCACTCGCAGCCATAGACCGACATACGCGAGCCTCAGTCTGTATGCGGTGACGGACCAGGGTGAAGATGGCGTGGGAGACCCCGACATGCAGATCCTCAATGATCTGCATGTTGTTTGAAGGGATGATAATATAAAGGTTACAAAGTGATTTCATTTTCCCACCCTGAAAGCCGCCAAGGCCGATAGTAAAAGCTCCCAATTCCCGAGCAACCTGCAACCCCAAAAGTACGTTCGGGGAATTACCGCTCCCGCTGATAGCAAATGCCACGTCCTCAGGTTGAACAAAATTTTGAAGCTGCTCGGCAAAAACTTGGTCGTAGGAGGTGTCATTGGCCCACGCCGTTAAAAGCGGAACGTTATCGGTAAGGGACATTACCTTAAATCGCTTGTTCGATTGGGCCGAAACCGTCGCACCCTTGCCAAGGTCACATGCGAAATGGGAAGCGAGAGCTGCACTGCCGCCATTTCCAAAAATGAAGACCTTGCGACCATGCTCGTATGCGCGATAGAGGACTTCCGCAGCCTGCTCGACCTGTGCATGGGGTAGGGCGGCCATCACCCCGCTGAAGTGCTCGAAGTAGCCGCGCGAGTTTGTTATCTCGCCATCGCATTTGGCGTGCAATGGCATCATGATCTCCATCTGAGCCCCCCACACACACATACACACGACTTCTCGAATCTAGATCAGCTCACGAGCTTGAGCCACACGGCGGAAGATAGATCGCAGCAGTAACGTAGCAATTTGTTTACCAATATTGGCCACGTGCCAAGAGAGCAAGAAAATTCTATTGTTGTTGATAATAAAGGACTTATCTTGCTTTTTCAGGGGCCTTGGAAGGGGGTGAGGCAATGGCCTGTACGATAAGAGAAACCAAGTTCCCTAGAGTTGAAATAGCTTTCAAAGCCCTGCTGGCGCTTCCAGCCTGCCCTCCTGGGAAGGCTGGGGGCGCGGTACTTCTTCATGCTCGATGGCCCGCACTCAGCCACTGGATCACGGACCGATGGTGCTTCCCCCGATAACCACAGTTCGCTGGAGGGGTGGCACACTTGCCGGAGAAATATTCTCCATAGTTGAAATCCGTTCTCTGGGTGGTCTCGGCCGGAGTCAAGTACGAGGACGATAAGATCTGAATCTGCCAAAACACTTCGTAGTTATTGTTTTCCTTGCCCGGAAGTCGAGACCGTGCTGTCTACCTGCCTGGGCGTAACGGTCCACGCGACACTTTGACGCCCGCTGCAAAAGCGGAGCAATCCCAATACGAGTGCAGCATTCATGGTGCAAAAATACAGTGGGCCCTTACAAAGAACCGGCATTCCCCCTCTCTTTTTTAGCCAAAAACCCGCCAAGGCGAAGCCGTAGAAGGTCACCTGTACTGCCAACAGGCTTCCGTACCATAAACTCTTCAGTAGAAAAAGACTGCAAGCAAAAGCAGTAACCATGAAAAACGGGGTGAGCCAGCGCAGAACCCGATGGGACCAGTACGCGAGCGCCACTCCGCCGTTAAGAGGATTTAGATATTCGATATTGCCAAAGAGTGTCTGAAAATTTCCGGCGCTTAAGCGAATTCTCCGTTCAAATTGAGAATCAAAGTTAGGAGCGATTTCTTCAGTAGCCACAGCTTCAGGATCATAAAGAATTCGATGCCCTTGAAAGCGCAATTCTAACGGAATCTGAAAGTCTTCGACTATGAGATTGAGAGGCGGGTGAAACAGAGAACGGCGAATTGCATACACTCCGCCATTTACGCTGTGCAGAAGATGGGCTCGGCTTTCCAGTAACTTCAATGCAGACTCATAACTCCAGTACAATCCTTCGGCCCCCGGATCAATTCCTGGCGCGCTTACTCGAACTTCTTCGCCACTCACAGCGCCGATAGCAGGGTTACAAAAGTGTCGCACCAGATTGGCTACACAATGCGGCTCAAACATGGTATTGGCGTCCGTGAACACCAGAACTTCCGCAGAGGTGCATTTTACTAGATCTGAGACTACCGCAAGTTTGCCTCGCCTTTCAGGGAATTGAAAAATCTTCAGGTTGGCTGACCGAATCTCGCGCGCAATGTCGGCAGTGGCATCCGAGGGTGAATCAAGGCCGAGTAGAATCTCAAATCGATCTTGGGGATAGCTGATCTCAAGTGCGTTCTTCAATCGTGCCCCTATAATCGCTTCCTCATTGTAGGCGGAGATCACGATGGCGACCGATGGCCAACTGCCTCGCGTCTCGGCAGCCCGCCTAGACCTTCGCCGCAGGAGAAACAGCAAATCAGATGTGGCCTGCGAAACAATACTGAGCAGGTAGAGAATCAGAGGATAACCTACGTAACTATAGGCAATCGCTCCCAAACACGTCCAAAAAACGATCTTCAGGATTAGCGCCATTGGTGAACCCGCCGCGTCCAAAGAGGTCCATGGAACCGCTCCGAAGATTTAACTTCCGCTCGAGATGCAGCAAAGCTACCTCGAGCTATCGTCCAGACCCCTATTTCTATTCCCACAATATAATAAAGTAGGTAGTCGTATGCGATATGCGCAAAAAAACCAGAGAATACGAAAGCCAGTGTGCTTACCAGCGTAGCCCTGGCCAACAACCGCAACTCGACGTCGATCGCGTTATTGGTTGGGTCTGAACTTACACGTTTCATATGAGAAATCACGACCCCTACAAGAAGAACAATGAGGAGCAGGGCTGGAAGGCCCCCTTCAGAAGAAATCTGGGTAAAAGTATTGTGCGTTCCGTACGACCCTGTGGAGCCTTCATTATTGCCGTGATACACAGCAAAGTTTCCGATTCCCAGGCCAAATACGGGGTTATGCAGCGTATCCAGAATCGACTCTTTAAGCAGTTTTTCACGTCCTTGAGCGGATTCTGCGGCTGATGCAGCGGTTGAGTTCCATTGGCTGTCGGAGCCGTTCCACACTGATAGCCTTTCCCAAAAAACGTCGGGTGCCTTGGCGACCGAGACTAATAGACACAAAGCTAGGACGATTATCGACAATCGACTGCGCGGAGTTCCGCGTAGAATGAACCACCAACTTAATACCCCTGAAAACGCTATCCCAAAAACGCCGCCGCGTGATGCCGTAAGCACGAGCATCCACCCTGTGCAGCCGAGGACAGCTAACAAAAAGCATGTCCGAACAAGCGAGCGCCTGGATACATAAAGATAAGCGACGAAGGGAAGGGTGACAGAAAGAGTTATTCCCAGAAAATTCCAACCCAGCAATCCCTTATTAACACCCGCAAACCGTTCCCCGACTTCATAGGCGAGATTGCCTCGCCCGATCAACGAGGCAACGCTCACAACCAACTCGCTCAGCACGACAGCCCAAAGGATCTTGCGTATGCGGGCAACACTGGTGAGCACTTGCGTCAATAGGAAGAAAAAGAGGAGAGTTCTGGACCAGTCAGTAATGAGAAGGTGCAGACTCCCTCCCCGCCAATAGGCGAAAGGAATGCCGAGGATAAACCAGACGGTAAGCGAGAGTACCATTCCAAGTTCTGTAGAATACTGAAATCGGCCTCTTCCCCTAATGACGCTTATCGCAAACGCAAGCGTCCCACCGATTCCTAAGACGAAAACTGGGTGCAGAGAGCCGATGATTGGAAAGATGTCCTCGAGCCTAACGAAAGCTTCAAAAACAAATAACCAGACGATTAGAAATGTGAAGTTCATCTTTTCCGGCTCACCCCACGGAGATCGAGTGTCGGCGTGCAAGGTGACAGGTGGATGAGTCATTATTTCTCGGTTCAATGATCCGGCCCCCGGGAGCAATCAAGAATTAGGGAAGCAAGCGATTCGTCCGGGTGGAATCGAGTTAGCCAGGGTATTTTGGCCCGCCATTACCGTTAGCAAGATTCGTTCGACGTGATCAGTGACGGTTCCCCATCCGTGATCACAGGCAACTCGTTCGCGGGCCGCGTTCCCAACGGTAAGGCGAAGTTTCGTGTTCTTCAGTAGATCAATAACGGAGGCTGCGAATTTTTCTGGCTCATCCTCCAACAAAATTTCCCTTCTGTCCTGAAAGGGCAGTCCTTCGGCCCCGATTCGCGTCGAGACTACGGCTTTCCCCATTGCCATGGCTTCAGGGATTTTGATCCTAGTGCCTCCGCCCACGCGAAGAGGGACGACAACGGCTTCGGCCTCTGCCAAGAAAGGACGTACATCGGAAACTCGTCCAGTCAGGGTAACACCGGAGAATCCGGAAGCGGCATCAGTTAGCGATGCAGGAGGATTGCGACCCACAATAGTCAAGGTGACGTAGGGGGCCACTCTCTTTATGCTCGGAAAAACATTTTTTAAGAACCATAGGACCCCGTCCTCGTTGGGATACCAGTCCATGGAACCGACAAAAACAAGACGCCCGGGTAGTGGCGGCGTGCCCTGCGGGCGGAAATACTCACAGTCCACGCCCGTAGGAATGGTCGAAACATTTCTAACCCCAAAATCTTTCTCAAATGTAGAGCGATCCTCTTCAGAGACTGCGATGACGCGATCAAATGACCTACAGACTAAGGCTTCTACTTTTTGTGTCTTCTTCCATTCCGCTTCGAAGATCCATTTCTTCGAAGATTCGGTTTCAGTTTCCCACTGCCGCTTTCGGAGCAGGTATTCTACGTTGTGCTCGAAAACAACTCGCGGTCGCATTGGCAATTCAAGGGCCGGTGTGGCGGTCTGAAGGAAATCGCAAAAGAGGAGATCAAACCGTTGACTCGCCGCAAGCTTCCCGAGAGCTCCTGTAAATTCTGACCTGCAGAACTTATCAATGAAATACGGCATGGCACTGAAGCGGTTCTTCACAATATCAATGTAGAAGCCGGGAGAGTACTTAATTCTCTCCTTCCAGAAAACAGGTGTGTAACTAGCAAATATCCGCTTCATTTCCATGATCCCCAAATCATCGCGCTCTGGATCCGCCTGCGAAATCGCGTGGATCTCGGCGCGCTCACTTAAGCGAGAGAAAATCTGCAAGCTGCGAATTTTTCCTCCCGTATCGGCCGGTATGAGAGGACGCGGAAAGGCAAGCAAGATCCTCATGTTTTATCGGCCTGATCGCGAGTCGTCATGCAAGAGGGATTCCTTCCGCAATTACGGCCGGATGGGAAATGAATTTGAAGTCATTGTCGAAAAAGATCCGACACCAGAGCTCGAAATTCAACAGTCGCCAGCATCCTTCCGTAGCTTTAGAAGAGCCTTTCCTGTGGGCTTCCAGGATTTGGCTAACAGCCTCAGGCCGGACAATTCCTCGATCTTCCAGCCTTCCGTCGGTGAGAACTTCGGAGAGCTTCTCAAAGAGCTGATTTCGCAACCAAGGCCGGATAGGCGTCGGAAATCCCTTCTTGCCGCGTTTCAGGATCGATTCTGGCAGGCGCCCCGCCATTGCCCGACGCAACAAATACTTGCCCGACATGTTCCTGACCTTCAAATCAGCTGGTATACCCATAGCAAACTCGACAAACTTGTGGTCCAGGAAAGGGACCCGGCTTTCGAGTGAGGTGGACATGCTCATCTGGTCCTGTTTCATCAACAGCTCGACCAAGTATGTCTTGATGTCTAGGTAGAGAAGGTTTTCGAGCAATGACTTGTTG
>Ga0075030_100003720_pt1 | contig 13816 bp, 11 predicted proteins | sample LitLauG_LLR_2012_FD_71393 | JGI IMG/M metagenome (GOLD analysis project Ga0075030, IMG submission 71393) | Freshwater sediment microbial communities from Pennsylvania, USA - Little Laurel Run_MetaG_LLR_2012 | ecosystem: Environmental > Aquatic > Freshwater > Creek > Sediment | place: USA... | reverse complement strand
GGTAGGTTCCTCGCTGGAAGGAATCGTCGCCAGTTCGGTGGCGCCACCCGCACAGGTGCACGGATTCCGGTATTTCTGCGGCGGACATCCCACGCCCAACCATGACTCCATCCGCGCTGCAGCCGCCATGCTGAAAGCGGTCGATGCGCAGCCGGCATCGGCGCTGGTGCTGTTCCTGATCAGTGGCGGCGGATCGTCCATCGTCGAAAGGCCCATCGACGACGAGATCTCGCTGCAGGATCTGATCGCCACCTATCGCGTGCTGGTCCATTCCGGGGCGACCATCGCGGAAATCAACGCGGTGCGCAAACATCTTTCGGCAGTCAAAGGCGGCCGCCTGGCCGAGGCAGCCTTTCCCGCCCAGCAGGTGTCAGTGCTCGTCTCTGACGTGCCGGAAAAATCACCGGACGCGCTGGCTTCCGGTCCTACCATGCCCGATTCCACCACGGTAGAAGACTGCTACCAGCTGGCGGAAAACTACGACCTGCCACGGCAGTTTCCCCCGTCGACGCGAGAACTCTTTGCCCGCCACGCGCTCGAAGAAACGCCGAAATCCGACGCTCCGGCTTTTCATCGCGCCCGCTGGTGGACCGTGCTCTCCAACCAGACCGCGATTGACTCGGCCAGTGTCGCCGCTGAGCGCGCGGGTTTCGTCGTTCACGTGGACAATTCCTGCGACGACTGGGACTACCAGCGTGCGGCCGACTATCTCCTGCAACTGGTGCGCGAACTGCGCAAACAATTCTCGCCCGTCTGTCTGATTTCGGGCGGGGAAGTCACCGTGAAGGTCACCAACGGCGGAGTCGGTGGGCGCAATCAGCAGTTTGTCCTGGAGTGTGTGGAAAAGATTGCCAGCGAGAACATCACCGTGCTCAGTGCCGGCACCGACGGAGTCGACGGAAACAGTCCTGCCGCCGGGGCGATCGCCGATGGCACCACGGCGGAGCGAGCGCGTGTCCGCGGTCTGGACGCTAGCCTCGCCCTCGCCACCTTTGACGCCTATCCGCTGTTCAGCGCACTGGGCGACGCCATTGAAATAGGTCCGACGGGAAACAACCTGCGCGATCTCCGTATTCTGCTGGCGTATTAGCCGCGGCTCAGGTGCCCGGGAACTGGACATCAATCGAGGAGGAGATGCCAATGAGACTGCCCGGCATCGGATTATCGATCTTTGTTCTGAGCGCAAGTCTGGTTGCGGAACATCCATCCTCCGTCACCCGCCTTGACGGGTCCACTATCGCACCATCACAAGTCGACGAAACCGTACTCCGGCTCATGAAGGCGGCAGAAGTCACGGGTGCGGGAGTCGCGATCCTCGAAAAGGGCAAGATCGCCTACCTGAAAGCGTACGGCGTTCGCGATAAAGAGAAGAACCTGCCGCTAAGCGTGGATTCGGTGATGTCGGCGGCCTCGATTTCCAAATCGGCCTTTGCCTATCTTGCGTTGGAGTTGGTTGCTTCGGGTGTTCTGGATCTGGACAAGCCGGTCTATCGGTACCTGCCTAAAGCTTTGCCCGAATACACGAAATACGCGGACTTGGCGGGCGACCCGCGCTACAAACAAATTACCGCGCGCATGTTGCTCTGTCACACCAGCGGCTTTCCCAACTGGCGTTGGCTGGAGGATGACCGCAAACTCAAGATTCATTTCGAGCCCGGATCGAGGTATGCCTACTCCGGCGAAGGCATCGATCTGCTGCAGATGGTCGTCGAGAACATTACCAAGACCTCGTTGGAAGACTTGATGGAGCAGCGCATCTTTCAGCCTTTTGGCATGACCCGGACCAGCATGGTCTGGCAGGAGCGGTTCGAAAGCGACTTTGCCAACGGCTATGACGAATACGGGCGGTCCGTCGGCGCGCATCGTTGGAAGAACGCCGATGCGGCGGGCTCCATGCAAACCACCGTCGCAGATCTCGCCAGGTTCATGAAAGCCGTGATGGAAGGTCGAGGCTTGCGGGCCAAGGCGCGGGAACAAATGTTGAGCGCGCAGATCCAGATAGTATCGAAGCACCAATTCCCCACGCTTGACCCCGAGACCACTGAGGAGAATAGGCCTATCCGCCTGAGCTACGGACTGGGCTGGGGCCTTTACTGGACGCCCTATGGCGAGGCGTTCTTCAAAGAGGGCCACGACGACGGATGGCGAAACTACACCGTCGGCTTCGACAAACTCAAATCAGGGATTGTCATCCTCACCAACAGCGGCAACGGCGAGGGAATCTTCAAGGAACTGCTGGAGACTCTCCTCAACGACACCTTTACGCCGATCGAGTGGGAAGGATACACACCATATGACAAGCGGCCCGCACGCCCTCCCTTGAAACAGCACACGCGGGTTGGCGTGGAGGCGAAACTGCTGGATAGCTACGCAGGGCGCTACCCTATCCCACCGGACTTGATCTTGACCATCCGGAGGGAAGGGGACCATCTGACGATCCAGGAGAACGACGAACCAAGGCAGGAACTGCTGCCAGAAAGTGAAGCAGACTTCTACTCTACAGCTTCCGACGACGCTTGCTCTTTCCAGCGCGATGCACAGGGACAGGTTACGCTGGTTCTGCACGTCGATGGCAAAGACATACCGATTAAGCGGATGGAGTGAAGCAGTCGGTCAGAAGAAGCGAGTCACGCCTTCTTCCATGACCACGATTTGGTCTTCGATGCCGGCGGCACGAGCCTCCTGGTCCAGGAGTTGCAGCGGTTCGTCGACGGGTTCGTGCGACAGCCGGAATGTCCCGTAGTGCATGGGCACCATCCAGCGGGACTTGAGATCAAGGAAGGCGCGGGTAGCGTCAGCGGGACTCGTGTGCACGTTGCGGAACTGCGGCGGATTATAGGCGCCGATGGGCAGCAGCGCGAGTTCCGGCTGGAGGCGGCGTCCGATCTCCTGGAACCCAGCGAAATAGGCGGTGTCTCCGGCGTGGTAAACCGAGTGCTTTCCCGCCTTGAGAACAAAGCCACCGTAACCGCGGTGCGAGTCCTTCAGAATTCGCGCTCCCCAGTGGCGGGAAGGGACATGCGTCGCGGTGAGGTTTCCGTGGCGCGAACTCTTCCACCAATCGAGTTCAATGATTTCCGAAAAGCCCAGATCCGACACCAGGTCCGAGACGTGCGTCGGAATGATAATGGCGGGCGCGACACCCCGCATGCGCAGATTGTTCTGCACGATGGCCCGCAACGACGGGCGGTGCAAGTGATCAAAATGGGCGTGCGAAACCAGCACCAGGTCGAGGGCCGGAAGGTCTGCAATCCGCAGTCCGGGACGGCGAAGGCGTTTCAGCACGAACAGCCAGCGGGCAAAGTTCGGATCGATGACCAGATTCTTCCCGCCGATCTGGACAAAAAAACTGGCATGGCCGATGAATGTGACGCCGAGTTCGCCGTTGCTGACCAGCCGGGGTTTGTGCGTTTCCCCGCAACGGGGCGTCACCACCGAATGCCGCACCAATCGTCCAAACTGGGTGGCGCGCTTGCGGAGGGCGGGATTCCGAAGAGTCTGCTTGATCATTACTGGGCCCAAAAAAATTTGACTGCTATTTCCGATTCATAATACCCAGCGAGGGTGCCGCCAGCGGAGTAACCACGTCGATGCAGCCTGCTGATTTAACCGTCTGTTCACATTTACGATCTTAAAGCATTTTAGACGAGAGGCGGGCCGGGAGGCTGCTTTTTCCTTCCAGCACAGAGGGCCCATCGCGGGGACGCAATCGCTTGACCGGATCGCGCGGGTCGTATCTAATCCGAAAACGTTCTTCTGTCAGTGATTTGAAGCGTTCAAGGAGAAAGCCGGCATGCGTGTTGCGTTTCTGGGGCTGGGGATCATGGGCCAGGCGATGGCGTCGAATCTGGTGAAAGCGGGCCACCAGGTGACGGTGTGGAACCGCACCCCGGGGAAGTTGGTGGAGGGCGCAGCGGTGGGCCCCACGCCGGCGGCCGCGGCGCAGGGCGCCGAGGTCGTGTGGCTGTGTGTCTCCGATACCGACGCCGTCGAGCAGGTGATTACCGGCAAACAGGGCGTATGGGCGTCCTTGACCGAAGGCATGATTATTGCCGACTCCAGCACCATTGCTCCCGCGGCAACTCTCAAGTTTGCCGAACGCGTGGGCACGAAAGGCGTCGCCTGGGTCGATGCGCCGATGACAGGATCGAAGATCGGTGCTCGCGATGGCACGCTGGTTTTCATCGTTGGCGGCGACGAAGCGCAGGTCGAGCGCCTGAAGCCGCTGTTTGCCGCGATGGGCAAGAAAATCTTCCGCATGGGCGAGACCGGAAAGGGCCAGGCGACCAAGCTGGTCATGAATCTTCAGATCGCGTTAATTTTCGAGGGCTTTGCCGAAGCTCTCACCCTCGCCACAAAACTGGGTGTCGATGCGCGGCAATTATTTTCTTTGATCGAAGCGACCATGGTTCGTTCCGGCGTCGTCGAGTACAAAGCGCCCTTCATTTTGCAGCGCGACTTTACCCCCAATTTCCCACTGCGCCTGATGCACAAAGACATCCGCCTCGCGCTGGAAGCAGCCAAAGAAGCGCGCGTCAAACTGCCCGGCCTCGAAACCGTCGAAGAAGTTTATGCCTTGGCCACCGAAGACGGACACCAGGACCTCGACTACGCCGCCACCCTGACACTACTGGAAAAGTGGGCCGGCGTGCAGGTGAAAGGAACCGACGCGTAACATCGGTTGTTGCTTTGCCATCCGCAAAGCAGCGGTCGAGTACAGCCCACGGCGCAAGCGGTTGGAACCGAGCAGCAAAACGACGAGCGTCAAGGGGCGACAGAAAACTAACCCTCCGTCTCAATCCCGCAACACCGCCGCGAACACGTCATGATCCACGTTGCCCCCGCTGATCACCAGACCAACGCGCCTGCCCCTTAGAACGTTCCTTTCCTCGAGCGCGGCCGCGAGTCCGGCGGCTCCGGCCCCTTCCGCAACGTTATGCGTATCGGTGAAATAAATCTTCATCGCCTGGCGCATTTGGTCCTCGCTGACCTGCACGACGTGGTCCACGTTCTGCAACACCACCGCCAGCGAATTTTCGTCTGGAACCCGGCAGGCCATCCCATCGCCCAGCAGCGTGGTGACCGGAGCCTCCCTTTTTCCGCCGGCCGCGAAGGAAAGCGCGTACGCCGCCGCGCCCTGCGCCACTACGCCCACGATCTTGGTCTTGAGATTCATCCCGTTCCGCACTGCCGTGCAGGCACAGATCCCCGAGCCTTGGCCGATGGGGACGTACACCACGTCCACATTCGAGACCGCGGCAAAGAACTCCAACCAGTACGTCGCCACGCCCGTAACAATGTGGCGATGATACGACGGCACGAAATGCCACCCGTGCTCTTCGGCCAGCCTTTGTGCATGTTCCTTGGCTTCCTGGTAGTCACTGCCGAATTCGATCAGATCGGCTCCCTGGGCCCGCAGGGCAGCGTTTTTTTCCGTACTATTGCCCCGCGGAACCACGACGTGAGCCGGCGCGTTGAACCGTCGCGCCGCCAGGGCTACGGACTGTCCGTGATTCCCGCGGGTCGCCGTCACCAGCCCCGTGATTCCGCGGGTTCGACCAAACAGTTCCGCCGCATAGACGATCGCCGTTCTCGCCTTGAACGCGGCGATGGGAGTGTGGTTTTCATGCTTCACCCACACTTCGGCGCCGAGCCGTTCCCCAAGCAGCGGCCACATGATCTGAGGCGTGGGCGGCATCACGGAGTAAACGAGTTTTTGCGCTGCCGCGATTTCTTCCATCGTCGGCAAGGATATCGTTTCCAGCAATTGTTCCGGCATAAAAGACCTTGCTTGGTTCAGCGCTTCGCGGCCCGGCCGGGAGACGGTCACAAAGGGGACCGTTACTCCGGTAACGCGCCAGACGCGGCTATTACAGAACTATTACAGTTCAAGTCCTTTCTCTCCTGATAGTTTAACTGAGGTTTTGGCATCGAATGTTACAGGAATCAAGACTGCGGAAATGGGGACCCTCTTGGATATGGAACTGCAAGATCTGGAAAAATCACAAACGGCGAAAGATGAAGTCAACTGGGTGACTGCGATTTTCATGGCGCTGTTTCACGTCGGCGCCCTGGCCGCCCTCTTCTTCTTCACTTGGAAAGCACTCATCGTCGCCGTTGTGCTCTGGTGGATTTCCGGCAGCCTGGGCATCGGCATGAGCTACCACCGTCTGCTCACGCATCGCGGCTACAAAACCTACAAGTGGGTGGAATACTTTCTGACTCTTTGCGCCACGCTGGCGCTCGAGGGGGGCCCGATTTTCTGGGTGGCGACGCACCGCATTCACCACCAGTATTCCGATCTGGAAGGCGACCCGCATTCTCCGATTGATGGCAAGTGGTGGGCGCACATGGGCTGGATCCTCATGGGCAAGTCGATGCACCACGACACAACCACGCTGGCCCGCTACGTTCCCGACCTCGCCAAGGACAAGTTCCACGTTTTTATTACCAAGTATCACTACGTCCCGCAGATCGTGGTCGGCGTGGCCCTGTTTGCCATCGGCGGGCTGCCTTGGCTTCTGTGGGGAACTTTCATGCGCACCGTGGTTGGACTGCATGCCACCTGGCTGGTCAACTCGGCGACGCATTCCTGGGGCACGCGGCGCTTTGCCACGCGCGATCTTTCCACCAACAGCTGGTGGGTAGCGCTGCTGACTTTCGGCGAGGGCTGGCACAACAATCACCATGCGCACCCGTCTTCGGCGGCGCACGGGTTTACCTGGTACGAAATCGATACCAACTGGTACGGCATCTGGACCCTGCAGAAACTTGGCCTGGCGTGGGATGTGAAGCGCGTCCGCCTGGAAGAAATCGAGCAGGGACTGGTGGCCGCCCCCAATGGCCGGCTGATCACCCCGACCGCGCCGGCAGAGTTCTGGGCAGCCGGCGACTAGGCAGCATGATGACGGGGGTGGGTGCCGATGGTCGATCGGTCATCCCCCCATTCCGCTCAAACCAAGGCCCCACCCAAGCTGAGTCAAGCCTCAACCAGGAGGCTTGCCTCATCGGCCAGGCGTCGATGCTTGCGCTTTTTGCAGCGCGACCCATTCGTGAATTCTCGTGCTGAGAACGTTCATCGGAAGCGCCCCGCCCCCCAGCACCTCATCGTGGAACGCGCGCAGGTCGAACTTACTGCCTAGCTGGTCCTTCGAGTACAAGCGCAGTTTCAGGATTTCCAACTGTCCAATTTTGTAGCCGAGAGCCTGAGCCGGCCACGACATGTAGCGATCGGTTTCCGCCTGCACGTCGGGCTCATCGATGGTGGAGTGGTCGTGAAAAAAGTCGACCACCTGCTGCCGGGTCCAGTGCTTGTAGTGGAATCCGGTATCGACTACGAGCCGGATGGCGCGCAGCATATCATCCTGAAGATGTCCGTAATAGCTGTAGGGGTCCTGAAAAAATCCTGCCTCCTTGCCAAGTTCTTCAGAGTATAGTGCCCATCCTTCGGTGTAGGCGGTGTAGAACTCGTGCTGGCGGAAGGGTGGAAGTTCCGGCAACTCTTGCGCCACCGCGATCTGCAGGTGGTGCCCCGGAACTCCTTCGTGGTATGCCGTGGTTTCAAAATCGAGAGTAGTGATCTGGTCTGCGTCGCGCGTGTTGACCATCACGTGCGCTTTGCGTGAGCCGTCTGGCGTGCCTTGTAGGTAATGGGTCGAGGCTTCTTTCTCGCGGAATTCTTCAATCGGCATCACATCGAGGCGGCCCTTGGGCAGATGTCCGAAAAGATCGGGAAGCTTGGTGTACATCTGATCGATGTACTTCTGATACAAGTTGAGAATATCCCGGCGAGAGTGTACGTGGACCTTGGGATTGGTTTTGAGGGCGGCGGAGAAACTTTTAAGGTCGGGATATCCGATCTGCCCGGCGACGGCCAGCATGCGGCTTTCAATTTCTTTGACCTGCGCCTCACCCAGTTGGTGGATCTGCTCCGGTGTGAGGTCGGTGGTGGTGGACTCCTTCACGCGGAAGGCATAGCGTTCAACGCCGTCGGGAAGCGACCAGACACCTGGATCGAGGCGGCCTTTAGGCGCGTACTCATCGCGAACAAAAGCGGTGAATTTCACATACGCGGGAATGATCCGATCGCGAACGGTGGATAGTGCCGCCTCGCGGAGCCGCTTGCGATCGGTTTCCCCGACGGCATCGGGAAACTTATCAAAGGGTGTCAGGAACGGGTTCCTCTCCGGCGGTGTCTTGGCGATCTTGTCGGCTTGCGTCACCACTTCTTCCAGGACGAGCTTGGGGGGCATCAGACCCTCGGTCATTCCTTTCCGCATCTGCACCATGGTCTGATCGAAGAGACGAGGCAGTTGTGTCAGGCGGGAAATGTAGTCCTCATAGTCTTTGACGCTATCGAAGGAGAGCATGTTGACCAATTGCGGCATATCGACGTGTACGCCGCTCATCTGGTCCACGGGCATCTCCCAAGGTTTGAAGCGGGCCCCTTCCAGGTTCAGTTTCAAGTCGTAGACCATGAGTCGCTGATTGAGGATTTCCTGATCGGGAAAGCCGGCCGTGTCGATCGCTTCAAAACGAGCCAGGAAACGGCGGGCCTGTTCCTGCTGCTCCTCGATTGCCTGCCGGGAAAAATCATCCAGGCGGTCGTTAAAGCGTTTATCCCCGAGAAACGAGGCGTAGATGGGATTGGTCCGCATCGTATAGTCCCATTGCTCATGCAACAAGTCGTTCAGCGCCTTGCGGCGGGCCTCCAAATCCTGGGTGGAAGAGCCGGAAACTGCGGGCAACAGGACCAGCAAGCTGGCGAGCAGGCAGGCGAAGGTTCTCATGACGCCTCCGATTTTGCAGAATCAGTTGAAGCTTGGCCGGCCGCCCTCCCAGGCGGCCACTTTCAGATGCGGATAATCATAACCTCGGTAGCCTTGACTAAAGCTGCCGCAGTCTGCCCTTTCTTGAGCCCCATCTCGCGGACCGCGCCGGAGGTGATCAGGGAAGTGATCAGCTGTCCTCCCACCGAGAGCGTCACCTGGGCAACCAGGCCGCTGACGCGAACATCCACAATGCGGCCCACCAGCTGGTTGCGCCCGCTGATGCGCTTGTAACTGACGCGCCGCTCGTCCTGGTTGTGCCCGCGCGTGCGGTAGAGCAAGCGGTCGATTTCCGCTTGTGGGATGCGGTAGTGGCCCCCCGGCGTTTGCACGGCGCGCAGCTTACGATGGTAGATCCACTGCTTGATGGTTGGGTAGCTGATCTGAAGTTGGACGGCTGCGTCCCGTGGACGAAGCAGCAGGTCTGATTCGGTCCCGCGGTGTTTCTTGCCCGCCATGAGCTCGGCTCCGTGCGCGCGATGCGCTATCGACATCCTAGAACGGAAAGCGGATCGATGAAAACGTCCGGCCCCCAAGCCTCGAGACAATGCCATGGGTGTATCCAGGATAATACGAATAAGCACAGATGACGCTCATCGATATTCTGGCTGGGTTTCCCGCCTCGCGGTACCCATCGGGCTCGACTGCCTTAGGCGAGCCAGCCCGGGGGAGGGGTTAAAATCAGGGAGATTCTCCATGCGCATCACCAGCCGCCGCGGAACCATCGTCTTCTTCCTCTGCCTGGGCATCGGCCTCATTGCCCTGGCCGTTGCTCTTAACGTCGGTTGGATCATCCTCAACTGGCGCGAGGGCGTGCTTTTGTTTTTCGGGATCGTCTTTTTCGCGCTGATCATCGCGGGCATGGTTGTGAATACGATTTTTCTGGTCCGCGAACTGCGCCGCAGCGAACAGCACGACAGCTTCATCAACGCCGTCACTCATGAACTGAAGACTCCGGTCGCCTCCATCCGCCTGCACCTGGAAACTCTCCAGCGCCGCGAGCTGCCGGAACCGCAGAAGCAGGCCTTTTACCGCGTCATGCTGAGCGACGCCGACCGGCTCACAGAAACGGTCGAGCAGGTGCTTCGCGCGGGACGTGCCGGCGACAAGCGGGCGGGCACCGAGAAGGCAGAGGTGGATTTCCGGCAGATTGTCCGCGACTGCGTCGAGGCGGCGCGGACCCGTCACCGGTTGCCGCCGGAGTCTCTGCGTTATGACGAACTGTCGAACAACGGCGCCGGAGTTCTGGTGCGGGGCAGTGCCGAGGACCTGCGAACTGCCGTTTACAATGTTCTCGATAATGCCGTGAAATATTCCGGGGACCAGGTTGACGTGCGCGTGCAGCTGGAGGTCGAGGATGAAAAACGTATTGTGCTGCGGGTTACGGACCAGGGAATGGGTGTTCCGCCCGAGGATGTGAAGCGCATCTTCAAGCGCTTCTACCGGGTCACGCGCCGCTCGACGACCCCGGTCAAGGGAACCGGCCTGGGACTGTTTATCGTCAAGGCAATCACGAAGAAGCACGGAGGCCGGGTGTACGCCGAAAGCGACGGCGAAGGCGAGGGAACGACAGTCGTGATGGAACTGCCCCGGTGGACCGCATGAGCCGTGTTCTCGTGGTCGAGGACGAAGCCCACCTGGCCCAGGGACTCCGTTTCAATCTGGAGGCTGAAGGCTACGCCGCCGAGGTGGTTGGCGATGGCGAGGCGGCCACGGACCGGTTGCTGACGAAGCGGGAAAGCTTCGACGTGGTGGTTCTCGACATCATGCTGCCGGGGAAGGATGGGTTCCGCGTGGTTTCGGAACTCCGAGCGGCGCGCAACTATGTCCCCGTCCTGATGCTGACCGCGCGCGGAAGGCCGGAGGACGTGCTCGAAGGATTCGCCTCGGGCGCCGACGATTACCTGGCGAAGCCCTTCGATCTCTCGATCCTGTTGGCCCGCCTGCAGGGCTTGCTAAGGCGCAGCGAATGGATGCGCGGCGCAGCCGCCGACACCCGGCCAGGGACGCCTGAGCCTCAGGCTGCCAGCGGCATCGGCGACTTCGGGACATTTTCATTCGCCGGAAAGTCCATCGACTTCGGCAAGCTCGAACTGCGCTCGGGAGAGAGCACCATCCATCTGACCTTGATGGAGTCAGAACTGCTCCGTCATCTGGTGCGCAACGACGGGCTCATCGTCTCGCGCAAGCAGATCCTCGAGGAAGTCTGGGGCCTGCACGAGGACACCGACACCCGCGCCATCGACAATTTCATCGTCCGGCTGCGGCGCTACCTGGAAGACGACCCGGGCCATCCGCGGCATTTGCTCACTGTCCGGGGAGTCGGGTACCGTTTCTTGGCCAAGCCCGAGGAGAGGTAGGCCGCAGGGGTCGAAGGGTTCAGCGGATGGCATCGATAAAGCGGCGTCCCAAAGTCTTCTTCTGATAAGCGAAGAGACGTTTTTCACCAAACCGCTTGAGGGATGTCTTGGGACCATAACGGCCCCACGAAAAACCATCTCCCAGCACCGGATGGCGGAGATCGACGAACAGCCAGGTTTCGTCCAGAGTTTCGGCGAACGACTTCAGCTCCAGATCAGCGCCCTTGACGCAGTGCGAAAAACTCAGAACGCCCGGGTTGTCAGTCCATATCTGATCCGCGAATCGCCCCCAGACGTCCCCGATTTCGCTTTTCCACGGCTTATTTCCTTCGCGAACCACTTCCTGAACAAAGTGCATGAGGCTGTCTGCCTGGTAAACGATAACCGGAGCGTCGTGGCAGGCGTAGAAAATGGGTCCCCAGCTCTTGGATTCTTTGTTGAGATCGACCACCCAGTAATTGCCCGCGCCGTCGCTGGCGAGTTCGACTGCGTACGGAAAGACTTGCTCGAAACCAAAAGACTCGCGGGTTGGAGCGAAATTGATCGGCTCCAGCCAGGTCCCCGAGAATCCACTGGCGCACACCAGCAACTCCTGGATCTCGGTGGGGATGGCGCAGGGGAGGTTCAACGAAAGAGCAGCTATTTCCTCGGTTGACATCGGCGGCAGTAGCTTGAACTCACTGCGGACTCCGGCTTCGTTGACGAATACGGTTCCTTCGAGTTGTTTCAGAAAATCAATCAGGGGATTCATGAGGCCCGATTCTTACTCTTACGCCCGGCACAATTCCGCCAGCAGCGTTTCCCTCCGGCTGACCGCGATTCCATCGAGGCGCCTCAGAACCATGATGTACAAAGCGAAGGTAATCGCGCTGAGCGCCAGAAACACGACGGCAGCGATCCAGAGATTCCTGTAGAAGCGCGCCAGCCCGAAAGCCGCTGCGCCCACGGCTACGATCACAATCTGCACCCCCAGGCTGACCAGCACGGTCATCTGCGAGACATTTTGCCGCCCGAAGGTCGAGAAATCGCGCCGCTTCGGGGCGTAGACGGAAAGCAGGTTCCCGGCGGTGAAATTCAACGGCGCGGCGAACAGAAGGCCCACCAGGGTCGCGATCGCCACCGCCGGACTGGGCGCACCGTAGAAAAACGTAACCGCCGTCAGGGCGAGAAGAGCATTCGCCGCCAGGATCGCGCCATAAGCGAGATTCTTCCCCAGCACGATCTGCCGGAAGGTCGCCGGGGACGCGTAAAAGAACTGCACCCCATTGGCGTCGCCGCCGAAACTGTTGTAGACCAGGTTGGTCAGCACCAGCAGCGAGTAGGCGGCCGCCCCGGGGAACGCCATGTCCGGTGTGCGAGCGAAAAAACTCTGATGCATCGCATTCATCGCTCCCATGCGAAACACCACCAGCATGAAGATGGGCATGACCAGGGTGAGCAGCATGGGGCCGCTGCGGGCCAGATAGCGCATCTCTTTCTCAAAGACTGCGGCCACGGGTGGCGAAAATGCCGGAAGCTCCCAACCGATCTGCAGAGCTTGCACCCGCGCGATCGCGGGCCGCGCGCCGGCTTCGCTGAGATTTTCTCCGCGGAACTGGTTACGCAGCCGCAGGTGCAGGAGATAGCCGACGGTGAGGGTCAGAGAGCCCAAAAAGAGCAGGGACGTACCTCCGGTCCAAAAGTCGCCGCGCGCCGTTTGTGCAATCGCGTCAGCCGCCAGGCCAGGAGGCAGAACGGCTTGCACCTGCTGCACAATCTCGACCGCGCGTTTCAGTTCCGGCCGCGGCTTCCTCTCCAGATTCTGCATGGTCGGCCCGATCAGCTGAAAGCTCAGCATGAACAGGATGAACACGACCCCCAGAATCTCCCGGGTGCGCCGTTGCGCCAGCCAGCGCTCCAGCCAGGCGAACACGGTCTGCATCAGCACCAGGTTGAAAACGGCGAAGGTAAGCACGACCAGCAGCGACCATGGGAGCAGCGCCGTGCGCGCCACCGCGATGCCGACAAGAATCCCCAGCAGACCTAGGCTCCCCAGAGCGCTGGCCGGGTCGAAGAACCCATAGGCCAGGCGGATAAGAAAAAATGATCGGTAGTTCAGCGGGAAGCGCAGCAAGTCGGAGGAATCCGGATTATTGGTGAAAGCGGTAGCCATCACCGGAAAGGCCTGCCAGAAAAAGAACACGGGCCACAACAGGGTGGCCAGGTACTCCGGCTCATGGTGCGAAACAAAATACCAGGCGAACCCGGTGGAGGCGGCGAAGCCTCCGATGCCTCCCAGAGAGAACGCGACGGTGACGACGATGCGCGAGGCCAATTCCATCTTGCCGCGCCGGGTGCGCAGGCCGTTGACGAACATCCGCCAGCGCAGTTCGGCCACGGTAGCAATCTGTCGTGAGATACCGATGGGCGATGTCATTTCGTGCGTTCCATTCTTGCACAGGTGAAAACGTGGTGCATCCCGCACCAACCGATGAAATCCCGGCAGTTTAGCCCGGGGAAAAGCGCCACCCTGTATCGGCACACGATCTATTCCTGTTTTCGGAGTGATTTCCCTCGCGGTGGCGCGTAGGACCGCTCACTGTGTGGCTACAGCCGGCAGGGAAAAATGCCGACAGTAGTGCAGAAGGG